>Ga0307513_10000049_pt1 | contig 153747 bp, 137 predicted proteins | sample 15_EM_MG_FD_202174 | JGI IMG/M metagenome (GOLD analysis project Ga0307513, IMG submission 202174) | Populus trichocarpa ectomycorrhiza microbial communities from riparian zone in the Pacific Northwest, United States - 15_EM | ecosystem: Host-associated > Plants > Roots > Unclassified...
GTCGGCCTCGTGATCGAAGACCATGTGGTGGGTGGTCTGATCGGCATCGCGGCGGTCACCCTCGAACGGTTCCTGCGGGACATCGGCCTGGTCACCACCAAGACCCTCCCCGCACTCTGACCGGACCCGGCGAGGCCCCGGCCACCAGACGACCGCAGTACCGACAGACGCCGGTCACGGCGAGACCCGCCCAGCGGCGGTGATCAGCTCGTTCAAGAACGGCCGCGCCGCCGAGGCCGCCTCGGCGCCCGGATGCCACGTGCAGGCCAGCGTCATCGCGACCACCCGCCCGGTGTCCAGGACCCGCAGCGCCGCGTTGCGCACCTGATCCAGGCTCGGGCCGCCGCCCACCGGGTACCGCATGCCCGGCAAGGCGCCCGCATCGATCACGTCCAGGTCGATATGCAGGTAGACCGGGCCCTCGGGCGCCGTCGCCTCCTCGATCGGGACGCGCCGGACGGCGCTGGCGTACAGGAATTCGGTCTCCGGGGCATCCAGGTCGCGCGCGTCGACCAGCACCACTCGCCCGGCCGGGATCGGCGTCAACCCGATCGCATCGGCGACCGTGCCGTCGCCCTCGCCGAGCAGCATCCGCAGCACCATGCCGCCGGGGTAGTCGGAGACGCTGCTGTCGGGCGTGTGCAGGTCGCCGTGGGCGTCGAACCACATGACGGACGGGTCGACACCGCGCCGCTGCAGTCCGGACACGACGCCGAGCGCGACGGTGCAGTCCGCGGTGACCACGACGGGCGACTTCGCGGTGGCGACCGCGTCGCCCACGAGGTCGTACAGGCAGGCGACCTGGGACCAGAAGGACTCGCCTTTCAGTTCCGTGGTCACCACGCGATCGGCCGAGATCGGGAACTCGGCATCGGGCAGGCGTTCGCCGAGGTGATAGGGCACCAGCAGGACAGGCATGGGGGACTCCGAATCGCAGTGGCTCCGGCCGGGGGTGGCGTGATCATTATGGCCGATCGGAGGGGCCTGCGGCGAGTGCGAGAAATTCGAAGCGGGGAGCTGCTCGCCGAGGAAGAACGTCCGGACGTTCTTCCTCGCCCGCCTCGCCGCTCAGGCGGCGTCGAACGCGGCCTGAATGCCCTCCGACTCGATCTTGCCCATCTGGAGCATCGCCGCCACGACGGCCTGCGCCTTGGCCTCGTTCGGGTCGCTCTGGAGTTCGAAGAGGAGCTTCGGCACGATCTGCCAGGAGAGCCCGAACCTGTCCTTGAGCCAACCGCACGGGCCCGGCTCGCCGCCCTCGGTGAGCCGGGCCCAGTAGCGGTCCACCTCGTCCTGGGTGTCGCAGTGGATCATGAACGACACGGACTCGTTGAACTTGTAGTGCGGACCGGCGTTCAGCGCGATGAACTTCAGCCCGGCCAGTTCGAAGTCGACCGTCAGGACCGTGCCCGGTTCCCCGGGGCCGGCCGAGCCGTTGTGCATGACGCGGGTGATCTTGCCGTCGTCGAAGATCGCGGTGTAGTGGTTCGCGGCCTCCTCGGCCTGATTGTCGAACCAGAGAAACGGTGTCAGTTCCTGCATGTCGGCCTTCTCCATTCGGGATTGCGCGGTGTCGTCTTGCACCGAACACTAGAGACGGCGGCGCCGTGCGGGCTTGAACGAATCGAGCATCTTCAGCGCGGCAGCGGCGCCATCGCGCGGAACGCGAGGAACGGACGGTACGAGGCGGTGTGGTCGTGCCCGCAGCCGCACCGGTCCTCGCCGCCCGCCAGCAGCTCGCGCGGGCTCAACCCGGTCAGGCTCAGGCATTCGCGGCTGAGATGCGCCTGGTCGGCGTACCCCGCTTCGACCGCCAGCCGAGCGGCTCCGCGTCCGGTGCCGCCCGGGCCGGGACCGGCCTGCGCCAGCGCCAGGAACCCCTGGAGCCGCAGCACCCGCTGCAAAGGCTTGGGGCCGATGCCCACCGCGTGGAGGCACCGGCGCCGCAGCTGACTCGTCGAGATGGCCAGGCGCGCGGCGGTGGTGCCGACCTCGACTGGGCGCCAAGGCATCAGGAGCCGAACGGTCTCCCTCACCAGCGGGTCGACGCGCCCGGCGCTGCGAAACGCCTCCAGGAGGTGGGCTTGGAGGAGGTCGAGCGCCGCATCGGGCCCCGAGGCGGCGGCCATCGCCTCCCCGAGCCGATCGACCGATCCGCCCGGAACGGTGTTCCCCCAGACCTCCCGGAGCGGCACGCGCTGGTCGACCAGGTCGTCGAGGGCCGTGGGCAGCGGCGGCGCCGCCCCCGGGTGGAACCGCACCCCGACCAGGGTCGTGTGCGGGGGGATGAGTTCGAGGTGCGGGCCGGTCAGCGGCCCGAGCAGCTGCGGCGGGCCGCCGATCGGGAAGTGGATCTCGACCCCGCCGGTGGGGAGGTGCCGCTGCACGTAGGCCAGGCCTTCGGTGCGCTGGATCCACACGGTGCGCACCATGGCGGCCAGCTCGGCCCGCGGCTCGCGCTCGACGTAGGACTGCGTCACCGGTTACAGGTCGCGGAATCGGGCGCGGTCGGCGAGGATCGCCTCGGTGAGGTCGGTGGCCGAGAGGTACAGGTCCTTCGCGACGCCGGCCAGCTCGGCGCCCGTCGCGGACTGCTCCGTCCAGATGCGGCGGGCTTCGGCGTCGCGGACGGCGGTGATCGTCGTGAGGGTGGCTTCGAGGTCGGACCGCAGGCTCTCGAGGTTGACCAGGACGCCGTTGACGGACCGGTCGCGCCACACGTTCGGCAGGCCCGCCTTGAAGATCTCGGCGAGTTCCGCCAGCGCCGGCCGCAGCCGCCTCCGGTCCTCCTCGTCGCCGTGGATGAGGGTGGACTCGACCTGGTCGGCCACGTCCTGGTCCGTGATGAAGACGCGCGGCGCGAGGACGTGCACGTTCACGACCGGCTCCTCCGGGTCGTCGGAGTAGTCGTTGACCCGGATCACGACCTCCTGCTCCCGGTCGAGGAACACGGTGCTGTTGAGGACGCTGCTGACGGCGGGGACCGGCTGCGCCTCAGGGTGGTTCTCGACCAGGAACCGGTCGGCTTCGGCGCGGGTGATGAACGAGTGCTCCATGTCAGCACGCTAAGCCCGGCCCGGTCACCTGTCAACTACGCTTCGCCCCCGAAGGCTCTCGATCAGATTTCCGACAGTCAAGGCGGGCACCGGAACAGGTGCGCGGCGGCATCGAGTCGGCCCCCTATTCTGATCGGAGCCGCCCCTGCCGCACTCACTGAGGAGACCGCGATGGACAAGTACGACGTCAAGAAGGCCCATAAGGCGCTGTACTCGCCGTCTTCGAAGGACTTCGCCGTCGTCGACGTCCCCGAGTTCCGGTACCTCGCCGTCGACGGCGGCGGCGATCCGAACACCTCCTCCGCGTACGCCGACGCCGTCGCGGCCCTCTACAGGACGGCGTACACGCTGAAGTTCGCGAGCAAGGCCCTCGGCCGGGACTTCGTGGTCGGCCCCTTGGAGGGGCTGTGGCGTGCGGACGATCCAGCCGTGTTCCTCCAGCGTCGCAAGGACTCCTGGGAGTGGACCATGATGATCGTCCAGCCGGACTGGATCACCGAGGACATGGTCTGGGACGCGGTCGGCAAGGCCGCGAAGAAGCGGCCGAACGCCGCGCTCGGCCTCGTCCGGTTGCGCGCCCTCACCGAAGGTGCGTGCGTCCAGATCCTGCACCTTGGCTCGTACGACGACGAGACGCCGACGCTGGAGCGTCTGCACCGCGAGTTCATGCCCGGCAACGGCTTCGCCTTCAACGGGGACCACCACGAGGTCTACCTCAGCGACCCGCGGCGGACCGAGCCTGCCAAGCTCAGGACGATCCTGCGGCAGCCGGTCAAGCCCGCGTAGTCCCTGATCGTGTTCGTTCCGGTGCCGGAAAGGGCTTTCAGGGCGGCGTTAGGATGAAGGTCCGCACCGCTTGGAGGAGCCACATGGAGTACACCCAGCTCGGACGCGCCGGCGTCAAGGTCTCGCGGATCGTCCTCGGCACCATGAACTTCGGACCGGCGACCGATGAGGATGAGGCGCACCGGATCATGGACCGGGCGCTCGAACTCGGCGTCAACTTCTTCGACTCGGCCAACGTCTACGGGCACGCCCCGAACCAGGGTTGGACCGAGAAGATCATCGGCCGCTGGTTCGCCTCGCGGCCTGAGGCCCGCGACCAGGTCGTGCTGGCCACCAAGGTCTACGGGCCGATGGGCGGCGAGGGCCCGAACAACCGGGGCCTGTCGGCGTACCACATCAGGGCCCAGATCGAGGCCTCGCTGGAGCGCCTCCAGACCGACCGGATCGACCTGTACCAGTTCCACCACGTCGACCGGACGGTCCAGTGGGAGGAGATCTGGCAGGCGATCGACGTCCTCGTCGCGCAGGGCAAGGTCGTCTACTCCGGTTCCTCGAACTTCGCCGGCTGGACGATCGCCCGGGCGAACGAGCAGGCCGCCAAGCGCGGCGGCCTGGGCCTCGTCTCGGAGCAGTCGATCTACAGCCTCGTCAACCGCCACATCGAACTCGAGGTGATTCCGGCGGCCCAGCACTACGGCCTCGGCGTCATCCCGTGGTCGCCGCTCGCGGGCGGGCTCCTCGGCGGCGTCCTCGCCAAGACGGCCGAGTCCGGCCGCCGCGCAGGGGAGCACGTGGTCAAGGCGATCGAGAAGCACCGGCCGCAGCTGGAGCAGTACGAGGCCTACGCGGCGAAGAAGGGCGTCTCTCCCGCGATCCTGGGTCTGGCGTGGGTCCTGCACCAGCCCGGCGTGACGGGCCCGATCATCGGCCCGCGCACGATCGAGCAGCTTGAGGATGCCGTTGCGGCCCTTGATGTCGAGCTCGACGAGGCGGACCTGAAGACCCTCGACGAGCTGTTCCCCGGCCCCGGCGGCGCGGCCCCCGAGGCCTACGCCTGGTAGGCGTTCCGCAGTGACAGGGCCGGTTCCCATCGGGGGACCGGCCCTTTGCGATCCTTCAGCTGTCGCGGAAGACGGGGATGAAGAACCCGATCACCGCTGCGAGGCAGGACGAGATGATGTACCAGGCGAGCCAGCCCGGGCTCACGGCGTGGACGATGAAGCCGAGGTACGTCCGGGTCCAGGCTCCAGCCCTTGGCCTCCAGCCACTGCTGGCCGCCGAAGATCGCGAAGACGGTGGCGAGGCTGGAGAGCAGGGCGACGAACCAGGCGAAGCCGATGGCGAACGTTTTCACCGCGTGCGGTACCTCCAAGTGCCCCGCGTTCGAACGGGTGAAGCGGACGCAGGGCGATGCGGGCCGGAAAGATCGCTGTGAGTGTAGGTCGGCGGGTCAATGGCGGCGCGGCCGCGGGAGGCCGCGAAACCGGGTGTCCCGGCGAGACGGAACCGCTTATGCTGCACGGCATGGACGTATCGCGCACCCTGCTGAACGTGATCGATGTCGAGGCGACGTGCTGGGACGGGCAGCCGCCGCTCGGCGCGGTCAGCGAGATCATCGAGATCGGCCTGACCGTGGTCGATCTGGAGCAGCGGGAGCGGCTTTCCAAGCACCGCATCCTGGTGCGCCCGCGCCGCTCCCGCGTGAGCGCGTTCTGCACCGAGCTGACGGGCCTCACGCAGGAGGAGGTCGACACCGGGGTCGAGTTCGCCGAGGCCTGCCGCCTGCTCCACAGTGAGCACCGGGCCGATTCGCGGCCCTGGGCGAGCTGGGGCGACTACGACCGCCACCAGTTCGAACGCCAGTGCAAGGCGACGCAGACCCGCTATCCGTTCGGGCGGCGGCACACCAACGTGAAGCTGGCCTTCACCGAGTCCCGCGGGCTGCGCCGCAGGCCGGGCATGGACGCCGCGCTCAAGATCGCCGGGTTCCCTCTCGAAGGCCGCCACCACAGCGGGGCCGACGACGCCTGGAACATCGCCGCACTGGTTGTGGACCTGCTCGAACGCGGCGACTGGCCCGGCGAGCCCGACGAACCCGCCTAAGGGCTGTCCCGTTTCTACAAGTGGAATCATGATGGCCTGCTCTAGGATTCGGCTCATCAGCGATGCTTCCCGGAGGGACGGCGATGACCGGATACGTGGCCACAGCGGAGATCGAGATCAGCGCACCACCCGCTCGCGTGTGGGAGGCGCTGACCGATCCCGATCAGATCCAGCGATTCATGTTCGGCACCAGGGTGGAGACCGACTGGAAGCCCGGCAGCCCGATTGTCTGGAAGGGCGTGTACCAGGGCAGGGAATACCAGGACCGGGGCGAGATCATGGAGTTCGAGTCGCCCCGGCTGCTTGAGGTGACCCATTTCAGTCCGCTGAGCGGCCAGGAGGATCGGCCCGAGAACTACCACAAGCTCACCTACGAGCTTCAGGAACGCGGCGCGGGCACTCACATACGGTTGAGCCAGGACAACAACGCCAGCGAAGCCGAAGCCCAACACTCGCAAGGCATGTGGGAGTCGCTCCTCAGCGGACTGAAGCAGGTCGTCGAAGGCAACTGACCGCCGCCGCATCCTCACTCAGACCGCATGACACATTGCCCGAAAAGGCTCAATGTGCCGAATGCGGTATTCCGAGGTCCACCGAATCCGACGCGCTGAGCGGACGCTGCTGACCGAATGGCTCACGCGGACGATCGCCGAACTGCAAGGTGGAGCAGTTCGGCGATCGTCCACGTTTTCAATCCGGGTCAGGCGGTCCTGACCGAGACTCCGAGTGCGTTGGGGAAGTACGCGACCGGCGTGAAGACGCTGTCGCCGGCGCAGCGGCCCACATGGCTTCCGTACGCCCGGTTGCCGTGGGACCAGCCGCCACCGGAGTCACCGCCGGTGGTGACGTGCTTGTTCATCTGGACCAGACGGGCGGTGCTGATGCCGTCGATCGTGCAGGTGAGGCTGGGCCGCAACAACAGAGCCGAGCAGTCACGCTCATTGGTGGTCCGGCCGTAGACGCAGATCGATTCGCCGGTGGTGAGTCCGGAAGCCGGCTCGGTGGAGGTCGTGGTGCGACGCGTGTTCGCATTGGCGTAGAACCGGGCAGGAGTGGAATTGCCGGGCACGGTGTGCCATTCGACGTCGCCCCACTGGCCGCGATGCTGCGCCCGGTAGTCCATCGTGTGCCAACCGGAGCCGTCTTCGAAGATGCGGGTAATGCCGTCGCAGTGGCCGGCGGTGGTCACGCCTTGGGTGCCGCCGGGGGTGATGACGGTCCAACCGCTGGTGCACAATGCGCCGCCGCCGACCCTGGCGCCCCCGAAGGCGTATTCGAGCCCGGCTTCCAGTGAGTCGACGAAGTTCAGTTCGACGCCCTCGTCGAACTCGTCGGACAGGGCGGCTCGAACGGTCGTCTTGCTGGACGAGAGCTCCTCGGTGGTCTCGATGTCGGCTTCGACGGTGCCGCTGGTGATGTCGACGGCCGTCATGAGGGTGTCGTATCCCATGCCGATGAGCTCGGCGTGCAGCTTGTCGTTGCGCGCTTCCAGTTCGACGAACGAATAGGGCTGGCCGTCGGCGATGTCGACGGCGACCTCGGCCGAGGCGGCGAGTGCGTTGATCGCCGGGTCGGCGGTGCCTTTGATGTAGAGCGTGGGCGCGCCGCCGGGCTCTGTGGACAGTGCGGACCCGACGAAGGCGTCAGGGTATGCCGCCGCGATCTGGACTGCCAGGTCCCCGATAGCTTCGGTCGCCTCGTGCTGGGCGAGCGCTTCGGCGTAGGTCCAGCCTTGGGCCGCGGCGATGAGGGTGAGGTCTTGGGCGAGGGCTTCGTCGGCGGTCTGGAGGTAGGGACCTGCGTCGGGCTCTTCGGCATTCGCGGCCGCCGCGGGGGCGATCAGGAGTGCGGATGATGCGAGCGCGATGAGTACACGTGTCTTCATCATGTTCCGTCCAGTCTCTCGGAGGGGAGTCGTCTCGGCGGCGACCTGTCCGATGGACGAAGGTCGGAAGCCGTGACTGAGACCGTGGCGGCCGAGTCGGGAACCCGGGCGCGACCAGGCCTTGACGCCATTCTTTCGGTGGAGGGAGGGGAAAGCGAGGCGGAAGACCGGCGGGTGACCGGCAGCTGTTGAATACACCACGGCGGGCCGGGCTTTCGCGGTCGATGGAATCGGTGCCCCTTGCCTTTCTTCGCCATGCGGTGCGTCGCGTTGACCGGAGTCGGTGAGTCCGGGTGTTCCTGCCGCTGTCCTCGCGGTCGGACTCGGCACCCCCGCATTCGGGCAGGAGGAGAGCCCCGTCATCATTCCCGATTCGACTTCAACGCCCCCGGCGGCGAATGACCGTCGAATCGACGGGCGCGCCCGGTCCGCGCGGACCAGACGCGCCCGTCCCGCACCGGAGCCTCCAAGACACCTTTCGGCCCAGATCTACCTGCTGCGGGACAACCCTTAGCCCTTCAGCACCGCCATGGCCGCGTTGTGGCCCGGAATGCCGCTCACCCCGCCGCCGCGCACCGCCCCGGCTCCACAGAGGAGGACGTTCGCGTGGGCGGTCTCCACTCCCCAGCGGCCGGTCGCCGCATCGGTCCGGAACGGCCAGGACAGGTCCCGGTGGAAGATGTTCCCGCCCGGGAGCCGCAGGTCGCGTTCGAGGTCCACGGGAGTCTTCGCTTCGATGCACGGATCGCCGTTCGCATCCGTCGCAAGGCAATCGGCCAAGGGTTCGTCCAGATACCCGTCGAGCTGCGCGATCGTCGCGTCGAGCAGCCGCGACCGCGCCTCCCGGTTCGCGGCCTCCCCGCCCTCGAACAGCCGCGCGGGCGCGTGCAGGCCGAACAGGGTCAAGGTCTGGTACCCGCGCCGCACCAGGTCATCGCCCAGAATGGACGGATCGGACAGCGAGTGGCAGTAGATCTCGGACGGGGGCCGGGACGGGAGCCGCCCGGCCGCCGCCTCGCCGTAGGCCGCTTCGAGCTCCGCGAACGACTCGGACACGTGGAACGTCCCGGCGAACGCCTCGCGAGGATCCACCTCCGCGTCCCGCAGCCGCGGCAGCCGCTTCAAGAGCATGTTGACCTTCAGCTGCGCGCCCTCGGCCTTCGCCGGGCCGCTCTCGCCGAGGAGTTCCGCCAGCGCTTCGGGAGAGGCGTTGACCAGCACGTGCCGGGCCTCCACCGTGCCCGCGCCCTGCTCGGACACGTAAGCCACCTCGGCTCGCGTGCCGTCCGTGGCGATCCCCGAGACCTCGTGTCCCGTGCGGATCTCAGCGCCCGCGGACCGCGCCGCGGCGGCCAGCGCGTCGGTCAGGGCGCCCATCCCGCCGACAGGCACGTCCCAGTCGCCGGTGCCGCCGCCGATGACGTGGTACAGGAAGCAGCGGTTCTGCCGCAGGTCCTCGGCCCACGCGGAGCTGAAGGTGCCGATGAGGCCGTCGGTGAGGACGACCCCGCGCACGAGGTCGTCGGCGAACGTCTCCTCGATCGTCTCCCCGAGCGGCCGCTCGAAGAACGTGGTCCAGACCTGGTCGTCGCCGACGCGTCGGCGCAGTTCAGCCTCCGAGGGCAGCGGCTCGGTGAGGGTCGGGAAGACCTTCTCGGCGAGCTTCGCGGCCGAGCCGTAGAACGCCTGCCACGCGTCGAACTCGGCGTCCGAACCGGTGAGGCGCGCGAAGGCCTCCCTGTTGCGCCGCTGGTCGCGGGTGACGAGCAGGCCCGTGTCGCGTCCGTCGCGCGTCGTCGGCGTGTAGGAGGAGACGCTGCGTTTGCGCACCTGGAACCGCAGGCCGAGGTCGTCCAGGATCTTCTGCGGCAGCAGGCTGACCAGGTAGGAGTACCGCGACAACCGCGCGTCCACGCCCGGGAACGCCGGGGCGGAGACCGCCGCGCCGCCGGTGTGCCCCAGCCGCTCCAGGACCAGGACGCGCTTGCCGGCGCGAGCGAGGTAAGCCGCCGAGACCAGGCCGTTGTGGCCGCCGCCGACGATCACGGCGTCGTAGGACTTGTGCTGAGGCATGACCATTCCTAACACGGGCCCGCCGCGCCGGTCGCGAAGCCGAGGTTCCTGCTCCGCGACCGGCGATGGCCCGCACTAGTAGACGCTGGAGCCGATCCAGTCGTCATAGCCGTAGCCGACCGGGTCGGCGTAGGAGCGGTCGGCGAGCGTGAACCTGCTGGCAGTCGTCCCGCACTGCATCAGCTCCAGCGGCTTGCCGGTGCCGGTCCCGTCGAAGCCGACGCACAGGTTCGCGTGCCCGGCCGGGTGGATCCCGGTGCTGTTGACGACGAACTCCTGGTTGAGCGCGCCGCTGCAGTCCCACAGGATCAGTGGCGTCCCCGCCTGCATCTTGGCGCCCTCGACGTCGACGCAGCGGTCGTGGCTGAGCTCCACGTGCAGCGACCGCTCCGCATCGTCGTACCAGAAGCCCTGGTTGCGGCCGCCGTGGCAGGTCCAGGACAGCAGGTCGGTGCCGTTCCTGGAGTCGTAGCCCTCGGCGTCCACGCACAGCCCGCTGGCGGTGTTCTTCACGTCCTGGAACTCCAGCAGCCCCTCATACAGCTCGGCGCTGTTGGTGCTCGCAGGGTCGGCGCAGGTCGCGGTCTCCCAGTCCGGATGCTCGTAGAACGCGGTGATGCACTCGGCGAAGGCCCCGTGACCGAGGAAATTGGGGTGCAGCGACTGCCGGAAGGCGTTCTCCGAAGGCAGCAGCCCCACCTCGGCGTACACGCCGCGCGCCCACGGCTGGGCCTCGCAGACGCCGTGGCCGTCGAACAGGCGCTGGGCGTCGAGGTAGCGGGCGCCCTGGTTCAGCGCGGCCTCGCGGATGCCCCGCTCGAACAGGGGCACCGCCTTGTTGCGCGCGAAGGCGGCGTCGGCCAGGTAGAGGAGGCAACCGCCCCCGTACCAGCCCGGGAAGTTCGGGTTGTCCTCGACGTCGGGGCCGCCGGGGGTCGGGTAGGACATGACGACCAGCTCGTAGTCCGTGCCGAGGTACCCGGCGTCGGTCATGGTCTGGCGGACCGAGTCGATCGCGGTCTCCACGCCCTGCTGGGTCACCTCGACGCGGGCCTCCCAGTCCTCAGTGTGGTCCGGCCAGCACGGCCCGAGGAACAGGATCCGGGCGGTGGCGCACTCGGTCGCGGTCGGACCGAATTCGATCCCGCCTTCATCGTTGGCGCCCACCACGATCCACACCAGCTTGACGTGGGTGTTGCGGGCCTTGATCGCGAGGTTGTCGCCCTGGTTGCGCTCGTTCCACTGGTGCTGGCCGCTGCCCTCGACGAGGTGCGGGGTCGCGCCGCCGGAGCACGCGACGTTGTACTGCCGGTCGCTCTCGATGCCGGTGCGAAACAGCGCCTGATCGTAGGAGCGGTCGCACCAGTTGCCGTTGGTGTGGGTGCCGGTCTCGTAGTTGCCGACGCCTTCGCCCGAGATCTCGCTGTCTCCCATGGAGACCAGCGAGGTGTCCCGGTCCTCGATGGGGCGGATGCCGGGGCTGCCGTACAGCTCGGTGGCCTCGGCGGCGCGGAGCGCTTCGAGGTTGGCGGGGAGCGGGACGATGGCGGGGCGTTGCACGGCCTGTGCTGAGGTGGCCGCTGTGGACAGGGTGAGTGCGGTGAGAGCCGCGGCGGTCAGGACCGCGACCAGTCGTCTTCGGGGAGTGGACATGGCAGTCTCCTTTTCGGAAACATCGCTGTCGACGAATCGTTGTAGCGAGACTACCGTTACTCGGCAGTAATGTGAAGCTTGTGCGACTTGTCAGTTTCGAAGGCACAGAAGCGGATCGCGACCCGGATGACACCACCTGGCCTGCGACGGAACCCCATCGGGACACGAGTGGTCCAGAGTCGCCAAAGTCGACTGATGATGCAATTTGCATTGATCAACTTGAATGGTATTGACGCCTCTGCGACGATCCCCGAAACGCGACCCCGCTCACGACGCAGTGGCCCGGCTCTCCGTGAGGTGCGGTGGCCCCTGGCCTGCGCGTACCCTGGTCCGGGGGATCGGTGGGGAATGAGTCAGCAGCGAAGCAAGGCCAGAGCCTGTAAGCGAAGGCAGCAGACCGGGACGAGCGGCGCTCGTCCCGTTTCGACGCATGAACTGAACGCGCTGCCACTGGACGCCCGCGCCCGCCACGCGGTGCTCGGCGCACTCCAAGAACCCGAATGCGACTGCGGCGCATGCGAACCGACGGACCTGCTCGACACCGCCGCCCGCCTCGAAGGCACCATGGACGGCCCCGAATGGCCCGCCGCGCTCGCGCTGGCCTTCGCCCAGTACGGCGATGACATGATCGAGCACATCTGGCAGCGGGGCTGGATGCCCCAAGAGGTGCTCAGCGCCTTCCGTCGGAAGCTCGGCGACGAGGCGGTGCGGGCCGGAGTGGTCCTGATGCGCGGCCAACTCGCCTCCTACCCCGACACGCACCTGACCGACCGCTGGCTCGTCCAACGCGCTGACCTGGCCGAACAGGCCTCGTTCGAAGGCGTTGTCGAAGCGTCCAAGCACCTCGGGCGCTGGGACCGGATCGCCCTGTGGGCCGCGGTGCTCGAAGCGCTCGACCTGGTCGGCGGCCTCCCTGACATCCCGAAGGTCCAGCCGCTGCCCGGCAACGCCGTGCTCGCGCACGGCTTCAAGGGCGATGAGTCCTCCCGGGTCTACGAGAAGATCCGCGCGCTGCTCGCCAAGGCCGAATCGACCGACTCGGACGCCGAGGCCGAGGCGTTCACCGCGAAGGCGCAGCAGCTCATCGCGCGCCACAGCATCAACGAGGCGCTCCTGTCCCAGTCGGGGCAGGGCGGGCGCGAACCGGACGCCGCACGCGTCCTCATCGAGCGGCCGTACGAGCAGGCCAAGGCGGAACTGCTGGCGCAGATCGCCCACGCCAACCACTGCCGGTCGGTGCACTGGTCGGACGGCGGGTTCACCACGCTCATCGGCGACCGGGACGACCTGCGCTCGGTGGAACTGCTCTTCAACTCCCTGCTGGTGCAGGCCACGGCCGCGATGACCCGCGCGGGCTCGCGCACCGACGTGACCGGGCGGCCGCGGACCCGCACGTTCCGGCAGTCGTTCCTGGCCTCGTTCGCGTACCGGATCGGCGAGCGGCTGCGCGAATCCGCCGCTGACACCGAGCGCGAAGTGACCGAGGAGACCGGCACGGACCTGGTCCCGGTGATGCGCCAACGCGACGAGCGCATCGAAGCCAGGACCCAGAACCTGTTCCCGCGCTTGAAGGCCGCGCGTTCCATGCGGATCGCCGACTACGAGGGCCACATCGCGGGCCGCGCCGCGGCCGACGCCGCCCGCCTCGGCGCCGGCGAGTCGATCACCCGGGGCTGAGCCCGTCGCCGGGTTCGGCACTATTCAGCTCGCAACGACCGTCCACACAGGATCGCTCTAGTCGACCCATCGAGATCGTCTCGATCAACCCGATCACCCAGCAGGTCGGGCATCCCCGCAGCGCGAGCAGGCCCGCGGGCGCCAGCACCAGACTCACCGGCCCCACCGTGGGCAGGAGCGCGAACGCGCCGATCAGCGCCCCGAAGCCGATCACCCCGCGGGCCACGTGACGGGGCACCGACCTGCTCGCGAAACCTCGATCATCCGCCACCGGGACCTCCCTCAGCCGCATTCGACATGTCCTGCATCGCCTCTCGGACCGTGTTGCGGGCGCGGTGCAGCCGCGACTTCATCGCCGCGGCGCTGATGCCGAGCGCGTCGGCGGCCATTCGGCCGCTGTAGCCCTGGATGTCGCGCATGATGAGCACCCGGCGCTGGTCCTCGGGCAGGGCGGCGATCACCCCGGCCACCAGGCCGCCTTCCAAGCGTTGCAGCACCTCGTCCTCGGCCGAGGCGGTGACCGTCTCCGGAACCGGAACCCGCTGCCGGAGTACCGATCTGGTCCGCCGGACGCACTCGTTGCGGACGATGCGGAACATCCACGACGCCAGCGCGCCGGTCGCCCGCAGCATCCCGATCTTGCGGTACAGGATGATGAGCGCCTCCTGCGCGGCGTCCTCGGCGTCCTGCGGGGAGGCGCACAGCGAATGCGCGAACCGGCGCACATGCGGGTGCGAGCCGGACACCAGCGCGGTGATCGCCTCCGAGTCGCCGTCCTGCGCGGCGACGATGAGCGCCGCGTCGGGCCAGGCCGTGTCAGCCACGGGAGCGGGCCCGCCGGCGCAGCACGACGACGCTGCACGTGCCGATGAGGAGCACTCCTACGGCGACTGCGACACCAATGACCATGACGACCTCCATTTTCGGGACCGGCCTTCTCGCCGGACGTATATGAGAGGCGGGAGGGCCGCCCGAGGATTCACCCGTGTCGGAGCATTCTCGAAACGCCCGGACTCGAATCCTTCCAGTGCGTGTTCTGTGCCGCGTCATCGGCGAACGGCACCGCGACGCGGGAGGGCCGCCTAGCATGGGCACCATGCAGATCAGTGCTGAAGGAACCGTGGTCGAAGAACTGGTGCGCGCCGCCGCGGAGTCGACATCGGGGCGCGCGGGCCGGACAGTGCACGGCGGCAGCGGCCGCATCCTGGGGCAGACGCTGGTCGCGTTGAACCGGGGCGCGGTCCTCGACGACAATCCCAACCCGGCCGAGACGACCTTCCTGGTGATCCGCGGCCGCGTGCGGCTGTCGGCCGGGGACGAGGTCCAGGAAGGCGCGCCGTTCGAGGTGCTGCCGGTCCCGGACGTGACCGATTACGACCTCGAAGCCTTGGAGGACTCGGTCGTCCTGCTCACGGTCGCCCGCCTCTCCGACTAGGGGCGTTGCGAGCCCCCGGCCCGTCTGCCCGCTCGCTTCGTCGTCGGGCGCCTGAATACAACACATCGAGCCGCCGCGACCCGGAACCGTCCGTGGGCGAGACTGGGCACATGTGGAGAGACCTGGCCCGGCGGGCCGAAGCGGTGATCACGGTGAAGGCCGAACGCGACTTCGCGGCGATCGCCGACGCGTTCCCGGGCGCGGCGCTGCGCCGGTTCGGGGCGGTCGCGGCGACGCGGCTTCCGGCGCTGCCGCAGTTCGTGCCGTACAACAAGGCACGCGGATTCCGCGCCGAGGACCGGGCGCTGCTCAAGGAGATCCTCGAGTTCTACGCCGAGGCCGCCGTGCGGCCCGCCGTCGAAGTGTGGGCGGGCGACGCTACGACCGAACTGCACCGCACACTCCTGGACGCGGGCCTCGCTCCGGCGACTCCCACGGTGACACTGCACGCCCGCCCCAGCTCGGACCAGACCGCTCCACTGGTCGAAGTCCAAGAGGTGGGCCTGGACGACGAGCGCTACCGGGCGGTCGTGCTCGGCGGTTATGAAACGCCCGCAAGCGAAGTGGCGTTCCGCAGGGCACTCGCCATCGAACACGCCACCCCGGGCCTCCGGCGTTACATCGCCTTGGTCGACGGCCACCCGGCGGCGGCGGGCTCGCTGTTCGCGCACGAGGGCGTCAGCTACTTCGCAGGGGCGGCGACCTTGCCGGAGTTCCGCAGGCGCGGTTGCCAATCGGCGCTCATCGACAGGCGACTGGCCGACGCGGCCGAACACAGCGACCTGGCGGTGGTCACCGCCGCCTTCGCCTCGCCCAGCCACGACAACCTCGCGCGGCACGGGTTCGCGATGACCCACACCCGCACCGTCTGGCAGTGAGCCCAGCGTTCCCGTCCCAATCGGCCAAAACCGGTTGCCGCGGTCTGGCCGACGGGCCAGGATGGCATTGCCAACCTGGTTGCGTTCCTCTGCTCCCCGCAAGGCGGATGGATCAACGCCCAACTCCTCCACAGCAACGGCGGCTTCCAATGACAAATGCGGTGCTCTACGCCGTTCGTGATTACCTGCCAGCCGACGAGACGGCGTGGCTCCGCTGCCATGTGCTGGCGTTTCTGGACACGTCCTATTACGACTCGGTCGAGCGGAGCAAGCCCGCCATCGCCGTTGCCGGCTTCGAACTCGTGGCGACCGCTCCGAGCGGCGAACTGGTCGGCATGCTCGACGTCGCCGTCGACGGCGAGTCGGCCACCATCGAAACCGTTGCGGTGCATCCCGACCACCGAGCCCACGGCGTCGGTCGGACCCTGCTGCAGGAAGCGCTCCGGCGTCTCGCCGCTTTGGGCCTCACTGTGCTCGACGCCTGGACGAGAGACGACCCGGACGCATTGCGCTGGTACCGGTCCAACGGCTTCACCGAAGGCGAGCACTACCTACACGTCTACGCCGACTTTTACGCGGACACGGCCGAGCCCGACCGCGCGATCGGTGGGCGGCGGGCGAGGCTTCGGCCGATCAAGGTCTTTCTGCACGGCGATCTGGAAGATGAGGCCGCGATGCGCGAGGAGTTCGGTCGAGTTCACGTATGTCGACGCTTCGTGCGGGAGATTCGAACTCAAGTCAGTGGCTGAGGGCCCTTCGGCAGGCGCCCGGCGTTGACTCCTCGGTCGGTGCTGAGCGGGGCGGTGAGTCGTCTGCGGGGTTGCTTTTGGGGGAACGGTTGGGGGCTCGGTCGGGGAAAACGCAGGTCAGTGGGCGTTCCAGTAATATGTGATATGTGATATGTTACTGGCGTTCGACGGTGTGCGAGCGGTCGGCGGATGGTCTGGAGAACGTCTGCCACGGATGCCCGCCCATGCCCCGATGTGGCCGACCGGCGCTAACAACCGATAGGAATCCCCCCGCATGATCAAGAAACTCACCCGGGCCCCGGCGGTCATCGTCGCCGCGGCACTGCTGCTCTCCGCCTGTTCCGGCGGACCCTCGGACGACAACGCAGGCGGTGCCGGCGACACCCCCGTCGCCGGCGGCACCGTCCACATGCTGCAGAGCGCCGACTTCTCGTATCTCGATCCCGCACGCGGGTGGGACGGCGGCGTCAACGCGTTCTACCGGCTCATCTACCGCGGCCTCACCATGCAGGCCGCCGGCGACTCCGAGGACCCCAACGCGATGGTCCCCGACCTGGCCGAGAACCTCGGCTCCGCCTCCGACGACGGCCTCACCTGGACCTACACCCTCAAGGACGGCCTGAAGTTCGACAACGGCGACCCCATCACCTCCGCCGAGGTCGCCTTCGGCATCTCCCGGGCCTGGGACCCGGAGATCGGCATCGGCTCGCCGTACCTGAAGAACATCATCGACGCCCCCGCGGATTACAAGGGCCCCTACCAGTCCGGTGAGATCCCCACGATCGAGACGCCGGACGAGAAGACCATCGTCTTCCACCTCAAGGCGCCGTTCCCGGAGTTCGACAACGTCGTCGGCCAGGTGAACGCGGTGCCGTTCCCGATCGGCACCGGCGCGGGCGACGAGTTCCTCACCGACGTCATCGCCTCCGGCCCTTACACACTCGACTCGTACACGCCCGGCAGCTCCATCAAGCTGGTCCGCAACGAGAACTGGGACCCGGACACGGACGAGGTCCGCAAGGCCTACCCGGACGCCTGGGACTTCGAGATCGGCCTCGACGCCGCCACGATCGACGAGCGGCTCCTGGCCGGTCAAGGCGCGGACGCCAACGCCATCTCCGGCAAGATCCAGCCCGCCACCCTGGCGCGCCTCCAGACCCCCGAGCTGCAGGACCGCCTCCTCACGGCGCCCGCCATGTGCGTCACCTACATGGGGATGAACATGACCAAGGCGCCCTTCGACAAACTCGAAGTGCGCCAGGCGATCAACTACGCGATCGACCGGCAGTCCCTGCAAACGGCCTCGGGCGGCAACCAGTTCGCCGACCCCACCACCACGATCATCCCGACCGCGGTGAACGGGCACAAGGACTTCGACCTGTACCCCAGCGAGGACCACGCGGGCGACCCCGAGAAGGCCGAGGAGCTCCTGGAATCGGTGGGTCTGGAAGACGGCTTCGAGTTCACGCTCGACATCCGCGCCCAGCCGATGATGCAGGCGCAGGCCGAGTCGATCCAGCAGGCGCTGGAGAAGATCGACGTCAAGGTGAACCTGAACGTCATCGACGTCTCGACCTACTACGAGACGATCGGCACGCCCTCGCAGCAGCACGACGCCGCCATCACCGGCTGGTGCCCCGACTGGACCTCGACGGCCTCCACCATGGTGCCGCCGCTGGTCGACGGGCGCCTCATCACCGACAAGGGCAACGGCAACCTCGCGCAGATCAACGACCCGGCGATCAACACGCGGATCGACGAGATCAAGGCCATGACCGACCTCGACGAGGCGAACGCCGCCTGGGGCGACTTCGACGAGCAGGTCATGGAACTCGCGCCGATCGCCCCGCTCCTGCTGGAGAAGGGCCTGGTCCTGCCCGGTGAGAACATCGGCGGATTCTTCCCCAGCACCAGCATGACCGACCTGACGATCGTCGGTCTGAAAGACCCTTCGCAGGGCTGACAGATGACTTTCACTCCGACTGAACTCGAAGTGGAAGGCGTGACGGGCGGCGGGCCGGGCAGCGATCCTGCCTCGGCCTCGCCGCCCCCCTCGGGGCGACGCCTCGTCCGCGCCTTCCTCCGCGACCGCGTGGCCGTCGCCTGCAGTGTCTATGTCCTCATCGTCATCCTCATGGCCTTCACCGCACCGCTGCTGGTGAAGCTCTCCGGCTGGGGGCCTTTGGAATTCGACCAGTCCGCGGTCGACCCGAACTTGGGCGGCATCCCGCTCGGCCCGGCCGGCGGCATGGGCGCCGAGCACTGGTTCGGCGTCGAGCCCGGGAACGGGCGCGACATCTTCGCCCGCATCGTCTACGGCGCCAGGGTGTCGATGACGATCGCCCTGTCGGCGACCCTGCTGACGAGCGTCCTCGGCGTCGTCTTCGGACTGCTCGCCGGCTACTTCGGCGGCCGCGTCGACATGGTCGTCTCCCGCGTCATGGAGTTCCTCATGGCGTTCCCGGCGCTCATCTTCATGATCGCCGTCCTCTCGGCCCTGCCCGCCGAGAACCGCCAGCTCCTGCTCGTGGTCGTGATCTCGTTCTTCGGCTGGCCGTACCTGGCCCGCATCGTGCGAGGGCAGACCATGTCGCTCAAGGAGCGAGAGTTCGTGGAGGCCGCCAAGGCCTCGGGCGCCACCAGCGCGCAGATCATCTTCAAGGAGATCCTGCCGAACCTCGCCTCCACTATCATCGTGATGACCACCCTCGCGGTGCCCGGCTACGTCGGCACCGAAGCGGGCCTGTCGTTCCTCGGCGTCGGCGTCGTCCCGCCGACGCCCTCCTGGGGCCAGATGATCGCCAGCTCGGTGCCCTGGTACGCCGTCGATCCCGCCTACTTCCTCATCCCGGGGGCCTTCCTGTTCCTCCTCGTGCTCTCCTTCACCGTGCTCGGTGACCGCATCCGCAAGCTCGCCGAGTCCGGGGAGGTCGCGGCATGATCCGCTTCCTCGTCAACCGGCTGCTCGGCATGGTCGTCGTGCTGTTCCTGGTGTGCCTGTTCACCTTCCTGATCTTCTTCGTGCTCTCGCCGGACCCGGCGGTCCAGATCTGCGGGAAGAACTGCACGCCGGAGGCGATCGACCAGATCCACGCCAACCTCGGCCTGGACCGGCCGTTCTGGACCCAGTTCGGGACGTTCCTCTCCGGGCTCTTCGTCGGCCGCACCTACGGGACCGGCGCGAACATGATCGACTGCGCCGCACCGTGCCTCGGGTACTCGTTCCAGACCAGCCAGTCGGTCACCGACATGATCGTGCAGCGCCTGCCCGTCTCGGCCACGGTCGCGATCGGCGCGGCCGTGCTGTGGCTGCTCGCGGGCGTCGCCGGGGGCCTGATCAGCGCCGTGCGCGAGGGCAAGTTCGCCGACCGCTTCATCGCGGGGCTCACCCTCACCGGCATGTCGATCCCCAACTACGTGCTGGCGCTCTCGCTCCAGTTCCTGCTGGTGGTCACGCTCCAGTGGCTCCCGTTCCCGCACGCGGTGTCCTTCATGGAGGAACCCGGGCAGTGGTTCGCGAACTTCCTGATGCCCTGGATCGTCCTCGCGATCGGCGCGGCGGCCGTGTACACGCGGCTCACCAGGGCGAACGTCATCGAGACCTTGCAGGAGAACTACGTGCGCACCGCGCGGGCGAAGGGGCTCAGCCCCGGCCTGATCTGGCGGCGGCACGCACTGCGGCCGGCGCTGACGCCGATCGTCACGATCTTCGGCATGGACTTCGCCGGGCTCCTCGGCGGTGCCCTCATCACCGAGACCGTGTTCGGGCTCAACGGGATCGGGAAGCTCGCGGCCGACTCGATCACGAAGAACGACCAGCCGGTCATCATGGGCGTCACCTTGCTCGCGGCGTTCCTCGTCGTGGTCGGGAACATGGTGGTCGACCTGCTGTACACGGCCATCGACCCGCGGGTGCGAGTGGGGAGCACGGCATGACCACAACGGACACTCCGCTGCTTCGCGTACGCGACCTCACCGTCAGCTTCCCGACCGCGCAAGGGCCCGTGGACGTGGTGAAGTCGCTCGACTTCGACCTGCCGCGCGGCGGCGCGCTCGGCATCGTCGGCGAGTCCGGTTCGGGCAAGTCGATGACGAGCCTGGCGATCATGGGCCTGTTGCCCAAGGGCGCCACCAGAACCGGGTCCGTCGAGTTCGCCGGGACCGAGCTGACCCAGCTTCGCGAGCGTGCGATGCGATCGGTCCGCGGGGACCGCATCGCGATGATCTTCCAGGACCCGCTCTCGTCCCTGAACCCGTACTACACCGTGGGCGCGCAGATCATCGAGGCGTACCGGGCGCATCGCGGCGGCGTGACCAGGCGCCAAGCCCGCGCGGTCGCGATCGAGGCGATGGAGCGCGTGCACATCAACGACGCGGCCCGCCGCGTCGACCACTACCCGCACCAGTTCTCCGGCGGCATGCGCCAGCGCGTGATGATCGCGATGACCCTCAGCATGGAACCCGAGCTCATCATCGCGGACGAGCCGACGACCGCGCTCGACGTGACCGTCCAGGCCCAGATCCTCGACCTGCTGGCCGAGATCCGCGCCGACACCGGCGCGGGCCTCATCCTCATCACGCACGACCTGGCCGTCGTCAGCGAGGTCACCGACCACATCGTCGTCATGCGCGAGGGCGACCTCGTCGAGCAGGGCCCGGCCGAGCGGATCTTCACCGACCCGCAGGAGCCCTACACGCGGATGCTCCTGGACGCGGTGCCGCGCATCGACGACGAGATCGGCACGCTGCGCACCACGACCACCGAGGAGGCCCGATGAACGAGCGGCGAGAACCCCTGCTCCGGGCGAGCAACCTCGTCAAGGAGTTCGCCGTGCACGGCGGCGGGATCTTCGGCCGCGCCGGCCGGCTGCGTGCCGTGGACGACGTCTCCTTCGAGGTGGGCGTCGGCGAAACCCTTGCGCTCGTGGGGGAGTCGGGCTCGGGCAAGTCGACCACGGCCCGACTGATCGCGCGGCTCATCGACACCACCAGCGGCACGATCGAGTTCGCGGGCCGGGAGGTCCACGCGCTCAACGGGAAGGCGCTGCACGCGTTCCGCAGTGAAGTGCAGGTCGTCTTCCAGGACCCGTACTCCTCCTTGAACCCCAAGCACACCGTCGAGCGGATCGTCACCGCCCCGCTGGCCTACCAGCGCCGCCCGATCCCCGGCGGCGCCCGCGCCTACACCGGGGCGCTCATGGAGCGCGTCGGCCTCAACCCCGACCACTCGGGCCGCTTCCCCGCCCAGTTCTCGGGCGGGCAGGCCCAGCGCATCGGCATCGCCCGCGCGCTCGCCGTCTCCCCGCGGCTCATCGTCGCCGACGAGGCGGTGTCGGCGCTCGACGTCTCGGTGCAGGCGCAGGTCATCAACCTCCTTCGCCGCCTGCAGGACGAGGAGGGTTTCAGCTACCTCTTCATCGCGCACGACCTCGCGGTGGTGCGGCAGATCGCGACGCGGGTGGCGGTGATGAACGGCGGCCGCATCGTCGAGACCGGCGACCGCGACCAGGTGTTCGGCGCGCCCCGGGACGACTACACGAAGAAGCTCCTCGCCGCCGTCCCTAGGATCAGGCCCGAGTGGGACGCCGCGAGGCGCCGCAACGAGCGGGCCCGCCGCGAACGAGAGGACGCCGAGTCGTGAGCGAAACCTTTGTGGAGTATTCGATGCCAGGGATGCGGGTGCGCGAGCGGCATGTCCGCGTCCCGCTGGACTGGTGGGATCCCGTCGGCGGCGAGATCGCGGTGTTCGTCCGCGAACTGGTCGACCCCGACAAGCGCGGCGACGACCTGCCGCTGCTCACCTTCCTGCAGGGCGGTCCGGGCGGGGCGAACCCGCGCCCGCTGGAGCCGTCGGGCTGGATCACCGAGGCGCTCAAGCACTACCGGATCGTCCTGGTCGACCAGCGCGGCACCGGCCGCAGCACCCCACTCGACGCCCGCATGGTCGCCGAGCTCGGCGACGCGCAGGCCGGAGCGGACCACCTCGCCAAATTCCGCGCCGACTCGATCGTGCGCGACCTCGAACACGTCCGCACCCATGTCTATGAAGGACGGAAGTGGGCGACGCTCGCGCAGAGCTACGGCGGCTGGCTCACCCTCGCCTACCTCTCGCACGCCCCCGAAGCGCTCGCCGCCGCCTACGTCTGCGGCGGTATCCCCGGGAACCCGATGAGCGCCGAGGAGGTCTACCGGCGCACCTTCGACCGCGTCGCGGCCAAGACCACCGAGTACTACCGGCGGTACCCGCAGGACGTCGACAGCGTTGCCGCCATCGCCGACCGGCTCGCGGCCGAGCCCGTCCTGCTGCCGGACGGCGACGTGCTCACCGTGCGCCGCTTCCAGTCCCTCGGCATCGACTTCGGGATGAAACCGGGCTTCGAGCGGATGCACTGGCTGGTCGAGGACGCGTTCATCCAGGGCGACCGCCTCTCCGAAGGCTTCCTCGCCGCCGTGCTCGCCCGCACCTCCTCGGCGGCCAGCCCGCTCTTCTGGACCCTCCAGGAGTCGATCTACGGCGACGGCCCGAACGGGCCGACCGCCTGGGCCGCGCAGCGCGAACGCGATCGCCGCCCCGAGTTCGACGAGGCCGTGCGCCCGCTCCCGTTCACCGGCGAGATGGCCTTCCCGTGGATGTTCGACGAGGTCAGGCTGCTGCGTGGCTTCGCCCCCGCCGTCCACGCCCTCGCCGAGCGGCGAGAGTGGAGCCCGATCCTCGACCCCGAACGCTTGGCCGCCAACGAGGTCCCGGTCGCGGCGGCGGTCTACTTCGACGACATGTTCGTCGACTCGGGACTCCAACTGTCCACACTCAGCGGCCTCGGCAGCGCCCAGGCCTGGGTCACCAACGAGTACGAGCACGACGGGATCGGCGCGGAACGGGTCTTCGCCCGCCTGCGCGACATGGTCCGCGACCGAGGAGGAGAGCACCGATGACCGACACAGGACGTCCCCCCTACGCGGGCACCCGCTACCCGAAACTGGCCGACATCCCGGTGTTCACCGAGTACATCGCCACCGGCTGGGGTGACGAGCCGGTCCCGGCCACGCCCGTCGACGGCGCCGCCGCAGCGGCCGCCTCGCACCGGCGGCGACTCAGCGAACGCCTGCCCGGCAAGACCATCGTCGTCTCCTCAGGGACCGCTCCGGTGCGCAACGACGACTGCGACTACCTCTTCCGCGCCGACAGCGACTTCGTCTGGCTCACCGGCTGCCAGGTCGAGGGCGGCACCCTCGTCATGACGGCCCGGCCCGGCGGCCACGACGCCCGCCTCTACCTGCCCGCGCCCTTCCGCCCCGGCGAGACCGGCTTCTTCGGCAACGCCTCCCACGGCGAACTCTGGGTCGGCGCCTCACCGGGCCTGCGCGAATGGGCCGAAGCCCTCCAGATCGACGTCGCACCCGTCACCACACTGGACGACCAGGATTTGAAGGGCGCGTTGGCGAGCGGCTCGGTCAGCGAAGCACTCATCGCGAAGCACGGGCTCGAACCCTCCGAACCGCTCGGTCGGCAGCTCTCGCTCCTGCGGATGGTCAAGGACGCGTGGGAGATCGGGCAGATGCGCCTCGCGGTCGACGCCACGGTCGGCGGCTTCGCCGCGGTCGTCCAGGAAGTGCCCCGCGCGGTCCGCGACGGCCTCGGCGAGCGCTGGCTCCAAGGCACCTTCGACCGGCACGCGCGCACGTTCGGCAACGGCACCGGGTACGCGACCATCGTCGGCTCCGGCCCGCACGCGCCCGTGCTCCACTGGGTCCGCTGCGACGGCCCGGTCCTGCCCGAGGCCGCACTCCTCCTCGACATGGGCGTGGAGGCGAACAGCCTCTACACGGCCGACGTCACCAGGACCATCCCGGCGAGCGGCACCTTCAGCACGCAGCAGCGCGAGGTCCACGACCTGGTCGAGCAGGCGCACCGCGCCGGACTCGCGCAGATCCGGCCCGGGACGACCTACCTCGACTTCCACTTCGCGGCGATGGAGGTCGTCGCGCAGGGCCTGCACGACTGGGGTCTCTTGCCGGTGTCCGTGGACGAGGCGCTTTCGCCTGCGGGCCAGCAGCATCGGCGCTACCTCGCGTGCGGCATCGGCCACCACCTCGGCCTCGACGTGCACGACTGCAGCCACGCCGAGTACGAGGACTACATGGGCGCCGACCTCGAACCGGGCGTCGTCATGACCGTCGAACCGGGACTGTACTTCCACGCCAACGACCTCACGGTGCCGCCGGAACTGCGCGGCATCGGCGTGCGCCTCGAAGACGACGTGCTCGTCACCGAGGACGGCTCGGAGGTGCTCTCGGGCGCACTGCCGATCGACGCGGCCGGGGTCGAGGCCTGGGCGAAGGCGCAGCTGAAGGCGGCCCGATGACCGAGCGGTTGCGGCCGTTCGCACTCGACGCAGTTCGCATCGACGGTGACGGCGTGTTCGCGCGCGCCCGCGACGAGCTGCTGCACCTCGCGAGCGTCTACCCGGTCGACCGCCTGCTCGCGGTCTTCCGCTGCAACGCCGGGATCGACACGAGAGGCGCAGTCCCGCCCGGGAACTGGGAGGACTTCGGCCACCCCAACGAGCAAGCCTGGGGCGAGGGCGACTACCCGGGCCGCGAGCAGGCCCAGACTGCGAACCTGCTCCGCGGGCACTACGCCGGGCACTTCCTGTCGATGCTCGCGATAGCGGCCGCCGGTGGAGCAGACCCGCTGCTGCGCAAGAAGGTGGAGGAGTTCGTCGCGGGCCTCGGTGAAGTCCAGGCCGCGCTCGCCGCGACCGGCCGCTACTCGCACCCGGGATTCCTTGCGGCCTACGGCGAATGGCAGTTCTCGCGCCTGGAGGACTTCGCGCCCTACGGCGAGATCTGGGCGCCCTACTACACCTGCCACAAGCTCATGGCCGGACTGCTCGACGCCTGCGAGCTGACCGGCAACGAGCAGGCGCTCCAGATCGCCACGGCCCTGGGCCACTGGGTGCACCAGCGCCTGTTGCGGCTCGATCCCGCACGTCGCCAGCGCATGTGGTCGCTGTACATCGCGGGTGAGTTCGGCGGGATGAACGAGACGCTGGCGCGCCTCAGCGCCGCGGCGGGCGAGCCGGTGTTCCTGGAGGCGGCCGCGTACTTCGACCAGGAGAACGTCCTCGAAGCCGGTGCCGCGCGCACCGACATCCTCACCGACATGCACGCCAACCAGCATCTGCCCCAACTGATCGGCTACGTGGACGAATACGAGCTGACGGGTGAGCGCCGCTACCTCGACGCCGCGATCGGCGTCTGGGGGCAGATCGTGCCCGGCCGCACCTACGCCCACGGCGGCACCGGCGAGAGCGAGCTGTGGGGACCGCCGGAGACCGTCGCGGGCGACGTCGGGCACCGCAACGCGGAGACCTGCGCCAGCCACAACCTGCTCAAACTCGCGCGCAAGCTCTTCTGCCACACCCTCGATCCGGCCTATATGGACTATTACGAGCGGACGGTCCTCAACCACGTCCTCGGCTCCCGCAAGGCGGCTCGATCAGACTTCAGCCCCGAGGTCACCTACATGTTCCCGGTGCACCCGGGCGCGTTCCGCGAATACGACAACGTGGGCACCTGCTGCGGCGGCACCGGCCTGGAAAACCATGTGAAGTACCAGGACACGATCTACTTCCACGGGCCCGGCGAGCTGTACGTGAACCTGCCCTTCGACTCCGAGCTCGACTGGGCGGACGCAGGCCTGCGCGTCACGCTGCGCTCCGGCTTCCCGCTCGGAGAAAGCATCACGCTGCGCTTCGACGCGCTCGACGGCATCGAAACGGACGGCGTCGAACGGATGATCCGCCTCCGCGTTCCCCTCTGGGCCACGGGAAACCTCGAACTGCGCCTCAATGAATCCCCGACCGGCGTCGCTGCGGTGCCGGGGCAGTACGCGGCCCTCACTCGCGTGTGGCGCGCGGGGGACGAGCTGCGCCTCGACACCCCGGTGCAACTGCGAGCCGAGCCCGCGATCGACGACCCCCGGCAGTGCGCGCTCCTGCTCGGCCCGACGCTGCTGCTCGCGCGCTCGGCGTCGACCACGGCCCTCGCGCTCCCGCTCGCTGGGCGGCGCGGCTTCGACGGCGGCCTGGTCACCGGCCGGACCGGCACCGAACTGCTCGCCGAACTCGCCCGAGAGGGCACTGTGGACATCGACGGTGTGCGGTTCGAGCCTTCCTGGTCGGGCGGCGACGCCAGGTACCACATGTACGTGCGTTCCCAGGACGAGGAGATCGCTTTCGGCGGCAACGGGACCGGTGTCGCGAACCGGATCCGGCCGGACGGCGGCACGTTCCTGGACGAGCTGTGGTCGGTGGGGTCCTTCGCCGACCGGGAGGCGTTCCTCGACCGCGTCGCCGCCGTGGCGGCCCGCGTGCGCGCCGAGGGTCTGCTCGGGCGCGACGAGCTTGGACGGGTACTCCTGGACGCGGCCGAGTTCGCCGCCGATCCGGCGGCGGCTCCGAGCACGGTTTCCGTGTGGGCCTTGCCTTCCGCGATCGACTTCGGCCGGGTGCCTCCGGCCGTCGCGATCGAGATCCTGGACGAGCCGGCCCCGTCGGGCTGGTACACCACCGCGCCACGTGTTCTCCTGCGCGGCTTCGACGTCGACGGGGCCGAAGGCCAGCGGCTTCGCTTGGAACTACGGGTCTCAGGCGGCGACTGGACCCCCTATTCGGAACCGGTCCCGATCGATCGTGAAGGCGTGCACCGCATCGAGGCGCGGGTGACCGATGCCGACGGCCGCATCGGGGTGACGAGCCGCGAGGTGTGCGTCGACACGACCCCGCCGGTCTCCCGCGCCACGGTCAAGGACCTCGGCGCGAGCGTCGAGATCACGTTCCACGCCGACGACGAGGTCTCCGGGCTCGAACGCATCCAGTGGGAGGGCCCGGGCACGTTCTGGGGCACGTTCCAGGAGGCGTTCGTGCGGGCGATCGACGACGAACCGCAGGTCATCGAATACGCCGCGACCGACCGCGCGGGCAACGAGGAGCCGCGCCGGCGACTCGTGGTCCCCGGGAGGGGCGGCCCACGGTGAACTGCGGAAACCCCGGACACAAGGGCCGCGCGGTGTACGCTGCTCGGCGGCGTCGAACCCGACGCGCGCTGCCGACCGATGACCTGGAGCGAGACTTTGAGCGCTGACCAACGACTGGAACCGGGCGAGAGCCTGCGCACGCGGGTGGGCCGGACGCTGTCGCTCGCGATCATCTCCGGCGAGCTCGCGCCGGGGACGCTCCTGACCGTGCCGACGCTGGCCGAACGGTTCGCCATCTCGGCGACGCCGGTCCGCGAGGCGATCCTCGACCTGGAGAAGCGCGGGTTCGTGGAGCCGGTGCGCAACAAGGGCTTCCGGGTCACGGCGGTGAGTGACGAGCTGCTGCAGGACATCGTGGAGATCCGGCTGCTGCTGGAGCCTCCGGCCATGGCGCGGCTCGCGGCCTCCTTCCCGCAGGAGCGGCTGGAGGCGTTCCGGGCCCAGGCCGACGCGATCGTCACCGGGGCACGCTCGGGCGACCTCACCGCCTACCTGCTCGCCGACCAGCGCTTCCACCTGGAACTGACCGCGCTGCTGGGCAACCCGGTGCTGGTCGAGACGATCGCCGACCTGCGGGAGCGCACGCGGCTGGTCGGGCTCGTCTCGATGGTGGAGACGAGCATGCTGCACGTCTCCGCGGAGGAGCATCACCGGCTCTTGGACCACCTCGCCGCGAACGACGCGGACGCGGCCGCAGACCTCATGCGGCAGCACATCCGCCATGCGACCGGATGGTGGGCGGGCAAGGCGGAGGAGCCTGCGATTGAAACGGGCACCAGCGAATAGCGCGCGGCCGCATGCGAAACGATGCGCCGGGCCCGCCCGCGCCCAGGCGCATCAATCAATCTGTAGTATGTGACATATTACTGAGCCGGACAGGGGTTTTGCGGAGGTGACCATGAGAGCAGACGTCGTCATCGTCGGCGCGGGGATCATCGGCGCCGCGTGCGCGCGTGAGCTCGCGCGCGCCGGGCTGAGTGTCATCGTCCTCGACCGCGGCGCGGCCGCCAGCGCGACCAGCGCCCGCGGCGAAGGCAACCTCCTCGTCTCCGACAAGGCCCCCGGGCCCGAGCTCGACCTCGCCCTCCTCGCGTCCACGCACTGGTCCGCCCTTGCCGCAGAACTCGCCGACGAACTCGGCGGCGCGTTCCCCTCCATCGAGTTCGAGAGGAAGGGCGGTGTCGTCGTCGCCACGACCGAGGCTGGAGCCGCACCCCTGCGCGCCTTCGCCCAGAGCCAGGCCGCGGTCGGCGTCGAGGTCGAGCACCTCAGCGCCGCCGAAGCCCTCACGCTCGAACCCGACCTCAACCCGGCCCTCACCGCGGCCGTCCACTACCCGCAGGACGCCCAGCTCCAGCCCGTCGTCGCCACCGAGGCCCTGCTCGCCTCGGCGCGACGCGCCGGTGCCACGGTCCTGGCGAACCGCGAGGTCGTCGGCGCGGTGCGAGCGGGTTCGCGGGTGACCGGCGTGCGCACGGCCTCGGAGACCATCGACGCCGGTGCCGTCCTCGTCGCGGCCGGGCCCTGGTCCGGCGAGGTGGCCGACGCGCTCGGGGCCGACCTCCCCGTCCGTCCCCGCCGCGGGATGGTGCTGGTCACCGCCCGCATGAAGCAGCGCGTGTTCCACAAGGTCTACGACGGCGACTACTTCGGGGCGACGCAGTCCGCCGCGGCGGACCTCCAGACGTCAAGCGTCGTTGAGTCCACCCCCGGCGGGACCGTCCTCATTGGATCGAGCCGCCAGCAGATCGGCTTCGACGACCGCCTTCGCGTCGCGGTCCTCTCCCAGATCGCGCAGCGGGCGCTGCGGCTGTTCCCTTTCCTCGCAGGCACTCCGGTGATCCGGTCGTACGGCGGCTTCCGCCCCTACGTGCCCGACCACCTCCCCGTCATCGGCGCGGACCACCGCCATCCCGGCATCTGGTTCGCCACCGGGCATGAAGGCGCGGGGATCGGCCTCGCGGGCGTGACGGGCTCGCTCCTGTGCGCCCTGCTCACCGGGTCGCCGCCGCCGCTCGACCCGGGGCCGTTCCAGCTCTCGCGGCCGAGCCTGGCCCCGCACCTCCGTTCGATCTCGGGAGCGGCCGCGTGAGCGCCCTCGTCCCCTGGGCATCGGACCCGATCCGACCCGCCGAGCCGCGACCGCTGCGCATCACTGTGGACGGAACGCACCTCGAAGGACTGCAAGGGCAGTCCCTCGCGGGCGTCCTGCTCGCACACGGCGATATCGCCTGGCGCACCACGGTCGCAGGCCGCAGGCGCGGCGTGTTCTGCGGGATCGGCGTCTGCTTCGACTGCGTCGCCACCGTCAACGGCGAGTCCGACGTGCGCACCTGCCTGCGCCGGGCCCGGGACGGCGATGTTGTTGCGACGCAGAACGACGCGGGGGAGGAGCGGTCATGAGGCACGTCCTGGTCATCGGCGCCGGTCCGGCCGGGCTCACCGCAGCGGTGGCCGCGTGCGAGGCCGGCGCCCGCGTCACCCTCCTCGACTCCGGCGACGGCCTCGGCGGCCAGTACTGGCGGCACCTGCCGCCGCAGCGCCCGAGCCGCCGCGAGTCTCGGCTGCACCACGGCTGGCCCGCGTTCCAGCGGCTGCGTGCACGCGTCGCGAACGAAGCGGCGATCGAGGTCGTCACCGAGGCCCAGGTCTGGGCCCTCGAGACCGTCGATGCCCTTGCGGCACAGGTCCTCATCGGGCCCAGCGACTCGGCGGGGCGCGAGGCGCGCAGCCTCACCGCCGACGCGATCGTGTTCGCCACCGGCGCCCATGACCGCACCCTGCCGTTCCCCGGCTGGCACCTGCCCGGCGTCTTCTCCGCCGGTGCCGCCCAGGCCCTCGCGAAGGGCGAGCGGATCAGTGTCGGAGAGCGCGCGGTGGTCGCCGGGGCCGGGCCCTTCCTCCTGCCGGTGGCCCAATCACTCACGGCCGCAGGCGCGACGGTCCTCGGCGTGTACGAGGCCTCCCGCCTCCCCGCGATCGCGAAGGGCTGGCTGCCGCGCCCTTGGCGACTGCTCGGCGCGGCGCACAAGGGCCCGGAACTCGCGGGCTACCTGGCTCATCACCTCGGCCGCCGCGTGCCCTACCGCCTCGGCCACGCGGTGGTCGAAGCGCGCGGCGACGGCCGTGTCGAGGAAGTGGTCCTCGCGCGCCTCGACGCCGATTGGGCCCCCGTTCCGGGCACCGAGCGGACCCTCGCCGCCGACGCGGTGTGCGTCAGCCACGGCTTCACGCCGCGCCTCGAACTGCCCATCGCCGCCGGTTGCCGGATCGGCCCCGACCGCTTCGTCCTCGTGGACGAGGACCAGCGCACGAGCGTCGACGGCGTGTACGCGGCGGGGGAGATCACCGGCATCGGCGGGGTCGACGCGGCACTCGTCGAAGGCCGCGTCGCCGGTCACCTTGCGGCCGAAGGCGACCGAGCCCTCCTGCGCTCGGCTCTGCGGCGGCGCAAGAGCACTGCCGACTTCGCCCGGCGCATCGAGGCCGCCCACGGCATCCGCCCCGGATGGACCTCTTGGCTCCGGGACGACACTATCGTCTGCCGCTGCGAAGAGGTCCCCTATGGACTGATCCGCGACGTTTCCGCTGCGACCGAGCAGCACTCGCTGCGTTCGGTGAAGCTCACGACGCGGGCGGGCCTGGGCCTGTGCCAGGCGCGCATGTGCGGTCGCACCCTGGAAGCGCTCACCGGGGCGGACGCCTCGCGCGCCGCCGACACCTCCGACCACCGGCCCCTGGCCGCACCGATTCGGCTCGGCGACCTCGCCGCGCTCGCCACCACGCCCGAGGGCGGGAAGGACACCCATGACCGACAAGCAGTTTGACCGGAACCGGCTGAACCTCGGCGGCGTCATCGTCGCGACCACGCTGGCCTTCAAGGAGGACGCGAAGGCGCCGGGCGGGCTCACGGTCGACTACGACAGGTTCGCCGAGCACTGCGAGTTCCTCATCGCGAACGGCTGCCGCGGCGTCGGCCCCAACGGCTCGCTCGGCGAGTACTCCTCGCTCACCGACGAGGAGCGCCGCAAGGTCGTGCAGGTGGCCGTGGAGACCGTGGGCGACCGCGGTCTCGTCGTCGCCGGTGTGCACGGCGTCGGTTGGCACCAGGCCGTCCAGTGGGCCGAGTATGCCAAAGAGGACGGTGCGGACGGTGTACTCCTGCTCCCGCCCACGATCTACCGCGCCAACCGCGGCGAAGTGCTCGAGCACTACGCCAGGGTGAACGAGGTCGGCCTGCCGATCATGATGTACAACAACCCGATCGACACCAAGGTCGACCTGGTGCCCGATCTCGTCGCCGAACTCTACGAGCTCGAGAACGTCGTCGCCGTGAAGGAGTTCTCCACCGACGTCCGCCGCGTCCTGGAGATCAAGGAGCGCTGCGGCATCGACGTCATCGCCGGGGCTGACGACCTCCTGTTCGAATCGCTCCTGGTCGGGGCCACCGGGTGGTTCGCGGGCTACCCGAACGCGTTCCCGCGCGAGGCCGTCGAGATCTACGACCTCGTCCAGGCCGGTCAGATCGACAAGGCCCGCGAGCTGTACGCCGGGCTCGTCCCGGTGTTCCGCTGGGACTCCAAGACCGAGTTCGTGCAGGCCATCAAGCTCTCGATGGACATCGCGGGCAACAGCTACGGCGGCCCCACCCGCCCGCCGCGCGGCCCCCTCTCGGAGTCGCAGCGCCAGCAGGTCGTGCGCGACACCCGCCGCGCCCTGGACTTCGCCGCGAGCCGCTGACAGCCGGGCCCCGTACGCTCTACGGGGCCCCTTGCGAGAGGACGATCATGAGAACGACACGGCTGATCAGCGCCGTCGACTCCCACACCGAGGGGATGCCGACCCGCGTGGTCACCGGCGGCGTCGGCGTCATCCCCGGTGCGACGATGAACGAGCGGCGGCTGCACTTCATCGAGCACATGGACGAACTGCGGCGGTTCCTCGTCAGCGAGCCGCGGGGCCACGCCGCGATGAGCGGCGCGATCCTCCAGCCCTCCACCCGCCCCGACTGCGACTGGGGCGTGCTCTACATCGAGGTGTCCGGCTGCCTGCCGATGTGCGGGCACGGCACGATCGGGGTCGCCACGGTGCTCGTTGAGACCGGCATGGTCCCCGTGACCGAGCCCGTCACCGAGATCCGCCTCGACACGCCCGCCGGGCCGGTCACCGCCCGCGTCGCGGTCTCCGGCGGCCACGCCGACTCCGTCACCATCGAGAACGTGCCCAGCTACGTCGAACGGCTCGACGCGCGCATCGACGTGCCCGGCCTCGGCACCGTCCCCTACTCGATGGCCTTCGGCGGCAACTTCTACGCCATGGTCGAGCTCGACGCCGTGAAGCTCCCGTTCGACCGCTCGCGCCAGCACGACATCCTCACCGCGGGCCTGGCGATCATGGACGCGGTCAACACGACCGCCCCGCCCGTGCACCCGCACATCGACGGCGTCGACCACTGCCACCACGTCGAGTTCATCGCGCCCGGCTCCACGGCGGCGCACTCGCGGCACGCGATGGCGATCCACCCCGGCTGGTTCGACCGATCGCCTTGCGGCACCGGCACTTCCGCCCGCATGGCCGAGCTGTGGGCCCGCGGCGAGCTCGCGCTCGACACCGATTTCGTGAACGAGTCCTTCATCGGATCCCGCTTCATCGGCCGCCTCGTCGCCGAGACCGCCGTGGGCGACATTCCGGCGGTCGTCCCCACGGTCACCGGTCGCGCCTGGGTCACCGGCACGGCCCAGTACATGCTCGATCCGACCGACCCATTCCCCTTTGGATTCGAGTTCTAGCCGATTCACTCCCGCTACCAGGCGTTATACCTGGCCCCAGGGGCCCGGAAAAGTCAGGTCTTTACAGGTGAACTGTGTGGAATGCCCATATACGGTCGGCCGAAGGGCAACGGTATGGTAATCGCATGAATCGCCTTGTATAGGAAGGACTACCCCCGGTGCCCGACGCGCCCCCCAGTCGTCTGGTGTACGACACCCTGCTGGTCACCTCGCTGAACGACGTCTACAAGCCCGCAGTCATCCCTCGTGTGACCGGGCTCGGCCTCGGCGCGGCGCTCCTGGCCGAACTGGTGCTGTCCGCCCACCTGACGGTGTGGTCCGACAAGGGGGTCGACCTGCTCATCTACGACGAGCGCTACCGGCCTCCCGAGGACTCCCTCGCGCTCTGGCTGATCGAGCACCTGCGCGCCGAGCGCACCAGCCTGCCGGTGAACGACTGGCTCGAATTCCTGGCGGCCACCGACATCTACACCAAGACCGCCGAGCACATGGTCATGGTCGGGCTCATGGTCCGCACCGAGTACCGCACCCGGTGGCGCCAGCGCACCGAGACCGCCTACGAAGCGGCCGACGCGCTCATCGCCAACGCCCCATTGTCGCGGCTGCGCCGATACATGTCCACATCAGACAATTGGATTCCCGTGCAGGACGTGTTCCTGACCGCGCTCACCGACGCCGTCGGACTGTCCAAGCCCCTGTACACCCAGATGCCCTCCAGCGCCCGCGAGTACGCCGCCAAGCACCGGCAGGCGCTGCCCGCGCCGCTCCGCGCCCTCCTCGGGCACCTCGCCGCGGCCGTGGCCGACACCGCCACCACCCGCGGTTACTAGTACCCATCAGCAAGGCCCCCATCCGAATAGGAGTCCCCGCACGATGTCCACTCCGTCTGCGCCCCCCAGCGCGGTTCAAGCAGTCCTCGCCCGCGACAAGCTCGGCACGCTCAGCCTCCTCCACTTCTCGCTCACCGCAGCGACACCGCTGACGGTGATCGCGGGCGGCGTCGTGGTCATGTTCGCCATCGCCGGCCAGATCGGCATCCCGCTCGGGTACGTCATCATCGCGGCCTGCCTGTGGCTCTTCAGCGTCGGCTACACGACGATGGCCCGCCACATCACCAACGCCGGCGCGTTCTACGCCTTCATCGCCCGCGGCATCGGCCGCATCCCCGGCGTCGCCGCCGCATGGGTCGCCGCGACCTCCTACTGCGCCATGCAGATCAGCCTCTACGGCCTGCTCGGCGTCACCGGCCGGACCGTCCTCGCGCGCATCGACGTCGACGTGCCGTGGTGGGCCTGCGCCCTCGCCGCCTGGCTCCTCATCGGACTCCTCGGCACCCGCGCGGTCGACATCAACGCGAAGATCCTCGCCGTGCTCCTCACGGTCGAGATCGCCGTGATCCTGCTGTTCAGCGCTTCGAACTACCTGAACGCGGCCGACGGCCTCCCGCTCGCGGCCATGTCGCCCAGCTCGCTCGGCGGCGAAGCGGCCGGAGCCGTCCTGGCGCTCGCGCTCGTCGGCTTCATCGGCTTCGAATCGCCCACCGTCTACGGCGAAGAGGCCCGCGACCGGCGCCGCACCGTCGCCCGCGCCACCCGTGCCACGGTCGCGATCCTCGCGTTCATCTACATCTTCTCGTCCTGGTCGATCATCACCGCCGTCGGCGAAGACGCCATCGTCTCCGCCTCCGTGGCCGACCCCTCGCTCATGTTCACCCTCGCGGGCGACCAGCTCGGCAGCGCCTGGGCGACCATCGGCGAAGTGCTGCTGCTGACCTCGGTCACCGCCGCCGCGCTGAGCTTCCACAACACCACCGCCCGCTACCTGTTCGCGCTCGGACGCGAACGCGTCGCCGCCGCCTGGCTCGGCCGCACCTCGCTGCGCACCTGCTCCCCGGTCGCGGCCTCGCTCACCCAGACCGCCGTCGGCGGCATCGTCCTCGTCCTGTGGGCGGTCCTGGGCCTCGACCCGCTCGTGCACCTGTTCTTCTACCTGGGCACCTCCGCGGGCATCGGCCTGCTCGCCCTCATCACGACCTGCGCGATCGCGGTCGTGTCGTACTTCGCCCGCGACCGGCGCGGCGAGTCGATCTGGTCCACGCGCATCGCGCCGATCCTCTCGGTCGCCGCGCTGGCGGGCGTGCTGTACCTGTCGATCCTCCACTTCCACACCCTGCTCGGCGTGGAGAAGGGCTCGACCCTGCCGGTCCTCGTCCCGATCCTGTTCGCCGTCCTCGCGCTCCTGGGCGCGGCCTGGGGCGCGTACCTGAAGTGGGGCCGCCCGGAGGTCTACGCGGGCATCGGCCACGGTGCGAAGGCCCTGCTCGTGCAGGACGCCGAGCCCGCCGCCGAGCCGGCGGAGGTGGCCGGTGGGCGGTAGGCCGCACGCCGACGGCGTCCCCGCGATGCTCGCCGAGGCCTTCCTGGAGCTGCCGTCCGCGAAATGGCTCGCTGAGGACCCCGCCGAACGCCTTGCGTCCGTTCAGGGTCAGTTCGAGCTGCTGGTCGAGCACGCCCTGATCTACGGCGGCGTCCTCACCGCCGGGGACGACGGCGCGCTGGTCTGGTTCGACCGCACGAAGGAGGAGCCGCCGATCCCCGACTACGAGGAGCGGATGCGCAAGGTCTGCGGCGCGCACTACGACAGGTTCGCGGTGCTCGACCGGCTCATGGACGAGCACCACCCGACCGAGCCGCACAACTACGTCGCGCTCGTGGGCGTCCGGGAGGACACCCGCGGCCGCGGCCTCGCCACCGCGCTGCTCCGCGAGCACCACGAGCGGCTGGACGCGACGGGGACGCCCGCGTACCTGGAGGCGGTCTCCGAGCGGACCGCGCGCCTGTACGGGTCCCTCGGCTACCGGCCGCACGGGGAGCCGTTCCACCTCGAAAAGGGCGGACCGGCCCTCTATCCGATGTGGCGCGAGCCCGTCTAATCACCTAGGGTCTCGCAAGCGGCTCCGGGCGAGGTTGGAGCCGCTAGCGAGACCCTGCGGCGTAGAGGGCTTCGAGCTCTCGGCGCAGCAGCGGGTCGGGGTCGGCCTCCACTCTCTTGAGGAGGCGGTCGGCCTCGGCCAGCGTCATCGCGTGCTCCCAGCGGCGCCGGAACAGGTACGCGTCCAAAGCCTGATGGCGGCGGCAGAAGTGGTCGAGGTTGCGCATCAGCTGCGCCCGCATGACCCGCTGCGCCACCAGCGGATCGGGGTCGGCGAGCGGATGGACCTGGTGGTGGTTCACCGCCGCGGCGTCCACCGAGAACCGCAGACCCAGGCGGTGGAGTCGGTAGCTGAGGTCGGTGTCCTCCAGGCCCCAACCGGTGAAGGTCTCGTCGAAGCCGCCGATCTTCACGACGGCCTCACGCGGCACCGCGAGGTTCGCGGTCGTCGCCAGCGCCCAACCGAAGCGGAAGTCCACCAGTCGGAGCCCGTACGCGTCGATGACCGCGTGGTAGTTGTCGGGCTCATCGCCCAGGTCGACGCGGGCCAGCGCGCCCTCCGGGTCCGCTTGGAGCGCACCGGGTTCGAGGAACCGGATCGGCTCCCTCAGCCGTTCGGCACCGCCCGCCCGGTCGGCCAGCCGCAGCAGATCGGCCTCGCCCACCGGCAGCACACCGGGCCGCCACCAGGTCATGGCCCGCCGCTTCCAGCCGATGACGCCCTCGCCCCGCGCGGCGGCGGCGTGCGCGGCGACGAAACCGGGCCCGGCCATCCGGTCGTCGTCGATGAACACGACCAGGTCGCCCTGCGCCCGTTCGAGGGCGGCGTTGCGGGCCGCCGCCCGGCCCCGGTTCTCCTGGACGACGACAGTGAGGTCGAGCCGGTCCGCGAAGGGCGCCACCACATCGGCGACGCCGCCGCGAGTGCCGTCGTCGCACAGCACCACCTCGAAGCCCGAAGCGGTCTGGGCGGTCAGGGATTCGAGGGTGAGCGCGAGGTATTCGCGCTTGTCGCAGGTCGCCATGACCAGGCTGACCGTGGGCTGTGTAACCATCCGAGCCTCCAGCGGGGGGTGCCGTCGAGATCGACCATCTCGTGCAGGTCGCCCGCGACCGGGACGGTCGGAGCGGGATCGTCTCGGGGCCTCGCGATCACCGGGACGGCCCCGGCGGGCGCCATCATCAGGCCCACCCGGCGCGAGACCGCCGTTCCGGGAACGGGGTCGAGCCGGTAGCGGCCCAGGATCGCGGCGAGGACGAGCTTCATCTCCAGGTCCGCGAAGGCCGCGCCGATGCACGCGTGCGGCCCGGCCCCGTAAGGCAGGTACTCGTACCGGCTCGGCTTCGCGTCCGCCCACCGCTCCGGGCGGAACCGGAGCGGTTCAGGGAACACCGCCGGGTCGCGGTGCGTGGTGAACTTGCTGGTCACGACGTGGCATCCGGCAGGCAGTTCGTGGCCGCCGATCGAGGTGGGCTCCATGGTGAGCCGGGACGTGTTCGGGCCCGGCGGCAGCAGCCGCAGGACCTCCTTGAGGACGCGGTCCAGCCGTTGCGACTCGGCGGTCTCGATCGCCGCCCCGGCGTCGCGTTCGGGGACCTCGCCGAGCAGACCATCCAGTTCGGACCGGTGCTGGGAGAGCAGCAGCAGCGTCCAGGACAAGGTGTTGGAGGAGGTCTCATGCCCAGCCACGAGCAGCGTGGTGAGCTGCCCGATGAGCTGGTCGTCGTCGAAGGCCCGGCCGTGCTCCCCGCGGGCCTCCATGAGGGACTGGAGCAGGTCGGGCTCGCCTGAACCCCCGCGGCGGGTCTCGACGATCCCGGCGAGCGCCTCGTCCAACCGCCGGATCACCGTGAGCAGCCGCCGAAACGGCGTGCCCTGGAGGTCGAACGGGAAGTAGCGGATCGCCGAGTCGAAGTACCGCAACGCCAGCATGTCCTGGACCAGGCCGCCCACCCGATCAGCGCCGCCCGCGATGTCGACCCCGAAGAAGCACCGGCAGGCGATGCGCAACGTCAAGCGCCGCATGGCCTCAGACAGGTCGAAAGGCTCCCCGGGCGTCCAGGAGTCGACCTCCTCGGCGGCGAGGCGGGCGATCACCGGCGCGTGGCGGCCGAGCCCGGCGGGCCGGAACGCCGGGGTGGCCGTGCGCCTGGTCTCGCGGTGCGCGGGCCCGTTCATGTTGAGCAGCCCGATGCCGCGCCGGGCGCGCCGGATCCGTTCGGGGATCAGGTATTCGAGCACCGTGTGGAAGGTGTCCCCGCGGGTCAGGACGGTCCGGTTGTGCTCCGGACCGAAGGCGAACACATGCCTGGTGTCGCCGCGCACGAGCCCCGCGACCGGACCGAACTCATGGTGGAGCCGCGCCGTATACGCCACCGGATCCACCGCGTACGCGTGGGCGTTCCCCCTGCGGCGCAGCCAAGTATGCGGGGCGGGCCCCGGGACCGGATCGCTCATTCGCGGTGCCAGTCCGGGTGCGGGCGCGCCACAACGGCGACCGCCCCCTGCTCGAACGCGGCGGCGGCGAGGCGGCCCGCGCTGCCCGCGAGCGCGGTGACAGCGTCCATCGGGAGGTAGCGGCGAAACAGGCCCGGGAAGGCGCTCGCGAAGGCCGCTTCGGCGTACGGTCCGGGCTCGGGCGGCACCGGCTCGGTCTGGACGAGGCCTAGCGAGAAGTACGTGGCCCAGTACTCGAAGAGCGTCAGCTCGCTTACGGCGCTGAGCAATTCCGGTTCGGCCTTGAGATCGGCGCGGAACCGGCCCTCCAGGTCGGCCCGCCGCAGGCCTTCGGGGAGGACGGTGTCGGCGAACTCGCCCAGCCACGTGTACCGCTCGTGCGCGGTGCCGCAGTAGAACCATTCGGCGTGGACGCGCATCCAGGAGGCGTACGGCAGCCGAGTGAGCCCGATGCCCGCCACGGGCGTGCCGAAGTTCGGTTCACTCTCACCAAGGACGCAGGTTGCGCGCCTAGGGCCTTGGAACCCGTTGGCGGTCAGGCTCAACCGGTCCTCGTGGTCGAGTAGGTTCGGCACCGTGACCACATTGGTCCGTCCGCTCTCGCGCAGGTACTGGACCAGCGCGAGGTCGTCCGCCCCGCCCGCATTGCCGCTTGTCGCGAATCCGAGCGCGGCCTCGCGGGGCATCACCAGACCCTGTGTGGGCGTGTACATGTCGACCGCCCGGGCCCAGGCCCAGCCGTGCCGGGCCGCCACCCGGACCAGGTTGGCGCTCCGCGAACCCCACTCGCAGAACAGGCTGATCGCGTCCTCGGGCCGTGCGCTCACGGCGCGGTGCAGCAGCTCGGCGAAGCCCTTGCACGGAACGACGTCGTCCTGGAGCACGAGGTGGTGCGTCGCCTCCGGGCCGGTCGCGGCCCAGGCGCGCAACGCGTTCGCGAGGTTCCCGCCGCCGGGGGCGGACTCGTCCACGACCACCACGGGGCGCAGCTCCGGCAGCGATTCGGCGAGCCCGCGGGCCCGGTCCTCGCGCGCCGGATGGGTCATGATCGCCGCAGAGATGCGGAGGTCGTTCTCGCTCATCGGCTCCCGCCGCCGATCCGGTGCAGGGCCACGGCGCGCTCCACGACCTCGACCATCGCTCCCGCGCCGTCCGCGCTGCGCATCGCGGTCGCGAACGCGGCGTGCGCCTCCCGGTCCGGCGGGTCGAGCGCGGCCCGGATCGCCGTCGCCACCGTCTCGACCGCGTCGTCGCCCGCCACGACCGTGCCGAGGCCGAGTCCGGCCACGCGGGCGGCGTTGCCGCGCTGCTCGTTCGACTGCGGCACGAACACCAGCGGCGTCGCGCACGCCAGCCCCTCGATCATCGAGGAATGTCCACCATGGACTACAGCGGCGGCAGAGCGGGCCATGAGGTCGACCGCGTCGTGGCGGAACGCCGCGATCTCCACCTCGGCGTTCCCGGCGGCCGCGCGGACCTGCTCGGCCAGCGCCGACCCGCCCGGCCCGTCCACGCCGAGCGTCACCGCGATCCGCACTCCCAGACCGCTTGCGGCCGAGACGATCCGCAGCAGGTCCTTGTCGCCCGTGCCCGAACCGCCGAGCGTGACGTTCAGCAGCGGCTCGCGCTCGGCCAGGAGCGGGCGGTCCAGCAGTTCGGCGGGTACCAGCGGCCCGAGGTGGCGGATCTCGGCGGTCAGCGAGGCGACCAGTCCCGCGGTCTCGGCCGGCACCTCCGAGAGCGGGTCGAGGAGCGGCAGGTCGGGGACGAGCACCGCGTCGCCGAGCGGGCGCGCGTGCTCGGCGGCGACGCCCATCTCGTCCAGGGTCGCGAGGATCTCGGGGAGCACGGCGTGCATCGGGTGGCGGAACAGCCGCAGGTTGTGGCAGGTGAAGCTCGGCAGCCCGCGCATCGAGGCCGCCACCGAGGCGGTGTTGCGCATGTCGCTGACCACGGCGTCCGGCTCGAACGCGTCGATCACGCGCAGCTCGTCGCCCAGGCATGAGGCCATATAGGTCGGACTCGCCAGCCTGGTCCGCGCGAAGGCCCGCAGCGTGGCCGTGTCGTCCATGCCCCGCCAGGCGGGGGCCGGGCCGATCTCGTCCACGCCGATCCATCGCAGCCCGGCGCGCTCGATGAGTTCGCGCACCTCCTCATGGGCGGCGACGGCGACCTCGTGCCCGGCGGCGGCGAAGCGCAGTGCGGCGGTGCGCATCCGCGTCACATGGCCGAGGCTGGAGCGGCTGAAGGCCACGAAGAGCACCCGCAGCGGTCGGGAGACGGTCATGATTCTGCTTTCTCTAGGGGGAGTGCGGAAGGCGCGCGCAAGGCGACTACCAGGCTCGTCAATGCGAACACGGCGAGCAGGCTCAGGGCCCAGCGGGGCCCGGCCGCCTCGGTGAGCCAGCCGCATAGCAGCGTGCCCAGCGGCACCGAGCCCCACACGATCATCCGGCCCACCGCGTTGACGCGGCCCTGGAGCCGCTGCGGGGTAGCGGTCTGGCGCACCGAGATGCCCACCACCAGGAAGCAGGTGTGGACGGTGTTCCAGCACAGGAGCGCGGCCGCGGCCAGCCGCCAGTCGGGTGCGGCGGCGTACGCCAGCAGCAATGCGAGGTCGAGCCCGGTCATCCACCGGGCCGCCTTGATCGGCGGGACGGTCTTGAAGCGGCGCGCCGCGACCGCCCCGATCAGCGCGCCGACGCCGGAGGCCGCGATGATCCACGCGACCCGGTAGTCGTCACTGGCCAATCCCAGTGCGCGCGAGGCGAACACGACGAGCATCCCGTAGACCGCCCCCGCGCTGACGCCCACGCCCACGTTCACCATCGTGTAGACCCGCAGCAGCCGGTGCGCGCGGATATAGCGCAGGCCCGCCCACACCGCGCCGCGTTCGGCGGTCGCGGGCGTGACCTCCTTGCCCGGCAACCGGATCAAGGCGATGAGCAGCGCCGAGACCAGGTAGCAGGCGGCCAGGACGGTGAACGTGGGCCCCAATCGGAGCGCGTCGAGCAGGAAGAACCCGACCGGTGCGGCCACGGCCGTGAGCACGGTCGTGGTCATCCACAGCCAGCTGTTGGCGCGGAAGACCCCGTCGGCCCCGGCCAGGACCGGCAGGAGCGCGGCGCTCGCGACGTCGAACCAGACGTACGCCGTCGCCGAGGCGAACCCGATGAGGCACAGCACGAGTGGCCCGGCCCCGATGGTGGCCGCCAGCAGCGGCACGCACAGGAGCACGGCCGCGTTCGCGACCTCCATCCACGCCATGACCCGCACGGGGGAGGACCGGTCGACCGCCGCGCCCGCGAACAGCCCGAACACCAGGAACGGGAGCACGTTCGCGGCCGAGGCGACCGCGGTGAGCACCGCCGAGCCGCTCGCCTGGAACACGTACAGCGGCAGCAGCACCCACGAGGTCGCGTACGCCACTGTGGAGGCGAACTTGCTGCCGATGAGCAGGCCCAGGCCGGAACCGGTCCGCGCCTTGGCGGGCAGGGTCGAGGTCACCGGCTCAACTCGTCCTTCCGACGCGGCGCTCGGCGTCTCGCGGCCGCGGTAGGTCCACACCGGACTCGGCCAGGGCCGTGCCGATGTCGATGACGCGGTCCACGTTGCGGTGCAGCGCGTCCATGCCCTCGGTGTCGGACAGGACCCCCTGCTCGCCGCCGGAGTGGATGATGACGGGGAAGCCGCTGCCGACCACGATGAAGCGGTTGAGCAGCAGGTTGTGGAGCAGCTGCGCGTGCACGTCGAGGTGCCCGTAGCGGCGGCCCACGACCACGGCCGCGCCGAGCCGGTTCGTCAGCGGCCGTTCGAACCGCAGGTGCCCGACCCCGGCCCGCTCGATGAAGGTCTGCATGAGCGAGGACAGGCCGAAGCCGTGGACGGGCGCGGCGAGGAACACGGCGTCGGAGGCGACCATCCGCGCGACCACCGCGCCGACGTCGTCCTCCACCGGGCAGGGGTCGGGCCGGGAGTTGCACTTGCCGCATTCGCACCGGATCACGCGGTGCTCGGCCAGGTCGATCTGCTCGGTTTCGCAGCCGCGACCTTTCGCGTGCTCCAGGATCTGCTGCACGGCAAGCCAGGTCGAGCCGCGGGGCCGCTCGGAGCCGTTGATCGCGAGGACCTTCATCGCAGGGCCCCGCTCCGGTCGCCCACGGCGGCGGCGAACGCGCCGAACAGGCCCAGGCCGGCCTGCGTGAGGATCGACTCGGGGTGGAACTGCACGCCTTCGATCAGGTGCTCGCGGTGGCGCAGGCCCATCACGTACCCGTCGTCGAGTGCTCTGGCGGTCACTTCGAGCTCCTCGGGCAGGGTCGGTTCGACCACGATGAGCGAGTGGTACCGGGTGGCGTTCAGATCCGTCGGCGCTTCGGCGAAGACGCCGCGTCCGTCGTGCTCGATGCGGCTCGTCTTGCCGTGCATGAGGTGCCGGGCCGGGCGCACCTCGGCGCCGAAGGCGACGCCGATCGCCTGATGGCCCAGGCACACGCCGAGCACCGGCTTGGTCCCGGCGAGGGCGCGGACCATCTCGACGTGCCCGGAGTCCTCGGGCGTGCCGGGACCGGGACCGAGGAGCACGAAGTCGCCCTCGTGCGCGAGCGCCCCGGCGGGGTCGACGTCGCCCGAGCGGACCACGTCGGTGTCGACGTCGAGGACCCGCAGGTACTGGTAGATGATGTGCGCGAAGCTGTCGTACGCGTCGATGAGCAGGGCCTTCATCGGTTCGCTCCCTTGGGGTCGGCTTGCGGTGCGGTCGCGGCCGCCAGGGCCTCCCCGGCTACGGCGTGGATCGAGGAGCCGAGCTTGGCAAAGGTCTCGCGCCATTCACCGTCCGGTGTGGAGTCGGCCACGACCCCGGCGGAGGCGCGGGCGGTGTAGGTGTCGCCGGTGGCGACGACGGTGCGGATGCTGAGCGCCAGGTTGGTGAACCCGCCGAAGCCGATGACGCCGAACGCGCCCGCGTACATGCCGCGGCGGCTCGTCTCGGTGGCCTCGATGATCTCCATGGCGCGCAGCTTCGGCGCGCCCGTCATGGTCCCGGCCGGGAAGGTCGCCCGCACGACGTCGTAAGCGTCGAACGCGCCTTCGAGTTCGGCGGTCACCGTGGAGACCAGGTGCAGCACATGGGAGTAGGACTCGACGGCGAGCAGCTCGTCCACGTTGACCGAGCCGATCACGGCGACCCGCCCGAGGTCGTTGCGGCACAGGTCGACCAGCATGATGTGCTCGGCGACCTCCTTCTCGTCGCCGCGCAGCCACTCGGCGCGCGCGGCGTCCTCGGCGGCGTCGGCCCCGCGCCGCACGGTCCCGGCGATGGGCCGCATGGTGAGGCGCCCAGAGTCGATCCGCACGTGGAGTTCGGGGCTGGCGCTGAGCACGGTGAGGTCGTCGTAGGGGATCAGCGCCATGTACGGCGAGGGGTTGTGGGCCCGCATCCGGAGGTAGACATCGAGATCGGAGCGCTTGCCGCGCATCCGGACCTCGTGTCCGATCTGGACCTGGTAGATGTCTCCCGCGCGGATGTGGTCCAGGGAGCGCTCGACACGCTCGCCGTAGGCTTCGGCCGTGATCGTCAGCTCCGGCTCGACCTCGTCCAGCGGCGCCTCCGGGACGCTCGCGGGCAGGTCCTCTGCGGCATCGGCGAGGGCGGCCAGGATCTCGGCGCGCACCGACTCGGGCTCGGGGCCCGCCAAGCTGGGGCAGTGGGCGACGGTGAGCTGCGATTCGCCGAGCACCAGGTCGATCTCGATCACCGAGCGGTAGATCCGGAACACCGCGTCGGGGACGCGGTCGGCCGCCTCGATCAGGCGCGGCAGCGACTCGATGTAGGAGACGGCGTCGTAGCTGAGCAGCGTGACGAACCCGAACCCGAAGCCCCGGTCGTCCAGTCCGGCCACATCGAAGCCGCCTTCCAAATGCCGCAACGCGTCCCACAGCGCCTCGCGCTCATCGAGACGGAAGTACCGCTCGCCCTCCTGGTGGGCCCGCTCGAAGCGGGCCATGCGCCCGCTCGCCCACGCAAGCCAGTCGGCCTCGCCGTCGAGTTCGACGACGCCGTCGCGCACCACGAGGTCGAGCACCGGATTCATGCCGATCATGGCGCGGGTCTTGTCGGCCGCCGGTCCCGACAGCGACTCGAAGAGGAAGACGTTCCGTTCGCCTTTGGCGGCACGGAGTCTGATGAAGGACACGAACGGATCGGCGACTGCGAGGGCGAAGCGCTGCAATGCGATCGGAAGGCGCTGGGGGTCGGCGCGCATGACGAGTCGTCCTTTCGGCGGGTGTGAGAACGCGATCACGCTAGCACCGGACCGCCCGAAAATCGGTACAGCGCTCCCACTGTGGTGGGGTGAAAGGGGTGCGATCGTTCGACTGGGTCCCAAGGTGGCACAGTGACCGTTCGCGACGGTGACCTTCCTGACCACGAATGCAATGCTCAAGTCCACAATTCACTCGCGATCGAAGTTGATCTATGACGTAGCTCATGTCGACCGGTAAGCCCGGGATGCGCTCCCACGATGGGCGTCGCGTTCCGCCCCTTCCGGCCGAGAACGCGGGTCCGCCAGCCCGTGAATGCGTAGGCTGGGGCCGTGGCACAGAGCGAGAACAGGACCGCCGAGACCGCGCACTCCACCAAGGGCGCGTACGTCTCCGGCGAGGAGTTCACCAGGGACACCAACTACATCGAGGACCGCGTGGTCGCCGACGTCGAGGCCGTACGGGCGGCGCCGCGAGCGGCGTCCGCCAAGATCGGCGACCCGCGGACGACCGGTCTGACCGAGGGCGCCGAGGCCTGGCCGGTCGAGCCGGACCGGTACCGGCTCGTGGCCGCGCGGGCCTGCCCCTGGGCGCACCGCTCGATCATCGTGCGCCGCCTGCTCGGCCTCGAAGACGTCATCTCGCTGGCGACGCCGGGGCCGGTGCACGACGTGCGCTCCTGGACCTTCGACCTGAGCCCCGACGGCCGCGACCCGGTGCTCGGCACCGAACGGCTGCAAGAGCACTACTTCAAGCGCTTCCCCGGATACCCGCGCGGCATCACCGTACCGGCCCTTGTGGACATCCCCTCCGGCGGCGTGGTCACCAACAACTACCCGCAGCTGACCTTCGACCTCTCCACGCAGTGGACCGCGTTCCACCGGGAGGGCGCGCCGAACCTGCTCCCCGCCGATCTGATCGACGACATGCTCCCGGTGATCGAGCGGATCTTCAACGAGGTCAACAACGGCGTGTACCGCGCGGGCTTCGCCGGGTCACAGCGGGCCTACGAACTCGCGTACAAGCGGCTGTTCAAGGCGCTGGACTGGCTCGAGGAGCGGCTGGCCGACCGCCGGTACCTGATGGGGGACAACCTCACCGAGGCGGACGTCCGCCTGTTCACGACCCTCGTCCGCTTCGACCCGGTCTACCACGGGCACTTCAAGTGCAACCGGAACAAGCTCACCGAGATGCCGAACCTGTGGGGCTACGCGCGGGACCTGTTCCAGACCCCCGGCTTCGGGGACACTGTGGACTTCGACCAGATCAAACGCCACTACTACGTGGTGCACGAGGACGTCAACCCCACCCAGATCGTCCCCGCAGGACCGAACCTGGAGAACTGGCTCTCCGGCCATGGCCGCGAGAAGCTCGGCGGCACCCCGTTCGGCACGGGCACCGCGCCAGGCCTGATCGCAGTCGAAGAGATCCCGCCGGGAGCGAACCCGCTCTACCAGCGCTAATACGCAAAATGCCCCGAGCGTGAATATGTTCGGTTTGCGGTCAGGCGGCGGGTGACAGGTTCAAGCAGGCGGCGACAAAGAGGTGGGAAGTGGGGCGGGGTCGCGAGTCGCGCCGTGGCGTACTCGGCGTGTACTGGACGTATACGGTCGGATTCGTATGCTCTCCCGACACAGTTCGCTGTATTCGAGGAGAACCCGAGATGAGATTTCGCCGCGCTTTCATCGGCGCCTTGGCGGCCGTACTGGCCACCGTCGGCGCCGTGGCCGTCGCCTCGCCCGCACAGGCCGCGCCCAGCAAGTGCTGGACCCTGGGCTACGACAACGGTCGCGAGGTGTTCGCCAGCAACGACTACAACGGCGACGGGGCCTTCGTCGACGCCCTGCTCTGCTGGTCGGCGAGGGGCAACGGATACTACGACACCTACGTCGAATGGACCGTCTACGACGACCTCGCGAACGGCGCGGGCGCGACGATCCGCATTGAGTGGACCGGAACCGACGGTGCCCTCCACACCTTCGTCCCGCCGTCGAACCAGCGCGCCTGGACCGACGGCGAATCCGTCAACGGAGTCAAGCACACGGACAACATCAAGGGCCTCTACATCAGGGCCTGCCTGACCAACACCAGCAACCCATGGCACCACTGCGGCGTCAAGGTGTAGACGCGGAGACCTGACGGGCACCGGGGAACCCGGTGCCCGTCAGCATGCCGCAAGTTTGCGGCCAGATTCTGCGACCGCAAGGGGCACTTATAGTTCCTGACTTTGGAGGCGGCGCCGGCAGACGAGAGCGCAGCCGAGGCCGAGGAATGTCTCGTGGACGTCGGCGCTGCGGGATCGCCTCGACCAGGGCTTCGAGCCGGGTGACGTGTTGCGGTTGCCGCCTATCGCGGCCGCGCTCGTGCCCTGTCGGCGTTGCGCTTCACTTCCTGCGCGATGACGGGCCAGAGCGCGGCCGGCAGGTCATGTCCAACCCCAGGGAAGGTCCTGAGGCGCGCACCTTCGATCGCCTTCGCGGTCGCCCTGGCCGCGTTCACTCGGAGGATCGGATCCGCCTCGCCGTGCAGCACCAGGGTCGGCGCCCGGAGTTCGGCGAGCTTCGGGCCGCTCCACTGGGCGCCGATCTGGCGGCTCTGGGCTTTGGTGTCGCGCGGCCCGCTGTCGACGTCCGCCTCGATCCACGCGCGGGCGGCCGCCTCGTCGAACGGGTATGCGGGCGAGGCGATCCCGCGCCAGACCGCGAGCGAGGCCTCGATGTCGCCCTCGCGGCCCTCCGGGAACTTCGTGCGCGCGAGCTTCGCCAGGAGCCCGAAACGCAGGTAGCGCAGCACCCCGAGCCCGGCCGCGTCGCTCGGGACTGCCGCCGAGGATGTGACGCTCAGCGTCCGGTCCGGGTGCCGCAACCCGATGCGCTGCGCGATCGCCCCGCCGAGCGAATGGCCGAACAGGTGCGCCCGGTCCCAGCCGAGCGCGTCCATCACGGCCACGGCGTCGTCGGCCATGTCCTCCGCCGTATAAGGCGACCCCTGCCGCGTGAACAGGGCCTTGAACGGGTTGGCCGCGGCGGTTTCGGTCATGCGGGAGGACTCGCCCGCGTCGCGCTGGTCGTAGCGGGCGACGGCGAAGCCCGCGTCGGCGAACGCCGCGTACAGGCCCTCGGGCCACCAGAACCGCGAAGTGGCCAGGCCCATGATGAGCAGCAGCGGCTCGGACCGCGTCGCCGGGCGCCGGTCGTAGGCCAGGTCGGCCTCGCCGTTGCGGGCGTACGCGGTGGGTGTCCAGCCGGTGCGGTGTCGTGCCACTTCGCGGTCCATCGGTGTTTCCCTTCCATACTGCGATCGATGTTCGCAGTAGTTTTCCACTAGGCTACTGCATACTTCGTTCGCAGAAAAGAGGGCGCCGTGGAGCAGTCGGCAGAGAGCCTGTGGGAACGGCCCCGCCGCGGCCGCCGCGGTCCCGCGCCTGAGCACAGCCGCGAGCAGATCGCCTCCACCGCAATGGAACTGGCCGACGCTGACGGACTCGCAGCCGTCACCATGCGCGCGGTCGCCGCCGCCCTTGGCACCGGCCCGGCCTCGCTGTACCGCTACGTCCGCACCCGCGACGAACTCGTCGAGCTCATGGTCGACGCCGCCAACGGCGAATTCGACTACGAAGGCCTGCCCGGCGGTGACTGGCTCGCCGACCTGCTCGCGCTGGCGCGCCAGAGCCGCGCCGTCTTCCTGCGCCACCCCTGGCTGCTCGACCTCGCGGACACGCTCCGGCCCATCGGCCCGGGCGCCGCCGACTACCTCGAACACGCCCTGGCCGCCCTCGCGGGCACCGGGGCCGACGCCCGCACCAAGCTCGAAGCCGTCGGCGTCCTCAACGCCCTGGTCGTGATGCTGACCCGCGTCGAACTCGCCGCCGCGAACCACGAGACCGCACCGGACGCGTCCTTCCTGACCAAGGTCGCCGCCGAAGGCCGCCACCCCCACCTCGCCGCCGCGCTGACCGGCGCTTCCGCAACCGAGGAGAACCCGACCGCGACCTTCGACCGGGTCGTCTCGCGCGTGCTGAAAGGCCTGATCGAAACCCGGTCCTGATCGGTCAGGAATCAAGAAGCCCCAGGCCATGCCCCGGTAATAACGTTGTCCACATGGACATCACGATTCAATCCAGCTTCCTCCCGCAGGACGACCCGCAGGCCGCGCTCGTGTTCTACCGCGACGTCCTCGGCTTCGAGGTCCGCAACGACGTCGGCTTCGAGGGGATGCGCTGGATCACCGTCGGCCCCGTCGGCCAGCCCGGCACCTCGATCGTGCTCCACCCGCCGGCGGCCGACCCCGGCGTCACCGAGGACGAGCGGCGCATCATCGCCGAGATGATGGCCAAAGGCACCTACGCGCAGGTCAACCTGGCCACGGCCGACCTCGACGGCGTCTTCGAACAGGTCGTCGCGGGCGGCGCCGAGGTCGTCCAGGAGCCGATCAGCCAGCCGTACGGCGTCCGCGACTGCGCCTTCCGCGATCCCGCCGGGAACATGATCCGCATCAACGAACTCCGCTGAGCCCGCAGCGACCACCGAACCCGAACTCACCAGAAGGAACCGCCATGAACGCCATCGAATCCGTCATCCTCGAATCCGCCGACCCGGCCGCCACCGAGGCCTTCCTCGCCGCCGCCTTCGGCATCGGCGACCAGTTCACCGTCCGCGCCGCCGAAGCGCCCTCGACCGGTTTCCGCGGCTACAACCTGTCGCTCGTGGTCTCCCAGCCGAGCACCGTCGACAGCCTCTACAACAGCGCCCTCGAAGCCGGGGCCGTCGCCCTCAAGCCCGCCGCGAAGAGCTTCTGGGGGTACGGCTGCACCCTCCAGGACCCGGACGGGGCGATCTGGACCATCGCGTCCTCCTCCAAGAAGGACACCGGCCCGGCCACCCGCGAGATCGACCAGGTCGTGTTCCTGCTCGGCGCCGCGGACGTGGCGGCGACCAAGAAGTTCTACGAGGCGCACGGCTTCCCCGTCGCGAAATCCTACGGCCGCAAGTACGTCGAGTTCGAGGCCCCCGAGAAGGGCATCAAGCTCGCGCTCTACGGCCACCGCCACCTGGCCAAGAACGCCGGGGTCTCCGCCGAGGGCACCGGCTCGCACCGCGTCGCCTTCCGCGGCGGCGAGGCCTTCACCGACCCCGACGGCTTCGCATGGGAGACCGCGGCCCAGCGGTGATCCGAAGTGGAGGGTGCCTGTCCCGGCCGGGACGGGCACCCTCGCGTCAGGCCCCCTTCGCGTCGGCGAGGTAGGTCGAGCCGACCGTGCAGTCGCGGAACTCGTAGCGCGGCGAGGCCGAACTCCACCGCAGGAAGCCCGAACCGCCGGTTCCGGCGCCCTGGTTGAGGAACCGGCAGCCGTCGTAGAGGATCTTCCCCATGGTCATCGCCCCGCTCGCCGTGGTCGCCTGGTGGCGGCCCATGAGGGCGCAGTCCACGTACCGGACCATCGGGCCGCGCGAGCCGCTGGCGGTGAAGTCGTAGGCGTGGGCCACCGCGTCGGGCGCCCAGGTCTTGAACGAATGGGCCGAGTCGTCGCAGGAGACGAACGTGACCGTGCCCTTGTACCAGTGCGAGTCGATCACCTTGTGCGTGGCGGCGCGCAGCTCGAACCGGACGCCCTCGGCGTACAGCCGCATCACCGAGTCGTTCCGGCTGGTCGCCGCCGCGGTCAGCTCGAAGAACGTGCCGGACGCGGCCGTGTCCGTGAGAATGTAGGAGCCGCCGACGAAGTTCATCGACCCGCCGCGGTTGTTCCGCACGAAGACCCCCGAGGCGAACTCGACCTTGCAGTCGCGGAACCAGTAGTTGAGGAACTGGTCCTGCTGGCTCTCGCCCGGCGTCATGCCCATGACCAGGAACGCCTCCGAGTAGGAGCCGCCGACCTGGCAGTGGTCCCAGCCCATCTCGCTGTTGAGGTTCGAGGTCGAGGCGGGCCCGTCGAGGCCGATGCCCCGCTTCCACGAACCGCGCCACTCCACATCGGAGTACCAGGTGTCCTGCACGCCGTGCGTGGCCGAGGAGTACGCGTAGTTGAAGCTCGACGTCGCGTTGGTGCTCGTGATCGTCAGCCCCGAGATTCGCACGTTCTTGTACCGCTGGTTGTTCGTCCACAGCGTGGTGTCGTTCGCGCTGGGGGAGTAGACGATCCGTGAGAGCCGCTTGCCGTAGCCGGTGATCGCGACGCCGTCGACCACCCCGCCCCCGCCGTTCCCGTTGACGTTCGGCAGCAGCGAGTCAGGCTGGGTGAGCAGGTAGTTCCCCGGCGGGATGAGGAGGACCTTCTTCGGGATCGACCCCGAGATCGCGCCGGGCTGGAACGAGGCGAGGACCTCGGCCGCCGCCGCGCGGAACGCGGCGTCGCTCGCGGTCGCGCCGGTCGGGTCGGCGCCGTGCGCCTGGACGTCCACGCTGTACGGATCGTCCCCGGCTCCCGCCGCCGATGCCGCACGGCCGAGCCCGAGGCCGCCCGTGAGCATCCCGGCCGCGCCGGCCGCGCCGAAGAGCAGCGCCCGCCTGCCCCGTGGTCCGTCCGTCTTGTCTGTGCCGCTCGCGGCGGTCTGGTGATCCTGCAAGGGGTACTCCCTGTCTGCCGGGGCGCCGCGCGAGGGCGCGACGCCGCTCCGAAAGGGAATCTATGCCATGTGCGTCAGATCACTCACGCGGCCAAGGGGTTTCGCCATCAGAACGCGGCCAGCGCCTTACCGACGAGCGTGACGCCGAGGACGAGGAGGACCACGAACATGACCGTCGCGTTGTTGCGGGTCAGCCAGTCCTTGAGGCGGGCGAGGGGTTCCTGCATCCGTTCGGTGAAGAGCGCGTAGACCACCACTGGGACCAGCACGCTGGAGGCGGCCAGCACCACGAAGACCAGCAGCGCCGCCACCGAACCGCCGCCCGACAGCTGCGCCAGCGACAGGCCCGCGGCCAGCGCGAGCGGCAGGTTCTTCGGGTTGAGCGCCGAGAGCGCCGCGCCGATGCCGAAGGAGGCGCCGGGCGACATGCCGTCGATTCCCGCCATCCACTTCGGCAGTGCCGCCTCTTCGCCCGGGCCGGGACGCTTGCGCCACTGGCCCAGGGCCATGAGCAGGAACAGCGCGCCCAGCACGAGTTTCACGATCCCGACGGCCGTGCCGCCGCCGCCTTTGCCGGCGGCCGCCGAGGCGGGGACGAACAGCATGACCACCAGGGCGACCACGAGGATGCCCGCGAGCCAACCGGCCGCGAACGCCGGCGCCGTGCGCCCCGCCCGCGGGGACAGCAGCATCAGGATCGCCGCGATGACCGGGACCGGGCTCAGGGCGATGCCCACCGCCGGTGAGAGCACCTCCCCGAGTACCTGCCCGAACATCGCGTCCCCCGCCTACATGTCTTTGGTCTTCGCGGTCGCGAGCGACCAGATGACGAAGATCGCCAGCGCGATCACGATGAGCGACCACAGCGGGTAGTAGGGCAGGAAGAAGAAGTTGTTGATCGCGACCAGTCCGGCCAGGAAGATGCCGACGACCCGCGCGAAGGTCGAGCCGCCGAACAGCAGGAAGCCCGTGATCAGCACCAGCGCGCCGAGGATGATGTGGATCCAGCCCCAGGCCGTGAGGTCGATCTCGTAGGTGTAGTTCGCGGTGGTGATCAGGAAGCCGTCGTTCGCGACCGCGGCGATGCCCTCGATGATCTGCCAGATGCCCAGCACGATCGCGGCGGACGCCGCGAAGACCATGCCTCCGACGGCCCAAGCACGGGATTCAGGACTGCGTGTCATGATCGCGCTCCTTTCAGGATCAGCTCAATCTAGAAGTGGCCGGTCCCCTGCGCGGGGGAAACGCGAGAAACCGCCGGTTTGGGGGCCGGACGGGACTTACGCTCTGCGTGCGCCGCGGCGACGGGGCGACGGCGGGCCGGGGCTTCACCGGGCCCGGTGGCGAAGGGGCGAGACCATGTCCGATGCGGCCTTGAACCGATCCGAACGCGAAGAGCTGGAACGGCTCCGCGCCCGCACCGGCAGGCGGGGGAGTGGCGCGCGCTGGACCGGCGCGGTCGTCCTGCTCGTCTTCGCGGCCCTCCTCGGCGTGCTCGCCACCGTGACGGTCTTCGCTCGGAACGAACTCCTCGACACCGACCGGTTCGTCGCCAACGTCGAGCCCCTCTACGGCGACGCGGAGGTCCGCGCGGCCGTCGCCGCCCGGGTGAGCGGCGCGCTCACCGACGCCCTCGACGTCGACGCCCTGGTGGCCGAGGCCATCGCCGCGGTCCAGACCAAGGGCGCCCCCGACCTCCTCACCCGGCTCGGCAGCCCGCTCGCCTCGGGCATCAACTCGTTCATCGACAAGCAGGTCCACACGGTCGTCTACTCCGACCAGTTCACCGAGCTGTGGCGCGGGGCCACCCGCGAGGCCCACACCGCGCTCGTCGGGCTCCTCACCGGTGAGCAGGGCGGGACGCTCCAGATCCGGGGCCAGGACCTGGTGCTCGACCTCGGGCCGGTCATGGACGCCGCCAAGCAGCGGCTGGTCGACAACGGGTTCGGCCTGGCCGCGCGGGTCCCCGCGGTCGCGGTCTCGTTCACCATCGCCTCCTCGGCGGCGTTCCCGAAGATGCAGCTCGCCGCCGCCCTGATCGACACCTTGTCCTGGCTGCTGCCGATCGTCGCGCTGGCGCTGCTCGCGGCCGGGATCGCGCTCGCGCCGAGCCGCCGCCGCGGGCTGCTGATCGGCGCGGTGTGCACTGCGGCGGGGATGCTCCTGCTGTGGGCCGCGATCAGCTTCGGTCGCGCCGCCTATCTTGCGGGCCTTGGCGATTCGGTGCAGTCGCCGACGGCGGCCCGGAACGTCTACGACACGCTGACGCGCTTCCTCGTCGACGGCGCGCAGACGATCGCGCTGCTCGCCCTCATCGTCGCCCTCGCGTGCTGGCTGGTCGGCCCTGGCGTTGCGGCCCGCGCGGTCCGCCGACTCGCGACGGGCGGGCGCGACGTCGTGGCGCGGACTCTTTCGGGCGCGGGGCTGTCGTTCGGGCCGTTCGGCGCTTTCGTGCACCGCTACCGGCGCGCGATCGAGTTCCTGGCGGTGATCGCCGGTCTCCTGTGGATCGTCCTGTGGCGGCACCCGGGCGTCTCGGGCCTGCTCCAGATCACCGCGGTCGTGCTCCTGGTCGTCCTGATCGTGGAGGTCATCGGCCGCTCGGCCCTGGAGGCCCGCAGGTCGGCCGCCGCCTGAGCGGCAGCCCGGTCCCATCAGGCCTGCGGCTTCGCTCGGGCGGCCTCCACTGCCGCCTCAACCGTGGGGCTGACCCGTTCGAGGTCGATCTTCGCGCGGCGCAGGATGTCCCTGACCTGGCCGATGTCGTGCGCGAGATGGAAGTCGACGCCGTCGGCGGCGAGGGTGCGGTCCACTTCGGCGAGCATTTCGGCGCCCGACAGGTCGACGGCGGGCATCGACTCGCCGTCGAGCACGAGCGCCCGCTGCCCGGAGGCGGCGGCGACCAGTTCGGTCCGGACGCGGTCGGTGTTGGCGAAGAACAGGCCGCCGTCGCAGCGGACCACCGCGATCCCTTCGGCCGCTTCGGCATCGTCGTGCCGGGCGAGGTCCGCCCACTGCCCGTCGGGCCTGCGTCCCAGTCGCGTCAAGTGCGGGCGCGAGGCCCGGTAGATGAGCAGCAGGAGCGAGAGCGCCATGCCGATGACCAGGCCCGGCAGGGTGTCGAAGATGAGGACGCCGAGCATGGCCGCGACCGCGGCGGTGAAGTCGGGTCGGGCCGCGAGGGACGCGGGCGTGCCGCGCGGCGCGAGCGACACCTGCCAGTACCGGCGCAGCAGACCGAAGTCGACCAGTTCGACGAGCGCCGCGATGACGACCGCCGCCAGGGCCGCCTCCGGCAGCTGCTCGAACAGCCCGGTGAGGAACAGCAGCGTCAGGACGGTCAGGACTGCCACGAAGAGGCCCGAGGCCTGCGTGCGCGCTCCCGCGCCGCCGTTGACGGCGGTCTTGGAGAGGCTGCCGTTGACGACCATGCCCGAGGCCAGGCCCGCGCCGAGGTTGGCGGTGCCGAGGCCGATGAGCTCCCGGTTCGGGTCGATCCGGTAGCCGCCCTTGGCGGCGTAGGTCTTCGCCGCGCCGAGCCCTTCGGCGAAGCCGATGAGCATGACGCCGACGGCCGGTCCGATGAGGTCGACCCAGGTCGCGGCCGGGACGTCGGGCACGCCGAACGAGGGCAGCCCGGAGTCGATGTGCCCGACGATGTCGACGCCGTGGTCGGCCAGGCCCAGCGCGTACACCGCGCCGATGCCGATGGCGACCGCCACGAGCGAGCCTGGCACCAGCGGCAGCCAGCGCCGGAGTCCCAGGACCACGGCCAGGCACACCGCGCCGACGCCGAGCGTCCACAGGTTCGTCTCGCCCAGGTTCGCGAGCACGTGCCAGGCCTGCTCGAAGAAGTTCCCCTCGCCTTTGCCGACGCCGAGGAGCTTGGGGACCTGTCCGACGATGATCGTCAGCGCCATGCCGAGGATGAAGCCCTTGAGGACCGGTTCGGAGATGAATCCGGCGAGGAAGCCCAGGCGCAGCAGGCCCGCGGCGAGGGCGACCGCGCCGGTGACGATCGCGAGGGCCGTGGTCACAGCGGTGTAATCGTCGCCGCCCGCGTTCGCGTAGACCGCGACGATGCTCGCCGACAGCGCGGCGGTGGCCGCCATGGGCCCGACCACGAGGTGCCGCGAGGATCCGAAGACCGCGTAGAGGATCAGCGCGGGCACGGCCGCGTACAGGCCCACCACGGGCGGAACGCCCGCGATCGCGGCGTACGCGAGCGACTCGGGGATGAGGACGGCCCAGACGGTCAGGCCCGCGATGAGGTCGTAGCGCAACCAGGCGGGCTTGTAGTGGCGCAGCGACTCCAGCATCGGGCGAGCGTATCGAGCCGCCACCTGCGGGGACGGGCATTTCGCGGACACCGGCGCGAACCGTAGATAGTCTCACTTAGCTCTGTGCAATCGATTGGTCGCCGCGCTCCCGCTGTGACTGCTGAGGGGGAGACATGGCCAAGGAGTTCAAGGGCACCATCAATCTGGACATCCGCGACTCGGTCCCGTCGTGGGACGGGCTGCTCGACGAGCAGGCCCCCGAAGGATCGCCGAACGTCCTGGTGGTGCTCTACGACGACACCGGCTGCGCGGCCTGGTCCCCGTACGGCGGCCGGATCCAGATGCCGACGATGGAGCGGCTGGCCGCGAACGGCCTCACCTACTCCCAGTGGCACACCACGGCGCTGTGCTCGCCGACCCGCTCGTGCTTCCTGACCGGGCGCAACCACCACCAGAACGGCTTCGCGTCCATCTCGGAGGCCGCCACCGGGTTCCCCGGATACAGCTCGCACATCCCGCCGGAGAACGCGACGATGGCGACGGTCCTGCGGGACGCGGGCTGGTCGACCTTCTGGGTCGGCAAGAACCACAACGTGCCCGTGGACGAGTGGCACATGGGCGCTTCCAAGAAGAACTGGCCCTTGGGCATGGGCTACGACCGGTTCTACGGCTTCATCGGCGGCGAGACCAACCAGTGGTATCCCGACCTGGCCGAGGACAACCACTACATCGACCAGCCCTACGGCCCCGAGGACGGCTACCACCTGTCGAAGGACCTGGCCGACAAGGCGATGTCGTACATCCGCGACTCGAAGCAGTCCGCCCCGGAGAAGCCGTGGTACCTGTGGTTCTGCCCGGGCGCCAACCACGCCCCGCACCACGCGCCGCAGGAGTACATCGACAAGTACAAGGGCGTCTTCGACGACGGCTACGAGGCCTACCGCGAGTGGGTGCTGCCGCGCATGATCGAGCGCGGCATCCTGCCCGAGGGGACCGGGCTGACCGAGCTCAACCCGATGCCGGAGGGCACGTTCAACCCCGGGGACACGGTGCGGCCCTGGGACTCCCTCAACGCCGAGGAGCGGGCCCTGTTCTGCCGCATGGCCGAGGTCTACGCCGGCATGTCGGAGTACACGGACGCGCAGGTGGGACGGATCGTCGACTACCTGGAGGAGTCCGGGCAGCTGGAGAACACCCTCGTCATCTACGCGGCCGACAACGGGGCCTCGGGGGAGGGCAGCCCGAACGGCTCGGTGAACGAGGGCAAGTTCTTCAACGCCTGGCCCGACACCATGGAGGACAACCTCCCGATGATGGACCGGCTGGGGAGCCCCGACACCTACAACCACTATCCGACGGGCTGGGCGGCGGCCTTCTCCGCGCCGTACCGGATGTTCAAACGCTACGTCTTCCAGGGCGGCATCTGCGACCCGCTGGTCGTCCACTGGCCCGCGGGCATGAAGGCCCGCGGCGAAGTCCGCGGCCAGTACCACCACGCCACCGACATCGTGCCGACCATCCTGGACGCCTGCGGAGTCGAGTTCCCCGCGGTCGTGAGCGGGATCGAGCAGTCGCCGCTGGCGGGGGTGTCGATGCGCTACACCTTCGACGATGCGGAGGCGCCCACCCGCAAGGAGACCCAGTACTACGAGATGCTCGGGCACCGCGGCATCTGGCACCGGGGCTGGAAGGCCGTCGCGATGCACGGACCGACCTCGGGCATCTCGAAGTTCGAGCAGGACCGCTGGCAGCTGTTCCACACCGACGAGGACCGGGCCGAGTCGCGGGACCTGGCCGCCGAGCAGCCCGACAAGGTCGCCGAACTGGTGGCGCTGTGGCTGGAGGAGGCGAAGCGCAACAACGTGCTGCCGCTCAACGACATGAACATGGTCGGGTCCGATCTGCAGGCGTTCCTCAAACTGGAGTTCCACGCGCCGGTGCCGCCGAGCGGCCAGTACGTGTACTACCCGGGCACCAGCCCGGTGCCCGAGCGCTCGGCCGCGAACGTCCACGCCGTCTCGTACAAGATCGCCGCAGAGGTGGACCTCACCGCCGATTCGCAGGGCGTGATCTTCGCCCAAGGCGCGCGCTTCGGAGGCCACGCGCTGTTCCTCAAGGACGGCCAGGTCAGCTACGTGTTCAACTTCCTGGGCATCCCGCCCGAGCAGAAGATCACCGCTGCGGCCCCGAAAGACGGCAGGCATCTCATCGGCGTGGAGTTCACGAAGGAGCGCATGGGCGAGCACGGCGAGTCCTACGGCCCGCTGAAGCTCTACGTGGACGACCAGGTGGTCGCCGAGGCCGAGATCCGCACCAACTCTGGCCACTTCACGCTGTGCGGCGAGGGCCTGTGCATCGGCTACGACGGCGGCGACGCCGTGAGCAGCGAGTACGAGCCGAGGTTCGCGTTCACCGGCGGCGAGATCGTCAAGGTCGTCTTCGACGTCGCCGACGACGCCTATGTGGACTTCGAAGCCCACCTCGCCGCGGCCATGGCGAGGGACTGACGCCCGGCCGCCGGGCCCGGACTCCGGTCCGGGCCCGGCGGCGTGTGCGCCCGAAACCCTCCCCGACCCGCCGCGATTGCCTACATTGAGGACGGCTACGGAACGGGGGCAGGCGATGGCGGAGGTCGAGACCGCGGCAGTGGTCGACGGGATGGTCCGCATCGAAGGCGGGCCCTTCATGATGGGATCGGACCGGCACTACCCCGAGGAGGCCCCGGCCCACCCGGTCGAAGTGGCCGCGTTCTGGATCGACCCCCACCCGGTCACCAACGAGGACTTCACCGCCTTCACCGCTGCCACCGGTCACGTCACCGCCGCCGAGAAGGCCCCCGGCCCCGCCGACTACCCCGGCGCCGATCCCGCGCTCCTCGTCCCCGCCTCCGCGGTCTTCACCCCGCCCGGCCGCCCCGTCCGCCTCGACGACGCCTACCAGTGGTGGTCCCACGTGCCCGGCGCCGACTGGCGCCACCCGCGCGGCCCCCAGTCCGATCTCGACGGCATCGGCGACCACCCCGTCGTCCACCTCGCCTACGCCGACGCCGAGGCCTACGCGACCTGGGCCGGGAAGCGCCTGCCCACCGAGGCCGAATGGGAGTGCGCCGCCCGCGGCGGCCTCGACAGCGCTGATGACGAGCCTGCCGAATACGCCTGGGGCGCCGAGCTCACCCCCGGCGGCGAGCACCGCGCGAACGTCTGGCAGGGCGACTTCCCGCTCACCAACGACGAGGCCGACGGCTGGTACTGGACCTCACCCGTCGGCTCCTTCGCCCCCAACGGCTTCGGCCTCCACGACATGATCGGCAACGTGTGGGAGTGGACCGCCGACTGGTGGTCGACGCACCGGCCCGCACCGGCGCCGTCCTGCTGCGGCGCCCCCGCACCGCGCCTCGACCCGACCGGCGGGAAGCGCCTGCTCAGCGTCGACCCCGCCGCCCCGCTCGCCGAACGGCGCCCGCGCAAGGTGATGAAGGGCGGCTCCTACCTGTGCGCCCCGAACTACTGCCGCCGCTACCGGCCCGCCGCACGCCTGCCCCAGACCGTCGACACCGCCACCTGCCATCTCGGGTTCCGTTGCGCCCGTTCGGCACCGTGAACCTCTTCCCGACCCTGCGCGGCTACCCGCGGCGCCGGTTCCGCGTCGACCTCCTCGCCGGGCTCGCGGCCGGAGCCGTCGTCGTCCCGCAGGCCATGGCCTACGCGACCGTGGCCGGCTTCCCCGTCCAGATCGGCCTGTACACCTGCATGGTCCCCATGCTCGTCTACGCCGCCCTCGGCGGCGCGAAGTCGATGAGCACCAGCACCACCTCCACGGTCGCCACCCTCACCGCCTCCACGCTCCTGGCCGCCGGAGTCGCCGCCGGATCGGTCGACGCGCTCGTCGCCCTCACCCTCGAAGTCGGCCTCATCCTCCTCGCGATGCGCCTGCTGCGCCTGGGCTCGCTGGTGGAGAACCTGAACACGCCCGTCCTCGTCGGCGTCAAGACCGGCGTCGGCCTCGTCGTCGCGATCGGCCAGATCCCCGCACTCCTCGGCCTCCCCGCCGGCGCAGGAGGCTTCTTCGCCCAGGCCGGAACGCTCATCGGACGCCTCGGCGGCACCGTTCCCGCCACCGCGATCCTCTCGGCCGTCCTGCTCGCCGTCCTCCTCATCCTCCCCAAGCTCCTCCCCGCCGTGCCCGCGCCGCTGATCGCCGTCGCCCTCGCCATCGGTGCGACCGCACTGCTCGACCTGCCCGAACACGGCGTCGCCCTCATCGACCCCGTCCCGACCGGCCTGCCCGCACCGCACCTGCCCGACCTCGGGCTCCTCGCCGGAATCCTGCCCGGGGCCCTCGCCATCGCGTTCATGGTCTTCATGGAATCCCTCGCCGTCGCCCGCGCCATGCGCCGCCCCTCGGACCCGCCGCTCGACAACGACCGCGAACTCGTCGCCGCCGGGGCCGCGAACCTCGCCGGAGCCTGGTTCCAGTCCCTGCCCTCCGCCGGGGGCTTCTCCCAGACCGCCGTCAACGACCGCGCCGGGGCCCGAACCCAAGCGGCCCAACTCGTCACCGTCGCCCTCGCTGTCGCGGTGGCGCTGTGGCTCGCCCCGGTCCTGGATCTGCTGCCGCGGGCGGCGCTGGCGGCCGTGGTCGTCACCGCCGTGCTCGGCCTCATCGCCCCGGCCGAGTTCGCGCGGCTCGCCCGCATCGACCGGGTCGAGTGCTGGCTGGCCGCGGCCACCGCGTTCGTCGGTCTGACGGCCGGGCTGCTCGCCGCGGTCGCCGTCGGCGTGGGCACCACGCTGGTCCTGGTCCTGCGCGAGCTCAACCGGATCGGCCTGGTCGAGGTGCGCCGCGCCCCCGACGGGACGCTGCGGCCCGCCCGGGAGTGCGACGCCGCCGCTCCCGGCGTCCTGGTGCTCCTGCCGACCGGCGGCCTCTACACCGCGAACGTCCGCTCGGCCCAGAGCGCGATCCTCGACGTCGTCGCCGCCCGCGATCCCTTGCCGCGCATCGTGATCCTCGACCTCGCCGTGCAGCGGGCGCTCTCGGTCACCGTCCTGGACGCGTTGGGCGAACTCGACCGCCAGCTCGCCCGCGACGGCATCGAGCTCCAGCTCGCCGGTCTTCCCGAACGCGCCCTCGCGATCGCGCGCCGCACCCGCTGGTGGCCCGAATGGGACGCGGCCGGACGCCTGCACCCCGATCTCGAACACGCCCTGGTCGCGGCGGAGCGCGGCGCTCGCGACCGGTGACGGGGGTCCCGCGAGGGCACTGGCGTCACTTCTTCCATCCCTTTATCGAAGCATTTGACATTGTGGCCGCGCGGTGCCACCATGATCTCGAAAGATATCGATCATCGTCGATTGGAGACTGGGATGCGCCGTCGTACGCTCTTCACCGCGGCCGGGGCCGGGACCGTGGGGGCCGCCGCGGTCCCCGGTGCGGCCCACGCGAACTACTCGACCACCGTCAACCCCGGCACGAACTGGGGCACCTGGGAAGGCTGGGGCACCTCACTGGCCTGGTGGGGCAAGGCCTTCGGCAACCGCAACGACCTCGCCGACATCATGTTCACCAGGAACTCCGTGTCCTACAACGGCGCCTCGCTGCCGGGCCTGGGCATGAACATCGTGCGGTACAACGCGGGCGCGTGCTCGTGGAACTCGATCAGCGGCGAGAGCATGGCCGTCTCCCCGAACATGATGGCCTCGCGCCAGATCGAGGGCTACTGGACCGACTGGACCTCCAGCGACCCCGCCTCCTCCAGCTGGAACTGGAACGTCGACAGCGCCCAGCGCAACCTCATGTGGAAGGCCCGCGACCGCGGCGTGAACCTGTTCGAGCTGTTCTCGAACTCGCCCATGTGGTGGATGTGCGCCAACCACAACCCCTCCGGCGGCGCCGACGGCAACGCCGACAACCTCCAGTCCTGGAACCGCCAGCAGCACGCGGTCTACATGGCCACCATCGCGAAGTACTCGCACGACCACTGGGGCGTCGACTTCGACTACGTCGACCCGTTCAACGAGCCGATCGCCAACTGGTGGACGGCCACCGGCACCCAGGAGGGCTGCCACTTCACCGCCCCCACCCAGTCGATCGTCATCGACCACCTCCGGACCGAACTCGACGCGCGCGGCCTCGGCTCGGTGCCCATCACCGCCTCCGACGAGTCCCTGTACGACCAGGCGCACAGCACCTGGGGCGCGCTCACCAGCTCCGCCAAGGGCAAGGTCAGGAAGATCAACGTCCACGGCTACCAGTACGAGAGCGGCCGCAGGGACCAGGTCTACACCGACGCGCAGGCCGCCGGGAAGGTCCTGTGGAACTCCGAGTACGGCGAGAGCGACGGCACCGGTCTGCGCCTGGCCCGCAACCTCAACCTCGACTTCCGCTGGCTCCACCCCACGGCCTGGTGCTACTGGCAGGTGCTCGACGGCGGCGGCTGGGGGCTCATCCAGGCGAACAACGAGAACGGCTCGCTCGGCGCGGTCAACGCCAAGTACTACGTCTACGCCCAGTACGCCCGCCACATCCGCCCCGGCATGAGGATCATCGACGGCGGCGAGGCCAACACGATCGCCGCGTACGACGCCGCCGCGCGCAAGCTCGTGCTCATCACGACCAACTACGGTACGGCCCAGACGATCACGTACAACCTCGCGAACTTCGGCACGGTCCCGAACGCGACGATCACCCGCTGGTCCACGCAGACGAACGGCTCGGAGCTGTACCGCAGCTACACCGACACCGCCGTCTCGGGCAAGGCCTTCTCGCGCGCCTTCCCCGCGAACACGGTGCAGACCTTCGAGATCAACAACGTGGTGCTGTAACAGCCGAACTTCGAGCGCCCCGGGCTCTGATGAGCCCGGGGCCGCCGTCGTCTCAGCAGTCGACCGGTCTCCGCTTCGCGGTTCAGCTCCCGGACTCCGGGTATCCACAGTGAACTCAGGCCGTGGAGCGGCCGCGACGAGAGGAGCAAGCATGAGGGCATCGTTCACCGGCCTGGTGGCCGGGCTGCTGCTGGCACTGGCCTACATCGGAGGCGGGCTCAACGGACTCCTGATAGCCATTCTGTTCGGATTGGTCGGGCTGATCATCGGCGCCATGGCCAGCGGTGAGTCCCGTTCGTTCCGGGGTTACCGCCGACGCCGACGCTGACCCCGGGTTCCCGCGTAGGGTGGACCCGTCCGCAATCTGAAAGGGGTTTCACGTGAGCGTCAGCGTGCTGTTCATCGGCGGGACCGGCCGGATCTCCACCTCGTGCGTGCGGGAGGCGGTCCGCCAGGGCCTGGACGTCACCGTCCTCAACCGGGGCAGAACCAGCGAGCGGCCCCTCCCCGCCGAGGTCTCGCTCGTCACCGCCGACGTCAACGACCCGCAGTCGGTGCGCAGCGCCCTCGGCGACCGCTACTTCGACGCCGTCGTCAACTGGGTGAACTTCACCCCCGACCAGGTCAGGCGCGATATCGACCTGTTCGCCGGGCGCACCGGCCAGTACCTGTTCATCTCCTCCGCGAGCGCGTACCAGACCCCGCCCACGCACCTGCCCGTGGTGGAGTCGACGCCGCTGAAGAACCCGTTCTGGCAGTACTCGCGCGACAAGATCGCCTGCGAGGAACTGCTGGTCAAGGCCTACCGGGACGACGACTTCCCGGTCACCATCATCCGGCCCTCCCACACCTACGACGAGACCATGCTGCCCTTCGACGGCGGCTGGACCGTCGTCGACCGCATGCGCGCGGGCAAGCCCGTCATCGTCCACGGCGACGGGACGTCACTGTGGACGCTCACCAACAGCCGCGACTTCGCCGTCGGCTTCACCGGGCTCCTCGCGAAGGAGGCCGCGATCGGCGAGGCCTTCCACATCACCGGCGACGAGGCCCCCACCTGGAACCAGATCTTCGGCTACGTGGCCGACGCGGCGGGCGTGGCTGAACCCAAGCTCGTGCACGTCGCCTCCGACGCCATCGCGGCCGCCGCACCCGACTGGGGCGCGGGCCTGCTGGGCGACAAGGCCCACTCGATGGTCTTCGACAACGCCAAGGTCAAGGCCCTCGTGCCCGAGTTCGGACGCGACACGACGCCGTACAAGCTCGGCGCCCGCGAGGTCATCGCCTGGTACGACGCCAACCCCGAGCACAAGATCGTGGACGCCGAGGCCGACGCGGCCATGGACTGGCTCGCCGAGCGCTTCGCGCCGGTCAAGCGGTAGTCGCCTGACCGCGACCGCGACCGCGACCACGCACGCGCCGTGGGCGGTCGCGGCATCGCGGCCGCCCACCAGTCGTGACCGGCCGTGATGTCGCAGCTAATCCGACACGAGTTCCCAACCGTCCGCGACCAGGTCCGCGTCCTCGCACAGGAGGGAGCGGCCTTCGCGCACCTTGACCTTGTCCACGTACACGCCCCGGCCCTGGTAGGCCGGGTCGCTCGTATACCGCCACCGCAGGCCCGTCGTGCCGTCCGGCAGGGTCGCGTCCGCCTCGATCCACTGCCGCCCCGAGTATCCGGAGAACCGGCCGTCGGTCTGCCAGTGGTGGTCGTCCGTGCGCAGGTCCAGCGGCACCGGCACCCAGGTCCTGCCGTCGGCGCTGGCTTCGAGCGCCGCCACATCCGTGGCCTCGGTGTCGTACCAGAGCGCGAACTCGGCGGTCGCGTGAATGCTCGGTGACGGCAGCGCCGCCGTGAGCGTCGCGGTCGCGGCGTCCGCCTGGCCCGCGTACCAGGCCTTGCGGCCCGAACGCGGCCGCACCGGCACCGCGCGGCCCATCGGGCGGCTCGCGGCCCGCCGGTAGGCGCTGGCGGTGCCCCAGTTGCGGGTCGGGTGGACGCGGTTGGTCAGGAGCACGAGCAGTGTCCCGGCGAGCGGGTCCAGCACGATGGAGGTACCGGTGTATCCGGTGTGGCCCACCGTGACCGGTGAGCTCATCGCGTCCATGTACCAGCGCTGCCCGAGCTGCCAGCCCAGGCCGCGGGCGGCGCTCTCGCCCATCCCGGCGTTCTGGTCGGTGAAGACCAGCCGCGCGGTGGCCTCGCTGAGGATCTCGACGCCCCGGTAGCGGCCGCCGTTGAGGATCATCTGGCCGAACACGGCCAGGTCCCAGGCGGTGGCGAAGACGCCCGCGTGCCCGGCGACGCCGCCGAAGGCCCACGCGTTCTCGTCATGGACCTGGCCGTGGACCATGCCCCGGCCCGTCCAGGGCTGGTACTCGGTGGCGGCGGTGCGGCCCGGGTCGGCCGGGTTGTACCCGGTGTCCTGGAGGCCGAGCGGTTCGCAGATGAGATCGCCGACGAGTTCGTCCAGCGGCCGTCCGGCGACGGCTTCGAGGACCTTGCCGAGGACGATCAGGTTGAGGTCGGAGTACTCGTAGCCGCTGCCGGGGGGTCGGCGCAGCGGCTGCGCGTAGATCGCGGCCATGCGCGAGGCCTCGTCGGGGCGGTCGTAGAGCTTGACGAACGCGATCATCCCGGAGGTGTGGGACAGCAGCTGACCCAAGGTGATCGGGCTCTTCTCGGGGTCGAGCGAGTCGAAGTCGGGCAGGTATTCGACGACCGGGCTCTTGAGGTCGATGAGGCCCTCGTCGATGAACACGCCGGTGACGGTGGCGGTGAACAGCTTCGAGATCGAGGCCAGGTCGTAGACGGTGTCCTTCTCGGCCGGCTCCCACTGCTCGGGCGGCAGTTCGACGGCGGTCTTGGCGGCCTCGTCCCAGCTCGCGTAGCGGAGCCGGTGCCCGCCCGCCTCGTGCTTGACGACGACGCCGTGGCGGGCGGCCAGGACGGTGTACCCGGGGAACGCGGGGGCCGTTCCCTCCAGGAAGGTCTCGAGTTCCGGCACGATCCGGTCGACGTGGGCGGCGGTCAGCTTCGCTTCGGCGCACGAGCCGTACTTCAGGCGAAGCGGCCTCTCGGGGAAGGTCACGTCGTAGGGTCCGGCTGTCGGCGGGCCGGTCAGTTCGGGCATGGAGGGGCGCTCCTCGGCGTAGGCAGGGGAGGTGAACGCGAGCGCCGAACAGATCGCCCCCGCCGCGCCCCCGAGCATGGTTCGACGCTGCATCGTGTCTCCTGGTTATCGTGCCATCACTGAGCGGTGCGGCGGTAGAGCAAATACGACTCTCTTTGCTCGGAAAACGCATCCAATTCCTCGGCCCACAGAGGCGTGATGTCCTCTACCTGTGCCCCTGCCTCAATCGCGAGGCGCACGGCCTGGTTTCCGGTGAGTTTGTCCAGCCAGAACGAGGTCTGATCTTGCGAACGCCAGCCGTACTGGGGGAAGAGGCGGCGCTGCTCGACGATCATCGCCAGGGCCGTCCGGATCGGATCGAAGTCGCGCCGGTCGGTGACCTGGATTTCGACGCCGCCGCACACCTTCGCGGACCATTTGGAGAACGAGGGCGTGAAGTACGCCTCGCGGAACCGCGCGCCCGGCAGGCCCTGGACGGCCTCTGACCAGGTGTGGTCGATGCCCGGGGCGCCCAGGAGTTCGAACGGCTTGGTGGTGCCGCGGCCCTCGGAGAGCGCGGTGGCCTCGAACAGGCAGGTCCCCGGGTAGGCGATCGCGGTGTCCACCGTGGGCATGTTGGGGGAGGGGGCGATCCACGGCTGGCCGGTGTCCTCGAAGTACATGTCGCGCTTCCAGCCGCGCATCTTCACGACGGTGAGGTCGGCCGGGGCGGGCAGGAACTCGTGGTTGAAGAGAGTCGCCAGTTCGCCCACGGTCATGCCGTGGCGCTGGGCGATCGGCTTGAGGCCCACGAACGTGGCGTGCTCGGGGTGCAGGACCGGGCCGCTGGCGGCGCGCCCGGACCCGGGGTTGGGCCGGTCGAGGACGACGAAGCGCAGGCCGAGCTGCCCGGCCGCCTCCAGGGCGAGGTACATGGTCCAGATGTAGGTGTAGAACCGCGCGCCGACGTCCTGGATGTCGAAGACCAGGGTCTCGACCCCGGCCTGGACCAGGAGCTCGGCCATCTGGTCCTTGTTGTTGTACGCGTTGTAGACCGGGATGCCGGTCTTGGGGTCGAGGAAGTAGTCCTCGCCCTCCCCGGCCTGCGAGACGCCGCGGAAGCCGTGCTCGGGACCGAACACGGCCACGAGGTCGACCTTGCCGCTCTCGTGCATGAGGTCCACTTCGTGGCTCAGGTCGGGCAGCACGCCGGTGGGGTTGGAGATGACGCCGACCTTCTGGCCGGCGAGTTCGGCGAAGTCGTCCTCGGCGAGGACTTCGATGCCGGTCTTGACGCGCCTGCCGTGGGCCTGCGCGGGCATCGCGGTGGTGGCGGCCAGGGCGGCCCCGGCCAGTGCGCTCCCGAGGAGCCTCCTGCGCTGCATGGGAATCCCCTACTCGTACGAGAGGCCGTGGCCGAAGCCGAACAGCACCGATTCGGGGTCGTCGGCCCGCGGGATGTCGACCGGGAGCTTCCCCAGTGGACTCAGGTGGCCGAGGACGACGGCGACGGCCGATTCGAGCCCGTCGGCGGCGTAGGAGTAGGTCGCCAGGTAGGCGTTGACGTCATCCGCGAAGTACGCGATGTCGTAGGGGTTCCTGACGCCGAGCGCGACGACCGGGACGCCGGTGGCCGCGAGGGCCCGCACGAGGTCCGCCTGGGTCGGGTTGTCGCCGACCCCGTTGGTGGACACGACGATGAAGCTCTTTCCTTCGGCCGCCGCGACGGCCGTGTTGATCTGCGCCTGGGTGGGCGCGAGGCCCGTGACCACGCGGGTCGGGCTGAAGCCGCGCTTGGTGAACTCGGCGGTGAGCACGTTGGTGGTGGTCTCGCCCCAGCCGGTGACGAGCACCGGCCCGCCGTCGGTGGGTATCGGCAGCGTCCCGTCGTTCTGGACGAGGGTCGTGGTCCGGTCGCTGAGGGCTTGGGCCGCTTCGAGGTTCGCGGGCGTGCCGACGATGCCGCCCACGAGGTCGGGGTCGGCGTAGGGGTCGTCGAAGAGGCCGAGGCGGTACTTGAGGCCGAGGATGCGGGTCACGGACTCCTCGATGCGCCGCTCGGTGAGCTCGCCTTCGGCGACGGCGGTGAGGACCGCGTTGTAGGCGAGGTCGAGGTCCACGGGCATGAGCAGCATGTCGATCCCGGCGAGCAGTGCGAGCACGGGGATGCGCTCGTCGCCGTAGCCCACCCGCACGCCTTCCATCGCGAGCGAGTCGGTGACGATGACGCCGTCGTAGCCCAGCTCCTCGCGCAGCAGCCCGGTGACGATGGGCCCTGAGAGCGTGGCCGGGGTCAACGTGGCGTCGAGGGCCGGGAACTGGATGTGGGCGCTCATGATCGCGCCGACTCCGGCGTCGATAGCGGCGCGGAACGGCGGCGCGTCGACCTCCTGCCATTCGGCGTAGGTGTGGTCGATCTGCGGCAGGTCGGTGTGGCTGTCGTCCTCGGTGTCGCCGTGGCCGGGGAAGTGCTTGACGGTGGCCGCGAGGTCGCCGCGGGCCTGGTAGCCCTCGACCTGGGCCGCGGCGAAGGCGGCCACGTGCTCGGCGTCGGAACCGAAGGAGCGCACGCCGATCACGGGGTTGTCGGGGTTGACGTTGACGTCCGCGTCGGGCGCGAAGTTCACGTTGAGGCCCATCGCGCGCAGTTCCTTCCCGGCGATGACGGCGGCGTCGCGGGCGGCCTCGGGGTCGTGGGTCGCGCCGAGGGCCATCGCGCCGGGCAGCTGCGTCGCGGGCGGGCCGATGCGCACGACCAGGCCGTGCTCCTGGTCGGTGGTGATGAGCAGCGGCGTGCCGCAGGCCTCGGTCGCCGCGTCCTGGAGTCCGTTGGAGAGGCCGGTGATCTGGCCGGGGTTGGCGACGTTGTTGGACCAGGCGAAGTAGATGATCCCGCCGAGGTGGTAGGTCGCGATGAGCTCGGCGGCGTTGTTCACGCCGTGCGTGGACTGGTTGCTCGCCACGTCGGCCGCCTCGGTGGTGTCGGCGGTCCGGCCGTAGGCGTAGTGGACGAAGAGCTGGCCGACCTTCTGCTCCAGGCTCATGGCCTTGAGGCGGCGCTTGACGAACCGGCGCTCTTCCCTGTCGCCGTTCGCTTGGGCCGTACCGGCGGTGGCTGCGGCCGCGGCGGCGCCGAGGGCCGCCGCGAGCACGGTTCGGCGGGGATGCGTCTCCATTGAGCGGACTCCAGTCTGGGAGAGGATCGGGAGCTAAGGTCCCTTTTCGACCGGGTATCACCCGATCCGCTCATCCTGGCAGAAATCTTCATGTGAACGCAAGACTACGGAGAGAATTTTCAAGTGAAGGAACGGTAACGATCAGTGGAGGGCGGTTTCGGTGAATTCGAGGGTCCCCGCGTCGGCGTCCAGGACCGCCTCCAGTCCCAAAGGGACGGTGAGTGAAGGGATGCGGTGGCCGAAGCCGAACTCCTCCGCCACGGGCACTCCCAGCCCTCCGAAGTGGTCGGATAGGACCGCCCTGACCTCCTCGTAAGGGCCGCAGTCGACCCAGGAGCCGAGGACGACGCCCGCGAGGCCGTCGAACCATCCGGCCCGGCGCAGCTGCGTGAACGCGCGGTCGAGCCGGTAGGGCGCTTCGCCGATGTCCTCCAGGAGCAGTAGGCCGCCCGCGAGGTCGCCGCGGTGCTCGGCCGTGCCGATCCCGGCGGCCAGCAGCGTCACCGTCCCGCCCACGGTGACCCCCGTTGCCTTGCCGCCCACCAAGGGTCGCGCGGTGGCCGAGGCGAGTTTCCGCACCCGCTCGGGCTCGAACAGGTGCAGGCGCAGGTGCTCCTGCGTCTCGGGGTCCTGGGAGAACTTCGACCAGCCGGGCATGGGGCCGTGGAGCTGCGCGACCCCGAGCCGCAGGCCGATCGCCTCGTGCAGGGCCGTCACGTCGCTGAAGCCCACGAACGCCTTGGGTGCGATGCCGCGCAGGCGCTCCCAGTCGATCAGGTCGATCATGCGCTGGGCCCCGTAGCCGCCGCGCGCCGACACGACGGCCGCGAACGACGGGTCGGCCCAGGCCTCGGTGAAGTCCGCCGCCCGGTCGCGGTCCGCCCCGGCGAGGAAGCCGTTGGCGGCCAAAGCGTGCGGCATCAGGACCGGTTCGAGGCCCCAGCCGCGCAGCACCGCCAGCCCCGCCTCCAGGACGGCCGGGGGCGTGGCGCTCGCGGGCGAGACCACCGCGACCCGGTCGCCGGGGACGAGGCGGCGCGGCCGCGCCAAGGGCTTGAGGCTCACGGCTTCAGCTCCAGGTCGAAGTCGGGGCCCTCGAAGCCGAAGACCTCGGCGTACAGGGCCAGTTCGGCGAGCACCGCGTCCACGATCGTGGACTCCCGGCGGAAGCCGTGCTGCTCGCCCTCGTAGGTACGGTACGCGTGCGGCACGCCCTGGCCCGCGACGCGCTCCAGGAGCTTCTCGGCCTGCGCGGGCGGGCAGATCGCGTCGTCCAGGCCCTGCAGCATGATGAACGGGACCTCGATCCGCTCGGCGTGGTGCACCGGCGAGCGCTCCAGCGACCGCTCCTCCAGGACCCCGGGCGGCCCCACGAGCGAGTACACGTACTGCGCCTCGAAGTCGTGGGTGTCGTCGCCGGTCCACCCCGACAGGTCCAGGATCGGGTACTTGACCACCGCGCACGCGTAGACTCCTTGCGCCGCAGGCGAAGTGAGCGACGCCGCGGCGGTCCAGCCTCCGGCGCTGCCGCCCCTGATCGCCAGGCGCGCCGGGTCGGCCGTGCCCTCGGCGGCGAGGGCCCGCGCCACCGCCGCGCAGTCCTCGACGTCGACCTCGCCCCAGGCCTCGCGCAGGCGCTCGCGGTAGGCGCGGCCGTAGCCGGTGGAGCCGCCGTAGTTGACCTCCACGACGCCGATGCCCCGCGAGGTGAAGTAGGCCAGCTCCATGTCGAGCACGGCCCGCACGTGGCTGGTGGGGCCGCCGTGGACCCAGACCGCGTACGGCGGCAGTTCCCCTGCGGGCCCGGCGAAGCCGGGGTTGCGGGGCGGGTAGACGTGGGCGTGGACCTCGCGCCCGCCCGGCCCGGCGAAGGTGCGGTGCTCGGGGACGGGGTAGTAGGCGGGGTCGACCTTGTCGGCGTGCGCGGCCGCCACGACTTTCGCGGCGCCCGTGAGGGAGTCGACCTCGACGACCTCGTATCCGCTGTGTGCGTTCGCGGCCAGGCCGTAGACCTTGTCGCCGACCGCGGCCAGGCCCGGCGCCCATTCGGTCCAGGGGCCCTCGACGAGGTTCATCTTCCGGTCCCACGCGTCGAAGATCCCCAGTCGGCCCTCGCCCTTGCCGTGGACGGCGGCGATGTCGCCGCTCGCGAGGATCTGGAACCAGCGCATGCCCAGGCCCCACATGGGCCCGGCGAACTCGGCTTCGGCCTCGTGGACCGTGCCCTCGTCCTCGGTGAGCGGGTCGGTCCAGTGGAGGTTCCACCAGCCGGTGCGGTCCCCGGCGAAGACCAGGGTGTGGTCCCGGGCCCACTCGACCTGCGCGATCGACTCGCCGCCGCCTCCGGCGACCGTGCGGACCCCGGTCAGATCGCCGTCGCCGGTGATCTCGGCGGTGCGCAGTTCCGTTTCGTCCCAAGGCATGTGCGGGTGGTTCCAGGCGATCCAGGCGACCGCCGTGCCTTCGGAGTTGAGCTTGGGGCCGGTGAGGAACCGGTAGGAGTCGTCGGTCAGCTCCCGGACGACCGCGTCGTCCCCGTAGCGGGTCAGGTCGACGGCCGCGAGCACGCGCCGCAGGTCGGTCGGATTCGGGCCGGTGTGCTGTTCGAGCACCGCCCACGCCTCGAAGCGCTCCAGGTCGATCACCGGATCGGACCAGCGCAGGGCGCCGGGCGCCTCGGGCGCGGGGCTGATCGGGAGCGGGTCGCGCCAGCTGTCGGGCTCGAAGACGTAGAGGCGCTGGTCGTCGTAGTTCGTGAAGACGATGACCGGGCAGCCGTCCTCGAGGATCGCCCCCGCCCACGGGCGTCCGCCGTACTCGTGGACGCGGTTGCGCACGTTCCACGGCGCGGGCAGCACCGACTCCACGGTCCCGTCCGCCGTGCGCCGCATGAGGGCCCGGCGCCCGCCCTCGGAGGGGCGCGGCTCGGTCCACCACAGCTCGTCGCCGACCGCGCCGAGGAAGCCCGGCCTGCCGTCCGCTTCGGCGACCATCGCCTCGGTGATCGGGGACTTCCATGCGCCGTAAGGGGATTGCTGCACCATGTGGCTCTCCTCGCCTGTGCTTCTGTGAGGTGTCGACCGACCCTGCCGGTCGCTACGCGCTGCGCAGAAAGTCGTCCAGGACCCGCAGGCCGAACCGCAGGCCCTCGACCGGGACGCGCTCGTCGACCCCGTGCGCCAGCTTCCCGTACCCGAACTCGGGCGGCAACCCCAGCGGCGAGAACCCGTACCCGGTGATGCCGAGCGCGGCGAACTGCTTCGCGTCGGTCCCGCCGGACATGCAGATCGGGACCGGATGGCCCTCGGGGTCGAACTTCAGCAGCGCCGCGCGCATCGCCGCGAACGTGGGCGAATCCACCGGGGCGCTCAACGGCTCGGTGCGGTGCTGGTAGCCCCATCGCACCTCCGGCCCGCACAGCGCGTCCATGGTCTCCTGGAACTCGGCCTCGCCGCCCGGCAGCACCCGGCCGTCCACTTCGGCCCTCGCGTGCTCGGGGATCACATTCACCTTGTACCCCGCCTGCATCACCGTCGGATTGGCGCTGTTGCGCAGCGTCGACTCCACGAGCTGCGCGGCCGGGCCCAGCTTCGCCATGAGGCCGTCCACATCCTCGAAATCCGGTTCGATCCCGTGCAGGGCCGCCAGTTCGGTCAGCGCGGCCCGCACGGTCGGGGTCAGCCGGACCGGCCACTTGTGCGACCCGATCCGATCGATCGCCCCCGCGAGCTTGCTGACCGCGTTGTCCGGGTTCGCCCGCGAACCGTGCCCCGCCCGGCCTTGTGCCGAGAGTTCGAGCCACGCGGTGCCGCGCTCGCCCGCCGCGATCGGATAGATCCGGATCGGCTCATCGCCGACGGTGCTGTGGAAGGTGAACCCGCCTGACTCCGAGACGCCCTCCGTGCAGTCCGCGAACAGCTCCGCGTGCGCCTCGGCCAGGTAGGCCGCGCCGTATTCGGCGCTGGCCTCCTCGTCGGCGGTGAACGCGATGACGATCGGGCGCCGCGGCTTGATCCCTTCGCGCGCCCAGAAACGCACGGTCGACAGGACCATGGCGTCCATAGATTTCATGTCAATGGCGCCGCGGCCCCACAGCATCCCGTCGTGGATCTCGCCCGAGAACGGGGGGACACTCCAGTCCGCAGCCTCGGCCGGGACCACGTCGAGATGCCCGTGCACCAGCAGCGCATCGGCATCCGGGTCGGTGCCCTCGATCCGGGCCACCACATTGGAGCGGTTCGGGGCCTTCTCCAGGATCTGCGACTCGATCCCGACCTCGGCCAGCCGCTCGGCCGCGTACTCGGCGGCCGCGCGCTCGTTCCCGTCCCCGCCGCCGTGGTTGGTGGTGTCGATCCGGATGAGGTCCGCGGCGAACCGCACGACCTCCTCGAGTGCTTGCGCGTCAACCATAATGTTCCTCCATCGCCGCGGAACTGATCGTCGTGACGGCCTTGAAGCACCGGATGGCCTCGTACATGCTCGGCAGCGTGAACGCGACCCGCCGCTCGCCGCTCGGCGCCACCCCGGGGATCACGGACGCCGCCTGCACCAGGTGCTCGGCGTCGAACTCGATCTCGATGCGGTGCGGGCCGGCCGATACCGGCGCCCGCCGACCCGCCAGGGCCAGCGCCGCCGACGCGCCCTCGCCGATGAGGCGGGCCGTCTCGTACGGCGTGAGGCATTCGGCGGCGTACCGGGACACGCAGTGCTTGACCACCACGCCCACGGCCTCCGGGGCGTACCCCTTCGCGTCCTCGATCGTCTTGTCGTCGCCGGTCACCATGATCACCGGCACCCCGAACTCCGCCGCGAGGGCAGCGTTGAGGCGGCCCTCGCTGGCGCGGACCCCGTCGAGCCACACCGAGGTGAGGGTGTTCGCCAGGTACGTGTGCGCCAGCACTCCTTCGGTTCCGGCCCCGGCGTGGTAGCCGAGGAAGACCACGCCGTCGACGTCCCCGCGCTGTACGCCCTCCATCATGGACAGTTCCTTGTGCCGCCCGGTGATCATGGTCGCCGTGCGCGACAGCTGCTCGATAAGCAGGTTCCGCATGCTCCAGTGGGCCTCGTTGACCAGCACCGACGCGGCCCCGGCCTCCGTGAACCCGGCGATCGCACTGTTCACGTCCTCGGTGAACAGCGGCCGCATCCGCTCCCAGCCGGGCCCGCCCGGCAGCACGTCCTCGGGGCAGGTCACCCCGGTCGCGCCCTCCATGTCGGCACTGATGAGGATCTTCACGCAGCCATCTTCGCAGCCTCGTGGAGCGAGCGGTCCAGGTGACACGCCACCACGTGCGGCTCCGCCTCCGGCCCAAGGATTCCCGGATCCTCACTCTCGCACTGGTGCAGCACCTTGAGCGCGTTCCCTGACGCGACCTCCTGGCAGCGGGGCCGGAACCGGCACCCGCCCGGAATCCGCGAGGCGTCCGGCAGCTCCCCGGCCAGCACGATCGGCTCGGCCACCGGCGAGTCCGGCAGCACCGACACCAGCGCCCGCGTGTACGGATGCCTTGGGGCCGTGAGCACCTGCTCGACCGGCCCCTGTTCCACGATCCGGCCCAGGTACATGATCGCGATCCGGTCGGCGATGCTCCACGCCAGACCGAGGTCGTGCGTGATCACCAGCGCCCCCAGCCCCGCCTCCTCCTTGAGCCGCAGCAGCAGCGCCAGGATCTCCCCGCGCACCGAGGCGTCCAGGGACGCCACCGGCTCGTCCGCGACGAGGATGCTCGGCTCCAGCACCAGCGCCCCCGCGATGACCACGCGCTGGCGCTGCCCGCCCGAGAGCTCGTGCGGGTAGGCGAGGAAGAACTGCTCGGGCGGGCGCAGGCCCGCGCGCGACAGCGCCTCGGCCACCCGTCCCGGCTCGTCGTCGGTGATCCCGTGGATGCGCAGGCCCTCGGCGACCGCGTCGTACACGGTGTGCCGCGGGTTCAGCGCCCCGCTCGGGTCCTGGAGCACCAGCTGCACCTGCCGCCGGTACGCCTTGAGCGCCCGCGTCGAGAACCGCAGCGGCTCACCGCCGAACGCCACCGTGCCGCCCGTGGAGCGCTCCAGGCCCAGCAGCGTGCGTGCCAATGTGGTCTTCCCGCAACCGGACTCGCCCGCCAGCGCCACGATCTCGCCCGGCGCCACGTCCAGGTCCACCCCGTCGACGGCCCGCGCGACGCGCCCGCCCGGCAGCCCGAACTCGACCCGCAGATCCCGGGCCGTCAAAACCTTATCGACCGACGACAACGGGTTCCCCTTCCTGAGCCACGAAGCACGCACTCGACCGAGCCGTGCCGCCAGCGGCGACGCTTGCGGAGCCGCGAATTGGTACAGGCAGAAGCAATGGCGACTCCTCCGCGCAATGCTCCACCGCCACGGCGCACCGCGGCCGGAACGAGCACCCGTCCGGCAACCGCACCGGATCGGGCGGGTCCCCGGCCAGGCCACCGGGCCGCTTGCGCGCGGCCGGATCGCCGATCACCGGGAACGCGGCCCCCAGCGCCGCCGAGTACGGGTGCCGCGCGTTCGCGAACACCTCGTGCGCCGGACCCTGCTCGACCACCCTGCCCGCGTACATCACCGCGGCCTCGTCGCACACCGAGGACAGCACCGACAGGTCGTGGCTGATCATCACCAGCCCCACGCCCCGCTCGGTCACCAGTCCCGAGATCAACTGCAGCACTTGGGCCTGCACCATCACGTCGAGCGCGGTCGTCGCCTCGTCGGCGATGATCAGCTCAGGGTCGCAGGCGAGCGCCATCGCGATCATCACCCGCTGGCGCTGGCCGCCCGACAGCTCGTGCGGGTAGCTGCGCATCCGCGAGGCCGGCAGACCGACCCGCTCCAGCAGCGCCTCCGCCCGCTTCGCCGCCGCCGCGGGAGTCGTCTTCTCGTGCAGCAGGATCGGCTCGGCCACCTGCCGCCCGATCCGGTGCACCGCGTTGAGCGAGTGCATCGCCCCCTGGAACACGATCGAAGCGCCCGTCCACCGGACCGCCCGCAGACGCCCCCAACCCATCTGCAGCAGGTCCTCACCGTTCAGCAGGATCTGCCCTGACACCTCGGCGGTCTTGGGCAGCAGCCGCAGCACCGCCATCGCCAGGGTCGACTTCCCGCACCCCGACTCGCCCGCGATGCCGATCGTCCGACCGGCCTCGACCTTCAGATCCACCCCGCGCACGGCCGGAATGCGCCCGCGCGAACCCGTGTAGGTCACGTGCAGGTCCTTGAACTCCAGGAGCGTCACCCCTGCTCACCTCGCAGCCTCGGGTTGAACACGGCCTCCAGCGCCCGCCCGCACATCATGAACGCGAGCACCACCAGCAGGATCGCCAGGCCCGGCGGCAGCAGGTACCACCACGCGTGCGCCGACACCGCCCCGTTGCTGGAGGCGCGGTTGAGGATCGAACCCCACGACACCACGCTCGGGTCGCCCAGGCCCAGCCACGCCAGCGAGGACTCCATGAGGATCGCCGAGGGCACCAGCAGCGTCGCGCTGGCGAGCACGAGCGGCAGGACGTTGGGGAGGATGTGCTTGGTCATCTGGTGCCAGTGCCCGGCCCCGAGCGCGCGGGCGCGCTCCAGGTACGGCCGGGACTGCACCGTGAGCGTCTGGGCGCGGACGAGCCTGGTGGTGCCCGACCAGGAGACCATGGCGATCACCAGGATCGTGGTGGACATGCTGCGTCCGAGCACGGCCAGCAGGGCGATCGCCACGACCAGGCTGGGCAGCACCATGAACCAGTCGGAGACGCGCAGCGCGATCCAGCCGTACCAGCCGCCGAGGTGGCCGCTGGTGACGCCGACGGTGGTGCCGATGAGGATCGCCACCAGCGTCGCGGTGAGTCCGATGATGAGCGACAAGCGCGCCCCCCAGAGCGTCAGGGCCAGGACCGAGCGGCCCACCTCGTCGGTGCCCAGCGGGTACTCGGCGCTCGGCGGTGCCATGCGCCCGCCCGTCGCCTGGGTGACGCTGAGTGCGGACTCGTCGATGAGAATCGGCGCGCATACGGCCAGGATCACGATGGTGCCCAACAGGACCAGTCCGATCATGCCGGTGCGCTGGCTGCGGTAGGCGGCCCAGGAGCGCGCGAGGGACTGCCGCCGGCGCGCCCACAGGAGGGCTCGCGGGGAGACCGGTGTCGTTGTCGTCATGACCTGCGAATTCTGGGATCGATGAACCAGTAGAGGATCTCGGCGCACAGCACGGCGAGGATGGTGGAGCTGGAGAACAGCACGAACAGCGCCTGGAGCACCGGTCTGTCGGGGTAGAAGATCGACTGCACGAACAATCGCCCGAGGCCGGGCCAGCTGAAGACCGCCTCGGTGACGATCGAGCCGTTGACGACCGAGCCGAGCGCGAGGAACACCAGTGTCACGGTGGGCAGCAGCGCGTTCGGCACCGCGTGCTTGTCGCGCACCTCGTCGTCGCGCAGGCCCTTCGCGCGGGCGGTGGTCAGGTAGTCGCTCCCGATCTCATCCAAGATGGACGAGCGCATGATCATCAGGTATCCGGCGTAGACCACTGCCGTGTAAGTGAGCACCGGCAGCACCAGGTGGTAGCCGATGTCGACCGACTGCGACCAGAAGTCCGGCGGCGTGCTCGGCGAGCGCATCCCGTTGACCGGGAAGAGCCCCATGTACCGGGCGAAGACGAGGATCACGATCATGCCGAGCCAGAACGTCGGCGCCGAGTACAGCAGGAGCCCGGTGGCGACGTGCCCCTTGTCGTACCGGCTGCCCTGCTTCCAACCCGAGCGCGTCCCGATCCAGAAGCCCAGCAGGACCGCGAGCACCATCCCGGTGCCCGACAAGAGGAGCGTGGCCGGCAATCGCTCGACGATGAGGTCGAAGATCGGCCTGCGGTACTGGAACGACTCGCCGAGGTCCATGGTGAGGGTCCCGGTGATGTAGTCGATGAACTGCTGCCACAGCGGCTGGTCGAGCCCGAGCTCGGCCCGCATCGCCGCCCGCTGCTCGGGCGAGACCGGCCGCTCCTTCGTGAGCTGGTCGATCGGGTCCCCGGCGATGAGCCGGAAGATGAAGAACGACGAGAACAGCACCAGCAGCAGCGACACGGCCGCGCCGCCCACGTGCTTGAGCAGGTACCGGCCGAAGCCGCTGGAGACGCGTCCCCCCGGACGCCCCGCGGACGGGGCCTCGATCGAGGCCCCGTCCACTGGTGACGAACTGTCCGTCATTCGCGCTCGTCCGCCGTCTTCCTGCGCCGCAGCACGAACACGATCGCGCCCGCCGCCACGACGACGACCGCCGCCGCGACCGCGATCCAGACCCAGGCCGGGACGCCGCCCGATTCCTCGCCTCCGGTCGGCTGCGCGGTGTAGTACGCCCAGGTGAAGCCCTGCTGGCCGGTGACCATGCCGCCGGCCGGCTGCACGGTCATGCCGGTGACGCTGGTGTGGTCCCAGGCCTCCATCACGTTCTGGTAGTACAGGTAGATCACCGGGGTGTCGGCGTAGAGCAGCGCCTGCTGCTCCTTCACGAGCTCGGCGCGCACCGCCGGGTCGGACTCGACCTTCTGCTGCTCGTGGAGCGCGTCGAACTCGGGGTTGCAGTAGTTGTTCTCACTGGAGCGCTCGGTGCCGTCGGTGAGCGTCGGCAGGACCGCGCAGGTGTGCATGCCCAGCTGCTCGGTCGGGTTCGGGCCCACGCCCCAGCCGGAGAAGGCGAGGTCGAATTCGCCCAGGTAGGCCAGGTCGTTCAGGCTGCCCTGCTCGATCGCCTCGGCCTTGATGTCGATGCCCAGCTCGGCCCACCACTCGGTGGCGAACTCCACGATGGTGGCGTAGGCGGTGTTGTCGGCGTGGTGGTAGAACCGGAAGCTCAGCGGCTGGCCGCCGTCGGGCATGGTCCGGATGCCGTCGTCGCCGCGCACGTACCCGGCGTCGTCGAGCAGCTGGTTGGCCGCGTCGATGTCGAACTGGACGAGCTGGTCGCCGCCGTCCCAGTGGTACTGCTCGAAGATCGAGGGGATGATCGAGGTCGCCGGCTCCCCGCTGCCGTCGAGGACGGTGTCCACGAGGGCCTGCTTGTCGATCGCCATGTGCAGCGCCTGGCGCACGATCGGGTCCTTCAGCGCCGGGTGCCCGTCGCCGAACTCGGTGCCGTCCTGCGTCACCGAGTTGTAGTTGATGGTGAGCGAGACGTACCGGCGGCCCTGCACGTCGTTGGTGGTGACGTGGTCCTGGCCTTCGAGCGCCTGGAGCTGCGCCGGGTTGAGCGCGCCCTGCATGCCGTTGCCGACGATGTCGACCTCGCCCGCTTCGAGCGCGGCCACGGCGGCGTCGGTCTCCACGTAGTAGTCGTAGACCACTTCGTCGAACCCGGGCGCGCCCTCCCAGTAGCCCTCATTGGCCGCAAGGCGGATGAACTCGTCGGTTTTGTACTCGGTGACCTGGAACGGGCCCGAGCCCACCAGCGGCAGCTGGTTCGCGTCGTCCGCCGACGGGTCTGCGAACTCCGACCAGATGTGCTCGGGGACGATGAAGACCTCCCGGTTGAGCACCTCGGCCGGGGCCGGGGCGGCCAGCGTGAGCACGAACGTGGTGTCGTCGGGGGCCTCGGCGCTGACCAGGTTCGCCGCGAAGTCGATGTTCCAGTCGTGGATCGCCTGGTTCTCGATGAGCAGGCCGTAGGTGTAGGCCACGTCCTGGGCGGTCAGCGGCTCGCCGTCCGACCACTTCGCGCCTTCGCGGATCTTGAAGGTCCACTCCAGGCCGTCCGCGGACGTGACCCACTCGGTGGCCAGGCCGGGCACCGGCTCGTAGCCCTCGGCTCCCATCCGGACCAGCGTCTCGTACGTCATCATGCTGGTCTCGTAGGTGATCGAGTACCGCCGCTTGAACGGGTTGAAGGTGTCGACCTCCTGGTTCGTGGCGATCGAGAGGGTGTCGACGTCGTCTTCTTGGGCTCCGGCGCTGGGCGCGGCGACCGCGAGCGCCCCCGCCGACAGCAACAGCGCGGCCGCGGCGGAGAGGCACCGCCGCATCAGGGCATGGGGATTCATGGGGTGCAAGTTCCTCGCTTCTCGTTTCGGGCGCCGGGCGCGCTCATGGCAGCGGACGCTCCGGATCCTCGATGTACCGATCAGAATGACGGAACACTTCTTGAGTTGTCAACGATGTGAAGAAAGTTTTCATTGCCGCAATGTGCGGCGCCCCCGAACTCTCGAACCCGGTGAGCAATCCTTCGAATTCGGCTAGATTCATGCCACTACCGACAGTGACGTGGAGGTCGCGGTGTGGAACTGGCTTGTCGACTCGCTCGTCGCCCATCCCGAGATCGCCATCTTCCTCGCACTGGGCCTGGGCTTCTTCATCGGCAAGGTCAAGGTCAAGGGCATTGTGCTCGGACCGGTCACCGGGACGCTCCTCGCGGGCGTCCTCGTCGGCATCGTGTTCGCCGGGATCGACATTCCCGACCTGGTCAAGACGGTCGCCTTCGTGGCCTTCCTGTTCGCGCTCGGCTACAACGTCGGCCCCCAGTTCTTCGCCGGACTCCGCGGCGACGGCCTCAAGCAGGTCGCCCTCGCCCTCGTCAACTGCCTCGTCGGTCTCGCCGTCGTCATCGCCCTCGCGAAACTCCTCGGCTACGGCCCCGGCTGGGGCGCGGGCCTCCTCGCCGGCGGCCTCACCCAGTCCGCGGTCATCGGCGTCGCCGACGCCGCCATCGGCGCCCTCCCCGGCCTCACCGACGCCGACGTCAAAGAACTCGAATCCCAAGTGGCCGTAGGATACGCGGTCTGCTACCTGTTCGGCACCGCCGCCGCCGCGTTCTTCCTCTCCACCATCGCCCCCCGCATGCTCGGCTCAGGGAGCCTCGCCGCCGACGCCCACGAGATGGAGCAGCGCCTCGGCGTCGCCAAGGAACCCGGCATCGGCCGCGCCTACTACTCGGTCGTGCGCCGCGCCTACCGCGTCGGCGGCGGCGAGGTCATCGGCCGCACCGTGGGCGAACTCGAGGACCGCGCGCTGGCCCTGGGCCACCGCGTCATGTTCCACGAGCTGCGCCGCGCGGGGACGGTCGCGCCGGTCCAGCGCTCCACCGCCCTCGCGGTCGGCGACGTGGTCACCCTCGCCGCCCGCCGCCCCGACCTCGTCGCCCTCAACGTCGACCAATGGGGCGAGGAGGTCGACGACGAGGAGCTGCTGGCCTACTCGATCGAGACCCTCGACCTCGTCGTCACCAAGAAGGCGCTCGTGGGCGCGAGCATCGGCGAGGCCTTCGCCGAGCACGCCCCGCGCCTGTTCGTCACCAAAGTGGTCCGCGGCGGCCACGAACTGCCCTGGAGCGACGCCACGCCGATCCACCGCGGCGACGAGATCACCGTCCAGGGCGGCAAGGAGGAGGTCGAGGCCGTCATCGGCGACCTCGGCTACCCCAACCGCGCCTCGGACGCGACCGACATGAGCTACGTGGGCATGGGCATCGTCCTGGGCGCCCTCATCGGCGTCCCCACGATCGCCGTCGCCGGGGCCGACATCGGCCTGACCACCTCGGGCGGGGCGCTCATCATGGGCCTGGTCTTCGGGTGGCTGCGCGCCAAGTCGCCCACGTTCGGGCGGTTCCCGCCCGCCGCCAACTGGATGCTCTCCACCGGCGGCCTGTGCATGTTCGTCGGCATCGTCGGAATCACGGCCGGACCGAGCTTCGTCTCCGGCGTCAAATCCGAAGGACTCAGCCTCATCGTCGCCGGACTCGTCGTCACCCTCCTTCCCATGCTCGTCACCATGTACCTCGGCAAGTGGCTGTTCAAGATCCCCGTCCCGATCAACCTCGGCATCGTCGCGGGGGCGAACACCACCACCGCGTCCATCGGCGCGATCACCGACTCGGCCAAGAGCCAGATCCCCGTCCTCGGCTACACCATTCCCTACGCCATAGGGAACGTCCTGCTCACGATCTGGGGCGCGGTCATCGTGGCCGTGCTCGCCTGACCCGAACACCGAAGGGGCACCGCCATGTCGAAGTTCGACCGCGACGAAGAACGCCGCCTCGAAGGGCTCAGCCCCTTCGAGCTGAAGAACCGGCTCATCGAGCTGGCGGGCGGGGGCGAGCGGGCCAACGCCCTCGCGATGGTCAACGCCGGGCGCGGCAACCCGAACTGGACCGCCACGGCCCCGCGCGAGGCGTTCTTCCTCCTCGGCCAGTTCGCCGTCACCGAGACCCGCCGCGACTGGGACGAGTTCGCGAACCTCGGCGGCATGCCCCAGAGCGACGGCATCGCCCAGCGCCTCGACGACCACCTCAAGGCCGACGCCGACGCGCCCGGCGCGGCCGCGCTCGCCTCCTATGTCGCCTACGGCGTCGAGACGCTCGGGTTCGAGGCCGACGCCTGGGTGGGGGAGCTGGCCGACGCGATCATCGGCGACCACTACCCCGTTCCCGACCGGATGCTCGCCCACGCCGAGCAGGTCGTGCACGCCTACCTCGACGCCGAGATGGGCGGCGCGCCCCAGGGCGGCTGGGACCTGTACGCGGTCGAGGGCGGCACCGCCGCGATGTGCTACCTGTTCGACTCCGCGCAGGTCAACGGCCTGCTCAACCAGGGCGACCGGATCGCGATCATGGTCCCGATCTTCACGCCCTACCTGGAGATCCCGCACCTGCAGCGCTACGAGTTCGACATCGTGGAACTCAAGGCCTCCAAGGACACCGCCGAGGGCCTGCACACCTGGCAGTACCCCGACGCGGAGATCGACAAGCTGAAGGACCCCTCGATCAAGGCGCTGTTCCTGGTCAACCCGTCCAACCCGCCGTCGGTGAAGCTAGCCGAGACCACACTGGAGCGCATCAGGGACATCGTCGCCGAGGACAACCCGGGCCTGACGATCATCACCGACGACGTGTACGGCACGTTCACGAACGGCTTCACCTCGCTCATGTCGAGCCAGGCGTCCAACACCATCGGCGTGTACTCCTTCTCGAAGTACTTCGGCTGCACCGGATGGCGCCTCGGCGTCATCGCCGTCGCCCGCGACAACGTCTTCGACAAGCGCATCGCCGCCCTGGACGAGGCGCACACCGCCGTCCTGCGCGAGCGCTACTCCTCGATCACCCTGGAGCCCTCGAAGCTCCGGTTCATCGACCGGATCGTGGCCGACTCGCGCGATGTCGCGCTCAACCACACCGCGGGGCTCTCGACCCCGCAGCAGGTGCAGATGGTCCTGTTCTCCCTGCACACCCTCACCGACGCCGAGGGCGCCTACAAGCGCGACTGCCAGGCGATCATCGCGCGGCGGCTCAAGGCCCTCGTCGAAGGACTCGACGTGCCCTACCCGGACGACCCGGAGGCCGCCAACTACTACGTCGAGCTCGACCTGCTCAGCTGGGCCACCCGCAACTGGGGTGCGGAGTTCGCCGACTGGATGCAGGGCAACTTCGAGCCCGTCGACCCGATCTTCCGCCTCGCCGAAGAGGAGTCGGTGGTGCTGCTCAACGGCGGCGGCTTCGACGGTCCCCAGTGGTCGGTGCGCGTCAGCCTGGCGAACCTGCGCATGGACGCCTACCAGCGGATCGGCGCGGCCCTGCGCACGATCGGCGACGAGTACCACGACGCGTTCCAGAAGCAACGCCGCTAGCGGGGGAGACGGAAGATGGACTGGATCAAGGAGACCCTCTCGGGCACGCCCGAGATCGCGCTGTTCGTATGCCTCGCACTGGGCTTCGCCGTCGGCAAGGTGCGGATCTGGAAGATCTCGCTCGGCGGCGTGGCCGGGACGCTCGTCGTCGCGATCATCGTCGGGATGCTCGGGGACATCCAGCTGAACGACCAGGTCAAGACGATCGCCTTCGCCCTGTTCATCTTCACGCTCGGCTACATCTCGGGGCCCACGTTCGTCGCGAGCCTCAACCGCAAGAGCCTGCGCTACGCCACGTTCACCGCCATCGAAGTGGTGTCGGTCCTGGCGATCACGGCCGCCGCCGTCCTCATCATGGACCTCGACGTCGGCACCGCCGCGGGGCTTCTCGCGGGCGGCGCGACCGAGTCCGCGGCGGTCGGCACGGCCACCGACGCGATCGGCCGGCTCGACCTGCCCGCCGCGCAGATCGAGACGCTCCAGAACAACGTGGGCACGGCCTACTCGATCTCCTACATCTGCGGCCTCATCACGATCGTGCTGCTCTCCAGCCAGTTCTTCCCGCTCATGATGCGCATCAACCTGCGGAGCGAGGCCGAGAAGATGTGGAAGCAGCTCGGCGGGTCCTCCGACGACGACACCGCCGCCCCGGCGGCCCCGGCCGTCGTCGGCCGCGAGTACCGCGTGACCACCGCGGCCGGACGCACGGTGGCTGAACTCCAAGCGGCCCTGGGGGACGCCACCGTGGAGGAGGTCTCCCGCGACGGCGCACTGCTCACGCTCGCACCGGACCTGGCCCTCGCCGCGGGCGACCGCGTCCTCATGGTCGGCCGCCGCGAGGCGCTGGTCGGCGCCGCAGGCCGCATCGGCGACGAAGTCGACCTCGACGCCTCCATGGCGATGAGCCTGGACCTCGCCGACGTCGTGGTCACCCGCAAGAACTACAAGCCGACCACCCTCGGCGAGATCCGGCGCGAGTTCGCCGACGAGCGCCAAGGCGTCTTCCTCCAGAAGGTCACCCGCAGCGACCACGAACTGCCGGTCAAACCCGAGACCGTCATCCAGAACGGCGACACGCTCCGCCTCTCGGGCGCCGGGCGCGACCTGCGCCGGGCGATCCCGATGATCGGCTTCCGAATCGACCCCACCGTCAAGTTCGACATGGTGTTCATCGCGATCGGGGTCGTGCTCGGCTTCCTCATCGGCATGCTCGTGTGGACGGTGGGCAACATCCCGCTGACCCTCGGCACCGGCGGCGGCTGCCTGCTCGCGGGCCTCCTGTTCGGATGGATGCGATCCAAACGCCCCACCTACGGCCAGTACGACTCCGGGGCGGCCGAGGTCGTCAAGACCCTCGGCCTGGCCACGTTCATCTGCGCGGTCGGCCTCTCGTCCGGCCCGCAGGCGGTCGCGCTGGTGAAGCAGTTCGGCGTCGGCCTGCCGATCGCGGGCGTCGCGATGACCGCGATCCCGGCGTTCGTGTCGCTGTTCGTGGCCTGGAAGGTCATGAAGCTGCCCGCGCCGCTGGTGCTCGGCTCGGTGACGGGCCAGCAGTGCTCGACGCCCGGCGTCACCGCCGTCCAGCAGGCGGCCGGGAACGCGACGCCGCTCATGGCCTACACGATCGTCTACGCCTTCTCCAACGTCGTGCTGCCGCTCCTGGGCCCGATCGTGGTCGCCATGGCGAACGCGCTCGCCTAGGATTGACCTGGTCTGATCGGCCCGCCCTGGACACGCGCCCGGGCGCGGCGGAGAATGCGGGTATGACGACTCCCGAAGCGCCGCATGCCGGGACGCCGAACTCAGGGGGCGATCGCCTCACGGTCGGGGCGTTCGGCCTCGTCGCCGCGATCGCCGCGACGGCCGCACTGGTCTCCGCCTTCCGCACCCCGGACGACATGCTCCCCGTCGTGCTGCTCTACGCCGCCGCAGGCACCGCCGCGGCGGCAGGTATCCGGGTCGCGCGGTCGAGGGGTGTGCGCCCGGACGGCTGCAAGCTCGTCGCCGGGGCCACCGTGATGGCACTTCTGGTCACGGTCGTCCTATGGACGTTGGCTGGATCGTGGTCCACGATCGGCCGGTGCGAGCGCCGCGAAGCGTCCGTCTGGACCTCGGACACCGTCGATGTCTGGTACGAGGGAACGGCCTGCACCGACGAGGACCGCGAGCACTACCTCTACGACTTCTAGCCGGTCCTGATCGAACCGGCCTACAGTTTCCAGGTCCCGTTGGTGTTCAACATGATCGAGTAGACCGAGTCCGTGGCCGTGACGAACAGGCGGTTGCGTTTGGGGCCGCCGAAGACCAGGTTGGACACTCCGGGCTGCGGGATCGGCAGGGTCGCGAGGTGCGTCCCGTCCGGGTGGAAGCACTGCACGCCACCGGCGGCCGCCCAGACCCGGCTCTCAGTGTCTACGCGCAGGCCGTCGAAGTGGTGGCCCTCGACGAAGACCTCGCCGCCGGTCAGCTTCCCGTTGTCCACATTGAAGCTTCGGATATGGCCTCTTGCGGTGTCGGCTATGTAGAGGACCTTTTCGTCAGTGGAGAAGGCGAGTCCGTTGGGCCGCTCGAAGTCGTCGGCGACCCGCTCCACCGCACCCGAAGGATCGATCCGGTACACGTGGCACCCGTCGATCTCCTGCTCCGCCCGGTGCCCCTCGTAGTCGCTGGTGATGCCGTAGGGCGGGTCGGTGAACCAGATCGCGCCGTCGCTGGAGACGACCACGTCGTTGGGGCTGTTGAACCGCTGGCCTTCCCAGCGGTCGGCGACCACGGTGATCGAGCCGTCCAGTTCGGTGCGGGTGACGCGCCGCGCCCCGTGCTCGCAGGAGACCAGGCGTCCCTGCCGGTCGAGGGTGTGGCCGTTCGTGTAGCCCGCGGGGGAGCGGAAGACGCTCACGGTCCCGTCGGTCTCGTCCCAGCGCATGATCCGGTCGTTCGGAATGTCGCTGAACAGCAGGTACTTTCCTGAAGGGACGTACACGGGCCCTTCGGTCCACCTCCCGCCGGAGAACAGGCATTCGAGGTAGTCGTCCCCGGCGACGTTGAAGCGATCGTCGTGTTTTCGGAAACCCACCGGAGCATTGTGCATCGAAACTCCTCGATATAGCCTGTGCGTGTGACCGTGAACAGATGGTTCCGGTCGAAGTGTCCGGCCCAGGGGTTGGTCGACCTCCCCCGCAGCCGGACTCACGGTAACTGAAGCGAAGTGCGGCCGGGACTTGCCCGGTCGCCGCTCACAGACGGGAATTCGAATGGGACCGGCACTCCCCAGCAGTCGAAGGCGGCTGCGCGCCGCCATAGCCGCCACAGCGGTCGCGGTCGTCGCCGCGGGCGCCACGGCGTTCACGCTCGCCACCGCCTCGGCGGCCACCACCGGGTGCGAAGTGGACTATCAGATCACCGCGCAGTGGCCCGGCGGCTTCAACGCGAACGTGGAGATCACCAACCTCGGCGACACGGCACTCGACCCGTGGAAGCTCGAATGGGACTACGCGAGCGGCCAGAAGGTCCAGAACGCGTGGAACACCACCGCGACCCAGTCGGGGAACCACGTGACCGCGGTCGGGGTCGAGTACAACAAGCGGCTCGTGGCCTCCTCCACGGTGAGCTTCGGCTTCTCCGGGACCTTCACGGCCGCGACGAATCCGGCGCCCGGCGCGTTCAAGCTCAACGGGGTTGCCTGCAACGGCGACACCACCCCGGTGCCGACGAACCCGCCCACCAACGTCACCCAGTCGCCCACACCCAGCCCCAGTCCCACCGCGACGCCCACGGGCAGTCCGGGCCAGAACGACTGGAACCCGCCCGCGAACCTGGTGCAGCCCTTGAACGAGGTCTGGGCCCACGTCGAGGACACCTACAACCTGAACTTCCGCAACTTCGGCTGGGACCAGGTCATCGCGACCGGCGGCACCATCGACTACTGCGTCCGCTGGGACTCGCGGAACTCGGTGACCCTCCAGACCCGCGACCAGATCGAGACGAAGCTCCAGCAGCAGTACGACCTCTGGTTCGACCAGATGGCGGGCTGGAACGAGTTCCCGTTCGATGACATCGACGTCAACGTGGTCGGCTGGGCCACGTACGACCGCAACCTCCTCCAGTGGTCGGACAACGCGGTCGACGTCTACGTCGGCGACATCCGCGAGAACGCGCCGCAGTGCTCGGAGGCCTGCGGGCGCTTCTTCCACCAGGACGGGAACTACTCGCAGTGCCCCGGCGGCGAGACCCACCACTACGACCAGAGCCTGTGGCTGACCCAGGGCATGGGCGGCGGCGCGGGCGGCGACTGGGGCCAGCGCATGGGCCAGGAGTACTTCGTGAACTCCTTGGGCTCCAGCCAGATAACGATCTATCTCCATGAGCTGGGCCACACCTTCGGCCTGGACGACTTCTACGACTGGACACCGACGGGCCAGTGCTGCTTCATCATGAACGCGGGCTCCTCGATGACCATCACCGAGTTCGACCGGTGGATGCTGCGTGACTGGTGGCGCCACCTGAAGACCCGATACGGGTACTGATCCCGAGTGAGGCGGCGGGCCCTGGGGCCCGCCGCCTTTCGCGTGCCCGCCGCGATTTCCCCGCGTTCGCGCCCGCGCGTCCCAAAGACCGGTCCGAAGGTGACGTCGGTCCACATCTGGTCGACAAGGACCGATAGTGTTTAGCATTGTCGAACGCGGCGGTATCCCGAACCACCGCCGAATCCGGCGGTGCGCGGACCGGCATCGCCGGCGCGGACCTCGAAGGAACGGAGGCGCCGGATGGCCAAGAACATCCAGTCGCTGGAGCGCGCGGCGGCCATGCTGCGGCTGCTCGCGGGCGGCGAGCGGCGACTCGGCCTGTCCGACATCGCCTCGTCCCTGGGCCTGGCCAAGGCCACGGCCCACGGCATCCTCCGCACCCTCCAGCACGAGGGCTTCGTGGAGCAGGACCCCGGCTCGGGCCGCTACCAGCTCGGCGCGGAACTGCTGCGCCTGGGCACCACCTACCTCGATGTCCACGAGCTGCGCGCCCGCGCCCTGGTGTGGACGGACGACCTGGCCCGGTCGGGCGGCGAGGCGGTCTACCTGGGGGTGCTGCACCTCCAGGGCGTCCTGGTCGTCCATCATGTCTTCCGCCCCGACGACAGCCGCCAGGTCCTGGAGGTCGGCGCGATGCAGCCCCTGCACTCCACGGCCCTGGGCAAGGTCCTCTCGGCGTTCGACCCGGTCGCCCACGCCGAGCTCGTGGAGTCCAAGCGCGAGCCGTTCACGTCCCGGTCGGTCACCGACCTGGACGACATCGAGCGGGTCCTGGACCTGACGAGGGCGCAGGGCTTCGCCACCGACGCCGAGGAGACCTGGGAGGGCGTCGCCTCCGTGGCCGCCCCGATCTTCGACCGGCGCCGCATGGCGGTCGGCTCGGTCGGCATTACCGGCGCGGTCGAGCGCCTCACCAGGGACGGGGACGTGCGCCCGGAGCTCATCGCGGCCGTCCGCGACACTGCGCGCTCGGTCTCCCGTGATCTCGGGGCCAAACCCTTCTAACACTTGCGCCCCAGGCCAGGCCCTGCCCCCGCTTCCTTTTTCACCAGTCTGCTGCGCATCCGCTGTGGTCCTGGTTAGCCTGTCTTGCAGGCGTTTCGCCTGGTTCGCGATTGGCAATGTGTCGGTCGTCACATATCTATTGACGCGTCGGTAACGAAGGAGAACACTTTCGTACATCGGTCGGCATTGTCGAACGCTAAACGGCTTCAGCGTTCACCGTGCCTTCCGATTCGAACAAGCCCTTCCAACGAGGGCGGGGCCCCGGCTCCGGCCTCGGACGCAGACAAAGGAGTCGGTGTGTCCAACGCAGACATCATTCTCGGCGAAGTTGTCGGCACCGCGGTGCTGATCCTTCTCGGCGCGGGCGTGTGCGCCGCCGTGACGCTCAAGAAATCCAAGGCCCAGAACGCGGGCTGGCTCGCCATCGCCTTCGGGTGGGGCTTCGCGGTGCTCACCGCCGCCTACCTCTCGGCCGGCGTCTCCGGCGCCCACCTCAACCCGGCCGTCACACTCGGCCTCGCCGTCGAAGGCGCCACCCCCTGGGACCAGGTCCCGGTCTACATCGCGTCCCAGCTGGTCGGCGCGATCCTCGGCGCCACCCTCGCCTGGGCCGCCTACTACGGCCAGTTCCAGGCCCACATGGCCGACCTCGGCAACCAGCCCGAACCCGCCGAGGGATCCGAGGACGACGCCAAGGGCGGCCCCGTCCTCGGCATCTTCTCCACCGGCCCCGAGGTCCGCAACACCGCCCAGAACCTCGTCACCGAGATCATCGCGACGTTCGTGCTCGTCATCGCGATCCTCACCCAGGGCCTCAACGCCGAAGGCACCGGCCTGGGCACCCTCGGGGTGCTCATCACCGCGCTCGTCGTCGTCAGCATCGGCCTTTCGCTCGGCGGCCCCACCGGCTACGCGATCAACCCGGCCCGCGACCTCGGCCCGCGCATCGCCCACGCCCTCCTGCCCATCAAGAACAAGGGCCGCTCCGACTGGGGCTACGCCTGGATCCCCGTCGTCGGCCCGCTCGTCGGCGGCGGCCTCGCCGGACTCCTCTACAACGTTGCCTTCGCGTAGCCATGAGGACACAATCGAGTTATCCCGCCACGACAACGAAGTTCTGGAGCGCACCATGACCGACACGCACACCGGCCCGTTCATCGCGGCCATCGACCAGGGCACCACCTCCTCGCGATGCATCATCTTCGACCGCGACGGCCGCATCGTCGCCGTCGACCAGAAGGAGCACGCCCAGATCTTCCCGAAACCGGGCTGGGTCGAGCACGACGCGTCCGAGATCTGGCGCAACGTCCAGGAAGTCGTGGCCGGGGCCATGGTCAAGGCCGGGGCCGGGCGCGAGGACATCCTCGCCATCGGCATCACCAACCAGCGCGAGACCACCATGCTGTGGGACAAGCACACCGGCAAGCCCGTCCACAACGCCGTCGTCTGGCAGGACACCCGCACCGACGTGCTCTGCAAGCAGCTCGGCGGCGAGATCGGCCAGGACCGCTGGCGCCGCGAGACCGGCCTGCCCCTGGCCGCCTACTTCGCCGGACCCAAGATCGCCTGGCTCCTCGACAACGTCGAAGGCCTGCGCGCCAAGGCCGAAGCGGGCGACCTCCTGTTCGGCACCATGGACTCCTGGGTCATCTGGAACCTCACCGGCGGCGTCAACGGCGGCGTGCACGTCACCGACGTCACCAACGCCTCCCGCACCCTCCTCATGAACCTCGAGGACCTCAGCTGGAACGAGGACATCGCGGCCGAGATGGGCGTGCCGCTCCAGGTGCTCCCCGAGATCCGCTCCTCCGCCGAGGTCTACGGCGAGGTCAAGGGCAACCCGCTCGCGGGCCTGCTCGGCGGCGTCCCGGTCGCCTCCGCCCTCGGCGACCAGCAGGCCGCCCTGTTCGGACAGACCTGCTTCTCCACCGGCGAGGCCAAGTCCACGTACGGCACCGGCACGTTCATGCTCATGAACACCGGCGAGAAGCTCATCCACTCCGAATCCGGCCTGATCACCACCGTCGGCTACCGCATCGGCGACCACGACCCGGTCTACGCCCTCGAAGGCTCCATCGCCGTCACCGGCTCCCTCGTCCAGTGGATGCGGGACCAGATGGGCCTCATCAGCACCGCCGCCGAGATCGAGACGCTCGCGCTCACGGTGGAGGACAACGGCGGCGCCTACTTCGTCCCGGCCTTCTCCGGGCTCTTCGCGCCCTACTGGCGCTCGGACGCCCGCGGCGTCATCGCCGGCCTCACCAGGTACGTCACCAAGGCGCACATCGCGCGCGCCGTCCTGGAGGCCACCGCCTGGCAGACCCGCGAGATCTCCGACGCCATGATCAAGGACTCCGGCGTCGAACTCCTCACGCTCAAGGTCGACGGCGGCATGACCTCCAACAACCTCCTCATGCAGTTCCTCGCCGACGTGCTCGACGCACCCGTCGTGCGCCCCATGGTCGCCGAGACCACCTGCCTCGGCGCGGCCTACGCCGCCGGCCTCGCCGTCGGCTTCTGGGACAACGTCGAAGACCTGCGCGCCAACTGGCGCCGGGCCGCGGAATGGACCCCCGACATGGACTCCGAAGTCCGCGACCGGGAATACAAGAACTGGCTCAAGGCCGTCCAGCGGACCATGGGCTGGCAGGACGAATAGGCACAGTCGAACCAAGGCACAGCCCACAGAGGAGCCCGCGATGACCACCTTGCAGCACCACGTCTCCGTACCGGAGACGAACCCGACCGGTGCGATCCGCTTTTCCGAGCGGGTCGGCCGAGCCGAACTGCGCGAGCAGCTGTCGAACACCACGTTCGACCTGCTCGTCATCGGCGGCGGCATCCTGGGCATCTCCACCGCCTGGCACGCCGCGCAGTCGGGGCTGCGGGTGGCCCTCGTGGACGCCGGGGACTTCGCCGGGGCCACCTCCTCGGCCTCGTCGAAGCTCCTCCACGGCGGCCTGCGCTACCTCCAGACCGGCGCCGTGAAACTGGTGGCCGAGAACCACTTCGAACGCCGCGCCGTCACCCGCCAGGTCGCACCGCACCTGTCGCGCCCGCTCACCTTCTACCTGCCCGTCTACAAAGGCGGACCGCACGGGGCCGCGAAACTCGGCGCGGGCGTCTTCGCCTACTCCGCGCTCAACGCCTTCGGCGACGGCGTCGGCCACCTGCTCAGCCCCGAGAAGGCCAGCCTCGCCGTCCCCGAACTGCGCACCAAGGACCTCAAGGCCGTCGCCGTCTACGGCGACAGCCAGATGAACGACTCCCGCATGGCCCTCATGACCACCCGCGCGGCCGTCGACGCCGGCGCGGCCGTGCTCAACTACGCCCAAGTCCAGGGCCTGCGCTTCACTGACGGCCGCGTCAGCGGCGCCGACCTGCGCGACAAGGTGGACGGCACCGAGTTCGGCGTGGACGCCCACGTCGTCCTCAACGCGACCGGCCCCTGGGTCGACCACCTGCGGCGCATGGAAGACCCCGGCGCCGCCCCGTCGATCCGCCTCTCCAAGGGCGCGCACCTGGTGCTCAAGCGCGCCGCACCCTGGAAGGCCGCGCTGGCGACGCCGGTGGACAAGTACCGCATCGCGTTCGCGCTGCCGTGGGAGGACATGCTCCTGCTCGGCACGACGGACGAGATCTACGAGGGCGACCCGGGCGAGGTCGCGCCGACCAAGGCCGATTTCAAGCAGATCCTCGACGAGGCCAGCGTCTCGGTGCGCTCGGAGCAGCTGAACCCCGATCTCATCACCTACGCCTTCGCGGGGCTCCGGGTGCTGCCGGGCGGGCCCGGCGCGACCTCGAAGGCCAAGCGCGAGACGGTGGTGACCGAGGGGCGCGGCGGGATGCTCTCGGTGGCGGGCGGCAAGTGGACCACGTTCCGCCACATCGGACGGACCGTGCTGGCGAAGCTCGCGGCCCTGCCGGGGTATTCGCTCGGTGCGGAGATGGAGCCGATGCGGAACCTGCCGCAGCGCCTGCCGCTGCCGGGCATCGCGAACCCGCACGCGGTGGAGCACCGCCTGCTCTCGGACGGCGGCGCGCCGCTGCCGGACCTGGGCGAGGACACCGCGAAGCACCTTGCGACGCATTACGGTTCGATCGCCTTCGACATCACGCGGCTGGCGGGGGAGCACCCGGAGCTGGCCGAGCGGGTCCACCCGGACGGGCCCGAGATCTGGGCGCAGGTCGTGTACGCGCGCGACCGCGAATGGGCCGAGACGGCCGACGACGTGCTGCGCCGCCGCACCACGCTGATGATCCGCGGCCTCGACACCCCCGAGGTCCGCGCCAAAGTCCAAGCACTGCTCGACCGGAAGTGACGCGGGCCGGACCACAGCCGGCACGCAGGCTTCCCAAGAGCGCGGGGGCGGGATCTGAGGGGTTCCCGCCCCCGCCTTTCTGCGCCTGTCACACCCCCGTGCCACGCTTGAGCCGGGGGAGCCTGCGAATGTCCGATTTGAAGGCTAGCGCCGGAAAAACCGGATTAATCCCGCCCGGTATCGGGGTGGATCGCCATGAAGAGCGAGAACGGGCGCGCGCCCGGGCCCGGCTCGATCTGCTCGATCTCGTCCAGCAGCGCCTTGAACCGGTCCGCCATGTCCAGGTACTGCTCGTCGTTCAGCCGCATCCCGAGCCGCGCGGTGTGCACCTGCCCCCGGTCCGGCACCTGATCGACCTCGGTGCGGAACACCTCCAGCATCGCCCCGGCCAGGTCCGACCGGAACTCGTCGCCCAGCTGCAGCGCCCACGACTTCCGCGTCGCCAGGTACGGGATCTCGCGCGCCCCGCGCGCTCCGATCCGCTCCTCCTGCGGCGCAAGGAAACCCGTGTCCACCAGTTTGCGCACGTGATGCAGCACCGTGGCCGGGTTCGAGCCGAGCCGCTGGGCGATCTCCTTGTTCGTCAAGGCGGTGTCCAGGCACAATCGCAGAATCCGCAGCCGCGTCGCGGAGGCCACGGCCTTCGCCTCGGCCTCGGTCGCCACGGGTCGGCCGTCCTTGAAACCCTCTGCGCTGCGCTGCTCTGCCACCCGATCATCCTAGCGGGAATCCGATTGACTTTCCCCAATCGATTGGGAATACTCAATCGCATGAACTCCATCGGCGACCCCGCCCCCGAGGAACCGGCCCGCCCCGACCGGCTCGGGCTCCTGCGCGAGCACGACTTCCGCGGACTCTTCCTCTCCACCACCGTCGCCCAGTTCGGCTACCAGATCACCTCCCTCGCCCTGCCCCTCGCGGCGGTCATCGCGCTCGACGTCAGCGAGTTCGAAGTCGGCGTCCTCTCCTCGATGACCATGATCGCGTTCCTGCTCATCGGCCTGCCCGCCGGCGCGTGGATCGACCGGATGCGCCGCAGGCGAGTCCTCATCGTCAGCGACATCGTGCGCGCCGCCGTCCTGCTCACCGTGCCGATCGCCTGGTGGGCCGACGCGCTCACCATCTGGCAGCTGTACGTCGTCGCCCTGCTCATCGGCGTCTTCACCGTGTTCTTCGACGTGTCCTACCAGAGCTACCTCCCGCACCTGGTGGGCCGCGCGAAACTCGTCGAAGGCAACGCGAAGCTGGAGACCGTGCGATCCACCGCGCAGCTCGGCGGCCCCGTGCTCGCCGGGCAGCTCATCGAATGGCTCACCGCGCCCGTCGCGCTCGCCTTCGACGCGGTCGCCATGGGCGCCTCGGCCCTGTTCCTCCTCCGCATCCGCCGCCGCGAGGCGAAACCCGAAGTCGCCCACGACGCCCGGATCGCCACCGAGATCAAGGAGGGACTCGCGTTCGTCTTCGGCAACCGCCTCCTGGCCGCGATCGTGGCCTGCACCGGCCTGTTCAACATGTGGATGGGCGCGTTCATGGCGATGATCGTGGTCTTCCTGCCGCGCGAACTGGGCATGACGCCCGGCGAGATCGGCCTGCTCTTCGCCGTGTTCGGCAGCGGCGGCATCGTCGGCGCGTTCATCACGCGCCCGGTGACCGCCTGGCTCGGCGAGGGCCGCGCGGTCTGGATCTCGATCGCGGTCACCTCGCCCTGGATCCTGCTGCTTCCCGCGGCCGAACCGGGTTGGCGGATCTGGGTCGGGGCGGGCGGCATGGCCCTCGTCGGGCTCGGATCGGTCATCTACAACGTCAACCAGGTGAGCTTCCGCCAGCGCCTGACGCCCGACGGGATGCTGGGCCGCATGAACGCGACCGTGCGCTTCCTGGTGTTCGGCATCTACGCGATCGGCTCCCTGCTCGGCGGCGTCCTCGGCGAACTCCTCGGCGCGAGGACCACACTTTGGATCGCCGCCGTCGGCTGCAGCCTGTCGTTCCTGCCGGTCCTGCTCTCGCCCTTGCGGAACATGCGCGACCTCCCCGACCCCGAACCGGAGGCCGCGCAGGTGAGCGCGGCGGCCTAGAAGCGGGCGAGTTCCCGCGCGAGCGATGCACAGGTCGAACCGAGCGCCATCGCGGCGGGATCAGTTCTGCGCGTCGAATCCGGGGGAGTACGCGTAGGTCCCGCGCAGGTCCTCGCTCCAGGCGGCGAGACGGCGGACCTGGAAGGCCTCGCCCCAGTTCGGGTCGGGCGGCTCGATGCCGAGCGGCTTGGCCGGTTCGAAACCGAAGCGGCCGTAGAAAGCCGGATCGCCGACGAGGATGATGACCGGCTCGTCCCGGGCGTCCGCGGCGGCGATCGCCGCGTGCATGAGGGCCGAGCCGATCCCCTTGCCGTGCAAGGCAGGGTCGACCCCGATGGGCCCGAGTCCGAGAATGCGCTCCCCGGCCAACCGGCCGTAGGTCGACACCACGTGCCCGACCGGCTTGCCGTCCACTTCGGCCACCAGCGACAGCTGAGGCACCCAGTCCTCGCCCTCGCGAAGGGCGTCGACGATGGCGGCCTCGGTTCCGGAGGCGTACTCGACCGTGGCGAAGGCGGCGTCGTGGAGGGCGTGGATGAGGGGAGCGTCGCCCTCGATCTCTCTTCTGATCAAAGTCATCGGCCGAGTATCACAGCCAGCGTGAACGCCTGCAACGGAATTGCTCCGCCCGGGATTTCGGGCGGAGCGGGCGCTCGGATTCGGTGAACGCTTGGAGGGAGCTGGTGCTTGGGCGGAGCGGGTGAGCGGGAGCGTCGGCCGCTCAGGCGCGGCTGACCTTCGGGGTGCGTGCGACCTGGATCTGGAGGAGGCCCGCGGCGATGACCACGACCGCCGTCAGGTAGTGGACGCCGAACGCTATGGCGGTGCTGCCGCCGTTGAGGAGGATGAGCGAGCCGTCGCCGATGGGGATGAGCGCCTCGCACAGGAGCGCCCAGCCGAGCGCGCGGCGCTGGCCCAGTGCCAGCAGCGTCAGCGGCAGGATGCCCGTGACGATGTCGCGGAAGCCCTTGGCGCCCAAGAAGTCGGCGGCCTGGCCGGTGGGCCAGGCGTCCATGCCGAAGCCGGAGGCCATCTGCTCGGGTGCGATGAGGTAGGAGATGCCGACGTAGATGATGCCGAGGGCGACGATGAAGGTGAGGATGTCGGCGGTGATCCGGCGGGCCATGGGGGACTCCTTGGTAGGACTAGAAAATCTATCGTTGCTAGGAACAAGAGTGAAGTTATCATAGCTCCGCTCGATTGTCTAGCACTGATAGAAGTGTGGGCATGGTGTCGACCGGACCGCGTCACCGCTGCGATCCGGTCGCCTTCGCGCTCAAGGGTTCAGACCCGCTGGAGCAGGCCGATCGCGTTGCTGTCGCGGTCCGTGACCGTGGCGATCAGAGTGCCGCCGCCGACGTCCTTGATGTCGTTCTGGAGCTCGGCCCCGGCGTCCAGCAGCGACCGCAGCGCGGCCTCGATGTCGCCGACCGTGCTGTAGGGAAGCGGCCCGCCCAGGCCCTTGCCGCCCGGATCGAGCCCGATCTCCTGGTCGGCCACGCGGTAGCCGACGTAGTAGGACTCGTCGATGTACGGGTCGGTCTCCAGCAGCGCGGTGAAGACGGCCTTGGCCGCCTGCAGGTCGCTGACCGGGTAGATGATGGTCTTGAGCCCTTCGCTCACGGTGTGCTCCTTGGTCGCGGTCCGGTTCTCGACCGGTTCACCGCCAATCTGAACCGCTCGGGCCCCGCCGCGCAGCCGATTCGGCGAGATTGCCCGCGCCCTCCTGTCACGATCGCCGCCGCAGGCGGGTCAGTAGAGTCGAGCGACTTTCATGGAGGCGGGACCGATGGCAGACGAGTTCGACGACGGGCACCGCATCGTGCACCGCTTCGAGGAGCATCGCGAGCACCTGCGGGCCGTGGCGTTCCGGATGCTCGGCAGCTCCAGCGAGGCGGACGACGCCGTCCAGGAGACCTGGCTGCGCTTCGCCCGCGCCGACACGGCCGAGGTCGAGAACCTGCGCGGCTGGCTCACCACGGTCGTCTCCCGCGTCTGCCTGAACCTGCTCCGCACCCGCCGGACCCGACGCGAGGACGTCCTCGAAAGCCTCCACACTGAACTGCCGCAGCCGGCGGCCCCGGGCGCCGACCCGGAGGCGGCGGCGGTCATGGCCGACTCGGTCGGCCTCGCCCTTCAGGTGGTCCTCGACTCGCTGAACCCGGCCGAGCGGCTGGCGTTCGTGCTGCACGACCTGTTCGGCGTGCCCTTCGACCGGATCGCCGTGATCCTCGACCGCACGCCGAAGGCGACGCGACAGCTCGCCAGCCGTGCCCGGCGCCGCGTCCGGTCCGGCGAGCCCGCGCAGGAGACGCATGGTCAGAAGAGCGTGGTCGAGGCGTTCCTCGCGGCGGCGCGCGAAGGCCGCTTCGAAGACCTGCTGGAGGTGCTCGACCCCGATATCCGGGTGGTCGCCGACGAGGCGGCGGTGGCGACCGGCTTCGGCGGCCGCGAGGTCATCGGCGCCAAGGCGGTCGCGGAGCTGTTCAACGGCACGGCAGTCAACGCGGTTCCGGTCATCGTGGACGGTCTGGTCGGAGCGATGTGGGCGCCGGGCGGCACCCCGCGCTCGGTCCTGGCATTCACCGTGGTGGAGGGGAGGGTCGTCGGCATCGACATCACGAACGATCCAGCCACTATCGCAAACCTCGACCTAGTGCCCTTGGAAGACTGAAGGGCGGTCCCTTTGCCGGTCCACGGGACCTGAAGGACGGCAGCGGTTTCGGCACGCTAGGGGAGCTAAAGGTAACTAACCATCCCTAGCCCCCACCCTCCCAGAGGGGACCGTACCCCCCAGCGTTCCGCGGGGGTACGACAAGAAACGCCGCGCCCAGCGAACTTGTCACCCGAACGAGTTCGTGGCGCTGCACACACGCCCCTGGCGCTTGATGCCTTGCCTTGACGCCTTGCCGGGTGCGCTCGCGCTCGCATGTCAGTACTCCACGCCGAGCGGGGTCCCGCCCGCCTCCGCGTTGATCGACTCGCTCTCCGACACCACCTCGGCCAGCTCGCTCATTCGCAGCGGCGCGGCGATCGGTCGTCGCGCGAACGCCGCCGGGTCGTCGATCCCAGCCAGCTCCGCGACGTTCTGCCCGCAGACCCGGCCCTGGCACAAGCCCAGCCCGGCCCCGCTCACCAGCCTGAGCGAACGGACCGAGCCCACGTCGCGCTCGTCGATCGCCCGGTAGAGCGCTCGCCTGGTGACTTCCTCGCACCGGCACACCACCGTGTCGTCCCGCAGCCACTCCTGCCAACCCGACCGCACCGGGTAGGCCGCCGCCAGCGCCTCGGCGAAACGCCGACCCGACCGCACCCGCCCCATCGCCCGCAACGGCGGTTCCGCCTCGGCCCCAAGGAGTTTCGCCGCCGCAGTACCGGCCACCTCGCCTTCGGCATCCGCCAGGTCCGCCCCGCCGATGCCCGTCAGCTCCCCGGCCGCGAACACGCCCCGCACCGAGGTGCCCTGGGCCGCGTCCACCGCCACGAACCCGTCCACGATCGCGCACCGCGCCGCCACCGCCAACTCCAGCTGCGGCGTGAACCCGAACCCGACCGCCACCGCGTCCGCCTCGACCCGCCGGCGCGTCCCCGGCACCGGATTCCAGCCCCGGTCGAGCCGGGCCACCGTCACCGACTCGACGCATTCCGAACCGTGCGCGGCGACCACCGCCGTCCGCGACCGATACGGAACCCTATGGCGAGCAAGCACTCCCGCGTACCGCGCCAACTCGCCCGACTTCGACCAACCCGCCAGCGCCCCCGCCGGGCGCCTCAACCACCCGGTCACCGCCGCATTCGCCTCGGCCACACCCACCACGCGCGCGCCCGCACCGACGAGCGACGCCGCCACCGGCAGCAGGAACGGGCCCGTCCCGCCGACCAGCACGCGGTCGCCGACCGCGACGCCCTGGCCCTTCGCGAGCGCCTGCGCCGCACCGGCGGTGAACACTCCCGGCAGGTCCCAGCCGGGGAACGGCAGCGCGCGATCGTAAGCGCCCGTTGCCAACACGAGCGCCCGAGTCGCGAACACCCGGCCCGTGCGCGACGGATCGTCGGTCGCGCCCACCCGCACGTGCACCCGGTGCCCGCCGTCGACGGCCTCGACCGCCCACACGGACGCGTCCGCCACATGCTCCACATTGTCCGGAAGCGCGAACCTGCGGCTCGCCGCCGACAAAGTCGCTTCACGAAGCGCCGCCGACCTACTCGCTTCAAAGCCCGCAAGCGCCGCCGAAGGAGCCGATTCACGATCCGCGAACGCCGCCGCCGGACTGAACCTGTCCTCCGACGCGAGACCGTCCTGCCGCAGGTACTGCCCGCCCAGCTTGCGCCCCGAATCCACCAGGACCACCCCGACGCCGCACGCCGCGGCCGCCCGCGCCGCCGCCATCCCCGCCGGGCCCCCGCCGACCACCACAACCCGGCTCACGACGGCAGCTCCGCGCCCGACTGCGGGCGGATGTCGTCCCCGTCGGCCACCAGCCGCTGGCAGGCCCGCACGTCGGGCACCCCGTTCACCCGCACCAGGCAGTCGAAGCACACCCCGATACCGCAGAACAGCCCGCGCGGGCGCCCCGCGCCCCGCGTGGTCCGCCAGGACCGGACCCCCTTCGCCAGCAGCACCCCGGCCACCGTCTGGCCCGCCTCGGCCTCGACTTCCTCGCCGTCCCACCTCACCTGCACGTTCGCACCTCCGCTCGCACCGCTCTCACCGCTCCACTTCCGGCCCGACGATCACTGTCGGCCGGTCCACCCGGAACGGCAACGGGTCCACCTCCGGCTTGCGCCCGCACAGCAGATCCGCCAGCAGCCGCCCCGTCGCCGGGGCCAGCCCGATCCCCGCGCCCTCATGTCCCGTCGCGTGCCACAGGCCGGGGACGCGCGGGTCCTCGCCGATCACCGGCAGGCGGTCGGGCGTGTACGGGCGGAACCCGCTGTACGCCCGCATCACCGGCACCCCCGCCAGCACCGGGAACAGCCCGATCGCGTTGTGCGCCAGGCGCCGCAGCACTTCGACCTCCAGGGTGTCGTCGAATCCGACGCGCTGGCGGCTCGACCCGATGAGCACGGTGCCCGTCGCGGTCGACTCGACCACGGCCGACACCTGGAGGTCCACGTCGCGGCTCGCGACGGCCGAGACGTAGTCCGCCGCGTACACCTTCCGGTTCACGACGGGCGGCAGCGGGCCGGTCACCAGGACCGTGCCGCGCCGCGGCAGGACCTCGATCGCGGCGCCCGCCGCGACGCTGAAGTGCCCGGCCCAAGGCCCGCAGGCGTTCACGACCGCCGCGCAGGGCACCGCGCCTTCGGCCACACGCACGCCGCAGACCGCGCCGCCGGATTCGAAGACCAGGCCGTGGGCCTCGACGCCGCCGCGGACTTCACCGCCGCGGGCCCGCACGGCCGCCAGCAGTGCGGTCGTCGCGAGTACCGGATGCACTTGGGCGTCCTGCGGGTAGTGGGCAGCGGCCAACACGCGGTCGGTCAGGTGTGGCTCCAGTTCCCGTGCCGCCGCGGCGTCGAGGTCGACGGCCTCGACGCCGAACTGGCGCTGCCGGTAGGCGAGGTCCGCGAGCGGCCCGACGGCCTCCTCGGCGGTGGCGACCACCAAGCCGCCCTTCGGTTCCCATTCGACCTGGGCGAGTTCGTCCCCGAGCTCGTCGCGCAGCGTCGCGAGCAGGTCGGGCCAGCGCCGCCGGGACGCCGTCGCCAGGTCCAGTTCGGGCCCGGGGCCTTTGTCGGACAGCAGGACGTTGCCTTCGCCGGAGGCGGTGGTCGCGTCGGCGGGCGCGCCGCGGTCGAGCACCAGCACCCGCAGGCCCGCGGCGCTGAGCGCCTCGGCGCAGGCCGCGCCGATGATCCCGGCGCCGATGACGACCACGTCGGCTGACTCGATCCGGCTCACCCCGTCCCACTCCGCTTGCGGATGGTCAGCCGACAGTATGCCCGATCTGTGCGGTTCCAAGCCCGGTCCGCGACGGATTCGAAGAACGGCCCGCACGACGAGAGTCACGCGCTGCGGCTCCGCTCCCGCACCGACGCTGCGGCGGTGCGTTCCGGACTGGTGATCTACCTCCGCGGCACCACCGCGGTCGCCCCCGAGACCGCCCGCCTCCCGCGCCGCCGAGCGCGCAGGAGCCGGGATGGCCGCAAGCCCTCCTGAACGGTGATTCCGTCAGGGATGTCGAACGAGCTCGACCGTGCCGCCGACGATCCGGCCGCCGGCCTTCGCCAGGAGCGCCTTCGACGCGGGGTTCGCGGCATCGCATTCGGTGACCACCTTGATGTGCCCGCGGTCCCGAAGCTCCCGAAACGCCAAGCCGAGCAGTGCCGCTGCAAGGCCGCGGCCGCGATACGGCCGCGCCGCGGCGACCAGGCCGAGACGCGGCCCGGACTCGTTCATCCAGACCCGCACCAAGCCGGCGAAGCGCCCGGCCTCGGGATCCCATGCCACCGGATAGAGCGCGGGATCGTATGCGGGACCGATGTGTTCGTCCGCCCAGAACTCGCCGCCGGATCGCCAGCCCCGGAGCCCGGGCATGTCGGCGCGCACCTCGTCGTCGAATCGCCGCACCGCGTCCATGCCGAACCGCTCGGGGGTGCCGACCGTGAACCCGGTGAGCGCCGAGTCGTCCCAGTCGGCCGCGATCGCGACCGGCAGCGTCCAGTCGTGCTCGAAGCGCTCGCCGACGAACCCGGCCGCCGAGAGCTGCCGCAGCGTCCTCTGGTCGTGGGCGTCGGCCGAGGTGTACACCGGCCGCTCTGCGCCGATCGCCTCGCAAAGCGCCCCGATCACGTCCGGGTCGGCGGCGTCGAACCAGGCGATGCGTTTGCCGTCCGGGCGGTTCCACACGTGCGCCGATCCGAGGAGGCCCGCCGCGTCGCGGGCCTCCCAGCGGTTCTCGATCTGCTTGATCTCCATGGCGACGCCCTCCCTATCCGCGCCTCGGCGGGGTGCCGTAGACCGGGCGGTATTCGGCGAACTCGGTCGTGAACAGCGCCAGGCCCTCGGTCAGGCCCGGCAGGCGGCGTTCCAGGCCGTGTACGGCCTCGGTCGGCATGAACCCGGAGACGTAGCCCGTGGTCTCGGTCGAGAACTGGCCCTTGATGTCCGACCGCGCCTCGCCGAGCGCCTTCAGGACCACATTGCCGGTCCCGGCCGGGAACTCCACGTCGAAGCGGTTGACCGGCTCGCAGACCTCCGTACCCGCCTCCTTCAACATCCCGTCGAGGAGGAACGCGGTGACCACGCGGAAGTCGTTCGCCGTGCTCGCCCTGCCGATATAGCCAGTCGCCGTCAGCAGCACTCGGCAGTCGGTGACCGTCCAGCCGAACAGGCCGCGCCGCAGTACCTTGTGGACGGTCTCCTCGACGGCGTTGCGCAGCGCCCGCGTCAACGAGCCCCGTTCCACCTCGAGCCCGTACCGCACGCCCGAACCCGGTTCCCCCGGTTCGAGCCGCAGCCCGACCGTTGCGATGTGCGGCGTCTGCTGCCAGGGCCCCATCTCGTGCAGGGCGGAGGCGGTCCGCAGCGGGCGCTCGATGTGGATCGCCCGCGTCTCCTCGAACTCGACGTCGATGCCGAACTCCTCCAACAGGAGTGAAGCCACAACCTCCTTCTGCACCTCCCCGTAGAGGCGCACCGCCATCTCCTCGGACAGCTCGTCCAAGTGCGGGTCCACGAGCGGGTCGCGCTCGGCCAGGCTCAGCAGCGCCCGGTTGAGCGGGATGCGGTCGCCGGGCTCGGCCGGGCGCACCACCGTCTCCAGCGTCGGCGGCGTGAAGAACCCGCCGCTCGCCAGCGCCTCCTCCGAGCCGATCGCGTCGCCGATGCGGACCTCGCTCAGCCCCTTGATCTTCGCGATGCTCCCGGGCTCCGCGACCGCCGTCACCGTCTCGGTGCCGGTCGCGAACACCTCGACCTCGGTCACCTTGCCTTCGAAGGATTCGACCGTGCCTTCGACCCGGCGGAACGACGTCAACTGCTCGCGCGGCGCGATCCGGCCGCTGTGCAGCCGGATGTAGGCCACCTTCTGGCCCGCCGCACCGTGTTCCACTTTGAACACCGTCCCGACCGGCGGCCCCTCCGGATCACGTTGCGGCACGGGAAGGTACCGGCGGATGCCCTCGGTCAAGGCCGCCACGCCCGCACCCGTCACCGCCGAACCGAAGTAGACCGGATGCGCCCCGCCGGAACGCACCTGCGCGGCCAGCTCGGCCCCGCAGTCCAGCGACTCGGGGCCGTCGAGGTAGGCGGCCAAAAACTCGTCCGATCCGGCCGTCAGCATTTCTATCGCCTGATCGGTAAATGCCTCCTGGTCGAACGAGAAGGGCTCGACTTCGGCTTTCGCCGTGCCGATCCGCCGCACCGTGCCCATCGGCAGCAGCCGCGGGCTCAGCTTCGCGGCCAGGTCTTCGATGAGGTCGGCCTCGCGGGCGCCGCGGCGGTCGACCTTGTTGACGAACAGGAGCGTCGGCACGCCGAGCCGCTCCAACGTGCGGAACAGGACCCGCGTCTGGGCCTGGACGCCCTCCACGGCCGAGACCACCAGGACCGCGCCGTCGAGCACGCGCAGCGCTCGCTCCACCTCGGCGATGAAGTCGGTGTGCCCGGGCGTGTCGATGAGGTTGACCGCGAGGTCCTCCAGGCGGAACGCGACGACCGCCGACTGGATGGTGATCCCGCGGCGCCGCTCCAGATCCATGGAGTCGGTCTGCGTGCTGCCGGAGTCGACGCTGCCGACGCGGTCGATGATGCCCGCGTTGTACAGCAGCCGCTCGGTCAGGCTGGTCTTACCGGCGTCGACATGGGCGAGAATCCCCAGATTGAGATACGACAATGACAGTCCTCGGAGCAGAGATCGGCTGGATTCGGATGAAGCACTCCGAGGCTTGGCGCATGGCGATCTCCTTCGAGGCGGGGACTGGCACGTCGAGGACCGACGATGCGCCCGAGGTTAGGCCCCGGGTCCGGGCCGCGCAACCGATTTAGGGTTCGCATCAGCGCCCTATCATCCGAGGCCATGGGCTTCGAGGAACCGAACACGCTGCAGGACGCGCTGACCCCGGCCGAGATCGCCGCCGCGAACGAACTCACCCGCCGCTGGTTCGCCGCTCGCGCCGAAGTCCCGGCGGTCGCCTCCGGCCTCGGCGTCTGGCCGCTGCTCGCCGCGCTCGCGACCGGCGCCGTCGGCGAGACCCGCGAGGAACTCCTCGCGGCCGCGGGCATCGACATCGGCCAGGCCGCCGACATCCCAAGGGCGCTGCTCGCGGCCGTCCAAAGCGCCCCCGCGCTCCGCTTCGCGCTCGCCGTCTGGGCCGGGGCCGGCGTCACCCTCGACCCCGACTGGGTCGCGGGCCTGCCGGCGGCGGCGGTCGGATCGCTCACCGGCGACACCGCCGCCGACCAGGCCGCCCTCGACGCGTGGGTCTCCCGCAGCACCGACGGCCTCATCGACCGGATGCCGATCGATCTGGACGACAGCGTCCTCGTGCTACTGGCGAGCGCGTTGTCGCTGCGCACCAAGTGGATCACGCCGTTCGAGCAGGTCTTCACGCCGTTTCACAGCGGCCCCTGGGCGGGCCGGGACCGCTGCGAGATCCTGACGGCCACCTTCAACGAGGAGGTGCTGCGCGTCGGCGAGGACGCCGCCGTGCTCCTCCTCCCCGGCCGGGACGACATCGACGTCCTGCTGGGACTCGGTCGTGAGGACCTGCCTCCGCAGGAGGTCATGTCGACGCTCATCGACGCGGCCACCGATCCGCACTGGGGCCGTCCGGCCTCCGCACTCACCTCAGGTTCACGGCCCGTGGGCGTCGAGATCCTCGAATACGAAGCGACCGTTCCCCAGACGGCTCCCGAGACCGAAGTCCTCACCGTCGGATTCGTGCTCTCCAGCGACCTCGACCTGCTCGACGACGCCGCCGCCCTCGGCCTCGAACTCGCCGCGGACCAGGACCGCGCCCAGTTCCACGGCCTCGCCGCCGAACGGTTCCACCTCAGCCAGGCCAAGCAGACCTGCACGGCCGTCTTCAGCGAATCCGGGTTCGAAGCGGCGGCCGTCACCGCGTTCGGCATGGCCTACATGGGTTTCGCGCCGCCGCAGCACACGTACCGGCACGTCTGCGCGAAGATCACCGTCGACCGGCCCTTCGCCTACCTCGCCCGCCACCGGCCCTCAGGGCTCGTCCTCGTCGGCGGCTGGGTCGCCGAACCGGCCGAACGAGACGCACCGCGATAGGGCCCGCCCCGTGGACCAGGGCACATGGACTCGGATACCGCCCGTGACGGCCCACAGGGCGGGCGGGCCCTAACATGCGAGGGATGGGCACCGATGAGACGACCACGCTGCAGCAGGCGCTGACCCCGGCCGAGATCGCCGCCGCCAACGAACTCACCCGCCGCTGGCTCACCACCCGCGCCGAAGTGCCGTCCGTCGCCTCCGGCCTCGGCCTCTGGCCGCTGCTCGCCGCGCTCGCGACCGGCGCGGTCGAGGCGACCCGCGACGAACTCCTCACCGCCGCGGGCCTCGACTTCGACCAGGCGGCGCGCCTCCCCGGCGCCCTGCTCGAATCCGCCCGATCGGCTCCGGCGATCCGCCTCGCGCTCGCCGTCTGGGCCGGCGCCCGCGTCACCCTCGACCCCGAGTGGACCGCGAGCCTGCCCGTCGGCGCGGTCGGCTCCCTCACCGGCGACGCCGCCGCCGACAAGGCGGCCCTGGACGCCTGGGCCGACGAGCACACCGGCGGCCTCATCGAGCAGATGCCGCTCGACCTCGCACAGCCCGTCGACCTGGTGCTCGCGAGCGCCCTCGCCGTGCGCACCACCTGGGCCACGCCCTTCCACGACATCCAGCGCGCCTTCAAGGACGGCCCCTGGGCCGGGCTCGGCCGCTGCCGCGTCCTCGGCGCGACCCTCCGCGACGACCTGCTGCGCATCGCCGAGGACGCCAGTGTTCTCACCGTCCCCGGCGACGGCGACATCGACGTGCTCCTGGGCCTCGGCCGCGATGGCCTTGCGCCCCAAGCGGTCATGAACGCACTCGTCGAGGCCGCGACCGATCCCGCCTGGGGACGCTCCTCGACCGAACTGGCCGTGGGGGAGCGGGCCGTCGGCGTCGAAGTCGGCGAGTACAAGGCCATGCGGCCCCAGACCGGGCCCGAACTCGAGGTCCAGACCGTCCGCTTCAAGCTCGACAGCGACCTCGACCTCGCCGAGGACGCCGCCGCTCTCGGCCTGGTCCTCGCGGGCGACGAAGACCGCGCCCGCTTCGACCGCCTTGCGGCCGAACCGGTCTACGTCAGCCAGGCGAAGCAGGCCTGCACGGCCGTCTTCAGCGCCCACGGCTTCGAGGCCGCCGCGATCACCGCGATCGCGATGGCCCGCGCCGCGGGCGTCCCGAAACTCGACCACCGGCACGTGCGCACCACCGTCCGCTTCGACCGGCCCTTCGCCTATCTCGCCCGCCACCGGCCCTCGGGTCTCATCCTCATCGGCGGCTGGGTCGACCGCCCCGAACTCGCCTGAGCGACGCAGGCTTCAGCCTTCGCCGAGCGGCGCCGAGTGCCACGACCAGTCGTCGCCGCGGCGCTCGAAACCGTCCAGTTCGCCACGGCCCGTAGCCCACAGCAGCGTCGCCCACGGGTCGGTGTCGGTCGGCGCCTCCGGGAACAGCCGCGCCAGCCCCTTCGCGACGAGCCCGCCCGGCGGCGCGAACGCCACCCCGAGCCCTTCGGTCAGGTCGAAGGCGTGCGCGAGCGTCTCCACCACACCCATCGCAGCGAATCCCTCAGGGTCGGTCCGGCCCCACACATGGTCGGAGCGGGCCGAGGACGGCCGGGCGTCGGTGACCGCCGCGACCAGGCCGCCCATCATCAGCAGCACCTCGATCCCGGCCTCCGGACCCGCGGCGCGGTCGGTGGCGATCGGCCGCGGCAGATCCCCGGGCCGCTCCCAGAGGATCGTCGGCCGCCCCTTCACATACGGCACCGGCGGCGCCATCCGCAGCGCGTACGAGAACAGGCCGTTGTTCAAGTGGTCCAAGGCGTCCCAGCAATCGACGTCCATGGGCCCGGCCCGATTCGCCCAAGCCTCGACAGGGGCGGTGCGCAACGCTTCGGCGGTGACGCCCACCGCCTGTTCGACATCGGCACCGACTACAGGAGTTCTCGACATGCCCGGAGCCTAACGCCCGGGCCCCCGCTCCGAAACCCTCGTCGCTCAGGCGCCCTGCCACGCATGCCAAAGGCCCGCATAGACACCGTCCGCCGCCAGCAGCTGCGCGTGCGTGCCCTCCTCGACGATCCGCCCGCCCTCGACCACCGCGATCCGGTCGGCCGAACTCGCCGCCTGGAGCTGGTGGGCGATCGCGATCACGGTGCGCCCCGCGAGCGCCGCCGCCAGGGCTGTCTCCACCCGGCCCGCGCTGGCCGGGTCGATCCCTGCCGTCGCCTCGTCCAGGATCACGATGTCCGGGTCGGCCACGACGACACGGGCGAGCGCGATCTGCTGCGCCTCAGCCGTACTGAGCTTGCGGTGCTCGTCGCCGAGCAGCGTGTCCAGGCCCTCGGCCAGAGCCCAGCCCGCGTCGACGCGCCGCAGCGCGTCCTCCAGCAGCGCATCGTCCGCCTCGGGTGCGGCGAGGATCAGGTTGTCGCGCAGCGTCGCGGTGAACACGTAGTGCTCCTGGGTCACCAGGACCACGTGTCGGCGCAGCTCCTCGACCCCGATGTCGCACACCGGAACACCGCCGAGGGTCGCCGTCCCGGTCCGGGGCCGGTCGATCCCGGCGAGGAGCCGCGCGATCGTCGACTTCCCGGCCCCCGAAGGGCCGACCACGACCAGCCGCTCGCCCGGCCCGGGGTGCAGGCTGAGCCCGTGCAGCACGTCGGGCCCGTCGCCGTACCCGAACGTCACCGCGTCCAGGCGCAGGTCCGTGCCCTCCGGCACCGCCCCGTGCGGTTCGGGCTCGATGAGGTTGACGCCCTCGATGCGCGCCAGCGCCGCCGAGCCCTGCTGGAACTCGTTGAGCTGCACCATGACCGTGTTCGTGGGGTTCGCGATCCGCACGGCCACGGTGATCCCCGCGACCGCCGTCCCCAGGGTCAGGCCGCCCTCGAAGTACCACAGCCCGGCGGCCGCGATCACCAGCACGAGCTGGAGCCGGTTGAGCCACAAGAGCAGCAGGAAGAACTCGACTTGGAGCTTGAGGACGCGCAGGAAACGCTCGGCCATCGTCTCGGCGCGCAGGTACCCGGTCGCGCGCCGCTCCTCCTGGAGCGCGAGCGCCGCCACGGTGCGCGCCCCCGCGCCCGAGGCCGTCAGCGTCTCGGCCGCCTCGCTCATGGCCGCGCGCTGCGCCAGGAACGCCCCGCTCGCCCGGCGCAGGTACCGGCGCGCGGCCAGCAGCAGCGGCGGGATCGTCAGCAGCGAGCACAGTCCCAGGACCGGGTCGACCACGAACGTCGCGACGTACAGGACGAGCACCTCGATGAACGCGGTCGCGATCGTGGGCCCCGAATCGCGCAGGAGGTCCGCGACCGTGTTGACGTCGGCGGACGTGCGGGTGCCCAGGTCGCCGCGCCCGGCCTGCTCGACCCGGTCGAGCGGCAGGCCGAGGACCCGGCCGACGACCCCTTCGCGCAGGCGCGCCGCGGCGCGCTCCCCGAACCGGTAGCCCGCGCGCCGGCCCAGGCGGCTGAGCACGAACTGGACCGCCACGCACGCGACGATGAGCGCGCACACCAGGTTGATGCGGCCGGTGTCCCAGCCCGCGCCGATCCCGTCGACCACCCGGCCCAGCAGGATCGGCACCGAGACGCTGAATCCGGCGGCGAGCGTGTACAGGACCAGGACCTCGATCGCGCGGCCCCGGTCGGCGGCGAAGAGCCGCATGAAGGCCCGCCGCACCTCGGCCGGGCCCGCGACCGGCAGCCGCCCCGCGGTCGGGGCTTCGGCCGTGCTCGTGTCGGTGGCGCTCATGTGGCTTCTCTCTTGGCGATGCTTGCGAGCCATAAATTCGCCCCCTTGGCGAAGCTTGCGAGCCATAAATTGGCACTGTGGGATGTCAGGATCCGGTAGGCCGGGTCGTGGACCAGTTCGGCGTGCGCGCCGACGGCGTGGACCTTGCCCTCGACCATCCACACCACCCGGTCGGCGTGCGCGAGCCACAGCGGCGAGGCCGTCACGACCAGCGTCGACGCGAGCGCCCTTGCAGCCGTGACCCTTTCGGCGATGAGCGATTCGGTGTGCGAGTCCACCGCCGAGGTCGGTTCCACGGCCAGCAGCGTCTCGGGTGCGGCCGCGATCGCGCGGGCCAGGCGCAGTCGCTGGCGCTGGCCGCCCGAGAGGTTCCGCCCGCCCTCGGTGACCCGCCCGTCAAGGGTGCCGCCGAGACCGGTGTACACGTCTGCGGCGCAAGCGGTCTCGAGGGCCGTCATTGCCGCGTCCGGTGCGACCCGCAGGGTCTCGCCGAGGGTTCCGGCGAACACGTAGTCCTCGTCGGTCAGGAGCATGATCCGCTCGCGGACCTCCGCGAGCGCGTACGCGTCCAGAGGCTTCGCGCCCCACATCGCCTCGGAGTCGCGGTAGCGGGCCAGGCGCTCGCACGCGGCCAGCGCCGGGGCGGTTTCGGCGGTGACCACCACGGTGAGCCCGCCGGCGGGGACGGTCAGGCCCGAGTCGGGGTCGCGCAGTTCGCCGCCCGCGCCGCGCAGCGTCCCGGCGTCGTCCACATCGGTGCCGATGGCGAGGAACCGGGCGAGGCGCCCGGCGGCCACCCAGGCGGCGACGAGGAAGTTCGCGGTGCCGATGAAGTTGCCCGAGACGGCGATGAACACGGTCGCGAAGCTGAACGCCGAGGCCAGTCCGCCGATGGTGATCGCGCCGTCGGCGGCCAGGAGCGCGCCGGTCCAGGTGATGGCCGCGACGAACACGATCGGCATCGAGTAGCGCAGCGCGTGGATCCACGAACTCGAGTTCGCCACGCGGTATCCGGTGCGCTGCAAGGCGGCCGATCGTTCGCGGTAGCGCTCGGCGAAGAGCAGGTCGCCGCCGATGCCGCGCAGGACCCGCAGGCCCCCGACGATGTCGGCGGCGTGGGCGGTGAGGTCGCCGATCATCTCCCGGTAGTCGGCCTGGCGGCGCTGGAGCCGTCCCAGGAGCGGCCCGGTGATGACGGCGGTGACGGCGCTCCCGGCGATGACGACCGCGCCCAGCAGCGGGTGGATCGACCAGACCAGGGCCGAGCCGACGGTGAACATCGCGAAGTTGTTGGAGAAGAACCCGACGTCGGAGATCGAGCGGGCCGCTTTGCGGGTGTCCTCGCTCGGGAGGTTCACCAGCTCTCCGGCCGAGACGCGGCCGCGCACTCCCGTTGCGGCGGTGTTCATGTGGTCGGTGAGGCGCTGGACGATCACGCGCTGGTTGACGACTTCGGCGCCGACGAACTGGCGGAAGCCCATCGTCCACATGATCGGCTGGGCGATGACGGCCGCGGTGACGAGCGAGAGCCAGAACAGGAGGGCGCCGAGGTCGCGGGCGATGAAGCCCTCGTCGACGATCCGGCCGATCATCCACAGCTGGCTCATCGATGACGCGCCGGCGGCGAGGTAGAACACGATGCCGAGGGCGATGCGGCGGACATGGGGCCTCGCGAGGCCGACGAGCAGGCGCCATGCCGTCGGCGGGTGAGCGGGTGGCATGAGACGGAAGCTTACCTGCCGACCGGCTTTCCGAAAACCGCTTAAAACGCCGCCGACGCGCTCCGGCGGTGATCCGGTCGCACTCCGCTCTTACTCCGCTCGTACTCCCGAAGTGCTTGCGACGTGCCGAATGTCGCCGGTGCCCGTTTGCCGCGGGGCCCGTTGGGAACCCCGAATGTCCATGAACGACTGATCCAACTGCGAAAAGGAACCCGCCATGCCCTATGTCGCGTCCCGGCACAACACATGGATCGTGCACATCATCACGATCATCTTCGGCCTCATCGCCCTGATCATCCTGCTGTACCTCGCCTTCGTGCTGCTGGAGGCCAACCCCGCCAACCCCCTGGTGAACTTCATCGGCGACCTCGCCAACTGGTTCTCCTGGCTGTTCAAGGACATGTTCACCGGCATCGAGGACCAGAAGGTCCGCGCCATCGTGAACTACGGCATCGCCGCCCTGGTCTACCTGGCGATCGGCGGGGCCTTCTCGGGGCTCGGCCGCCGCTACCGCAGCGACTGATCCGGAGCAGCACGCCTTGATTGAGCTTTCAAGTAATTGTGCGGAGGGCCACGAACGCGGGTAGCGCGCGCCGACCATTAGGCATGCCTTACCTAATCTGCTCGCGTGCTCGACACTTCCGGCAATCCGACCCGAACGGTCCGCGACCGCACCCCGGCGCGGACCGTCGCGGTGTTCACCGCAGGCCTTGCGGCCCTTGCCGTCTGCGTCCTGCTCAGCCTCGCCCTCGGCACCCGCGCGGTCGACCCCGGCACCGTCCTCGGCGCGCTCGGGGGCACCGACCACAGCCGCGACGCCCTCGCCGTCACCGGCATCCGGGTGCCGCGCACCATCATCGGCCTCGTCGTCGGCGCGGCACTCGGCCTCGCCGGGGCCGTCGCCCAAGGCGTCACCCGCAACCCCCTCGCCTCCCCGACCACCCTCGGCGTCAACGCGGGCGCCGCGCTCGCCGTCGTCACCGCGATCTACGTCCTCCACCTCACCCGGCCCGCCGAGTTCCTGCCCTTCGCCTTCGGCGGGGCCGCCCTCGCCGCTCTCGCGGTGTTCGCCCTCGCGCGCGGCGGCGGCGACCTCGACCCGGTCCGCCTGGCGCTCAGCGGCACCGTGCTCGCCTCCGTGCTCACCGGCTGGACCTCCGCGCTCATGCTCGCCAATGAACGGACCCTCGACGAGGCCCGGTTCTGGCTCGTCGGTTCCCTCGCCGGACGCTCCCTCGACATGCTCGGCCCCGTCGCGATCCCCCTGGCTGTCGGCGCGCTGCTCGCCTTCGCCGTCGCCCCGGCCCTCAACGCCCTCGGCCTCGGCGACGAGTCGGCCGCCGCGCTCGGCGTGCCCGTCACCCGCACCCGCCTGCTCGGCGGCGCGTCCGTCGTCCTCCTCGCCGCCTCCGCCGTCGCCGTCGCGGGCCCGATCGCCTTCATCGGCCTCGCCGCCCCGCACCTAGTGCGGCCCTTCACCGGCCCCGACCACCGGCTCGTCCTCCCCGCCTGCCTCCTCGCCGGGCCCGTGCTCCTCCTCAGCGCCGACATCCTCGGCCGTATGCTCCTGCGCCCCACCGAGATCGAGGTCGGCATCGTCACCGCGTTCCTCGGCGCGCCGCTCCTGGCGATCCTCGCCCGCAAGGCCGCCCGGTGAACGCCATCGCGCGCCAGCGCCGCCGCATCGCACTCCTCGCGCTCGCCGGACTCGTCCTCCTCGCGCTCGCGATGCTCGCGGGCCTGTGCCTCGGTGAACGGTTCATCCCGCCCGCCAAGGCACTCGGAGCGCTCTTCCTCGGCACCGGCGACGCGGGGGACGTGCTCGTGGTCGGCCGCTTCCGCGCCCCGCGCGTCCTCGGCGCGGTCATCGCCGGAGCGGGCCTGGCCACCGCCGGCGCGATCCTCCAGCGCCTGGCCCGCAACCCGCTCGCCAGCCCGGACGTCATCGGGATCAGCGGCGGCGCCTCCCTCGGCGCGGTCGCCGCGATCGCCCTCGGCCTCGCCGCACCCCTGACTCCGCTCGCGGCCCTCGCGGGCGGCCTGGCCGCCGCCGGACTCCTCGGCCTGCTCTCGCTGCCGGTCTACGGCGCGAAAGCCTCGCCGAGGCGGGGCACCGGCATGAGCGCCACCCGCCTCATCCTGGTCGGCCTCGCCGTCCAAGCCGGACTCACCGCCGCCGTCAACCTCTTCATCGTCCGCTTCCCGGCCGAACTCGCCTCCTCGGCGCTGCACTGGACCACCGGTTCCCTCTACGGCCGCAACTGGACCGAAGTCCTCACTGGCGGCACCGCCGTCATCGCCGCGCTCCTCGTCGCGCTGCTCCTGCACCGCCGCCTCGCCGTCCTCGACCTCGGCGACGACGCCTCCGGGTCCCTCGGCCTGCGCCCCGCCACCGGACGCCTCCAGCTCCTGGCCGTCGCCGTCGTCCTCGCCTCGCTCGCCGTGGCCCTCACCGGCCCGGTCGGCTTCGTCGCCCTCGCCGTCCCGCACCTCGTGCGGCGCCTCGCCGGGCCGCCCACCGCCGGAACGCTCGCGCTGACCGCCCTGTGCGGCGCGCTGCTCCTCCTCGCCGCCGACCTCGTCGTCCAGCACGCCCTCCCGATCCACGGCCTCCCGGTCGGCGTCGTGACCGCCACCGTCGGCGCGCCCTGGCTGCTCGTGCTCATGTCCCGCCAGACCCGACCGACCCTCAGGACCGCGCCATGACCGCCAACGAGCTCACCGCCGCCGGACTCAGCCTCGCCTACGGCCGCAACACCATCGTGGACGAACTCGACCTGGTCCTGCCCGGCGGCGCCGTCACCGCGATCGTCGGCCCCAACGCCTGCGGCAAGTCCACGCTCCTGCGCGGCCTCGCCCGCCTCGTCGAACCCGCCGCCGGAACCGTCGCCATCGACGGCCACGACGTCCACCGCATGAGCGCCCGCGCGCTCGCCCGCCGCCTCGGCCTCCTCCCGCAGCAGCCGACCGCCCCCGACGGCATCAGCGTCGAAGCGCTCGTGCGCCTCGGCCGCTACCCCCACCAGAAGGCCCTGCGCCCCTGGACCGCCGCGGACCAGCACGCCGTCGAGGAGGCCCTGCGCCGCACCGACACCGCCGACCTGCGCGACCGCGCCGTCGACCACCTCTCCGGCGGCCAGCGCCAGCGGGCCTGGATCGCCCTTGCCCTGGCGCAAGACACGCCCTTGCTCCTCCTCGACGAACCCACCACGTTCCTCGACCTGCGCCACCAGCTCGACGTCCTCGACCTCGTGGCCGACCTCAACGCCACCGCCGACCGCACCGTCGTCATGGTCCTGCACGACCTCGGCCAGGCCGCCCGCTACGCCGACCACCTCGTCGTCATGCACGACGGCAAGCCCGCCGCCACCGGCCGCCCCGCCGACGTGCTCACCGCCGAACTCGTCGAAGCGGTCTTCGGCGTCCCCTGCCGGATCGTCCCCGACCCCGAAACCGGCACCCCGCTCATCGTCCCCAAGGCCCGCACCGAGCGGGCCACCCAGACCCGCCCCTCGTGAACCCGTTCCCCACCACCCGAGACGAGAGGTATCCGAAACGATGCGCTCCACCCGACGCGGCCGCAACACCGCGATGAGCCTCCTGGCCGCGACCGGCCTGGCATTGAGCGCCGCCTGCGGCGCGGCCGGCCCCGCCGCCGACGACATCGACGCGCCCGCCGAGAGCGCCGACTTCCCGCGCACGGTCGTCCACGCCATGGGCGAGACCGAGATCCCCGCCAAGCCCGACCGGGTCGTCGTCCTCGACTCCGGCGAACTCGACGACGTCACCATGCTCGGCATCGAACCGGTCGGCGCGGTCGCCCCGCACCTCAAGACCGAAGGCGGCTTCCCCGAATACCTCGCGGACCTGACCGAGAACACTGTGGACGTCGGCCCGATGGAGGAGCCGAACCTGGAACTCATCGCCGAACTCGCCCCCGACCTCATCCTCTCCTCCAAGATCCGCCACGAGGCGATCTACGAAGACCTGGCCGCGATCGCGCCGACCGTGTTCACCGAGACGACCGGGTTCCCCTGGAAGGACAACCTCGCCGTCCACGCCGAGGCCCTCGGCCTCGAGGACGAGGCCGCAGACGCGCTGGCCGCGTATGAGGCGGAGGCCGCCGCGCTCGGCACGGCGATCCAGGAGGCCAACGGCGGCGAGATGCCGACCGTCTCGGTGGTGCGCTTCCTCGCAGGGCCGACCCGCCTGTACCAGAAGGCGACCTTCAGCGGTGTGGTGCTCCAGGACGTGGGCGTGCTGCGCCCCGAATCGCAGGACGTGGACGACTTCGCGCTGGAAGTGGGCCCCGAGGAGATCGACCTGGCCGACGCGGACCTGGTCTTCGTCACGGTGGCGGACGATCCGGAGAAGACCGAGCAGGAGGCTGCGATGGACAGCCCGCTGTGGGCCGAAATGGAAGCGGTCAAGAACGACCAGGTCTTCAACGTCGCCGACGAGATCTGGATGTCGGGCATCGGCATCCAAGCGGCCCGCCAGGTACTGGCCGACCTCGCAGAGGCCACTGGAGTGGAACTCCCATAACGAACCCCCGGTCGCGCCCACCGCAAACGGGGCGCGGCCGAGGCCTCCTTCAGAAACGAAAAAGGCCTTGATACCGCGTGATATCACAAGGTATGCATAGGTTGTGGACATGATCTTGCGACTCTCAGAAGCCGACGACCGCCTGCTCACCGAGCGGGCGGCGAAGGAGCACCGCTCGAAGCACGACCTCGCGGTCGAGGCGGTACAGGCCTTCCTGGGCGAGCGTGAGCGGCGGTTCAACCAGGCGCTCGAACGCGCTATGGAAGAGGACCGGGAACTCCTGGACCGGCTGGCGAAGTGACCGATTGCCTGACACACGGACTCAACGGATTCCGCCTACGCGCCCCGAGTCCTGAAGAGGGTGATGTGTTCACCCGAGAAGTGGCCTAAGGCGATCATGAGGTTCCTGCAATCGCCGAGACCTTGGAGAAATGGACCACCCCGCTCAAGTGAGCACGCGAAAGGGCTCGGCCGCATTACGGCCGGGCCCTTTCTGCTTGCTCAGTCGGCGTCCCGCATCCTCAGGAGCTTTCTTGCCTCCACTGTCGTGATCGCGGGGCGCTGTGCCAGCGCTGCCGCTTCTGCCGCTCGCTCCACCAGCTGGTCGTTGCCTGTCACCGGCTGCCTTCTCGCGAACGACACCGTGTCCTCCATGCCGACCCTCAAATGCCCGCCGTGCGCGAGCGAGGCGAACATGACCGGCAGTGTCGTCCTGCCGATTCCCGTGGCGGAGAACGTCGTCCCCTCCGGCAGATACCTGCGGACCCCCTCCGCGAACGCCGTCACCGTGGACGCATCGCCTGCCGCGCCGCCCGGCACCCCGAGCACGAAGTCCACGTGCACGTGCCCGCCGAACGGCAGTCCGTACTTCCCGATGAGCCGTTCGAGCGCCGCCAGGTGGCCCAGATCGAACAGTTCGTACTCCGGCACGACCGCCTTGTCCTGCATCCTTTGATGCAGGTCCACGATGAACTCCCAGCGGTTGGTGAACACGTCGTCGCCGAAGTTCACCGTGCCCATCGTGCACGAGGCCATGTCCGGTTCGGCGTCCACAACCGCGAGCCGGGCCTCCTCGCCGTCGTGCACCGACCCGCCCGTGGAGAGCTGGACGATAAGGTCCGTCGTATCACGAAGGGCCGCAACGGCATCGCGCAGCCGCACCGGGTCCAGGCTCGGCCGGGTCTCGTCGTCGCGCAAGTGCACGTGGATGATCGAGGCGCCCGCCCGCTCGCAGGCCACCGCGGTCTTCACCAGTTCGTCCAGGCTCACCGGCAGCGCCGGGTGCTCCCGCTTGTCGACCTCGGCCCCGGTGGGCGCCACCGTGATCAGCGTGCCGCCCATGTCAGACCCCGGTCGGCTGGTCGTGCAGCCCGCTGGCCTGACGCGACCGCGCGGCCGCCGCGTTCCCGGCCTCCTTGACGCTCACCGGCGGGTGCATGTTCGCCCACCACTGCTGTCCCGCTTTGGGAAGCGTGTCGATCGGGTCGTAGAACGGGTACCGGCGGGTGAGGGCGTCGGGGTCGTCGGCCTCGATGGAGGTCCGGTAGTTCTTCGTCCAGTACGAGATCCCCAGCTCCCGGTCGTACTCCGACAGCTGGTGCACCCACCGCTTGCCGACCATCGGCACGTCGCAGATGATCCGCGGGGTCGCGTATCCGGGCAGGTAGCCCATGATCGCGGTCTGGAGCTCCTGCGCCTGCGCGACCGAAGTCCGCCAGTGCTCGGCGTTGGGGATCATGTCGCACATGTAGAAGTAGTACGGGAGGATGTTCGCCTCGCCCTGCATGGCGAAGCACAGGTCGAGCAGGTCGGCCTGGGTGTCGTTGATGCCCCGCATGAGCACGCCCTGGTTGCGCACGTCCCGCACGCCCGCGTCGAGCATCGCCGCCGCGGCCTTCGCCACGGTCGGGGTCACGGAGTTGACGTGGTTGATGTGCGTGTGGATCGCCAGGTTCACGCCCCGCCCGGCGGCGGTCTTCGCGATGCGGCCCATGCCGTCGACGACCTCGTCCTGCAGCCAGTGCTGCGGCAGCCCCATGAGCGCCTTGGTGGCGAGGCGGATGTCGCGGATCGTCTCGACCTCCAGCAGCCGCTCCAGGAACGCCTCCAGTTGGCGCCACGGCAGGTTCGCCACGTCGCCGCCGGAGACGACCACGTCCCGCACCCCCGGGTGCGTCTCCAGATACTCCAGGATCGCGGTCTGGCGGTCCACCGGTTTGAGCGCAAGCCGCCGCTTGTCGACGGTGGGGGTGGAGTTGCCGACCAGGTCCATGCGGGTGCAGTGCCCGCAGTACTGCGGACAGGTCGAGAGAAGCTCGGCGAGGACCTTCGTGGGGTAGCGGTGGGTCAGGCCCTCGACCGCCCACATGTCGTGCTCGTGGAGGGAGTCGCGGCCCGAGAACGGGTGGGAGGGCCAGTCGGTGCGCCGGTCGGAGGCGACCGGGAGCATGTAGCGGCGGACAGGGTCGGCGAGGAACGCCGCGGTCCACGAACCGGCCGCGGACGCCTCGATCTGGGGCACCATCGTGTTGAGCATCTGCGGGGGCAGCAGCATCGACATGGTCGCCGACCGCGCCATGTCCGCGGCGAGGTCCTCGTAGAACGACTCGTCGAGCCGGTCGCCGACCACGTCCCGCAGCTGCTTGACGTTCTTGACGCAGTGCGACCGCTGCCACTGGGCCGAGGCCCAGTCCGCTTCGGTCACGCCGGTCCAGCCGGGGAACCGCGTCCAGTCCGGCTCCACGAGTTCTCGCCGCCGGTACTCGTACGGCTGCTCGATCACGACGGACGGCTTCGGCGACGCTTGCGAGCCGTCGACGTGTGCAGTCGCGCCCGATGGTCGATCCGACACCTTCTCACCTCCATGTCCGGGATGTTGGCCCGGTGAAACCTCGTAGACGGGGATGACCGTCCTTGTGACGAGGATAACCTTCCGTTACTGTAGTGCGCTAGGTCCCGCATATTGAGACTCAATTAAGCCCCTGCTACCAGGAAGGGCGGCAACGATGTCGAAAGGCTCACCGGTCGGATCGCACCGGGTCGTCAGCCCCGCCGGAGCGCTGCCACAAGCAGCCGACCGGCTCGACCCCAGCCCCGAGATCGCCGACGACGAGGTCCGCGTCAGCGTCGAGCGCCTCAACCTCGACGCGGCCTCCTACCGGCAGCTCCGCACCGCACACGGCGGTGACGGGGACGCGATCCGCGCCGAAGTCCTCGCGATCATCGAGGCCCGCGGCAAGATGCACAACCCCGTCACCGGCTCCGGCGGCATGCTCATCGGCACCGTCGACGCCGTCGGCCCCCGCTCCCCGCTCGGCCTCAAACCCGGCCAGAAGATCGCCACCCTCGTCTCCCTCACCCTCACCCCGCTGCGCATTACTGACGGATTGACGCGCTGGGACGGCCATTCCGAGCAGGTTCCGGCCACCGGACACGCGATCCTCTTCGGCCGCTCCATCGCCGCCGTCCTCCCCGACGACCTCCCCGAGCACCTCGCGCTCGCCGTCCTCGACGTGTGCGGCGCGCCCGCGCTCGTGCGCCGCGTCGTCGCGCGCCGGCCCCACGCGACCACCACCGTCGCCGTCCTCGGCGCCGCCGGGAAGTCCGGGTCGCTCTCCCTGGCCGCCGCACGCGACGCCCACGCCGCCAAGATCCTTGCCGTCGTCCGCGACGAGATCGAGGCCGCCCAGGTCAGGCGCCTGCACCTCGCCGACCACATCGTCGTCGCCGACGCCACCGACCCGCTCGGCCTCGCCGAAGCCGTCGAACACGCCCTCCACGGGAAGAGCGCGGACGTCACCGTCGTCTGCGTCGACGTCCCCGGCTGCGAGCACGGCGCCATCCTCGCCACCGCCACCGGCGGCACCGTCGTCTTCTTCTCTATGGCGACCTCCTTCCCGGCCGCCGCGCTCGGCGCCGAAGGCCTCGCCGCCGACGTCGAGATGCTCATCGGCAACGGCTACGTCCCCGGCCACGCCGACTACGCCCTCCACCTCCTCGCCGCCAACCCGCACCTGAAGGACCACTTCATCTGCCGCGTGGGCTCCGCCGACCCGAAGCCCGACGGCCCCACCGACGGTGACGCCCGATGACCGGACCGCTCCTGCCGCTCGACCCCGCCCGCGTCCAGCAGGCCCGGCGCCTCGCCGCGCTCGCCGCCCAGCCCGTGGTCGACCTCGCCCGCAGTCACACCACCGTCTCCGTCGAACGCGCCACCCTCCGCCTCGCGGGCCTCACCGGCGCCGACCCCGACGGCATCCCCTGGGTCAACCGCCTCGCCGACGCCGTCGCCGAGCACACCGGCATCGAACACGGCATCGCCCTCCCGGTCTTCCACGCCCTCAAGGACTTCCCCGACCTCGAACGCCTCGCCCACGCCGCCGCAGCGGGCGGCGTCAGGTTCGAACTCCCCACCGGACGCGACGTGAACGAAGCCCGCGCCAGGGCCACTGCGGCCGTCTCCCACGGCTTCGAACGCATCGACCGCTCGCGCCGCCGCCGCGACGCCCTCGTCGCCGAGATCGGCGACCCGCCCCAGCGCCCCTGGATCTACCTCATCGTCGCCACCGGCGACATCTACGAGGACATCCCGCAGGCCCAGGCCGCCGCGAAGGCCGGAGCCGACGTCATCGCCGTCATCCGCTCCACCGGCCAGTCCCTCCTCGACTACGTCCCCGAGGGCGCCACCCGCGAGGGCTTCGCCGGAACCTACGCCACCGGCGAGAACTTCCGCCTCATGCGCGCCGCCCTCGACGAGACCTCCCGCGAGGTCGGCCGCTACATCCGCCTCACCAACTACGCGTCTGGCCTGTGCATGCCCGAGATCGCGGCGCTGGCGGGGATGCACCGGCTCGACATGATGCTCAACGACTCGATGTATGGCATCCTGTTCCGCGACATCAACCCGATCCGCACCTTTGTGGACCAGCGCTTCAGCCGCCAGGTCCACGCCCGCGCCGGGATCATCATCAACACCGGCGAGGACAACTACCTGACCACGGCTGACGCCGTCGAAGCCGCCCACACCGTGACCGTGTCGCAGCTGCTCAACGAGCGCTTCGCGCACGAGGCCGGCCTGCCCGACCCGCTGCTGGGCCTCGGCCACGCCTTCGAGATCAATCCCGAGGTCCCCGAGTCCTTCCGGCTCGAACTGGCGCACGCGCTGCTGGCCCGCCAGTTGTTCCCGGACGCGCCGCTGAAGTGGATGCCTCCCACGAAGCACATGACCGGGGACGTCTTCCGCGGCAACCTCCTGGACGGGTTCTTCAACCTCGCCGGGGTCATGACCGGGCAGTCGATCCTGTTGGTGGGCATGATGACCGAAGCGGTCGTCACGCCTTGGATCTCCGACCGCGACATCGCGCTCCAGAACGTGCGGTACGTCCTCAGCGCCTGCGCCGGGCTCGCGGAGGACTTCCACCCGCCCGCCGACGGCTTCATCGCCCGGCGCGCGAACGAGGTCCTCGGCGAGGCCGTCGACCTCCTGGGCCGCATCGTGGACGACGGCCTGCTCAACGCCATCGCGGACGGCACCTTCGGCATCATGAAGCGCCCCGCCGACGGCGGCCGCGGCCTCGACGGCGTGGCGAAGCGCGCCGATGACTACTGGAACCCGGCTGCCGCCGAACTGGACCGCACGAGTCCCGACCAGGACGCCGCCCTGCGTGAGGAGGCGTCGCGATGAGCCGCATCGTCAGGCCCTACGGGGACACCACCGGCGACGGCATGGTCCAGCTGTCCTTCACCCTCCCGATCCCGCACGACAAGCGCGCCGAGGGCGCGGCCCTCCAGCTCGCCGCGAAGATGGGCCTGGACGGCGCGATGCTCGTGCACGCCAAGCCCATCGGCGAGGCCTTCACGTTCTTCGTCGTCTACGGCGCCTCCACGCACCTGGTGAACCTCGACGAGGTCAAGGTGGTCGAGAAGGACTACCCGCACCTGAGCCCCAAGGAGGTCAACGACGCGGTGCGCGAGCGCCTCGGCCGCAAGCTCTGCGTCGTCGGCGCCTGCATCGGCACCGACGCGCACACCGTGGGCATCGACGCGATCCTCAACATCAAGGGCGTGGCGGGGGAGAAGGGCCTGGAGTACTACCGGGAGCTGCGCGTGGTCAACCTCGGCGCCCAGGTCGCGGTCCCCGACCTCGTCAACCGCGCCGTGGACGAAGAGGCGGACGCGGTCCTGGTGAGCCAGGTCGTGACCCAGAAGGACGCGCACCTGCACAACACCCGCGAGATGGCCGCGGCCTTCCGCGAGGCCCTGCCTCCGGGCAAGCGGCCCCTGCTCGTGGTCGGCGGACCCCGCTTCGATGAAGGCGCCGCCGCCGAACTCGGCGTCGACCGCATCTTCACCCGCGGCACCACGCCTTCCGACGTCGCCTCCTATCTCGTCCACCGCCTCGTCACCAGCAGGGAGACCGCATGAGCGCCAACCATGACGGCGTCACGGTCACGCACCGCCGCTACCTCTCCTACAGCCACGCCCACTACGGCGGGAACCTGGTCGACGGCGCGTACGGGCTCGGCCTGTTCGGCGACGTCGCGACCGAGCTGTGCATCCTCACCGACGGCGACGAAGGCCTGTTCGCGTCCTATTCGGACGTCCAGTTCCGGGCGCCGGTGAAGGCCGGGGACGTCGTGGAGGCGACCGGGACGGTCGTGCGGACCGGCACCCGCAGCCGCACCGTCGAGTTCACCCTCACCGTGGTCTGCCGCGCCGACCCCGACCGCGGCGAATCCGCCGCCGCGGTCCTCGACCCCCCGATCGTCGCCACCACCGCGACCGGCACCGTCGTGGTGCCGTGAGCCGAGTCGTCGTCTGCGTCGACGTCGGCTCGACCTTCACCAAGGCGGCCGCCGTCGACGCCGACACCGGCGCGCTCCTCGGCGCGGCCTCGCACCCGACCACGCTCGGCACCGACGTCATGGACGGCCTCCAGATCGCCGCCGACGCCGCCACGCCCAAGGGCGCCACCGTCATCGACACCCTCGTCTGCTCCTCGGCGGGAGGGGGCCTGCGCCTGGCGGTCATCGGCAACGAGCCCCTGGTCACCGCCCGCGCCGCCTACCGGGCCGGACTCAGCGCCGGAGCCCGCGTCGTGGACGTGCGCGCCGGGCACCTCACCGCGGGCGACTTCGCCGACCTCGCGGCCGCCCGCCCCGACGTGATCCTCCTGGCCGGGGGCACCGACGGCGGCGACGAGACCGTCCTGCGCGACCACGCCGCGGCCCTCGCCGCCTCCGGCCTGCGCACACCCGTCGTCCTGGCGGGCAACAAGAACGCTGCCACCGACATCACCGCGCTCCTCACCAAGGCGGGCATCGACGTCACGGGTGTCGGCAACGTCCTGCCCTGCATCGGCGTCCTCGACCCCCTGCCCGCGCGGACCGCGCTGCGCGAGGTCTTCCTGCGCCACGTCATCGCCGGGAAGCAGCTCTCGGCCAGCGCCGACTTCACCCGCCTCGTCAAGGCCGCGACGCCCGACGCGGTCCTCACCGGAGTGGAACTCCTCGCCGACGCAACGGGCGAGGACCTCCTCGTGGTCGACGTCGGCGGCGCGACCACCGACGTCTACTCCGTCCTCACCCCCGACGCCGAACTCCAGGGCCCGCGGGCCGAGGTCGCCGGGACCGCTTGGCGCTCAAGAACAGTCGAGGGCGACCTCGGCGTCAGGCACACCGCCGTCGGCATCGCCGAGGCCGCCGACGACGAGGACCTGGCCGTCAGCTGGACCTTGGACGAGGCCGCGCGGGCCCGCGCGGCCGACCCCGCACTGCGGTCCGCGACGAGCGCCGACCGGGCCGCCGACGCCGAACTGAGCGCCCTCGCCGCCCGCATCGCCGTGCGCCGCCACGCCCGAGGCGAACGCCTCGGCGGCCCCACGGAGCCGCTGCGCGGCGGCAAGGACCTCGCGGGTGTCGGCCTCGTGGTCGGCTCCGGGGGGATCCTGCGCCGCGACCCCGGGGCGGTCGCCTGGCTCAAGGAGGCCGTCGGCGCCGACACCTCCGGCGGCGTCCGCCCCCCGAAGGACGCCCGCTTCACCGTCGACGCCGACTACCGCCTCGCCCCCGCGGGCCTCCTGGCCGCCAACGGCCACGCCGAAGCGGCTGCTCGACTCGTCGCCGAAATCTGAGCGGATCCTCTCGAACTCGTGTTGCAACCGTCCACCGTCGACAAGGCGTCTTAAGGATCGAACACCCCAAAAACCTTGAATGCCAACGAAAGGCGACCATGGAACGACGTGGTGTAATCAAGCTCGGCGCCGGACTCACCGCCGGGGGGGCCATCCTCGCCTCCGGCTCCGCGGCACACGCGGCGCAGGCCGGCACCGAGGCCGTCACGACGGCCGCGAAGATCAAGGCGGTCTACGACACCGAGATCGCCAAGGCCGGGGGCGCCTGGCAGGGCTACGTGACGCTGCTCAGCGGCACCGCCGCGCCCGTAGTGGCCGTGAACCACAACTCGACGAGCCTCCAGACGGCCGCGAGCACGAACAAGCTCGGCATCGCCCTCGGCGTGCTCGACAAGATCGACCGCGGCGAGCTGGCCCTCGACGACCGGATCACGCTCACCGCGGACATCATCCTCACCGGTTCGGGCTTCTACTTCCACCAGACCGCGTACGGCGACGAGATCACCGTCGCCAACGTCCTGGTCGCGATGCTCCTGACCTCCGACAACACCTCGGTGCGGCTGTGCGGGCTGGTCTGCCCGCCCGCGGAGATCAACGAGACCCTGGCCGCGAAGGGCTTCACCGACACCCGCGTGATCCCCAACCCGGCCAACCCGAACCGCATGTGGCTCGGCGACACCACCACGTTCGAGACCAACGACCTGCTCACCCGCCTGGCCAAGGGCGAGCTCCTGTCTGCGGGCAGCACGAGCTTCTTCCTGAACGTGCTCAAGGGCCTCAGCGGCTACCACGACGGGTTCCGCCGCAACATGTCCTCGGTCGAGCGCTCGCGCATCGCCATGAAGTACGGCGCGGACGACGCCAACCGCAACGAGTCCGGCGTGGTCTACAGCGCCGCCGGCGCGCCCGCGCTGGTGTACTCGTTCATGTCCCAGTTCACCGACCACTGGGGCAACTACGGCGCGACCCACCCGGCCGTGCAGGCCCACGCGACCATGGGCCGCAAGATGTTCGACATCGTGAACGCCGCGGGCCTGGCCGCGACCGACGCGATCACGCTCGAAGTCGAGCAGGAGTCCCCGGACGCGGGGCTCGCGCAGTAACCAAGGCAGAAGCCCCGGCTGCCCGCGTGAATGCGGGCGGCCGGGGCTTCGCTATGCAAGCGTTAGCCACCATGCAGCCCCCGCTCACCGGGTCGCTACGATCCGTTAACCGCGCGCCGCGACAGTGTTGCTCGCAACCCTTTCCCGCGGCGGCGTTCCCATAGGGTCCGCAACTACCCCCGAGTCCGCGTGGCTTGGCCCACCGCACCGAAACGAGTACAGCATGCCTGGACAACAGCACACGATCGGCCGTCGCACACTCCTCACCGGCTCCGCCGCCATCGCCGCGGGCTTCGCGGCCGCCCAGGTCGCAGAACCCGCCGCCGCGCAGCCGGCGACTAGCGCGCTCCAGTCCACAATAGATCCTAATGTGAGCGAGACGCTCAGCAGCGCAACACGTCTCGCGCAATTCGACGGCCCGGCCTTCGTCGACACGTACAGCACCAACACCACCGCGAACACCACCGCCGAGACCAACGCGGCGATCCGGGCGCTCAGCGGCATGGAAGACCTCTGGCAGACCGGCCCCGCCTGGAACAACGGCATCGTCGTCGACGAGCGCACCCTCGGCGACAACCTCGAGCACTGCGCCGAGGTCACCACAGGCCGCACCGACGCCGAAGCCAAGCAGGCCTTCATCTTCGACCGCCAGCACCAGAGCTACAGCGCCATCGGCGGCCTCGGCCCGCTCGAAGCCGCCTACAAGACCGGCGCGAAGGCCGTCACCGCCATCACCGCCGCACCCGACGGCACCCCCTCCGGTCCCGTCAGCGACGCCGTCCCCGCCGGCGCCCCGGCCGGATCGGCCATCGGCCCCGGCGCCGTCAACTCCGACCTCGGCAAGGTCGCCCAGCTCGTCAACGCCGTCCGCGGCGACTTCACCTCCTCCAACCCCAGCAAGTTCGCCTTCCAATACCCCCGGCCCTGGCGCATGAACGGCGACAGCGAGATCGTCGAGACCGGCGGCATCCCCGTCCTCGGCGTCACCGCCTACGACTCGCCCGTCCCGGTCGCCCCGCAGCTGCTGCGCCAGCGCTCGACCACGCCCGCCGAGGACGGCGGCTTCCCCTCCGGCCACACCAACGCCGCCTGGCTCGCCGCGTTCGCGCTCGCCTACGCCGTTCCCGAGCGCTACCAGGAGCTCCTCACCCGCGCCTCCGACGTGGCCGACTCCCGCATCACCGCCGGGATGCACTCCCCGGTCGACGTCGTCAGCGGGCGCATCCTCGCCACCGCTCTCGCCGCCGCGACCCTGCACAACCCGGTCAACGCCGAGCTCAAGGCCGCCGCCCGCGCCCAGGCGATCGAGTACTTCACCGCCGTCACCGGTGTGAGCGCCGACGAGCTGAACGCCTACGCGCACCGGGAAGGCCCCGACACCGACCAGTACGCCGACCGCGAGGCCAACCGCGCCGAGTACACCCCGCGCCTGACCTACATCCTCGAACGCGAGGACGCCGACACCGACTTCACCGCCCCCAAGGGCGCCGAGGTCCTCCTGGAGACCCGGTTGCCGTACCTCGACGCCGACCAGCGCCGCGAGGTCCTGCGCACCACCGCGCTCAAGGCCGGGTACCCGCTCCTGAACGGGCCCGAGCAGTGGGGCCGCCTCGACCTGTTCGCCGCCGCCGACGGCTACGGCCGCTTCGCCGAGGACGTCAACGTCGCGATGGACGCCGCGAACGGCGGCTTCAACGCCGCCGACACCTGGCGTGGTGACATCGGCGGCTCCGGCAAGCTCATCAAGACCGGCACCGGCTCGCTGACCCTCACGGGCGACAACTCGTTCTCCGGCGGCGTGTCCCTCACCGGCGGCACCCTGCGTGCGGCCTCCGCGAACGCCCTTGGCAAGGGCGCCGTGAACGTCAGCGGCGGGACCCTCGCCCTCGACGCGGCGGTCGAACTGCGCGGCGCCTACACCCAGGCGAACGCGACCCTCCAGGTCGTGCTCGGCGACGGCGACGAGCCGGTCCTGGACACGTCCAAGCCCGTCACCCTCGGAGCCGGCAGCGTCCTGAAGATCGCCCTCGACCCGCAGCGGCCCCCGGCCGCCGGCGTGAAGCTCCCGGTGATCAAGGCCAAGCAGGTCACCGGCACTTTCAGCGCCGTCGTTCTCGACCTGCCCGGTTACACCGCCACGGCCGAGTACGCCAAGAAGCGCGTCGAGATCCGCATCGACGCCGCATAGTCCGACGAAGCCCCGGCCGCTCGGCGGCCGGGGCCGCTCAAAATCCCTACAAATCTCGGCTCGTACATTTGTACGATTGAATTTGGAATTCAGGGCCTAAATCTCCATAGGCTTCATGGCAACTCCCACGAAAGGAACGCCATGAGCGCCAACGAAGTCCTCGCCTACTACACCGCCCCAGGCCCGCTCTCGGGCGCCGGAGTCCACCGCGACGCCCTGCTGTCCGTCCCGGGCGACATCCCCGGCATCCTGGCCGCCGTGCAGGGCATCCTCGTGCACCAGGACCTCGCCGGCGTCTACGGCTTCGAAATGCCCGAGGAGCGGCGCGCCACCGCGCACTTCCGCTCGACCGAACCGATCCTCGGCCGCGTCCTCGACGAGGATCCCCGTCCGCTGACCGAGCCGCGCCCGCCCGAACGCAGGATCGCCTGCACCTGCCGCACCTTCAGCCTCGTCGCCGTCGCCGCGATGCGCGTCCACGGCATCCCCGCCCGCGCCCGCTGCGGCTTCGGCAACTACTTCGAACCCGGCTGGCACATCGACCACTGGGTCGCCGAGTACTGGAACGGGAAGGAGTGGATCCTCGCAGACGCGCAGATGGACCCCCTCCTCATCAAGACGCTCGGGTTCGAGTTCGACCCCGCCGACGTGCCCCGCGACCGCTTCGTCGTGGGCGGACGGGCCTGGATCCGCTACCGCGCCGGGAAACTCGACCCCGACAAGTGCGGCCTGACCCTCCCGGGGGAGCAGGGCGCCTGGTGGATCGCCGCCAACCTCATCCGCGACGTCGCCGCCCTCGCCAACATGGAGCTGCTGCCCTGGGACGTCTGGGGCCGCATGCCCGAGCCCGAGGACGCGATCGGCCCGGACCTGATCGCACTCCTCGACGAGCTCGCCGCCGTCACCGCCGACCCGGACACCGCCGCCGAGGTTCGCTCACGCTACGAGGCCGACGAGCGACTGCGCGTCCCCGAGCAGGTCCGCAACCACCTGCGCCGGCGCCTTGAGACCGTCATCGCGGCCGACTGACACGGGTGGTGCTGTACGGTTCGGTGCGTATCCCACACAAAAGGAGTGACCAAGTGGACGTGGAGCGCACCGAGCTGCCCGGAATCGGAGTGCGGTTTGAATTCGAGACCAAACGCCATGTGCGACTTGGCATCGTCGCCCACCGCGAAGGCCGCCGCGACTTCATCATCTACGACCCCGACGACCCGGACTCGATGCTCGACTGCATCGTCTTCTCGGCAGACGAGTCGTCCGCGATCGGCGAACTGCTCGGCGGCGCCCGCATCGTCGAGAAGCTCAACCGGCTCCACCACGAGATCGACAACCTCGTCTCCCGCCAGCTCCACATCGACGCCACCAGTCCCTACGCAGAGCGGCCGCTCGGCGACACGCGGGCGCGGACTCGCACCGGAGCGTCCATTGTGGCCATCGTCCGGGCCGACAGCGTCGAGACCGGCCCCGCCCCCTCCGCGATCCTCCACGTCGGCGACCGCCTGGTGACCATCGGGACCCAGGAAGCCGTCGACGGGGTCGACCGAATTCTGCGCGGTCTCGGCTGATGCACGGGACCGTCGAGCTCCTCCTCGAACTTGGCATCCTGATCGGGGCCCTCGGTCTCCTCGGCGCTTTCGCCGGCCGATTCGGCATCTCCGCGATCCCGTTCTACCTCCTCGCCGGCCTCGCCTTCGGACACGGCGGCATCTACGAGATGCACTCCATCACCGGCTTCCTCGACGTCGGCGCCGAAGTCGGCGTCGTCCTCCTGCTGTTCACGCTCGGCCTCGAATACACGCCGCGGGAACTGCTCGGCACCATGAAGACCTCATGGCTCGGCGCGATCGTCGACCTGGTCCTCAACGCCACGCCCGGCGTGGCCTGCGCGCTCCTGCTCGGCTGGGGCCCGATCGCGGCCGTCGTCTTCGGCGGGGTCACGTACGTGTCCTCCTCGGGCATCATCGCGAAGGTCCTCACCGACCTCGGCTGGCTGGGCAACCGCGAGACGCCCACAGTGCTGTCACTGCTGGTCGCCGAGGACCTGATCATGGCCCTCTACCTGCCGATCCTCACCACGATCCTCGCGGGCCTCGCGTTCGCGCAGGCCGCGTGGGGGCTGGCGATCGCGCTGCTGGCAGTCGCCGGGGCCTTCGTGGTCGCCTCCCGCTGCGGCGGGGCGCTCTCGCGGTTCCTCTCCTCGTCGAGCGACGAGATCCTGCTGCTCAAGGTCATGGGCATCGTCCTGGTCGTGGCCGGTCTCGCCGAGCAGGTGCACGTGTCGGCGGCGGTCGGCGCGTTCTTCGTGGGCATCGCCCTGTCGGGCGAGGTCTCACGGCAGGCGGAGGAGACGCTGGAGCCGTTGAAGAACCTGTTCGCGGCGATCTTCTTCGTCAACTTCGGGTTGGAGACGGATCCGACGGCGCTGCCACCGGTGCTGCCGATCGCGGTCGCGCTGGCGGTGTGCACGATCGCGACGAAGTTCGCGACGGGCTGGTGGGCGGCCGGAAGAGGCGGTTCGGCCTTCACCGGCAAGCTGCGGGCCGGGCTGGTGCTGCTGCCGAGAGGCGAGTTCTCGATCGTCATCGCCGGTCTCGGCGTGACCGCGGGGCTCGATCCGCAACTCGGTTCGGTGGCGGCGGCGTACGTGCTGATCCTGGCCGCGGTAGGACCGCTGGCTCCACGGCTGGCGGGCCCGATCGTGGCGAAGCGCCGCAAGAAGGCCCGAGCAAAGCGGCTGGCAGCCGCCGAGGTCTAAGCCGGAGGGCGTCGCCACTGCGGCCGACGACATACCGGCTACCGGCCCGATCGGGTGCCGTGGCGGTCGCCACAGCACCCGATCGAGTGACAAGAACGCCGCCGAGCTCGATTTCTGTCGTACCCGCGCGGAAGGCTCGCTGCGTACCTTATTTCCCCTCTAGTGGTGGGTGGGGGCTGTGGATGGCAGTGGGCGTCGCGACCAGCGCTCGCTTTACTCGCTGCTGCGGGAGTGAAGATTGCGACAGTGGCCACAGCGCGGTGCGAACCGTTACACGGGCTTGATAAAACTCAGGGATGGCTGAAACCGCGAACCCGCCCCGCCCGCAAGACGAGGTCGTCGACATCGCCCGCGACCTCATCCGCATCGACACCACCAACACCGGCGACAACGCGACCGCCAAGGGCGAGCGCGCCGCCGCCGAGTACGTGGCCGAGAAGCTCGCCGAAGTCGGCCTCGAAGCCAAGATCTACGAGTCCGCGCCCGGCCGCGCCTCCGTCGCCTGCCGCTACCCCGGCGCCGACCCCACCCGCGGGGCCCTCCTCCTCCACGGCCACCTCGACGTCGTCCCCGCCGAAGCCAGCGAATGGTCCGTCCACCCCTTCGCCGGCGAGATCAAGGACGGCTACCTCTTCGGCCGCGGCGCGGTCGACATGAAGGACTTCGACGCGATGCTCCTCGCGCTCGTCCGCTCCTGGAAACGCTCCGGCAAGGTCCCCCCGCGCGACCTCGTCCTCCTCTTCACCGCCGACGAGGAGGCCGGCTCGGACTACGGCGCCCGCTTCATGGTCGAGGAGCACCCCGAGGTCTTCGAAGGCGTCACCGAAGCGGTCGGCGAAGTCGGCGGCTTCTCCATGACCCTCCCCAACGACCTGCGCGTCTACGTGGTCCAGACCGCCGAGAAGGGCCTCGACTGGCTGCGCCTGCGCGCCACCGGCCGCCCCGGCCACGGTTCGATGCTCCACGACGACAACGCCGTCACCCGCCTGACCCGCGCCGTCGCCAACATCGGCCAGCACGAGTTCCCCGTCGTGATGACCCCGACCGTGCGCCAGTTCCTGGAGTCCGTCTCCGAACTCACCGGCATCGAGTTCGACCCGAACAACCCCGACGAGACCGTCGCGAAACTCGGCCCCGTCGCCCGCCTCATCGGCGCGACCCTGCGCAACACGGCGAACCCGACCCGCCTCAACGCCGGCTACAAGACCAACGTCATCCCCTCCACGGCCGAGGCCGTCCTCGACTGCCGCTCCCTGCCGGGACGCAACGACGAGCTCGAGGCCACCCTGCGCGAACTCGCCGGCGCCGGCATCGACTTCGACTACGAGATCCGCCAGCCCGGCTATGAGACCAGCTTCGACGGCGCCCTCGTGGACGCCATGGCCGAGGCCATCCGCCTCGCCGACCCCGGCGCCCGCACCGTCCCGTACATGCTCTCGGGCGGCACGGACGCGAAGGCGTTCGCGACCCTCGGCATCCGCTGCTTCGGCTTCGCACCGCTCAAGCTCCCCGCGGACCTGGACTTCACCGCCCTGTTCCACGGCATCGACGAGCGCGTCCCGATCGACGGCCTCCAGTTCGGCGTCGACGTCATGGACCGCTTCCTCTCCCAGTCGTAGACCCGAGAACCCAACGGGCCCTAGTGCAGTGAGTGCGGTGAGTTGCCTCACCGCACTAGGGCCCGCAAAGCTCTGGACACCCCGCCGCCACCGACGCTAGAATCGGTGGCGATGTTGATTTTCCTCTAGAAGCAGCCAGGTCGCCGCGTCGAGCAATGCTCCGCGTAGACCATCGAGGCGCGCATCGCAATCCATGAGCCCATCGGCTTCCACCGCGCATGCCGCCGTCCCCCTTCGCGATCGACTGCCTTCTGGAGACGCCATGTTCCGCCATGCCCAACTATCCCTTGTGGAAATCACCAAGCGCTACGCCGCCCACCTCGTCCTCGACCGGGTGAGCTTCGCCGTCAAACCCGGGGAGCGCCTCGGCATCGTCGGCGACAACGGCTCCGGCAAGTCCACCCTGCTCAGGCTCCTCGCTGCGGTCGAAGCACCCGACAACGGCGAACTCACCGTGATCTCGCCGGGCGGCATCGGCTACCTGCCGCAGCAGCTCGACCTGCCCGAAGACCACACCGTCGCCGATGCGATCGACCTGGCACTGGCCGACCTGCGCGACATCGAGCGGGCCATGCGCGACACCGAACGCGCGCTGGCGGACGGCGACGACACCGCCGCCGAGACCTACGCCGACCTGCTCGCGAGCTTCGAAGCCCGCGAAGGCTGGGAAGCGGACCTGCGGGTCGACCTCGCCATGAACGCGCTCGGCCTGCCGGGCCTCGACCGCGACCGCCCCCTGGGGACCCTCTCGGGAGGCGAACGCTCAAGGCTGATGCTGGCCGCGACGCTCGCCGCGAGACCGGCGCTGCTGCTCCTCGACGAACCGTCGAACGACCTCGACGATGACGCGGTGGCCTGGCTCGAAGCACAACTGCGGGACTGGCGCGGGACGGTGGTCGCGGTGACGCACGACAGGGCCTTCCTGGAAGCCGTCACGACCACCATGATCGAGGTCGAAGACCGCAAAGTCCGCCGCTACGGCAACGGCTACGCGGGCTATCTCAACGCAAAGGAGATCGAACGTCAGCAGGCCCAAGCGGCTTACGAAACCTGGAGCACCGAAGTCGAACGCCAAGAGGGCATCGTGGAGCACAACGCGGGCCGCATGGACGCCATCCCGCGAAAGCTGGAGAAGCCCGGCTCCGGAGCAGGGGCCTTCCGGGCTAGGGGCCGCACGCATGGTGCGGGAAGCCGCATCAAGGTCGCGAAGCAGATGCTCGAACGGCTGCACGCCAACCGCGCGCCACAGCCACCCGAACCGATGCGATTCGAGTCCGGCCTGGAGACCACCGGAGCCGACACCGAGGCTCCCGCGCTGGCGCTCAGGGAGATCCGAGTAGGAGACCGCCTCAAGGTAGCGGAGTTGACCGTCGCCCACGGCGAACGAATCCTGGTGACCGGCCCGAACGGCGCGGGAAAGACGACGCTCATGCGGGTCCTTGCAGGAGAACTCGAACCTGATGAGGGCAAGGTTGAACGAACCGGCACGGTAGGACATCTGCGCCAGCTCGCGGGACCCGGATCGGGGAGGCAGTCGGTATTGCGGGCCTTCGCGGTAGGACGGGTCGGCACGCTCGAAGAGCACGCCGAAACATTGGATCGCCTGGGACTGTTCACCCACGACCAGTTCGGAACGCAAGTCGCCGCGTTGTCAGTAGGCCAGCGCCGCCGCCTGGAGTTGGCTCGACTGGTCACAAGGCCTGTAGATGTGCTGCTGCTGGACGAGCCGACCAACCACCTGTCACCGATGCTCGCGGAACAGCTCCAAGAGGCCCTGGCGGGTTACCAGGGAACGGTGATCCTGGTCAGCCATGACAGGCGATTGCGGGAGTCCTTCAGCGGTCGCCACCTGGAGATGGACGCCGGAGCCCTCACCGGTGACCGGAGTCCGGCGGGTGTCATCGCCGGGCGATGACCAGTTCTCTTCCGGCCGAGGCGCATTGCGCCGCGTATTCGGCCGGTGGGGATCCGATGAGGTCCTTGAAGTCGTGGGTGAAGTGGGCCTGGTCCGACCAGCCGAGTTCGGCCGCGAGCCGGGCCAGGTCCGCTCCCGGGTCCTCGGCGAGGCGGTCGGCCGCGTCGTGGAGCCGGTAGCGGCGGATCAGGGTCTTCGGGCCCAGACCCACGTAGTCCTGGAACAGGCGCTGCAAGGTCTTGGGGGACATGGCGAACCGGGCCGCCACCTGGTCGACCCTGGTGATCGCGCGGTCCTCCAGCATCGCTGACACGACCGCCAGCAGCCGTTGGTACCGCGGGTCGGGGCGCTCGGGCAGCCGCGCCGACAGGAAGCGCGAGACGACCTGCACGGCTTCGGCATCGGTGCCGTTCATGACGATGGCGTTCAGTTCGTCGGCCTCGGGCCCGAGCACCGTGGCCGCGCCCGCCGACCAGTCCGCGAGCGCCGCGGCCGCGACGTCGCCGTAGGCCGTGAACCCGCCGGGCCGGAACTTCACCCCGAACACCCGGCCGCGGCCGGTGAGCGGGTGCCGTGAGACCGCGAGGCCGGGCCCGTGGACCTCCGCGCCGAGCACCGGCATGAAGCTCAGGTTCACGCACGGATGGGGGATCACCACCGACTCGTACGAGGCGCCCTCGGGCAGGTCCCAGTGCACCGACCAGTACCGCTCGACGTACTCGCCGAGCGGCCCCGTCTCGTAGTATCGGCGCAGGTCGATGTACTGCACGGCCTCCTGGGGTCGCAGGATGCCCTTGTCGCTGGCGGTCGGTCCGGTCACGCTCCGAATATTAGTTCGGGGGTGTGTCGTTTTTTCACAAGCGTGAGGTCAGGGGCTCGGCGAGACTGGACCCATGAGCACTGAACATGCGAACGCCGCAAAGGTGAACCCGATCCCGGACGGCTACCACTCGATCACGCCGTTCATCGTCGTCAACGAGGCCGCGAAGGCCATCGAGTTCTACGAGAACGTCTTCGGCGCCACGGTCCTGACCCGCAACGACGGCCCGGACGGGTCCGTCATGCACTGCGAGGTCCAGATCGGCGACTCGATCCTCCAGCTCGGCGACGCGAACCCGGCCTTCGGCCTGGAGTCGCCCAACGCGGAGACCATCACGGCCTCGCTGGTGCTCTACGTCGAGGACTGCGACGCCGTCTTCGCCAAGGCCGTCGAGGCCGGGGCCACTGTCCGCGAGGAGCCCTCGGTGTTCCTCACCGGGGACCGGTACGCCTCGATCGCCGACCCGTTCGGTCGCCGCTGGTCGATCATGACCCGCGTCGAGGACGTCCCCCGCAAGGAGGCCGAGCGCCGCGTCGACGAGTGGATCGCCTCCATGGGCCAGGCCGAAGCCTAAGCGCCGCAAAGCAATCGGGGGCAAGCGCTGCTTGCCCCCGTTGCGCGCTCAGTAACTCTCCGGATAGCCCACCGTCGGCGCCGACACGTCGTCCAGCGCCAGGCGGATCTCCGGGGGCAGGAACAGCTGCTCGGTCGCCAGCGAGGCCCGCAGCTGCGTCGCGTTGCGCGCGCCCACGATCGCCGAGGCCACGCCCGGCTGATCCCGCACCCACGCCAGCGCCACCTCAAGCGGGCTCACCCCGAGCCCTTCGGCCGCCGTCGCACACGCCTCCACGATCCCGGCCGACCGCTCGTCCAGGTACACCCCGGCGAACCGCGACCACTGCGCCGAGACCGCCCGCGAATCGGCCGGGCGCCCGAACCGGTACTTGCCCGTCAGCACGCCGCGCCCCAGCGGCGACCACGCGAGAACGCCCATCTCCAGCGCGAGGCACGCGGGCAGGACCTCCCGCTCGACGCCCCGCTGCAGCAGCGAGTACTCGACCTGGCTCGCCACGATCGGCGTCCGCCCCGGCCACGCCGACTGCCACGCGAACGCGCGCGCGGTCTGCCAGCCGGTGTGATTCGACAGTCCCACATAGCGGACCTTGCCGCTCGACACCGCGCCGTCCAGCACCGACATGGTCTCCTCGAGCGGAGTGTCGGGGTCGTACACCTGGAGGATCCACAGGTCGATGTAGTCGGTCCCGAGCCGCTGCAGCGACCCTTCGAGGGACCGCAGCAGCCACCCGCGCGAGGTGTCCCGCTTGCGCGGCGCCCCGTCGGTGCGCACGCCGGCCTTCGTGGCGATGTGGAGGTCCGAGCGCGACACGACCTTGCCGATGAGCTGGCCGATCACCGCTTCGGACGCACCCTGGCCGAACACGTCCGCGGTGTCCACGAGCGTGCCTCCGGCCTCGACGAAGGTCTGCAGCTGCGCCGCGGCGTCCTCGAGTCCGGCCTCATCGGTGGTCCACGTCATCGTCCCCAGGCCTAGCGAGGAGACTTCGATGCCGCTGCGTCCAAGTGGTCGGCGTTCCATGAGCACACAAGGTACATCGAGCAACCCTCGCATGAAAGCCTCAGGTGCTCTTGAGAGGACAATGCGTGACCGCGGACCCTGCCCCGGGCACTGGCCGGTCGGCCGGTATTCGAAATAAGATCGCGGGCATGGATTCATGGACCGCACCGCACGTACCCGCCCTGCCCGGCCACGGCCCGGCCCTGCGCCTGCACGACACCGCCTCGGCGGGCCTGCGCGAGACCGTCAAGCCCGGCAGCGAGCGCGCCTCGATGTACGTGTGCGGCATCACCCCCTACGACGCCACGCACTTGGGCCACGCCGCCACCATGATCACCTTCGACCTGGTCCACCGCTACTGGCTCGACCAGGGCCTCGACGTCCACTACGCGCAGAACGTCACCGACGTCGACGAGCCCCTCTTCGAACGCGCCGAACGCGACGGCACCGACTGGCAGGTCCTGGGACTGCGCGAGACCGCCCTCTACCGCGAGGACATGGTCGCGCTGCGCGTCCTCCCGCCCCGCCACTACGTGGGCGCCGTCGAGTCCCTCCCCTCCGCGGGCAAGGCCGTCGCCGACCTGCTGGAGAAGGACGCGGCCTACCGCCACGAGAGCGGCGACGTCTACTACGCCGTCGAGTCGAACCCCGACTTCGGCAGCGCCTCGAACTACGACCGCGAGACCATGCTCCGCTACTCCCGCGAGCGCGGCGGCGACCCCGACCGCGAAGGCAAGCGCGACCCCCTCGACCCGATCCTGTGGAACGCCCCGAAGGACGGCGAGCCCTCCTGGAACTCCGCCGCGGGCCCGGGCCGCCCCGGCTGGCACATCGAGTGCGCCTGCATCGCCCTGGACTACCTCGGCGAGTCCATCGACGTCCAAGGCGGCGGCAACGACCTCATCTACCCCCACCACGAGATGTCCGCGGCCCACGCCGAATCCCTCACGGGCGTCAAGCCCTTCGCGAACTCCTACGTCCACACCGGCATGATCGGCCTCGACGGCGAGAAGATGTCGAAGTCCCTGGGCAACCTCGTCTTCGTCTCCAAACTCCGCGCCGAAGGCGTCGACCCCGCCGCGGTCCGCCTGGCCCTCCTCTCCCACCACTACCGGTCCGACCGGCAGTGGAGCGCCGCCGCGCTGGCCGAAGCAGAACTGCGCCTGGGACGCTGGCGAGAGGCCGCCTCACGCGAACTGGCCGTCCCGGCCGGGACGATGCTGACCGCCGTCCGCGAGCGCCTGGCCGACGACCTGGACACCGCCGGGGCCCTCGCGGCGGTCGATTCCTGGGCCAACGAAACGCTCTCCGCAGGGGGCGAGGACCCCTCCGGTTCGGCGCTTGCCCGCGACACGATCGGAGGATTGCTCGGCATAGACTGCACGCGCTGATTGTGCGAAATGCCGAGTATCGGTACGCTGTAACTGAGCGTGGCCGACTCCCCATTCCTCCTGGAGTCGAATTGAAGATCCTGCTGCTTGCGTCCGCTTTCAACGGTCTCACTCAGCGAGTGTGGTGCAGCCTGCGCGAGCAGGGCCACGACGTCGGCGTCGAACTGGCCCCCGCCCACAGCACCCCCGAGTCGCTGACCAGCGCGGTCGAACGGATCGACCCCGATCTCATCCTGTGCCCCTTCCTGAAGCACCGGGTCCCCGAGGAGGTCTGGCGGCGCTGGACGACCGTGATCGTCCACCCTGGACCCGTCGGCGACCGCGGTCCCTCCTCGCTCGACCACGCGCTGCTCGGTCAGAGCCCCCGTTGGGGCGTCACCGCGCTCTCGGCGGTCGAGGAGATGGACGCGGGCCCGATCTGGGCCTCCTTCACCTTCGATGTGCCCGAAGGCATCACGAAGTCGGCGCTGTACAACGGCCGGGTCGCCGACGCCGCCATGGACTGCGTCGCGGCCACCGTCCGCAAGGTCGCCGCGGGGGACCGGCCCGTGCCGGTCGACCAGCAGCCGCGCGCCGTCCCGGGCACCGGTGAGCTCCCGCTGCTGCGCCGAACGGCCTTCGCGCTCGACTGGCGCGCTCCAGCGACCGACCTGGCCCGGCGCATCGCCGCCGCCGACGGCGCCCCCGGCGCGCCCGCCGAACTCGACGGCCGCACCTACTGCCTCTTCGACGCCGCTGCGACCGACGACCACACCGGAGCCGAACCCGGCACGATCGTCGGCCGCGACCGCGAGGCGATCGCGTTCGCCACCGGCCGCGGCACCCTCTGGGTCGGCTACGCCGCGCTCCTGGAGCACAAGCGCGGCCCGAAACTCCCGGCCGCCATGGTCATCGACGCGCAGCACGCGCCGTTCCTGCCCGCGCCCGAGCCCATCGCCGAGACCGTCTACCGCCGCGAAGGCGACATCGGCTACCTCACCATCCGCTCCTACAACGGCGCCATGCACACCGAGCAGTGCCGCCGCCTCACCGGAGCGGTCGAGAAGGCCCTCATCGAGGACACCCGCATCCTCGTCCTCACCGGCACCGAGCACGCCTTCTCCAACGGCATCCACCTCGGCGTCATCGGCGCCGCGGCCGACCCCGCCGCGGAGGCCTGGGACAACATCAACGCGATCGACGAGCTGTGCCTGGCGATCGCCGGCGCCGACCAGCTCACCGTCGCCGCGTTCTCCGCCAACGCGGGCGCGGGCGGCGTCATGGCCGCCCTGTGCGCCGACGTCACCGTCGCCCGCGACGGCACCGTCCTCAACCCCTACTACGACATGGGCATCTACGGCTCCGAACTGCACACCTGGTCGGTCGCCAACCGCGTCGGCGAGCAGGCCGCCGCCCGCCTCCTCGGCGACAAGCTGCCGATCTCCGCCGCCGAGGCCGCCCACATGGGCCTCATCGGCGCGGTCGGCCCTCGCGACTGGGACGAGTTCCAGCGCTGGCTGCGCGCGGTGGCCATCGGCTACAACGAGCCGGTCACGCGCGGGCGCATGTTCGCCGCCAAGGCCCGCCGCAGCGCCGAATCGAAGCCCCTGTCCTACTACCAGACCATCGAGCTGGCCGAGATGGCCCGGGACTTCTTCGACGACCGCCACGGCTTCGACGCCAAGCGCCGCGCGTTCCTGGGCAAATCGGCACCGACCGAGACGCCCGCGAAGCTCCGTTTCGCCTGATCGGGGCCCTTTTTCCAAGGACAGGGCTTGCCAGTCCCGCCACTGCGTTGACAGGCCCGTTCCCACCTGATGGACTGTCCCTATGTTCGAAGAAGGACAGTACTTCGCGCCGGTCAACACCGACGCCGACGGCACGGTCGTCGTGGAACTGGGTGAGAACCACCCGGGCTTCGCCGACCCCGAGTACCGCGACCGGCGCAACGCCATCGCGGCCCTCGCATTGGAATGGGAACCGGGCCTACCCATGCCCGAGGTCTCCTACACCGACACCGAACACGAGATCTGGCGGCTGGTCAGCGCCGAACTCGCGGTCAAACACCAGGCCCTGGCCGCCCGCGAGTACCTGGACGGCGGCGAGCGCCTCAAGCTCCCGGCCGACCACATCCCGCAGCTCCACGAGGTCTCCGAAAAGCTCGAACCGCTCACCGGGTTCAGTTACCTGCCCGCCGCCGGGCTCGTGCCGCTGCGCGAGTTCTACGGGGTGCTCTCCGACGGGAAGTTCCATGCGACGCAGTACATCCGGCACCATTCGGTGCCCCTGTACACGCCGGAACCGGACGTCGTCCACGAGGTCATCGGCCACGCCAACGCCCTCGCCTCGCCGCGTTTCGCCGCGCTCTACCGCGCCGCGGGGGAGGCGGCCCGCCGCGTCCACTCCGAGGACGCGCTCGAGTTCGTCTCCCGCGTCTTCTGGTTCACCCTCGAATTCGGGGTCATGAGCGAGGACGACGGCCTCAAGGCCTACGGCGCGGGCATCCTCTCCTCGTACGGGGAGATCGACGAGTTCCGCGGCATGACGATCCTGCCGCTCGACCTCCTCACCATGGGCACCGTCGAATACGACATCACCAAGTACCAGGACAAGCTCTTCGACGCGGGGTCGATGGAGCAGCTGGAGGACGTGGTGGGGGAGTTCTGGACGAACTGCGACGACGAGTCGATCGAGCGGTTGAAAGCCGACGGGGGAGTCGGCGAGGCCGCGCTCTAGGCCGTGCCCCGCTTAATACAGGCCCGCTTCGTACTTCGGGCCGTACTTGTCGACCAGCTCCTCCAGGGTCTGGTCGATCACCTGGGTCTCCTTGACCATCCGGGCGTGCGAGGGCACCGCGTCGGGCGTCCACGTCTCGGGCTTCCACACGCCCGAGCGCATCGACGCCTTGCCGCAGTGGAAGTAGATCGTGTCGATCTCGACCACGAGCGCCAGGACCGGCCTGTGGCCCTTGACGATCATGTCCGCGAAGAAGGGCGCGTCCGAGACCACCCGGGCGCGCCCGTTGAGCCGCAGGGTCTCCCGGCGGCCGGGGAGGAGGGACAGGACGCCGACATGCGGGTTGGCGAGCACGTTGTGGTAGCCGTCGACCCGGTGGTTGCCCTTGCGCTCGGGGATGGCGATCGTGGAGTCGTCGAGGACGTGGATGAGCTGCCCGGCGGGGTCGCCCTTGGGTGAGGCGTCGCAGTTGCCCTCGGCGTCGGCCGTCGCGAGGACGCAGTAGGGGGAGGCGGCCAGCCAGGCCCGGTCGTGCTCGTGGAGCTTCGCGCGCTCCTTGCTGGCGGCCTGGGGCGCGACATCGCCCACGATCTCGCGGAGCTTCGCGGGATCGGTGACTTCGGTCCACAAGCGGCTGTCGACTGTGTCCATTAGGGCCCCTTCGGGAGAGACGGCCGTTACGACCCGATGCTACGCCCATCGGACTCGGATTTCGATCGCCGTTCATCGGCGTCGGCGAGCGCGTGCCGGACCGCGTATCTCACCGTCCAGTACAGGACGTAGAACCCGATCGCGGCGAATATGAATGGTACGAACGCTTCCATGCCCCGCATCCTATTCGTCCGACTGTGATCTTCATCCGACACGGTGCCCATCCAGTGAAACGGAGTTCCCACTTGTCGGCACCCGCCAGTACCCTTGACCCCGTGTCTGCGAAGAGTCTTTTCCTTGAGGTCCTGTCCCGCCGCGTCGTGATCGCAGACGGCGGCATGGGCACCATGCTGCAGACCTTCGACCCCACCATGGAGGACTACGACGGCCACGAGGGCCTCTCCGACATCCTCTGCCTGACCCGCCCCGACATCGTCCTGGGCATCCACGACGCCTACCTCGCCGCCGGGGCCGACTGCGTCGAGACCAACAGCTTCAACGCCAACTACGGCGGCCTCGTCGAATACGACATCGTCGACCGCGCCCGCGAGATCGCCCGCGCCGCCGCCACCCTCGCCCGACAGAAGGCCGACGAGTATGCCACCCCCGAATGGCCCCGGTTCGTCCTCGGCTCCATGGGCGGCGGCACCCGCCTGCCCACCCTCGGCCACGCGCCCTTCGCGCTGCTGAGGGACCACTACGAGGAGTGCTCCGCCGGCCTCATCGAAGGCGGCGCCGACGCGCTCCTGGTCGAGACCGCCCAGGACCTCCTCCAGGCCAAGGCCGCCGTCATCGGCGCCAAGCGGGCGAACGCCGCCCTCGGCACCAGCGTCCCGATCATCGCCCAGGTCACCGTCGAGACCACCGGCACCATGCTCGTCGGCGGCGAGATCGGCGCGGCCCTCACCAGCCTCGTCGCCCTCGGCATCGACCTCATCGGCCTCAACTGCGCCACCGGCCCGGACGAGATGAGCGAGAGCATCCGCTACCTCTCCCGCCACTCCCCGGTCCCGATCTCGATCATGCCCAACGCGGGCCTGCCGACCCTCGGCCCCGACGGCGCGCTCTACCCGCTCACCCCCGAAGAGCTCGCCGACGCCCACGAGGAGTTCGTCAAGAACTTCGGCGTCAACCTCGTCGGCGGCTGCTGCGGCACCACCCCCGACCACATCCGCGCCGTCCGCGCCCGCCTCGGCGGCGCCCCCGAGAACATCATCGCGCCGGGGCCGCGCACGCCCGTGATCGAAGCGGGCGTCTCCTCCTCCTACCACCACGTCCCCTACCTCCAGGACGCCTCGATCCTCAACGTCGGCGAGCGCACGAACGCCAACGGCTCCAGGGCCTTCCGCGACGCCATGCTCGCCGCCGACTACGACCGCTGCGTCGAGATCGCCCGCGAGCAGGCCGGCGCCGGCTCCCACCTCCTCGACCTGTGCATCGACTACGTCGGCCGCGACGGCGCCGAGGACATGCGCGTCCTCGCCTCCCGCTTCGCCACTGCCTCGACCCTGCCGATCATGCTCGACTCCACCGAGCCGAACGTGGTCGAAGCCGGGCTCGACGCCCTCGGCGGCAAATGCGTCGTCAACTCCGTCAACTTCGAAGACGGCGACGGTCCGAACTCCCGCTACCAGCGCATGATGCCCCTCGTCGCCGAGCACGGCGCGGGCGTCGTCGCCCTGTGCATCGACGAGGACGGCCAGGCCCGCGACCGCGACTGGAAGGTCCGCGTCGCCGCCCGCCTCATCGACGACCTCACCGGCACCTGGGGCATGAAGGTCCAGGACATCTTCGTCGACGCCCTCACCTTCCCCATCTCCACCGGCCAGGAGGAGACCCGCAAGGACGGCATCGAGACCATCGCCGCCATCCGCGAGATCGCCCGGCTCTACCCCGGCGTGAACTTCACCCTCGGCGTCTCCAACATCTCCTTCGGCCTCAACCCGGCCGCCCGCCAGGTCCTCAACTCCGTGTTCCTCCACGAATGCGTCCAGGCCGGGCTCACCAGCGCGATCGTCCACGCCTCCAAGATCGTCCCGATGGCCTCCATCCCCGAGGAGCAGCGCCAGATCGCCCTCGACATGGTCTACGACCGCCGCGCCGAGGACTACGACCCGCTCCAGAAGCTCATCGAGGTCTTCGACGGCGTCAGCCTCGCCGGCACCAAGGAGGCCCGCGCCGAAGCCCTCGCCGCGCTCCCGCTCGGCGAGCGCCTCGCCCAGCGCATCATCGACGGCGACAAGAACGGCCTCGACACCGATCTCGACACCGCCCTCGCCGAAGGCAAGCGGCCCTTGGAGATCATCAACGACCACCTCCTCGACGGCATGAAGGTCGTCGGCGACCGCTTCGGCTCCGGCCAGATGCAGCTGCCGTTCGTCCTCCAGTCCGCCGAGGCCATGAAGTTCGCCGTCGCCCACCTCGAACCGCACATGGACAAGGCCGACGCCGCCGACAAGGGCACCATCGTGCTCGCCACCGTCCGCGGCGACGTCCACGACATCGGCAAGAACCTCGTCGACATCATCCTGTCCAACAACGGCTACACCGTCGTGAACCTCGGCATCAAACAGCCGATCAACGCCATCCTCGACGCCGCCGAAGCGCACCAGGCCGACGTCATCGGCATGAGCGGCCTCCTCGTGAAGTCCACCGTGATCATGAAGGACAACCTCGCGGAGATGATGGCCCGCAGCCTCCACCGGCGCTGGCCGGTCCTGCTCGGCGGCGCCGCGCTCACCCGCGCCTACGTCGAGGACGACCTGCGCGACATGTTCGAAGGCGGCCAGGTCCACTACGCGCGCGACGCCTTCGAAGGCCTCGACCTCATGAACAAGGTCATGACCGCCCGCAAGACCGGCGTGTCCATCACCGACCCCGAGCAGGACGCCAAGATCGCGCTGCGCCGGGAGCGGCGCGCCAAGCAGGCCACGATGGTCGCCGAGACCCTCCCGGACCTCGACGACACCTCTGTGCGCTCGGGCGTCGCCACCGACGTGGAGATCCCGGTGCCGCCGTTCTACGGCTCGCGCGTCCTCAAGGGCATCCAGCTGGCCGAGTACGCCGCGCTGCTCGACGAGCGCGCCACCTTCATCGGCCAGTGGGGCCTCAAGCCCACGCGCGGTGACGGGCCTTCCTACGAGGAGCTGGTCGAGACCGAGGGCCGCCCGCGCCTGCGCTACTGGCTCGACCGCCTCGCCACGGACAACGTCCTGGAAGCGAAGATCGCCTACGGGTACTTCCCGGTCTACTCCGAGGGGAACACCCTCGTGGTCCTGGACGAGAACGGGCACGCCGAGCGCGCCCGGTTCACCTTCCCGCGCCAGCGCCGCGACCGGCGCCTGTGCCTGGCGGACTTCTTCCGCGCCAAGGACGGCGAGCGGCTCGACGTCCTCGGCATGCAGCTGGTCACCTTGGGCTCCAAGGTCTCCGAGTACACCAACGAGCTGTTCCAGGCCAACGCCTACCGCGACTACCTGGAAGTCCACGGCCTCACCGTGCAGCTCACGGAGTCGCTCGCGGAGTACTGGCACCGGCGCATGCGCCGCGAATGGGTGCTGCCCTCGGGCGGCACCGTCGCGGACGCCGACCCCGACAACCTGAGCGGGATCCTCGACGTCGACTTCCGCGGCTGCCGCTACTCCTTCGGCTACCCGGCCTGCCCCGAGCTGGCCGACCGCGCGACCCTCGTCCAGCTCCTCGGGGCCGACCGCATCGGCGTCGAACTGTCCGAAGGGGACCAGCTCCACCCGGAGCAGTCCACCGACGCGATCGTCCTCCACCACCCCGAAGCGAGCTACTTCAACGCCAAATAAGGGCTCGAGGATCCCTACCAATTTACGGCTCGCAAGCGCCGCCAAGGGTGCGCCATTGGGGCGCCGGGCACCGCGCCCCGAGCTGACTACACACGCGCGCGCCCGGACCGGCACCATAGAGCCATGTCGCACGAACTCGTCGCCTACCTCGGCGTCATGGACGCCGGGAAGTCCACCCTCGCGCTCCAGTACCACCACTCCCTCGGCGGCAGTGGCGTCGTCTACACCTCCATGGACCGCGGCGGCGAAGGCGTCGTCTCCAGCCGCCTCGGCCTCAGCCACGAGGCCCGCGAAGTCAAACCCGGCTTCGACATCTACGACGACCTCGCCGAGATCAAACCCCCCTACGTGATCGTCGACGAAGTCCAGTTCCTCGAAGCCCCCCGCCAGATCAACCACCTCGCGGACGCCGTCGACGGCCTCGGCCTCGACGTCTACGCCTTCGGGCTCAAGACCGACTTCCTCGGCAGGCTCTTCCCCGCCACCCAGCGCCTCATCGAACTCGCCGACCGCGTCGAAGAGCTCCCCGTGCGCGTCAACTGCTGGTGCGGCGAACGCGGCACCCACAACGCGCGCCTGCGCGAGGGCGTCATGGTCTTCTCCGGCGACCTCGTCGAGGTCGGCGACATGGACTCCTACACCGTCCTGTGCCGCCGCCACCACCGCGCCGGACTCGCCTGACCCGGCCCTGTGAGCCTGCTCCCCGCCCAGGCGCGACCCGGGCCCCCGCAACCGCGACGCCCGTACTGTTGACCGTGTGACTGACCTTCCCAAAGCCGCGTTCCCGCAAGCCGTGCTCTTCGACATGGACGGCACCCTCGTCGACAGCGAACGCATCTGGGACACCGGCATCGAGGAACTCGCCGAACTCCTCGGCGGCACCCTCGACCCGCAGGTCCGCGCCCGCATGGTCGGCACCAACGAAGACGCCTCGGTCCTCATGCTCCTCGAAAGCCTCGGCCGCCCCCTCGCCGAAGCCCCCGCGCGCCAACTGTGGCTGCGCGCCCGCATGAAGGAGCTCTTCGCCGAAGGCGTCGACTGGAAGCCCGGCGCGCAGGAACTCCTCCTCGAAGCCCGCGCCGCCGATGTCCCCACCGCGCTGGTCACCTCGACCCCGCGCGAACTTGCCGACATCATCATCGCGCAGCTCGGCCCCGACAACTTCGACATCACCGTCTGCGGCGACGAGGTCGACCAGCGCAAACCCCACCCCGAGCCCTACCACGCCGCCGCCGCGAAACTCGGCGTCGACATCAGGCGCTCGGTCGTCCTGGAGGACTCGGTCTCCGGCGTCGGCTCGGCCCTCGCCTCCGGCGCCGTCACGATCGCCATCCCCAGCGAAGTCGCACTCCCCGTCGACCTCGAAGTCCTGCGCCTGGACACCCTCGAAGGCGTCGACCTCGCCTACCTCCGCACCCTCGGCGCCAACGCCTAACGGGTCGCCGACCCCGCCCTGCCCGACGCAAAAAGCGTTGACCGCCTAGGCGGCCTGCACCAGTCTGTCCGGATGAGCGCACCGCCGAACGACCCCAGCCACGCCATCGTCAAAGCCCTCGCCGACCCCGAACGCCTCCGCGTGTTCGCCGCGATCGTCCTCGCCGAATCCGGCGCGAGCGTCACCGAGCTCAACGCGAGCCACCCGCGCGCCGAACGAGCCCTCATGCGCCTCTTCGAAGCGGGCCTAGTGGTCCGCGAGGACGGCCGGATCCGCGCCGAACCCGACGCCTTCAGAGCCGCCGCCAAGGCGGCCCGCGCAGCCCGGCCCGACGCCCCGCCCGGCGTCGCCCCCGAAGTCGCCCAGCTCTACTCCAACGGCCAGATCAGCGTCGTCCCGGTCAACCGCCGCACCAGGGTCGCCCTGCTGCGCGACCTCGCCGACCGCCTCTTCGCGTTCGACCGCGTCTACACCGAACGCGAGATCACCGAAGCGCTGGCGGCCGAGTACCACGACCCGCTCCAGCTGCGCCGCGACATGATCGACGAGCTGTTCCTCGAGCGCACCGAGGGCGGCCGCGAATACCGCCGCCGCGAAGCCCCGCCGATCTAGGGGGTTCCTGAACACCCCCTAGGCGAACCCGAAAACCTCCGCCGCCCTGCTCAGCAGGGCGCGACACCCGACCGCGGCGCCAAGGCGTCGCGGTTCGCGTCTCCCCAGACCTCCAGCGGCAGCAGCGCGTCGTTCAGCGACTCGCCGAGCGCCGTCAGCGAGTACTCCACGCGCGGCGGCACCTCCGCGTACAGCTCCCGGTGCACCACGCCGCTCGCCTCCAGCTGCCTGAGGTTCTCCGCGAGCACCTTCTCGCTCACCCCGTCGAGCTTGCGGCGGATCTGCCCGAACCTGACCGGTCCCTCGGCGAGCACCCACATCAGGTGCATCTTCCACTTGCCCCCGACCACGTCGATCGCGATCGACATCCCGCAGGTTTGATCTGCGTCACTCATCGCCTGCATCGGACCCCTCCCGGCCATATTTCGAACCTCGACGTAAGTAGCCCCACCCGAAGGTGCGGTCTTGCAGAGCCTACCCGGGCCGACCGACGATAGAGCCCGGCGCCGAAACTCGGCGGCCCTCACTTTCCAAGGGGCACAACATGTCTGCGACAAAATCCGTCACCGTCCTCGGCCTCGGCCCGATGGGGCAGGCCACGGTCAAGGTCCTCCTCGACGCCGGCTACGACGTGACCGTCTGGAACCGCTCGAGGCCCAAGGTCGACGCCATCGCCGCACTCGGCGCCAAGCCCGCCGACACCGTCGCTGAAGCGATCGCCGCGAACGACACGATCCTCGTCTCCCTGATCCACTACGAGGCCATGTACGGCGTCCTGGAGCAGGGCCCGGGCGACCTGACCGGCAAGACCGTCGTCAACCTGTCCTCGGACTCCCCGAACAAGGCCCGCAAGGGCGCCGAATGGGTCGCGGAGCGCGGCGGCAAGTTCCTCACCGGCGCCTACATGACCCAGAGCGACGACCTCCAGCACGCGTCCTCGCGCCTCTACGTCAGCGGCCCCGAGACCCGCTTCGAGGCGCACCGCGACCTGCTGCAGGTCCTCGTCCCGGGCCTGGAGTACCTCGGGGAGGACTACGGCGTGGCCCAGCTCTACTACCAGGCCGGACTCGCGCAGTTCCACGCGTTCCTGACCTCCCTCGAACAGGCCGTCGCGATCGTCGACGCCGCAGGCGAGGACGTCGACCGCTTCATCGGCCTCGCCATGGAGACCTCCGAGGGCTACAAGGACTTCACCGGGTACTTCGGCGCCGCCGCCAAGCAGGGCGGATGGGGCGACGAGGCGAACCTCCGGATGATGCACGCCGGCGCCCAGCACGTCATCGACGCGGCCGAAGAGGTCGGCGTCGACGCCGCGCTCACCCGCACGATCCAGGACTACTACCAGCGCGCGCTCGACGCCGGCGAGAAGGCAGGCAGCCCCGTCCACGTCTACCAGATTCTCCGCGGCGAGACCGCCTAGAAAGGCTGCACGCCATGACCAAGCGAACCGTCACCGTCCTCGGCCTCGGCGCCATGGGCTCGGCCGTAACCGCCCGGCTCCGCGACACCGGCCACGACACCACCGTCTGGAACCGCACCGCCGCCAAAGCCGGGCCGCACGTGGAGGCCGGCTCGAAGGCCGCGGCCACCGTCGCCGCAGCGGTCGCCGCGAGCGACCTGGTCCTAGTCGTCCTCCTCGACCATGCCAGCGTCCGCGAACACCTCGAACCGGCGGCCGCCCACCTCAAGGGCAGAACGGTCGTCAACCTGACGACCACCACGCCGAACCAGGCCCGGGCCACCGCCGCCTGGGCCGCCGAACACGCCATCACCTACCTGGACGGCGCCATCATGGCCGTCCCCCAGATGATCGGCCAGACCGGATCGCGCCTGCTCTACTCCGGCGACGCCGCCGCCTACGAGACCGTCCGGACCGTCCTCGAAACCCTCGGCACCGCCGAATACACGGGCGCCGACCCCGGTCTCGCCGCGCTCAAGGACATGGCCCTGCTTTCCGCCATGGACCTCATGTTCCTCGGCTACGTCCAGGCCATCGCCATGATGCGCACCGCCGACGCCAGCGCGGTCGACACCGCCGAGGAAGTCCACGCCTGGCTTGCCGCGATGCTCCCGCACGGCCGCGGCCTCGCCGCGATCATCGACGGCGGCACCTACGACACCGGCGGCCAGAGCGTCGACTTCGACCGCTTCGGCCTCAACTCGATCATCACCGCCAGCCGCGAGCAAGGCGTTCGCGCCGACCTCCTCGAACCGCACAAGAAGCTCCTCGACGAACTCGCCGCCACCGGCCACGGCGCCGACGACTGGCCCCGCCTCATCGAGCGCCTCACCATCCACTGACCGCGCCCTACCCGACCGCGGAACCACTGCACACCAAAGGAGACCACCATGTCAAAGGGCACCGTCAGCATCCTCGGCCTCGGCGCGATGGGCTCGGCCATCGCCGAGCGCCTCCGCGACACCGGCTACACCACCACCGTCTGGAACCGCACCGCCGCCAAGACCGAACCGCACGTCGAGGCCGGATCCAAGGCCGCTGCCACGGTCACCGAAGCCGCCGCCGCGAGCGACCTCATCGTGGTCGTCCTCCTCGACGACGCGAGCGTCCGCGAGCACCTCGACCCGGTGGCCGCCGACCTCAAAGGCAAGGTCGTCGTCAACCTGACGACCACGACCCCGAACGAATCGCGCGCCGCCGCCGCATGGGCCGCCGACCAAGGCATCACCTACCTCGACGGCGCGATCATGGCCGTCCCGCCGATGATCGGCCAGCCCGCGGCGCTCCTGCTCTACTCCGGCGACGAGAACGCCTACGCGATCGCCCGGCCCGTCCTCGAAACCCTCGGCATCGCCGCCTACGAAGGCACCGACGCCGGACTCGCCTCGCTCAAGGACATGGCGCTGCTGTCCTCCATGTACCTGATGTTCAGCGGCGTCCTCCAGGCCACCGCCATGATGCGGACCGTCGGCGTCACCGCGGGCCAGACCGCCAAGGACGTCATCGCCTGGCTCAGTGCCGTGCTCCCGCTCGCCGAGCGCTTCGCCGCGGTCGTCGACGGCGGACAGTACGACCCGGCCCCGGGCCAGGACGTGAACTTCACCCGACCCGCGATCGCCTCGCTCATCACCGCCAGCCGTGAGCAGGGCATCGGCGCCGACTTCCTCGAACCCGCGAAGAAGCTCCTCGACGAACTCGCCGCCACCGGCCGCGGCACCGCCGACTGGATCAGCATCGTCGAACAGCTCAAGATCGACTGACACGCACCACAGGGGGCGGGCGGGGGACCAGCAGGTCTAACCGCCGCTCGCCCCCAGCAAGGCCAGCTTCTCGTACCCGTCAGTTCCCGGAGCGGCCGTCAACGTCACCAGCATCTGCCCCGACCCGTCCGCGACCCGGAACTGGTCCTTGTACAGCTGCAGCAGCCCCACCATCGGATGCTCGAACCGCACCGACCCGATGTTGCAGTCCTGCACCTCGGCCTTCGCCCACAACTCCGCGAAGTACCGGTGCGACACCGTGAGCTCCCCGATCAGCGCCGTCAACGCCGTGTCGTCGGGGAACAGCGCCGCCATCTTCCGCAACTGCGCCACCGTGTCCCCGGTGCACACCGACTCCCAATCGGGGAAGTACGCCCGCGAGTCGTCGTCGAACAGCAGCCGCACGAAGTTCGCATCGGCCTCCAGGTCCCACCCGAACCCCCCGTACAGCAGCCGCGCCAGGCGGTTCGAGGCCAGCACATCCTGCCGGTGGTTCAAGATCAGCGCCGGGAACGCGTCGATCGCCGCCAGCATCGTCTGCAGCGACGGCCGCACCCCCGCCCCGGCCTGCATCGGGCTCAACCGCGAGTTCCCCGCCAACCGGTGCAGGTGCGCCCGCGTCGTCTCGTCCAACCGCAGCGCCCGCGCCACCGCGTCCAGCACCTGGTCGGACGGGCGCTTGGCCCGCCCCTGCTCCAAACGCGTGTAGTAGTCCACGCTCACCCCGGCCAGCAGCGCCAACTCCTCACGCCGCAGCCCGGGCACGCGCCGCCGCGCATCGTCACGCAGACCCACGTCCGCCGGATTCACTCGGGCGCGCCGCGCCTGCAGGAACTTCCCCAAGTCCACGACGTCCTCGAGCTTGTGGATCCCGGTCGCATCAGATGACATCACTCAAACCTCCGCGGCAAGTATCACCGGTCCGAGCCGCCGATGCCTAGGTCTGTCAGTCCTATGGTCGAACGACCCCAGGTCGAACAGACGTCTGGTAGCCCCGCCGAAACCGCCGCAGCATGGTCACCATGAACATCCACATCGTTTACGCGCACCCCGACCGCAACTCCCTCAACGCCTCCCTGCGCGACGAAGCCGTCCAGACCCTCGAAGGCCTCGGCCACGCCGTCACCGTCGCCGACCTGTACGCCATGAACTGGAAGGCGGTCGCCGACTACGACGACTTCGGCCCCGGCGCCGAAGGGCCCTTCATGACCGCCGCCCGCGAGGCGTTCGAACAGGACGCGCAGTCCGCCGACATCAATGCCGAGCAGGAGCGGCTCCTCGCCGCCGACGCGGTCATCCTGCAATTCCCGCTGTGGTGGTTCACCGTCCCCGCCATCATGAAGGGCTGGATGGACCGGGTCTTCACCAACGGCTTCGGCTACGGCGACAACCGGGTCTGGAAGCGCTACGGCGACGGCGTCCTCGCCGGCAAGCGGGCGATGGTCATCGTGACCACCGGCGCCGGCGAACCCCACCTCTCCGACCGGGGGATCAACGGCGACATCAACGACCTCCTCTTCCCCATCCAGCACGGCGTCCTCTTCTACACCGGCATGCAGGTCCTGTCGCCCGTGGTGGTCACCGGCGCGGCGATCATCGACGACTCCGGCTACGCCGACACCGTCAAGCACCTGCGCGGCCGCCTCGAGACCCTGGCCGAGACCGAGCCGATCGCCTACCGCAGGCAGACCGAGGACTACGACCAGGCCAAGCGCCTCCTGCCCGGCCGCGAAGCCGAAGGCACCACCGGCTTCGCCCTGCACATCGCCTGAGACCGGGCCCGAGCAGCCGAAAGCCGGAGCGGCTGCGCGCCGCTCCGGCTCATGATCGTCCCAACCGGTCCCCGGTCACTCGAACGGGAACTTGTCCGCGAACGCGGGCTTCAACTCGTCGATCCACACCGCGCTCTCGTCGAACTTCGCGTAGAACGGGATCCCGACGATCGACGGGTCCCGAGCCTGGAGCATCCGCAGCGCGAACACCTTCTCCTCGCCGATCTCCACCACGCCGTCAACCGCTACCTTGCCCGGCGTGGCCGACATCGACGGGCCTCTCACGGTCCGGCACAACCCCGAGACCTGGCTGAACGCGTCCCGGAAGACCTCCCAGGCCCGCCACAGCGGCACCGAGAAGTAGTCCTGCGGGCCGGTGTCGCGCTCCACGAACATGTAATACGGGATCATCCCCAGCTTGTGCTGGGTTCTCCACATCCCCGCCCACTCCTCGGCATCGTCGTTGATCGTCCTGATCAACGGCGCCTGCGTCCGGATCACCGCACCCGTGGAACGGATGCGGCGCACCGCCTCCCGCACCACGTCGGACTCCATCTCCTTCCCGTGCGAGAAGTGCGCCATGAACGCCAGGTTCCTCCCGGAGTCCACGACCTTCTCGAACAGGCGAAGCGTGTCCTCGGCGTCAGGGTCCGTCACGAACCGCTGCGGCCAGTACGCCAGCGCCTTCGAACCGATCCGGACCGACTCGACGTGGTCCATCTCCAGCAGCGGCTCTATGTACCGCCGCAGCACCGGCTCACCCATGATCATCGGGTCCCCGCCGGTCAGCAGCACACTGCTCACCTCCGGGTGGTCCCGCACATAACCGGTCAACTGCTCGGCGTTGTTGTTCGCCATCTTCAGATCGGCGATCCCCACGAACTGCGCCCACCGGAAGCAGTACGTGCAGTACGCGTGGCAGGTCTGCCCCTGCTGCGGGAAGAACAGGACCGTCTCGCGGTACTTGTGCTGCAGCCCCGGAATCGGCTCCTCGCCGGCCTTGGGAATGTTCAATTGCAGCTGGCCCGCGGGATGAGGATTGAGCTTGAACCTGATCGCGTTGGCCGCGGCCGTGACCTCCTCTTTCGGAGCGTCGGCCTTGAGCAGCCCCGCGATGTGGTCGACATCCTCGGTCGGCAGCATGTCCTCCTGCGGGAAGACCAGCCGGAACATCGGATCCTCGAACGGACGGTCCCAGTCGATGAGCTCGTCGACGACATAGGCGTTCGTCCGGAACGGAAGGACCGACGCCACGGCCCTCGTGCGGAGCCGCTGCTCCTCGGTCAGCGGCGCTCGTTGGAGCAACTCGTCCAGATGACGAATGGTGTAGGCGCGAAACCGCCTACCGGTGCTATCAGGAGCAGTCACGAGAACTCCCTCCTCTTGCGATGTCGGTTTGCAACTGGGCAGGCGGGCCGGGCTACAAACAAGTGCGCGAAACCAACGCTCACCGTGCCGCCTCGCGGGCAGGTCACCCGCGCTCGGCTCCGTGACATTTCGGCCACGGATGGTGTACCCGATGCTTTCGCGCACACTGTGCGTGAATATGAAATTTTCAGGCGTTTGTGACGACCCTAACCCAGGGTCGCCTCAAGCGAGATAGGGACCGCCTTCAATGCCTGGCTGACCGGGCAACCGTCCTTCGTCGCCGCGGCGATCTGGTCGAACTCGTCCTTGTCGATCCCGGGGATGACCGCCCGGACCGTCAGGGCGATACCGGTGATCCCGGTGCCCGGCTTGAAGTCCACGCCGGCCTCGGTGACGATCTCCTCGGCCGTGTAACCGGCCTTGCCCAGCCCGGCCGACAGCGCCATGGAGTAGCAGGAGGCGTGGGCCGCGGCGATGAGCTCCTCGGGGCTGGTCTTGCCCTCAGGGTCGTTCGCGCGGGCAGCCCAGGTGACGGGCGCGTCCGGCAGACCGGACGACACGAAGCTGGTGACACCGCCGCCGTCCTGGAGTCCACCGGTCCATCGGGTGCGTGCGTTGCGGGTGACTGACATGCCTTCTCCTCTGATCGGAGTTCCTTCGCTCGCAGGCTAACAGCAGTAGCTGAACTCAGGAGACCGTCCGCGACGGCGGCCCGGGCACGCCGTCCTGTCGCCGTCTTTTCGGAAGTACCTGATGTCTCCCCTGGTCAAGCGTATCGTCGAACCTTGGGTGACCCCCCTGGTTTCGGCCCCTTCGGGGGTGTGTATATTTGTCTCTGCCCGCAGGGGAACGGAACAGCTGAGGAAAACGAAGCCGGTCCGGAGATCAAGGAAGCAAGCGACAGGCTTAAGGCGCTGGCGCGGCCCAGGATCGGACTGCGGGAATCACTTGAGACTCCATAGAGGCTCGATCGCGTGTGACCAGGGTCAAGTACCCCGAGTTGGACGGTATGAATCGAGACTAGTAATGTTGTCCAGGTTGCTCCGGCTGAGGCCGATTCCTTTTATTGGGTCGTCTGGGTTGGCGTGTTGTTTGAGAACTCAACAGGGTGTTTGGATGGTCAGCGTGTGGGCTGATCGGATGGTTTTGGCCTAGGTGCTGG
>Ga0307513_10000050_pt1 | contig 152724 bp, 177 predicted proteins | sample 15_EM_MG_FD_202174 | JGI IMG/M metagenome (GOLD analysis project Ga0307513, IMG submission 202174) | Populus trichocarpa ectomycorrhiza microbial communities from riparian zone in the Pacific Northwest, United States - 15_EM | ecosystem: Host-associated > Plants > Roots > Unclassified...
TTATAATAAGACTTCGGGTGCGTACGTCACTACTGCCCCCCCCCCCCCCCCCCCCTCCTCCGCATCACAGCAACTCCTGTTCTAACATCCCACCATAGGCAGAAACGCACCTAACTTACGCCCTGGACAACTGCAAAGCCGATTCCATCCGCAACAAAGAGTATCCCCTCCCCCAATGCCCACCTACCCACCTACAATTGCTCAGCTAAAACTCATCTAGACTAATCCTAACTTACCTGATCCCGACAACAATGTTAACAAAACACAAGCTCCCGACCCCGGAACTCCTCTCCCCTTTCCCCCGCCTAGCAGCACTCTTCAACCCAGTCTGCAAAACCATTAAATCCGGCAACCTCCAGGCCTTCGACGCCGCCCTCCGCCACGGCGAAGAAGAATTCGTAAAGCGCAGAATCTACCTCACCTTAGAGCGAACGAAAGACATCGCCATGCGAAACCTCTTCCGTAAAGTCGTCCTGTACCAGAACGAGGAGAACAGGACTAAGATCCCCGTGAGGCAGTTTCAGATCGCCATGGGGTGTGCCGGGCGAGGGGAAGGGCTGGGGGCTGGTGTATATGGGGATGGGAATGGTGGCAACGGCGGTGGAGAGCATGGGGCAGTGGAGGCAGACGGTGACACGGTTATGCGGTCGACACCGGAGAGGGTCGAGGTCGAAGTCGAGGAGGTGGAGTGTTTGCTGGCTAACATGATCTATAAGGGCCTCATGAAGGGCTACATCTCCCGCGAGAGGCAGACCGTCGTGTTGAGTGGGAAAGAACCGTTTCCTGGAACCGTAGTGTAAATTATCACCTCTGTGAGCTCCCCTGCTTTGGTCGGGGGTTAAAAATATCCCACACCGCGTCACGGGGTTTTCTTGAGGGATGACGATATACGAGTCTTTTTTTATTAATTTTTTATTTTTATTTTTTTCCTGATCTGCTGTCGGGGGATTAACTTAGCTGGAGGAGGGGCGGGCTTCTTCCTCTAAACTACAGTATTCATTGTATTTCTGCGTAAGAAAAGCATTGCATTGTGATTTGGATTAACACTCTTACTGCTGCTTCAGGCAACGGCTTATTTTCTCCTTTTCTCCCCTTTTCCTCATTATGATTGTTTAACTATGGTGCTACCTATATGAATGGATTATCTTTATTTTCCTTTCTTTTCCCTTCCCTTCCCCTTTCTTTTCTGTCTTTTCTTTTCTTTCACAGTACTGTACAGGGATGGGTAGAGAATTAGTAGAGTACTTGAATGGAGAATTGAATTGAATTGAAAGTGGTAATGTATGATACATGGGGAAGGTTCAGTAGCAAGGATTGCCTTGCTGTTAGTGCTGGAGTACTTTCGTATGGTTTCTATAACTAAAGCTCATGCCCTACGGAGGGAGGAAGGCAGTGAATTAGACGGAATTGGGGTTTCAAGAATCAGTATTCCCCCTTCCGTGCAATGAAGTGATATGACAATGGTGAAATAATGAAAAACAGAAGCCACTTGTCGGGCTTCTAGGTCCTCCCCTCCATCTAAAACTTGTAAACCTCCTCCTTCTTATACCCCAATTCCTTCAACATCCCCTCCACTTCCCCCTGATCCGAGGGACTATTCTTAACGCCACTGATCGCCTTATACATCCCGGGAGGCCCACACACAAAGATCATACTATTCCCACTGCCCGGTTCCGGCAACACCATCTCGAGTAACTGCTTTGTCACGCGCCCGTGCATAGCCCTACTCGGCCACATTGACTTCTTTTCCACCAGATACATGGTATTAAACCTCTGCGGGTACGTATTCTCTAAGTCACGCAGCTCCTGCTTCAGCAATATGTCCTCCTCCGAGATGTTACCAAAGACCAGTGTGACCCTGGTCTTGTCCTCTGGGTTACGGAAGATGGCACGCATGAGTTGGTACATGGGGGTTATCCCCGTGCCGCCGGCGATGAGCACAACGTTTTTATGCTTGTTCGGCGTCCATTCATATTTTGGCATAGGCCCTTTGAAGGAGAGGCTTTGGTTTATGGCCATTGAGTGTAGATGTCTGCTCATTTGCCCGTTTTCGTATCTCTTCACTACGAGGTCGAGGTGGCCGCGGGTGTCTTCGTCGTTTACCGGGGTATAGGGTCTGATTGTAGGCTTTTCATCGGTAGGGGCCTTATATTTTGCTAGAATGGCGGCTACAGGAGCGTGTTTGTTAGTAACTTTGGTACATCTTCCAATTGGAGGTGGAGGTGGAATGGGGTGGAAGGAAGGGAGTGGGCTTACAGGCGACTTTCAACCCACTGACATGATTCTTACTCGGGAGTTCGAAGCGGAACTTCTTCGTATTATCAGTTACGGGGATGATTTCTACCAACTAATACATTCCTTCATTAGCACCTCATCTTCCACAGAAAAAGATCATGGCAAACAAACCTTCAAATCAACCCACTCCCCGTCACCCTTCAACGTAATCTCCGGCGGTCCCAACGCAGCCTTATCTTCCTCGTTGACGGTGGTGTAATAATAGTAATACCCTGCCCCAGCACCGATAGCACCGATCCCTGCAATTGCAGAGTAGACCAATGCGTTGGACTTTTTCGGCTTGTTAGCTGCAGCCGAAGCGTAAGCTCTGCGAGAACAAGCAGTAGGAGTGAGGCGGAGGGAAGTGCGGGCAACAATGGCACGAGCAAACATGTTTATTATTTTTATCCTTTATCCGATTTATGGGGTAGTTAGGGAATTGTTGAAAGGAAAGAAGAGAGAGGAGGATAGTGGAGGTCTCGGTCAAGTAGAAGGAGAGAGAAAGAGTGAGATGGTGAGAGGAGAAAGGAGAAAGGAATAGACGAGACGGAAGAGAGTAGGTGGGCGAGTGTTTGCGTAGGTGGTGGGGAAAAGTAATCGAATGACGCACTTTTTCCCGTGGTCAGGGCTGCCGTTGCCAAGAAGTGGGTGGGATTGGGGACCCATCACCCATGACTAGGGATGCATGAGGCTCTTTTGCGGGGAGATGGCGGGAATCAGGGGTTTGGTTACGAGTATCAAACTTGTGTGCTTTTTCTTTCTTTTTTTCCTATCATATCCCAGGCTCGGTAGCTGCGCTGTCTCAGGGTTTCGTGGCTGGTGCTATCGGGGCTTATGCTTGGATCAGGGAACTATTTTGGGGGGGTTGGTTCACTGCTGGTTTCCATTCATGGTAGTGGTGCTGTACTGGTGGACATGGCAAGATATTGCCCGCGCAGCAAAAGGGCAAACCCTAGGGGTCCATGGCAAATTACTCTACAGTTACGGATGAGTATCATATTATCATACCTGTAATAACTCCGGATACCCGCTCGACGCATCATCAATGGCTGACCAGACTATGATAGGACAGTACCGTCGATCACACAAGGCAATCACGTCACATAATATCACTCGGGAGGCTTGAATATGGGAACCATTTTTGAACCAGACCATGCAACCCGTTTCTAAAACTTGCTACTCTAGCAAGTAGAAACCCTAAACTAAAACATAAAGTATCCCTGAGTCAATGGCAACTTGTCGGAAACAACACTCTTTAATTTCACCTCGTCGGCAACAACGGTCTTCACAGCCATTAGAACCATTTATAATAGTCTGTATAAATTAAAGGGGTAACTTACAAAGTCCCGTGGATGGACCTCCATCTTCGGCATCGCATCATTGTACTTCATATCCTTCTTACCGATCCCACGGCATCCCTGGATGGGCTCCACACGCTTCTTCAAACCATAGGTCTGGACAGTCCCAGTTTCCAGGGAAACACGAGAGACAAACGTAATGCACGCTTCGGGCACACTCGCTGCGAACATTTTCCTTCCAAAAACTGGTTGGACGGATGGAATGGAAGCGTTTGGATCGCCCATCTGTGCGTATGCGATGAGGCCGGATTTCAAAACCTGAGTGGGTTTTGTGCCAAAGTTGGCAGGAGACCAAAGGACTAAATCTGCGAGTTTTCCTACTTGAATGGAACCGATAAGGTGTGACATCCCGTGTGCGATAGCAGGGTTAATGGTGTACTTCGAAATGTAACGTTTCACCCGGGTATTGTCTGCCCCGAGTTTCTTGTCTTCCTCTAGGAGGCCTATCTGCTCTTTATTCTTTGACGCAGTTTTCCAGGTCCGGAGAATCACCTCGCCACAGCGACCCATAGCCTGCGAATCCGATGACATCATTGATATAGCTCCTGTGTCATGGAGGATGTCCTCTGCACCAATCGTCTCTTCACGGATACGTGACTCTGCAAAGCTAATGTCTTCGGGGATATTCTTTGACAAATGATGACAACACATTAACATGTCGATATGCTCTGCAATTGTATTCTTTGTTAGAGGGCGAGTAGGGTTGGTCGAGGAGGGGAGAACATTGGGATGTTCCACGACACATATGATGTCTGGCGCATGGCCGCCACCTGCTCCCTCGGTATGGTAGGTGTGGATTGTACGGCCTTTAAAAGCGCCAATGGTCTGTTCCACAAAGCCAGACTCGTTGAGCGTATCTGTGTGGATGAGGCACTGGACGTCATATTCGTCACAGACGGATAGACATGTGTCTATTGCGGCCGGAGTAGTTCCCCAGTCTTCATGGAGCTTGAGACCAACAACTCCTGCGCGGCATTGGTCCACTAGTCCCTTTGGAGAGGAATCATTGCCTTTTCCGGTAATACCGAAATTGACGGGAAGAGTATCAACTGCCTGGAGCATTTGGCGAATCTGAGTGACTGATGGGGTGCAGGTCGTTGCATTTGTTCCAGTGCTATTACAAAATGTTAACCAATGTAATGTAAGGTCGGGGAAGGGCTCACGTTGGGCCACAACCACCACCTAGCATCGTGGTAATACCCGATGCCAATGCCTCCTCAGCTTGCTGGGGGCAGATTAAATGAATCTGTAGCACATTAGTGTTAAATTACTTAAAAATGTGTTAGAAGGTACTCGCATGAGAATCGAAACCACCATAAGTAATGATTTTCCCCTCCCCGGCGATAACATCAGTGTTAGAGCCCACAATCATCCCTGCATGCACTCCATCCATCATGTCCGGATTTCCAGCTTTTCCAATGCCAGCGATAAAACCACCTTTAACGCCAATATCGGCTTTATAAATGCCAGTATAGTCCACAACAAGGGCGTTGGTAATGACCAAGTCCAAAGTCTCAGCATCGGATCTGCCACTGGCTTGGCCCATTCCCTCCCTCAACGACTTTCCACCACCGAACTTACATTCGTCGCCGTAGACCGTATAGTCCTTCTCAACCTTAATCCAAAGCTCGGTATCACCCAAACGGACCAGATCACCGGTGGTAGGACCAAACATGACAGCATAGGCAGCTCTATTCATGGAATACTGCTTAACTGCCTCAAGGGATGTAACCGAGGCGGGCAGATGCAAAAACCCACCATTCTGCAAGTTCTCCAAAATTTTAGGAATCCTGTCCTCCCCAAGACGCCCAGTAGCGATATTATTCCCCCCAGTTATGATCTTGCGTCCGCCAATCTGGACAAGTGTAACTTTCTTAGAGCTGGATCTGGAGGGCGCCGGCTCGAACCGAATAGCAGTCCCAGAAGGAATATCGAGGCGATAGCCAAAGGCTTGGACCCTGTCAAACTCGAGTTGCGGATTGACCTCGATGAAGTGGTAGTGACTCCCAACCTGGATCGCTCTGTCGCCCTTGTTAGTAACCCAAAGAACGCGTCTATCCCTCCCGTCATTGAGAACAATATCCGGTCCATCTGCTATAACGGCACCTGGCTGCTTCTCGCGTTCATATTCTGACGCATCGACCAACGGGAACAAGCTTTGGGAAGGGGTTGGCAAGAATGAGCCGTAGAGTGCCTTTTCGAGATCCCCATCTTCGGACGAAATTGGGTAGTGGACCGTTACAAGATAGGTCCCGTCCGGGAATGTTCCCTCTACTTGAATCTCCTTCAGAGAGGTGGCTACGTGCGGGAGAACATGTCTGCGCCCGAGCATGGTCTTGCCTTCTACCATGAGGTCTGTGACAAGATGTTTTCCATCGCGGATCAACTGGACGGAATCAGCTATTAACATTACCACTGTAGAAGCAAAAATAAATAAACAAAATACATCACTACCTCTTGAAGATTATTAGAAATAAGAGCCTTATTGGCGGGGAATAGATAAAATTAGCCCCCCCAAAATGTCAATCGCTCAGCCAATCGAATTAAACCAGAAAAAAATACCGTGGCCTCAGACTGGTTCAATCTAACACCCCTTGCAAGGCGTTTCTGCGCCAGAAACCCGGCCTGCGAAATCACAAGCTTGTCAAGCTATGGTGGATTAGTCACTAATTCCTCAAAGGGAAAGAAAAAAGAAAAGATGCAATGGCAGACAAGATAAAAGTCAAATCAAGACAACAAACCTCACGAGGAATCAACTGCATAACCAAAGAATTGGAGCTTGGGAACTATGATGAAATTAAGGTTTCGTTGTGTTAGGAAAAAGAAGGACAGTGAGAGGAATGAGATGAGGCTGCGTCTGTGATAAGGTTATGTGGGGAGAGGGAAGAAAGGAAGATAGCAGATAAGCAATGGGGATGCTTCCTTTTTTTCCCGTTTCGCCCTTTCCCCTCCATTATGGTGGGGTTCGAGGGTGTAAGGGTAGGAAAGGATGTTAGCGATTAGGCAAAAGTATTGTCTTGGGAGCGAAAAAAATAAATTAAAATTAAAAGGAAAGGAAAGGAAAGCACCTTACGCACTCCCTCCATAGAGGAATGGTGGAAATGGTAATAATAATTCGGGTTTGGCTCTTCCTTCGAGCAGGTGAAGCTCTTCGGTAGGCCATTACAGAAAATCATCCCGATCACAAAATATCATTCGGAACCTCAGATGCCAATTGATCTTTTCCAGAAAACTTCATACCACAATATGGTACAGCTTCTAGAACAAAGTCATCAAAGATGATCCACCGATCCAGGCTTGTTTTTTTGCGCAGTGGAAAATGGATACCATGGGTCAATCCAACCAATCACGATCTAGTAAGAGAATGTTAGCTCCCAATCACCCAACCCGCAACTACGGGGCTACTAAACACAGAGAGAGAGAGAGAAATTCATCCAATGCTAGCCCATACCTTGTCGCCCCTAACATGTCTGTGCTACTCAACCCTTCTCTGAATATATCCCAGTGTCTAGCGATTCCCGCAAAAGCCGGCCACAATGCTCTGAGTCTTACAAATAACAATGCTATTCTGAGCGATTAATCGCCCAGGGACTTATCATGGAGAACAGAGGTTCGCAGTACAACCCCCAGTACTATATACTGCGCTCCTCCCCTACAAAAAATGAAGGTTTGCGATGCCCGCTCTCTCAAGCTAGTACCATCATACTGTATCTAGGAAACCAACCAGTCCTTTGAGCTCTCTCTCTTCCGCTATTAGGGAATTGCACCGCAGGAAGAAATGCCCACAAGTGCTTTCTTACTATTCTTCACGGAAGTTACCAAAATCTAAACCCCTTTCGTAGCCTGTGGTTTGTCCTGCACCCTTTTCCCTCCCTCAACTGGTGAGGAACGATATTTCCCCACAGTCGATAGTTTCACACTCAAAAGTTTTGGAATCGGGCTTCAAGGGAGGGGCTGCCCTAATTGGTTGCTTGGAGGTAGTTTCATAGGTCGACGTACGGAGAACCTCAAGCTTCGCTGGCTAGAAAAACCGTTAGGCATTAGCTTGCATCTACCCTTTCCAAAAAAAAACCATTAGTCGTTGGATGGGGAAGAGTCTTCGGCAGGCGAGTGGATGAGACTTTAGCAGGGAAAACCGCTCTCTCTCTCCAAAGCAAACATATTTTTAGAGAGGAAAATTCCAAACCTGAATCTCACCGAATTCGTATCTGGGCTAGCAAGGATATCCATTCAATCACCGGCACTCTGGGTCCTCACTCACCCTGTATAGTCAGCATTGACTAAATGCACCATATGTTTTGATCAGGAGCGGGTTTGAATAAGCCTCATCTAACTCTATGTAGGGACATTACTAGAGGTAGTAAACGCTTAGTTTTGTTAGGCTTATCGTCACGGTCCCAGCATCAACTCCCCCCTCCCCCTTCAAGCACCTTACAGCACGTATCCAGCACCCCTTATCCAACCCAGCCAGCGGCCTACCATAGCAGAGCAGTCATGAATCAACACCAACTCCCAGGGCAAAAATTACCTACAGTGCGTTCCTAAAATTGCCACTCAAAACTGGAGTGACTACGTGCCAAGTCCCATAAAAATCCGCAGACACAATCACACACTGGAGAGCTTCTCTGAGCAATTAGACTTCTCCAAAACCCGCTAAAAAGGAACCAATTTCTAAGATTATCTTGTCCATGTGATTCTCTAGTACTTTCCGGAAACCAATCTTCAGTATCTTATTCTCCCTGGTTCCTCGATCAGTGGAAGCGAAGAGAAAGCCCCGGGCCGCTCCATGTCCACTCGAACGATGGTGCTCTTAAGTTATCTCAAAATGCACCCTGATACATTTACAAATTCTGGGCTCACAACATAAATTCAACAGCGGATAAATCTACCCTTAATGAGATGACACCATCCGTGTCTAATTCTTCCAAAGGAGAAATCTAGAGTTCCGAGTAGCATAGCAGGGAGGGGGGAGGGGACTATCAGAGGGGGACAGGAAGCAAGAGACCGAAAAATCTGATGACAAACCCCCAAATCTGGTAGGGATGTTCGCAGTCTCCTCCCCCGTCATGTTAACTGGCACCACTGGTATTAGAAGTAATCTAGACACTCTACCCACAACAGCAAGGGCCCAAAAGCCACCCCGACAGGAAGCACCAAAGTTCCAGATACCGCTACACCACCCTCCCAAAATGCAACTATGAGTGATTCGCTACCTCAATTACCCCCCCAATAATGCTAAAACTTCCAGATACGACACGAATCTCCCCTAACGATGGCTTTATTAAACTTATATCACAATTATTACCTTTTTAACAGTGGTGACTACGCTTGAAAAGGTGACGTATACTTCGCGCTGTAACGCGCAGTACCCTCCCCTCCTCTACGATACCAGCTTTCTTTCTTTCCTTCCCTCTGAGGATTTTAGTTAGTCCCCGGCAATGTCAGAGTATGCAAGCCACAGGCATAAAGAACGAACCCGAACAAAGGGGATGAGGAAATTTGTACGATATGGCAAATTTTTCTATGGCGTGTCTGACTGCCCCATACACAAAATTCGGACTCGAATGTTCGGGCTCTATATGCCTGTAATAACTTGTATCATATAATGGTAGTCACCTCAAACCACGCCAACCAACGGCCAAACGAAAACTCGCTTTTTTTCCTCCCTCCCTCCCCGCGAACCGGCTTTTGCGAGGCCTCTCTCTCTCTCTCTCTCTCTAATATAACTAGTAACTTGGCAAGGCTATTGTCATACCTGCACCTTACTAACCTCCCTTTCTTTCCTTCCCTTTCTTTCTTTCCCGCCACATGTAGGCTAACCCACCCGCCCTATCATTTCCCCAGCTTTTTTTCTTTTCTTTTCTTTTTTTCAACACATCCTACCTTATATACCACTCCTTAGCAAACGTAATGCACACTTGAGAGTAGCTCAGTATAGTAGAAATGGGATAGGAAAACGGGACGGCGTAAGGATTGATGGAATGCATGTGTTGGTCCTCGTTCTCTCGCGGGGTGGGCTGGCGCATTAGTAGACTATTGTGCAGTACAGTCGGGTGCACCAGCATCTGCCCATGCCTACTTGCCACTCGGACGAAGAGTTCTTTGTGTTTTCGATGTTTTGTTAGGAAGCGTACTTAGATTTCTTTGGTTCAGAGTTCTGGTCAGGTAGGTAGGTAGGCTTACATTATCATACCGTGGGCAAGTGTGGGAGTGAGATTCGCTCGTGCGTTCACAAATACCCGCTCCATTCACCTTGCTTCCTACCATTTGCCCATCCTCTATGCAAAGCATTACCAAGTTCCAACAAAGTTATATTATCGCTTCCATAGTCATTTATCCCCCAACAAGCTAGCTATCGATCGATCGCATATTGCTACATATGTATGATACCAGTACACTTATTTCCCCAAGCTAGAAGAAACCCCCCTTCTCTCCCGTATCTTATCCTACCCTTCCCTATCCTGACATATAATACCATTCATGTACCTTTTCCAAAGATGGGAAAGGGCAAATGGAAAGGTTGAAAAACGAAAGGAAAAAAATAAGACAAGAACGATCAACCGCCCCCCACTTGATTCTCTTTCTACGCTACGTCGTTTAGGAAAAGAAATTGGTCAGAGAAAGGGAAAAGGGATCATTACAGGTCAAATACTCCGCCCCAATCCACTCCATATAACTCCAGGGAATGGGGGATGTGGATTTGAATGGAATTGAGTAGTAGTAGAATGTAGGTGTGCCATACAGAAGACAAACAGAATAGAAAGGGGCAGCTAAAAGTGTGCGCGACATTTCCAAAGGAAAAGGAGAAACTGACACGCGACGAGGAGCAGGAGGGAACAGAGGAAAAGCGAAGGAAAAAGAAAAATCCCTCCATAAACAGAATTTTAAATATTTTTTAGAAAAGCTTTTTATGCGAAATTGAGAGGCGGTGGGCAGAGGATTGAACGATAAAGAATATCAAAGAAAGAAAGACACAAAGTAGAGATTATGCTATGTGTCAATATCATAAGACTACGAAAGTCTTAATCAGAGCTCTTTCTCCTCTTACGAGTCGCCTTCTTCCTAGGAGTGACCCCGTCAGAAGCTGCTGCTTCTTCTTCGAGAACCTTCTTGGTTCTGGTTCGCTTTCTCTTGGGCGGCTCAGCCTTGGCTTTAGGAGCAGCAGCCGCGGGCGAAGATGTGGAGGCGGCAACGGAAGCGAGGGTCTTTTTAAGGTTGCCGTTGGCGGTCGCAGCCTTCTTTGCCCTGGGCGTAGCCTTCTTGCGAGGTGGGGGGGTCGGAGATTTCACCTCTTCCTCTTCCTCCTCCTCCTCCTCCTCCTCCTCTTCCTCTTCGGCATCGTCTTCGACCTCGGCTTCGACCTCGGCTTCCGATTCTACATGTTCATCAGCGACCTTATCGCTTTCCGCGTCCGACTCTTGAACATTGTCGGATTCGACGTTGACGGCGGTGAATCCAATGGCAGAAGCTTCGCCGAGTGCGGGTCCCTTAGCGGCTTTATACTGCGCCATATCCTTTGCGTATACCTCACGATTTTTCTGATACAAATCTTGCCAGGCCTGCGTGATGTATCAATTAACAATTAGTTAATTCAGTATCCTTAATATGGATACGTGATTTCGCATACCTTTTTTTGATCATCCGGAGTATCAGACCAACGCCTAGTGAGTTCCGCGATAACATCCTTATGCGTTGCGTTGGGTCCAAGATCAGCCTTAACAGTCTCTCTACCCTGATGGCAGAACAATAGGTAGGCGGTCATCGGTCTCTTTGGCATAGCGGGATCCCGCTTCGCGCGTTTGGCTCTCTTTTTAGGACCACCTTCTAGGTCCTCGGTAAGACCACGTTGGAAGAAGATATGGGACTGCTGCTCAGTCCCAGGACCAAGGAAAAGATCGAAAAAAGCTAACCCTGCGCGAGATGCCTCGTCGGCGGCATTGCGCAGTAAAGTCATTGAAGTAACAAACTAGTAATCATGTTAGCGACAAGACCCTGAAGAGATGGTCGTTCGTGGCAACAGATACTTCAGTAGCAGCAGTGCCGTGACGCTCATGACGACGACAGCACAGAAGCCGACTGCAGGGGGGTTGTGATTGATATGCAAAAGCAAATGCCGGGAGTTTAAAGCCTGGAACCCGGCACGATGTGAATGGGGGTGGTAAGGGAGTTTTGGGATGAAATGCGGCTCGAGGCGCACTGACACATATTGTTCCTGGGCCAGCAAAAGGCAAGAAGAGAGATAATATGGGGATGGGGTATATGGAGGTGGAAAAGGGATGAAATGAACATAAATGCATAACAAATGAAAGGGAAGAAAGGCTTACCGCATCGCGTTTGCGAAGAAGCTCGCCCATATCCATAGAGGCTGGTGCGATCGCTTTTTCCTTACCAGGTCTAGCCATTTTGTTTGATCAAAAGAAATAAGTTATCGAGAGCGCGTGATATTTTTCTATCCCTTCAATCGGAACAAAACGCGTTATTTATTTTGGTTTTTAAGGTGTTGTTGCGATGGATAGCAACTATCGAAGTGTTTTGTGCTGGTGGTGGTGGGGAGGGATTTTTTGGAGGGAGAGAGAGGTTGGAACAGAACGTTTTAGCAGAGAAGAGGGGAATGAAAGAGTGGTGTTGGTGGGCTGGAGGAAGGGAAAAAGTGAACTGAGAGGGAGGGTGGTTGGTAAGGTGGGGGGAGAGGAATCAAGCGGGAAGTCAACCAGGCTTGACTCGAGACACCTTACAGCTCTCAGGAATGGAAAGTAGCCGGGCAGGAGGGAAAGGTTTGGGTAAGGGTGGGAAGGAAAGAGAGGAAGATTGGAAAAGCGAATGGGAAAAAAAACAAAGGGTGATTGACGGTTGTGACCACCATTCAAACCCCAAATCAGCCCTTTGGCCCAGTGTAGGCTGAAATGGACTGCCTCTCTGCCCGTCCCACAGCCCATGGTTGGCTTAAGGTCTACTACCCAATATCCTTACCACCTTCTGACCAGTGCGCACACTTCACCATAACAAACCATTCCTGCAGGCTACCTACCACCTTCAGTAATCCGTCCATAAAATTCTATTCGAAAATGCGAAGAAAAATTAAAATTAAAAATTAAAAATAAAGAGGTTACCTCTCTATCTCTCTCCCTACCGAGAAATTTTTCATTTCCCCTTCCCCCCTCCTCGGGAAAGTTACTTCTGAGGCTAGAGGTTGTCTAAATGCAAGGGAAAATACCAAGAGATAGTCACTTGGATTGTGGGGTGCACACCAACGGTACAGTTGGTGCCCACAGTCTTAACAACCACAACTTAACACACCTCTATTACCCACACCTCAAGCACAACAGACCTACCAATACGGCACCCCACCCACCAAATTCCTCCAATATTCGATGAAGCCCCAGAGCGACCGTGTGCAGTACAGTAAAGATCCATAACTATCAATCGTACAGAGCAATGTTTAGGCGCAACATATGCACCCCAATTACCATACCACACTACCAGACCAGATCACTAGAGTGAGCCTCAGGGTTGAAAAGAAAGAAGAAGAAAAATGAAAATCCTTCAAACTAGTTCCCCAGTCCAACCTACTATATCAATCTCGGGCACAGTAGAATATATCCCAGGCCTTTGGAGCGCGCAGAACTCTTCTCCCACTTTTTCTAATTTCCATCCCGCTACAGCAGTGTAACGCACTCAAATAAATCCCGCACGATACTTGATATATTATCGAACAGATTTATTATTTTTCCTTTTTTGAGAGCTCAAGATTGCCAATATAAGAATGCAACTATGGTAAATTAAGTTCCCGAAGTGCTCACGAGAGCCGCCAACTTGTCGACAATCACGGGTAATCATCATCATCAACCATCGGCGGGGGAAAAAGTAGCACAACTTTCTTGATCAGAATAATGATAAAAAAATACTTGGGCCTCGTTCAGCATGCAAGAAAAATGGCATTTTTTTTCTGGACTTTTATGGCATTCCCCCCACTGCGAATGAAAAGATTGCAACGCTGCACCCTTTTTGATTACAACTCAACCTGCAAGTCTCTCACTGAATCTTTCTTTCCATTACAATAATCAAAATGACAGCCACTATCTAGAATCTAGATATAAATATTTTTTATATCGTACTCATTGGTCAAAGGGGTTTGAGCCTCAAGTTTAGCGAAAAGAAAGAAAAAAGTTTTTAGGAAAGATGGCATCTTTCATGGTTGTGTGCCAAAAAATGAGGCCCCGTTCCGTAAGAATCTGATAGCCTCTAGGCAAGAAAAAAAAAAGTCCCTGAAAAAATAAAACCTATTTTTTTTGGTGTGGCGGTTGTGGGCAGTAGGCAACAGCGGGTTTGTTAATAATGACCATTGTCGAGCCCTCATTTTCCAATACCCAATTAGCTTGCTGACGGCCTGTGATATTTATAGTGGCTGTGTCGATCGGGGAGCCGTCGTTAAGAAAGGGAAAAGCGAGCAGAAGAAAAAAGAAGCGAAAGACAGAAAATAGAAAATTAAAAAAAAATTAAAAATATCAAAAGAGGACAAAGTATGATAAGAAGCGACGAGCGCGGTAAAAGCACAGAGTAAGAGAGAAAATTAAAAGAATTTGACCATTGCGGTCATACTAAATCACTCGACATTTCTTCACACACCCACCGATACCGGATCAGCTATACTAGTACTACACTACCGGTAGCACAAACACCGCAACGGTCCGAGCCTACATGTGCGGCGGTTGATCTTCGCCCCGATAACAGTTAAAAAAATAAAAATGAAAGCACTGGTTTTCTGAATACTCATCGCCTCCTCGGAGGCAAGAGCAGAACCGACGGAGGCTTGCTCAAATCAACGGCCCCGAGTTTCGTGTATGTGGGCTAAAAACCGTTGCTACTATTTACCTTTTTGAAAAAGGCGACCGGCGATACGCCAAGCCACCTCGAGGTGCAGGAAGAACTCGTATACCCTACGAATACTTGGGAAGGAGAGGTAGATAGATAGATGCGGGACAAGTATCGTTCTAGTGGGGGTGAGGCTATATGCGGGGTAGTAGGAATAGCCAACTACCAACTCAATAGCTCCAAAAACGACTCAAAGAGACCAGAAGATGGTGGAGCAGTTCATGGTAGCAGAGGAGGTCCGGATGTACTTGGTGGTAAGGATTTACAGCTTTTATTCCGGTGTTTGGTCGACTGTTGATAGGCTTGCCCTCGGTGGATTGTTCCGGACCCGTATCCTCACTTCAAGCATAAGGGATGGTTTTGTGGTATGGTGCTGGTACTGTACTCCAAGATCGGGTACAAGCAAGTACTCTACTTGATATGAGCAGTGGTAGTGGTGGGCTGAAGGAGCGAAGCAGGCAAGTTGGATGAGATCGAATAATACCTACATGTATACTATGTATTATCCGAATTGTTGACCTACTTACTAACTTACCCACATTACAATATAATGCGAGTATGGTGTAGTATAGTACCACAGGGATGAACTTTGTATCTCCACGTCATTCAAACATGTATTAATTTTAGGTTCTATTCAAACACGTGTCATGCGTGTTTGTTTTACTTCGCTCCCGCCACCCATCTAGTCGGGCAGAGTACTCGTAGAGTATGATACCGTGCCTACCTTGTTACCGTCGGACGGGACCTCTCACCCTCGTGCGCTATTAACTTAGTCGGCTGCGGTATTTGGGAACCTATCAGTGCAAGAGATCGTAGATACTGTTATTAGCGAGCGAGCCTCAACTACCGGTGGTTAATAGTCAGACTGAGCGGAACGGCAGAAACGGTGCGGCACGCGGTTGAATAGTGAACATTTGTGCTGGCCTCTCGGAAGAAAGAAAGTCGTGATCCTACCGATCGCCAATGATATGCAGCATGTAAATTACGGACCGATTAATAGTTCCACCCTCCGATCTACCGGTACTGGTGCTTATCCAGTTGTGGTACCCCATCCACCCATCCCTTCTTAACCTGTTTTCAGGCACTGGTTTTGTTCCACCTCCTAACTCTAAAAGGTATAGACTGCAAAGTAGTTTATCTTCAGCTAGGGGAAGGTCAAGTTCATTGATTGGTGGTTAGATCAGCTTTCCGCGAGCGAGCTTATTCCTTTAATGGGCTATATTCTAACTAATCAGGATGATGGCTTTGCCTATCGCTGTGCTAAAATTGAGAGATATCCGGTGCAGACGAAGGGATAAGCGACGATAAATGTGTGATGATGATGAATGTGCTGTGCCGGACCGGACAACCAAAACTTACTATTGCGGCCAGCTCGATGCAAAACTTCTAAATTCGGAATAAGCCTTATCTTAGGGCGTGGAGGGTAATACGGTTTCCTCTGGTATGATAGAAGTTGTTTGAATAATAAATTAGAACTCATCTATGGTTTTCCTTTTCGTCCAAGGCCACAGATGAAGTCGTTACTATTGTCTAGGTTGGAATCCAAGATGTTGCACATTTGCATCAAGCAGCTGACAGCGCTCCCACAAGTATGATACCAACTTAGCTCGACCATGTAGTGCATTATATACTCCGCCACAACCTCGAGTACCATATTCCCCACAAAGGTGTGAGCACAAGGCTGCCTTCCCACCTTCTGCAACATACCGGTATCCGGGGAGGGGAGAAATCAGGCATGCATCACGGCGTGCAGGGATTCCTGAAACGTCCCTGGTGTTTTCTAGCCGCTGGGGAGAAGAAGCGCACTTCTGTCGCTTCTGTTATCATCACATCATACCGTACTTTCCTCACGGGCTGTGGGATGCCGCTACCAAGCTTTCCTCCGCCACCCCCACCCAGGGCAGGACCGGGCTCACGGAAACGCCCAGGTCAGGCTCATGGAAATAATTAAGGTAAGGTAGGGGTAGGTTTATTTTAGAATGTTCTTTGTTGGGGAGGGGGGGGGGCGTGTGCGGTTAACCCATTAGTGGAGTGTGTGGCCCGGAAGAGGGAGTAGTGTGTGGGGCGGCAGTATTTTTCTAAAGTTAAGTGCGCTGTGGCAATAGGAGACGAGAATGGGTATGGTAGAGCTTTCAGGAAATGATAGGTTGTACAGTTTGGTGACAAAAGTGATCGTTGCCGTGCTTGACAACGGGGCTCTCCTGCTCAATATTCCTCAGCATCAACACACTCATTTTATCTCAGATGTGGATACCTGGGGTGAGAAAAAGTATTGGGGTAAGATAAGCCAAGGCCCAGTTGGCATATTGGAGAGTTTTCACAATGGCACCAAGATGGCGGTTACATACCAAAAAGGCCACCTAGATACAAAAATGAGTTCAAACAGCAGGGTCAGGGAACTAAGCCGGGATCAATTATGTCATGAATACCAATATACCAGATGACTGATAGCAAATCATGCGTTATCAATAACCACGCTGTATTTTGACCCAAACGATTGCACTGCTAAAAGCGATAAAGCTGCCCTTGTTGTAATGCCTTTCTGCTGTTTTTGATCCCAAAGGAATGCATGCCGAGTGGCCAGTTGGCAATGGCAGTGTATTGCACCTGCCAGTGATAAGCCATGTAAATGCAGTGTATTGTATGAGCCTCAGGAGTGAACTTTTAATAATATGTTTTGTGTTTATGACGTCCATAGGATCCATTTTGCTTGCGCTTCTGAGTCTAGATGTTTATTTCTCTCTCCGCTACTCGCTACCCAAGTTATTATATCCCACTCCGGTTCCATTCAACCCTGCTAAGTTTACCTGATTGCTATACTGCTTCCCTACTTGGTTTAAAATTCTCTCTAAACGGCCGAATCCGGACTCCAGATGCACCGTAAAAACCCGAATGATCGGGCCATGTGTTATGTGGTCCGAAATTTCCTCCTCTGGAAAAGGGGCGAAAAATACACCAAAAATATACTTCCCCATAACGAGCAGAAAAGAAAAATATACCAGACCTTACCAGGAGGGGCAACTCCAAAGTCCTAGCACAAGATCCGCTTATTCGGGTCCTTACGGTACTCTACCGTATAATCTGGCAAAAGTCGGACTGACGCCAGTGAGAATTTTCTCGAACCTGTCCAACCACCGCGGCCCATATATTTAAACTGCAGCAAATTCGCCTTCTTCGAGCCCCCCTGTTGGTTCGGTTGCCTTAGTTTCGCTTTAGCTCCAATCCGACTTTTGCCAGATTATACGGCAGTAGATCACGCCTAGAAGTCTCATACTTGCAGAATCATAGGAGATCACTCGATTGCTTGGCTCCTGGCTGAAATTAGGCGAACTCATGCTGCAGAGATCGACCGCCACACGGAGATAGCGGAATGTCCGAGCAGATAGGGTACTCGTAGTATTGGATGAAGTACCGATATGACATGGTTGTGTGAGCTATGGCAGGGTGTGCACACCAATGTCGGTAGGATTTGACAGACAGCAAGCAACAGCAAGCTGTCACTCGGACAATCGGATAAAAACGAACCTCGGATGACCAACCGCTGCGGATGCAACGATACAAGATAGATATTGTACCGTACGAGTAATACGGTAATCAGGTTAACAATACATTCGAGGCACAATGTCCGCCAAGAAGTTATGGGACAGTTACCGACATTCAAATATATCCCTGTTCCAGTTAATAAGCTCCTACCCTTGTAACCCTCCTCGAATTCGTCACCTCCCGAGGACACGATGTTGAAGCAACGAATGGCAAGACTCAGACAAGATTGCCGAGTCTCTCCGTCTTTTGGGTATTGGTTTTTTTTTCCCTTCCTTCCCCGTCTCTTACTCCTGTTGTGCGGCAGCATACACGACCTGAAGCAGCATCAGCATAGCGATAACCCTAACGGGGAGAACTGTAACATGTGGGAAAACAGGAAAGAGGGAAAGTTGCAAAAGCTGTGGGTCGTTGTGAAAGCTGGTACTCGAGTACTCGTACACACCGCTAAAGAAGCTTAGTTACTAGTTGCTCTGCGGTATTAGATTTGGGAGGGAGGCTCATGCCTCAGCCTTTTTTTTTTCAGCTTTGCGCTTTCTCCCCTGCGGTTTGGGAATTGAAACACAGCCCCTTCAACATTTTTTTCTTCTTTTCCCTGGCAAAATGAAATAGCGTACCGGTACCCCCGATTTGACAAGCGCGAACAGGACATGGAGCGTATTTTTAGCTTCAGGTCATCTCGGGAGCGCTCTTGGAGATGTCTGCTATTGGACGCTTTTGGGGGTTGGGTTGAGGGGGCTATTTTATTTGTCTGCTCTTGGGAAGCGAGGTGTGGTTTTTGCACGTTTTTGTGTGGGTCCGTTACTTGATCTGGAGGCTGTTCACTGGGTGTCCTGCTTGATTTGGCTTGTGGTGTGGATGCGGCGCACTCTGGGTGGTGGGAAGTCCTGCTTTCTTTTCCTATGATACTCTTCTTTTCTTTTCTTTTCGCTTTTATTTCGTTAACTGAGGATTGGGGGTTATGCCCGTTACTGTACGAGTACTTGTTATGATACTGTACCGTAGTCTAGTCCTCTTTGCTTGGGAATGAGAGGAAGGACCGACAACAGGGAAAAAATTAATTGTAGGGTTGTAAAACGTCCAGTCAGGGTGCGCACGTTAGTGACCTTGTAGGGAGGATCGACGGTAGAAGTATCATACTATGGACTCAGCTAAGTGAATGTTTCTGCTTGACTGCTTGGCTCCTTCTTGTCTGCTTTCTCCCTCTCTCTCCCTCTCTCTCCTCCCTCTCCACTCTCGTTTATCCCCCCCTCCTACCTGCCCAAGTGACTTTTTTTTTCCTTTTTTCCTTTCCCTCCCTCCTGTTGTAACCCTATCTCCAAACGTCTTTCGCTCAACCTCTCCCTCGTTTTTTTTTCTTAGCATTAGCCTCGATCTTGCAGCACCGTACTGGTACTCCCTTTCTCTCGCTCCTCCATCTCTTACGCCTCACTCTCCCTCCACAACTACCACCCCAGTCACTCGTTGCCAGCCCCATCCTTCAAAACTCTACCGCCCCCCCAATCCATTCATCAGCAGGCCTGTCAGACATCGATCCCGCTCATTCTCACACCAGCAAGCAAGCAACCTCCACTCTCACACCCCCTCTCACACCTCACCTAACCTAAACTCGCATTTCCCGACTAGACCGCCACGAAGGTAACCTCTCAGCTCTTTCCTATTCCTTTGTCCTTCGTTCGATCTCCCTTCTCGTCCCTCGCTAGCTTTTAATCCCTTTCACATTCCCCCTTCGTGTTTTTTTGCATTTGTTTCGTTTGTTTCGGTCGCTGTATCTTACCGTCAATACAAGCAATAGGGGATAGGGTCTTTGGATAAAACAAAACCCTGTATTGCGACGAGGGAAAGAAGGCAGCTCGACCAGCACCTTTAAATAAGGAAGAAAAAAGACGATTGATCAGAAATAAGTCGAAGAGAAACAAATCCAGCCAAGGGCTCCGCGACTTCGCCTTGAAGGTCCGGCTCTTCATCATCCTTTCGTTCGTTCACATTTCAGTTCTCGTTAACATTCGATAAAGCCGTCAAAATTCCCTACGACACCAGCAGAAATTCCCTCCTCGGAGGTGGACTAATACCCCAGACACGATCAAGGATGGTTTACCGCCCGACCACGTCGTGGAGCTGGAGCTTCCTTATTCTCGCAATCCTTCAATCATGTGCTGTGTTGGGTCTTGAAGGGTACGCTTTTTCTCCAACTTCCACTGCGATAAGCGACTGCTCCTTCGCTATCGCCCCCTTTTCTTCTTTCTAGGCGATTTGGTGGTCCCTGAAGCTAACATTTTGGGGCTCTTTGGAATAGTTATATATTCGCTGCCTTCCAGGACAACCTGCATCGGGACTACATCAATGCACATGGAAGCGACTATCAAAAAGCACAAACACGGACCATCCCAACGTAAGTTTATCACAACCATCAATACTTACCTTTTTGTGATGGAGGAGTGGGATACGAGATATATCTAACCAATGTTTGCTTTACAGATACCTGACCCTCTTCATCTTTGGGCATATATTCCTTGTAGTTCTTTGCTATGATGCACTTAGATTGAAGAACACCATTCAGGTCATAGGCATTTGCATTTTCAATGCTGCGCTGCTTGTCTACGCTGCCATCCAGATGGATCAGATTCACGATGCCAATACTTTCTTGCAGGATCTTGACATTGGAGAGGACCCGAACAGATTTGGTATTAAGAAGAATATCTGGCCCGTAATTCAACCGTCCTTAATTGCAATTCCCTGCATAATTGCCTTGTCGACCGTCTTGATGTGCATTATTTGTTGGAAGTTGTATGACGAATTCGCATGGACCATCTACAAGCATATTAGTGCAGATTTGAAAATGAAGGAGAGATATCTCAAGTTCCAGGTATGCCCCTCCTGATTGAAGGGTACATGATGGAGAGATTTTTGTATTGACCCTTGCCGTGCATAGGTCTTCATTGCTCTTCTCAAGTTTGATTTCTTCTTCTTCGTTGGATTCACTGTCCAGTTTATCGTTATCGTCGCCTCTACATCGAACTATCTCAAAGTGGGGGGCTCTAGGCTTGGGAATACTGACAAAGACTATGAATTCTACCTCACTATTGCTGTCTTACCCCTGACCATCGCTTTCTTGGTTCTCGCTGCTTGGTGCACAAGGAGAGAGAAGAAGATCCCCATGGTGTTCATCATTATTCTCTTCTTTGCCGCATTGGCTTACTTCGTCTTCAAGTTGGTTAGAATGTACCATGGTACATTTGTCCAAAGCTACAAGCCCGCAAGAAGGAGTTTGACCACTTTCGGTGAGTTGTATCAGCGTTATATTAATGATATTTCTTGCCATGGGATAAATTTCTGACTTGATACAGCGGTGATTACGCTCATTCTTATCGTTTTGACCATTGCAAACGCTATCGCTTGCGTTATGAACTTCGGCAAGGGCTTGAAACCCCACATCACCCGACCGAAGGCGGCGGACGAAGAGGAGAAGCACAGCATGACCGAAATGACCAATCACGCAGCTCAGCCGATGCCATCGCGAATGACAATTGACTAAAAACCTAACTTCGACCCCGGTAACAATTTTACGTCTCACACTTGTCTTAGTCGGCCTCTTGGAATAGGAGGGCGGTTTTCATCTTTCGCGGCAGTCCATTATTGGTTTTACGGAGTCGTCTGGCAAATCATAAGTCGTGAGGTTCGCCTGGAGCTCTTATCCTAATTAACTTATGGACTTGGGAATCGTTTTGATGTCTTGCAGAGAAATCGGTGTATTTGAGCAGTGTTTTCTCCCAAAATTTCTTTTGTCTTTTTCTTCTTCTCTTTTCTCTTTGCTATTCTACGGGGGTCGCTTTTGCATGGATAATTTTTTACATGGTGTTTTTTTTTGTTGCTTTTACTCATGTGCTACTCTTGTGGGATACCCTCAGATTTTCGAAATGGTTTTACTTTCAGTGATGCAGCGGGGCTTTGGAAGGGTGAGGAGTGTCATGAGGAGAGCGCATATCATGAGGGGGACCAAGGGAAGGGGACAGCATGCATGCAGGCAGTTGGTGTTACGCGGGGGGTGTGGTGTGATGTGGGGTTAGGAAAAAAAATAATCTCCCAAGTTTCGGTGGGGCTTAATCTAAACCACACGTCCATTGAGCCACCGATCTAACTTACGGGAAGAACGATTTGAAAAGGGGAAGGGGAAGAGTGAGCGACCGCTCCCTTGGTGTTGCGAAGCAAATACCTACTGGAGATTCGAAGGTCTTGGGGTCCTGGGGGTTTGGATTCTTGAGAACTTTATTTTATTTTATCGCCCCTTCCGCGCGAAAAAAGCCTTTTTATTTCCAAAGTATGTAGGGGAATTGGAATGGAATGGAATTGGAGTTTTTCTTAGGTGGTGTGGTGGTTCCCGTTTTTCCCACGAGTTTCCTTTGCGTTTTCGTTTTCGTTTCCACCCTACTTCACTTTGCTTACGGCACTTTGTAACTCCTCCCACGGGCGGTCTTTTATTACATATATACTGATTTTTTAACAAATAAATAATGCTTTTGGGTCATGGGTGTTGATTGGGCGGATAGAGGTGGGAGATGGATATTAGGGAGGGGAAGTATAATACTGTACAATGCTCCTACCAGATGGGGATGTAGTCTGGAACCCGCCATGTTTATGTACAGGTACAATCAGTTAACCAAGTCTTGTGAATGTTTGCGCTCGCTCAGATGAGCTGAAGGAGTTAGAGTTAATGAATGAGGTCATCCTCATCACGACTTGCATGAGCATGGTTATGTTCTACAGTAGATAGCCAGACTCAGGTACGTGCGTAGCTACCACAAACAGCACGGGGGCAAACGAGCGATCTTAAAAGTAGCGAAACCTACCTACCGGTGGTACCTACTCGCGTGGCCGAGTTGAAGCTAGACACTTTGTCCCCGAACAGCCCCACTCTATGTGTCCGTCTTCAACTCGGCCGCGCGATCACAACACAGCACTAGATCTACTAGCTCCTACCTCCTCCGCCAACCATCACTTTCATTATACCAGTAATAATAAAGGCTACGGTAGCTGTGCAATGCGAGTACATAGGACGAGCACTACCACCATACTGTAACTCTCCAAGCACTCAACTCAAAGCAGAAGGAAGGAAGGAAGGAAGGAAGGAACAATCTGAAGCAACCTCCAACGCCCCGACTTGTCACAAAACACATAACCCCCCCTCTCCCCTCCCCAACCCCATTTCCATTACCACAACCCGTAACAAGCAACAAACCCGTAAAACTTAAATCCCCATCCATCCAAGTTTCAATATTACCCACATCTTTATATAATATAATAATATTATAATACTTATGATAATATCAGTGCGGAAGTCGCTGCTTGCTCAATTGCACATATAATTTATTAACCCGTAGTTGTATCGCTTGTAACGTCGCTATACGGCTCTCCCCAACAATATTATCAGCATGTGATATGGTATATTAGGCGGAAATTCGATGGAAAGGGGGGGGTTTTTATATATATATATATTACTATTGACAGCCGCCAGGCGCTTACTAGTGCTGGCGAGTTTAATAACTGTGGGTCGGAGACTTGGCGGGTCGGTGGTGTCTAGGTAGTGTTGTAATTCTTTGCGCCGGTTTTTGTTAGCTTGGGACTAAGGTTGTATGTAATTGTAGTTGGAGTGCATGGAGGGGGAGGAAGTTACGGGTGATTAGGCGGTCGAGTTCTTGGGAGAGGGCTTGCTGGGATTGGTGCACTTGTAGGAGTTTCTCCGTGGTTTGCTTGACGGTTGGGTCCAGGAGGGATTTTATCCCTGTGCTTAGCGGGTCTGTTGCGCGTGGGGGGGTGCTGAGCTCTGGGGTTGGGGAGACGTGGGAGGTTGGGGAGGACATTTTTGGAAAAGGGTTTTTTTTTGTTGTTGTTGTTTTGTGTTTGTGGTTGGGGTTGTGGTTGGAGGGGTGGTGATGATGATGGTGAGAAGGTTGTGGTGGATAAATGGAAGTGAAGTGATGTTTCGAGTGCGCCAACGGACAACCGAACGGCGGGAATGTTCGGTGGGACCGGACGACGACGACGAGGTGAGAGTATGATCAAATCGATCTTTTATTCTCGGTTTCATCCGGGCAAAGGTTCTGTCTTCCCCTCCCTCCCTCCATCTATCTCATATCTCATTCTAGAAAGTCAATCTAACCAAACACCGGACAAATTCGTACTACGCTATACAGGTCCGCAAGTAGTCTACCAAGTCCCCTACGGCTCCGTAACTTTCACCCCCCCACCGCCGCCCCCTTCCACCTCCACCATCTCCTCCTCCACCGCTACCACCGCTGCCAACGATGGCAATAGCAATTCCGCTCCCGTGACACCGCCGCTACCCCCCACCTCCCCGCCCCCTTCCTCCCCCCCGCTCTTCGATTTCGAGACAGTCAGCGAGTATATCATCCCTAAGCAGGAGCTCTGTGACCGACTCGTGACCGTCTGCACCAACAAGTATCGCATCTTGGGCTACCCGGTTTGCCTGGAGGACCGGAAGTACGAGCGCAACGAGTTCATCTTCAACTTTGCCATTGTCCTCGACGAGGACGTCGTCGAGTACAGCACCTACAAGAGCGTTGTCAGGAAGGTGGCGAAGCTGTTCAAGGCGCTCGAGGAGCAGAGCGGCTTCCTCAGCAATGAGGTTACGGCTGTGGGCGTGTTTGCGTTGATTGAGCAGGTGTTGGAGGATTTGAATAATTATTCTGAGTGCATGATTCCTATTAGTGGGTTTTTGGCTCTTTCTTTCTTGCTTGCTTTCTTTCTTTCTGTCTTGCTTGCTTGCTTTGGGATGGCTGATGATGATGATGGGGGCGGGGCGGGGATAGATGAGAGTAATACGATTAATATCAAGCTTTTCCCAACGTATGCGCCGCCGTCGCAGGTCAAGGCTTTTCATGTACCGGTCTGTACGGTGCAGTTGGGGCTTCTTATGGATGTTAACTGGGATCTCACGATGCAGAGGGTTTGTCACTCTTGGATTCCTGGGTGGTAAGTGGCTGTGTGGGCTAATGAGTGCTATGATAGATCGTCCCCTGCATCGACGGCATTAATTCTGTCAGGAGGATATCGGAGCTAGCAGACGCAGATTACAGTCTTACGAGGAAGTGCATCGAACATTTACTGTACCCTCCCCCTACTTCGTATTATGGGTGGCCCTAACTAACAGTTATATAACAAAAAAGGTACTATGGGTGCTTAATAATGGTCGATGTCTTCCAATTCAGTGCCATATACGCCTGCACCGCTGAGATCTCGACACTAGTACAAGACCCTGGCCTACAGGAAGAGTGTCAAGCCTACGTCTCCTACAGCAGCCCTCGCATTCCATTCCCCTTCCTTCTACAACTCTACACATCCCTGACCCAAGGCCTTACACTGAAGAAATGGTGCATGGAAAACGCGACGAAGCTTAAAGGGATAGATGTCCGTCGCTTCGTATCCTTTGGAATAGTCAAAGGCTTCCTCTACCGTAGCCACAAGTACCCAGTCCCCGCCGAGGGGAAGGTAGACAGGGCATTGTCATTGGCGAAGTACTTGGATGGAGGTCACCACTTCGATGAGATTTGTACGGACTTGCAGGTCAGTGAGAAGGACGTTATGGGGATGTTGGAAGGCCGGGATGTGCAGATTGTTCATCGGTAGATGCGTTTTTGTCCCTTTCCCACAGAGAAATCACATTTATTCGTGTAATCCACGGTAGAGTGGTGCGTAGTACATCATATTATAGCAGCGGCTTAATCTGTCCATGGAATTAACACTCCCACCTTTGAAACGCTACCTCATCATCCCTAACATGATATCCGCCTTATTTCATCTAGTGAACAAACAACCCAACCCAAACGACCGAGAAAAGCAGAAGAGGAGACGATAGCAACCCAACCCAATCTAATCTATCGCCCTCCCCTCAGCGCAAGCACCAAATGCAAAGTAGCCCCTCCCTCAAGATTATACTCGCAAGCAGCTTTATCATCCGCCCTGCAGCATTTCCCACAACCAGTCAATCAATCAATAACTACCCTTCAAGCATAGGAAGTGGAGAAGAGAGGGGGAACAAACATCTGCTTCCCGCCAAAAATCAACCTTTGCTGAGCCGGAGGAATCCCCTCCTTCTCCTCGACCCGTTCCTTGATACGAAAGACTTTGTAATCCGGTTCGATATCCAGTTCGATTTCCTTGCCGGTGAGGGTGCGAACCCTGCGTTGCGTTAGATGCTTTAGCGATGTTGGACGGATGGATGGGGCGGACTTACTTGATGAGCATTGTGGGGGCGTCTTCGGGGAGTAGGTGCCGGTGCTGGTGCTGGTGGTTTTGTGATTGTGGTTGTGATGGCTGGAGAGTGAGGTTTGAGAGGTTTGTTAGGAGTTGGTTTATCGTTTTGAGGAATTTTTTGTTTTTGTCCTGCTTTTTGTCGTTTTTTGTTTGGCAGTGGCGGTGGTATTGAGGATCCGGAGGAGGGTGGGTGGGTTGGGAGTTTAGATGAGTCTGAAGTGCGAGGCCAGGGGGAGGTAGGTGGGGTGGAAAGGAGGGAGGGAGGTTGAGAGTAAGTAACGTGAGGCTAGGCTGTTACGTGGTTGGTGGATTGGGGCGCGGTATTAGTCAGGGATTACCTTTGTGGGGTCCCAGTTGCCAGGTATTACGCTGGTGTCATAGAGGCTTGTCGGTCATGCACACGCACTCGCTTTGGTGTCACAGGGAAGTCTGGTATATAAAAAAATATAAAAAAGGGATGAGTTGGGTTCTGGTGGGTTGTGATGTTGTGCTTGTTAATATTGCAGGATAGAAATGGGCACAAGGTATATACATCGCCTTCGAGTATAGATAACACCTTTCAGAGGCCATTAGCTAGTGGTTTGGGGCTTCCGGCCTGGGACCTTAGTATCATATCCTAGTTTTTTCTTTGGATACATTTGAATTTCGACAATGTGTTTTGGGGGTTTTGTCCGCTTCCTGTTTGGATACATCGGATGGGTGATTGGAAGCTGTTCGTCAGTCGCTAGCCATCGTAGCGTACCGGTGGATGGTTTGATCTACCGTGCTCGAGTAAACGCTTGTTTTGTTTATGGGGAAACTCTCTTCTGAGATAGTGGCAATGGTTTAAGATGCCCCACATGAAGAGGAGGATGCCATCTTTGGCGTGTTTGTATGGGTATAATTCTTCAGGACAACATAGCAACTATCCCGTCACTTATTTGGTCTGTGTGCCGTAACCACCGTGAGGATTCCCTCGTGCTTTGCCGGGGGAAATTATAGTTGTCCTCGATATCTACTTGCAGGGGAATTCTTAGGAATAGTGGTTTGGGGGACTATTGGATGCGTGGGGGGCAACCGACGGGTGAATCTTGCGATCGAAATACGAAACAATCTTCCTCTACTTTAGAGGGCATTGTACTCACGCAGGACGTATTAGATCCTTGCTCCCCATCCGAGGAGCATTTTGGGGGGTCCTGTTTGTTTGTCGTGACTGGTGAATCCTGATGGGTGCCTTCCAACAGCTTCCAAACGAAGTCTTTGCCCCCGTTTAATCGCAACCGAAACCACACCTCTATCTCAATAGCGAAACAAACGATTGTGGTAAGTTCTGTTGGGGGATATTATGGGGAGGATTAGGTGGCGTGACGCTTCTTGGGCTTCCGGTGGTACTCCTAAAGATAGTTCACGACAAGCAATACGATTTATTCATTCTCGTCTTTACCCCTCGCACAGCGGCCAGGAGGACAAAGGCGAAAAAAAGAAACTTCGCATCAACTGGAGGCAGTGTGATACCAGCGACACAGTGGGACCAAGCATTGCAAGCAAGAGGCAGGGTCCCGAACAAACAAAAATAAGATTAATCGAAAAACAGGCCCCGGAGGGCAGTTTCAGAGATTAAACTGAAAAGAACAGATACTACACTTGATCTAAGCCTGATTGATAGTTAGTAAATGCGAGAGAATAGAGGAGTCGATGTTGGGGTGGACTCACCAAAAGGCAAAGAGAGCTGGGGAACGAAGAGGGAGGTGGGAGGGGCGGCTTTATATAGGAGAATGAAATGGTGCCAAGATATTCAATTTTGGCCGCTCGTACCCTAAGCTTAGGGCTTGGGATGAGGGTCCAGGTGGGTATTAAGACGTAATGCATGCTAGGGTTGCGGAAACGTTTTTGTATCGTAGGGTGAGCTGCAGATAAGGGTGTGCGTGCTAGATTCGTCAGTGCCACCTCGGAGAGGTCTGGGCCATTGAGATTGTTGAACTTAGCGGTAGGCTGCTGAAGGATTTAGAGAGTCTATCGAAGTTAGTTAGCTGGTGGAACTTGAGGTGGCTTGTGTGTTTTAGTCTCTCCGATCCATAACTATCTGCTGGAACTCGAACGTGTATCCATCCTCCCTATCATCGATGAGCAGGATTTCTCCTTCGACCCCATCCTGTTCCATAATACAATACGTAATGTTTCCAATTGTCCTCTATCTCGAAGGTGTTCCCAATTACCAATGTCCAGGAGATTGCTTAGGATACCCTTGATAGCTAACACATCATCGCGGGAGCCACAAACAGAATGCCAGATCAAGCCTACAGAAAGTATTAGCAATAAGCTTCTAACTTAGTGCTTAATAAAAAAATGCCTCCTAGTCACCGCCAACACATTGAGTGGCTAGAAGGTGTTGCCAAGCAACAGCATTACTATCATCTCTCCTTAGCTCCACGAGGTCAGAAGAACCAACTTGTCCATGATTCTCAAGGACCTCACCGATAAGATCCTGCAATAGGTCCGCCAAAGGGTTGTTAACCATAACATCCATGGTAGGGTAGAGGGGATATAAAACTCGCTAATAACTTGCAGGTTTTGAAATGAGGGAGAGGTGTTCTTGTGAAGTTTGCTACTATCATAGCTCGGGTACATTAGGTTACGCACATTATACCGGTACATTCAATGACAACCCTCACTTACCGACCTGACTGTATCTTATTTTGGCATCCTAGAGAAAAACGAGTTTCACCAGAATATGCAGCATCACCTCACTAGTCGGCACATGTTTCTATGACAGTGAGGGATTCAATTAATTCAATATGTGGGGTCAACTGCTATATTCCGGCTGGGGGGGGATCAGAGAGATACTAACATAGGGCAATAAACTTGGCTCCGAAGGCCTAAGAGCAAGCTCGAGTGATTTATGCTGGGTTTTGCTATGTCGTTCGAACGCTTCTACCTGTAAGCCTTACGTGTATAAGAGTACTGTACTGTGCTAGCCACCAAGGTCCCTGTTTTATGGTAAGCGATACATTGCTATACTCCTGGAATGCATTTTGCTTCCTTTCAGGGTTCCTCATAGTATATTGACGAACGTCAAAGAAAGATAGATCTTCCATGGGAGACCCCCCCTTCGTTCAGCCACTCTGAGGGGCTGTGGAATGCTTCCTGCCGCTCTGGGGATGCCTGGGGGCCGACATACCAAGGAGCCACTTCGAACAAAACATTTCACCTCTGGAATGTGGTGTTTGTCTCAGGTACGTGAGGTGTATAGCTACCCGTGAGACCTAATTTTGTGCGTCGTTGACCTCGGGAGATCTACAATATCTCTTCCACAGTCATGGAATTGAGGGACCCAGAAGGAGGTGGGTAAAAGGCCAGCATGTCCCTGGGTCTCACTTCCGATAATGTTGATTCCTTCCCCGCCTTCGTTTGTCCCCGCCAGCCCCCCCGAGCAGCGCCCGATGGCTGGTCTCGATGAGAGTGAGAGCCGGAGGTATATGATACCTTCGACTAGCTCTCGCTGATAATTCCTCCCCGCAATCTCTTTCTTTACACATCGCTCCTTCAATATGATTTCATTACTTTTACTACTATTTCTATCGTTTTCTGAACATGCTTCTGCACAATCGAAATACCAAAAGTCGCCCGAGCAGAGTGGTGGGAATGAAATTATTCCTGGGCGATATATTGTTGAATTTTCGAGAGATGGGCAATTAAGGACCCAAGCGGATGTATGTATCCTGTCTCTGCCTGTTTGCTCTTAATTTCTAACGATGGGTTAGCCAATTGAGGGCTTTTATAACGCCCTGTCGACTGAGGGGATAGAGGTTACCCCTCAAATTAATATTACCTCAATGGTGTTCTTTGGAACATCTTTTACTACGGCTAGTGATAGTGATAATATTCCGGCTGAGATTGCCGCATTAGAGGGTGTTGCGAGGATTTGGCCCGTGAAGAGGATACTAAGAGCTGTCCCGGAAGTTCATGGAGTTGGGGAAAAAGCTGCTCCAACATGGAGTAGTCACAGTAAGCCTCCCTCTATCTGTTCAAAACTCCACTAATTTTTCTAGGAAATACCGGTGTATTAGACCTTCATGAACAGGGTATACTAGGTGAAGGAGTCACTGTAGCTATTGTAATTGTCTCTTCTTATCAATGGCGCTTAGGCTAATTCCGCTAGGTCGATACAGGTATTGACTACACCCATCCCGCCCTCGGCGGTGGCCTCGGTCCGGCATTCAAAGTTGTTGGAGGAACCGATATCGTTGGTGACAATTACCAAGGTACAAACTTCTTCCCAGATCCAGACCCCTATGATTGTGGCGGTCACGGGACCCACGTTGCTGGAATCGTGGCTGGTGAAGACAAAAACTTCGTCGGGGTAGCTCCTAAATCAAAGCTGCTTGCGTATAAAGTTTTTGGGTGCAAGTACGATGGCACGGGGGAAGATGCGTTGATACAAGCTTTCGTCCAAGCTTATGAAGACGGGGCAGATGTTATAAATGCTTCTATTGGAGGTCCCGGGGGCTTTCCGGAAGATGCTTGGGCGACTGCGTCCTCTAGAATTGTCCAGCAGGGCGTCTTTGTTGCCATTTCTGCTGGTAATAGTGGTGACCGGGGGTTGTTCTATGCTAGTTCTGGCGCAACTGGAGTAGATGTTATGTCCGTTGCGTCAATTGCAAACGAGGAATACTTTGCATTTAATACGGAGGCAGTAGCGGGAGATGATGCAAAGAGGGACATTGCGTATCTCCAGAGTGGTGTAGAAGGGTTCAAGCTCGCCGGGCCGGTGCCCGTTTATGTCACATCTCTGGATAAATTCGCGAGCAGCGATGCTTGCACAACCCTGCCAGAAGATACTCCTGATCTTTCCAAATATCTGGTTGTTGTGAGACGTGGAGGGTGCCAGTTTAACATCAAGGAAAAGAACCTGGTGGATAAGAATGCGACATATATCTGGTTTTACAATACGCCCAGGACGCCGATTGTGTATCCCAATATCGAAGAGTCTGTTTCCAAGGGATTTGCTATGATTGCTGCGCAGGATGGAGAGTTTATTGTGGAACGATTCGCCAACGGCGGGAACGTTACAGTGAACTTCCCACAGGAACTACAAGGAATAGGGATCAACAATACCTTGACTGGGGGTAAGGTATCACCGTTCACTTCGTGGGGACCATCATTTAAAGCGCAGATTAAGTCTGAGATTGGTGCCCCTGGAGGTTACATCTACTCCACCATTCCATTAAAGCAAGGATCATATGCAGTATTTAGTGGAACATCTATGGCATCTCCGTGAGTCTTCTCTTCATCTCAGCAGTGTGCGAGCTAATGGAAGCAGATATATCGCAGGAGTGGCAGCCCTTTACATGAGCAGGTTCGGCGGTCGCAAGCAGCTAGGATATCCTGGCGTTCTAGAGCTCAAGAACCGTATGATCGCTAGCGGTACTCTAGTAAACTGGAACGATGGCACCAAGACCGATCCCACAAGACTAGCCCCAGTAGCCCAACAAGGAGCTGGCTACGTTAACGCCCTTAAGGTTTTAACTTACACGACCACTCTCTCCCCTGGGAAACTCGAACTAAACGACACAGCAAACACCAAACCAGAACACACCATTACCATCAGGAACTCTGGCGACCAAGAAACCACATACACTTTCACCCACGAAGTCGCCGGGACAGTAAACACCTTCAAGCGCGGGTCCAAAGTTCCTCAACTATTTCCCCCAACCTTCGTCAACGACTCCGCAACCCTCCAGTTCCTCCCACAAAACATGACCATACCAGCCCACAGCAACGGCACCTTTAAAGTGATCTTCACCCCACCAAAAAACCTGAAAACTACCCTGCTACCAGTATACAGCGGCAAGGTAGTAATAACTTCCCCCGAAGAAACCCTGTCAATACCGTACCAAGGCATCCATGGCAACCTCCGGGACGTGAACATCTGGCAAACCGAGCAGGTTCCCTTCCTAGCCTCCTACCGCACGGGCGAGGAGATCCGCGAGCCGACCAGGGTCACCCTCTCGGGGGACGATCTGCTAACAGCGGTCTTCGCGAACAACTTTGGCACACCGGAGGTTCGCTGGGACGTGATCACCGAAGGTTACGATCCGAAGAAATTCGTATACCCACCCGTAGTCGGGGAGAGGGGGTTTGTCGGATCGGTGAGGACGCTCGAGGAGAGGACGGATTTCCCCATTAGATATGAGCCTAGGCATGATCCCTTGGGGACGGGGTTTTCCTGGTTTAATTGGGGTGGCGGATTGGTTAATGGGAGTAGGATCGCCAACGGGAGGTATCGATTTGCGTTCATGGCGCTGAGGGTTGCAGGGGATAGGAGCAAGTTGGAGGATTGGGAGACGGTGATTACAGAGGTTGTTACTGTTGCTTCAGAGCCCTAGGCGTATTGGGGGCGGGGAGGGGGGAGGACTACATTTCTTGTAGATATTTTTGAACTGATGATTTTTAGGAGCCTACGTTAGATAGGATATGTAATTGTAAGGGTATTGATTAAGAGTCAATTTCAAGTAAATCATCTGTTGTATTGTAGCAGCTTAACTTAGCTCATAAGAAGCCTAGAGAGTACACCCCACTACTTATATTCTATAGAATCGGCCAACCAGCTTTCTATGTTCACGCCACCTCACTCGGTGACCTAGGATATCCGCCACGCAGATGTGGAAGGATGCTCCATCACCAGCTGTCTGAATACCGAGTGATGCCCTATGAATTGACGAATACGTCCCGCCTAAACATAAGCTGCGCCGCCAAACCAATACGATAGCAACTCACTAGCCTACGAAACAGGAAAGATTCTCCACTCCCATACAAGCAATCAAAGCAGTCTTAAAGAGAAAGTAAGAACCCCTTCCGTTGCCTACACGGTACCATGCAGACAAGAGATGACAGTAACGTGGAGTACAGCAATCACACTATGGCAACCAATATATAATATTTCCATCATCGACCCTCCTCCCTCTCTCCTCCTTTCCTATGATAGTCTCAGCCACGCCACCAATCCTAATTTCCCGGTAATAGTGGTGAAGTGCACGCATCACCAAGATGTCCATTGAAAACTTTTAAATTTTTCGCAATTAAACTAGCCGGCCAGCTCCCATCTATACGAATCTGGTTGTTAAAGAGGAGGCGTAGGAAAGGGGAAAAAAGAAAGAAAAATAATAATAATAGTAACTTAAGGGGAGGGGTGGGGTGGGGACTGAAAAGTAGAGGAGAGGGATCATCTCCTGCCTTGTCTCCCACCTAGGATGCCACCAAGACTCTTCTTGGTGCGTCTCTTGCTGGTATTTGCCCCACCTGCGGCGCCGCCGGCAGAAGAAACGCCGTCGAAGGAGCCTTCATCGATTTCCATTTCGTCGTCTTCGCCCCAACCTCCGCTGCCGCGGGTAGCACTCTCGTCACCTTCGCTGATGACTCTTTTTCCCTTCCCAGCCGCACCACCTCCGCCTGAAGCCCCCGTAGCAATCCCTGGGCCCACCCCGCCACCTCCCCCTCCACCGCTACCTCCCTTCTCCTCGGATTTGACAATCTCCTTCCTCCTCGCTATGACCCTCTCGTACTCGTCCGCGGCCCTCTTCCTAGCGATCGCCTCGCGCTGCACGGACCGCACCTGTTCATCAATATCACCGAGGACATCTTCGCACTGTCGGCACCAGTTCTTCAGGGTGGCAATCATGTCCGGGATCTCCTCCGGCGCGACGTCACGGCCGGCGGTGCTAGATACTTCGATGCGCGCAGCCTTGGTGTCGAGTTTGGCGACGAGGAGGTGTGCGTAGATTGCGCTTATGGTGAGGTCTTCCAAAGCACGGGTGCTGGATAGGTCCAGGGTGCCCTTAAGGGAGGTGTAGGTTAGGTTTTGCGGGCCCTGGGAGGAGAGAGTTATCAAGGAGAGTTGTTTTAGTTTGTGGAGGTGGGATGCTGAGAGCGGGGGGAGGTTTTCGGTGTTGTCTGGGGGTGAGTGGGGTGTTAGTCGGTGCTTTTGGCGGGAGGGGGGGAGAACTGAACCTCTATAATCACCGTACCAGCCATATGCGAAGATCTTCAAAAGGTCAAAGTACTTCTTCCCATCATCGGTGTTGGCGAGGGCTTGGATATTGGGCATTTCTAGGAGTTCGCTGAAGACGAAGCAGCCAGGGGCTGCGGTTGCCTGCATAACGAGATCAGCGGCTGCTCTGCCGGTGGCAGACTTGGCGAGGAGGATGAAGGGTTGGAGGGAGGTAAGGTATTGTTCGTCCGCCATCTTTGGTTAATTTGCAGTGGGTGGGCGGTGTTGTGCCGTGCTGTGGGTTTGTGGAGGGTGTATTGTTGATGGATGCAGATGAGTGAATGATGTGGACTCGGTGGGGAAGTTAGAGCTGGAGTTTGTTGGTGGGGAAGACATGCAGCCTCACAGCCCAATGGCGGATAAGGTTTATCCAAGATCTTGTGTTGTGATAGCATTGTTCAACTTGGTTAGAGATTAGATTAGATTAATCTGTTAAATCTAGATTAACTTGGATGAAAATTAATGCAATTGGACCCCTTTCTTGCGGCTTCTGCTGAATAATGTTGTGCTCACATTTCCTTTGTGCCAGCATCTCGAGTGCAGGGGCTATTTATGGACCAAGATCCCAAAACATGTAACAGAACCAACAAGCGATGTACCCGTATGATGCCGGTGCTGGAGTACCTTTCCGGTAGTCCCTTTCCTGAGACCCCTTTGGCTCTCAACTTCACGCAGGACACGGAGGCTATCACAGTCTTACAGGCAGTAGTGGAAACCAGTACGATACAAAAATATGATACAAAGAAAGGGCGGCGAGAATAGGCCTTGAATCCATTGGCCTTGGGGGTAACTCGATTATAACTAGAATAGTTAGCAGTAGGGCACGTACTGGTAGTAGTAGTAGCGTTTTGGAGATGGGAGAGGATATCTGGTAATTTGAGCGTCTGCAACGAAGGAGAGCGGGCGGCCGAGTGCAATATGGTTATGGTGGGTGATATTGTATAGTGTGATACTGATGGAAGGTACCGTATCAGAGTCTTGAGCGGTTACAAGCATCCTTGCTACATACTGTAGCTGGTTACCGATGGTTTGGTGATTTACATATAAGTGCTGCTGCGTGCGAAGCTGTACCAGTATTCGGAGAGAAGGTGAACCATATTGAGAGCGTTCAGCATTTGGTATTTTCGCAGTACCGGTATGTCATTGAATTTACTCGAGTAAAGAAATGTATTGTAAGGGGTGGCGGGTGAATGGAGTGAGTACTCTACCAGTGGTCTAGGTGGGGCTATTGTAAGATTTGCCATAGTTCTCTTACCATATCCTTGTCCGACTTGCTTCGCCTGGATATCCACCCTTTGTACCTATTCTTGTTCTCACACTCACATCCCCTCTCTTCCCTCATTCTATTCTCTCATCTTCTTTGGTGGTGATGGTGGTGGTGGTGCTGTCCTACCCCCCAGCCTATATTTCACATATCCAGTAATCAACTTCTCGGGTCTTGATCCGGAGTGAACGTATTATAGATCCTTCACTCTCTATTTCGTGCTTCTTTCTTTTTTTCAATTTTGTCGTAGGGCTGGCACCTCTTTTTCTTACCCCGAAACCATTATATTCTTAGCCCTTCCGATCCAGCGCCCCGGTTCAGCTTGCATCCAGCATCTTTTCCTCCGTTCGAATACCTCCCCTCCCCTTATTTCTCTTCCCTCGCATACACCGACATCCCTCTCCAAAAGATCTCCCTTCTCGCCTATCTTACATCTTGACTATCCTACATTTCTGTTGAGAGGCAAACTTGGACGATATTTGAGCTTGCGTGTTTGCTGCTGTTGGAAGGGATCTCATCCCGCTCCCCCTTTCTTCTCGTTCTCTTCAGATCTGTGCTCCACCACCTGCATTTAGATCTCAGCCCTCTTTTTTTCTTCTTCTTCTTGGCTAGGATTATCCACCCGCTCGCGACAGCATGTCGCCTTCAAAGTCTAAGGATGAAGTTCCCTTGATGGACTTTGGGAACGATAGAGGGGAGGAGAAGAAACTTGCACAGACTACCATCGCCGTCAGTGGAATGACATGTGGTGCTTGTACTTCTGCTATTGAAGGTTTGTTGTTTCTTACCCCTTGTTCCAACAGGGGCACTTTTCTGATCCGCGCGTACGGCAACAACTTAGGTGGCTTCACAAATATCGACGGATTAGAGTCCTTCACCATAAGTTTGATGACGGAGCGGGCCGTTGCAATCCACGATGTCGCAAAGCTCTCAGCAGAACGAATCGCCGAAATGTGAGTTTTAAACACCAAAGTTACCAACTCCGCGGGGGGGCGGCGTTAACCTGGTATGACAGAATTGAAGACCGCGGCTTCGATGCAGCGGTTGTTTCTTCCGACATGAAAGGCGGCGGGCGGGGGAGGGCGCCGACCTCTGGGTTGGTCACCACTACGATTGCGGTCGAGGGTATGACTTGTGCATCGTGTTCGAGCTCTATCGAAGGCGCTTTTAAGAACGTGGATGGTGTACAGAGCATCGCTGTGGATTTGGGCACGGACCGTGCTATTACTACTCACGACCTAGCAAAGATATCGGCGGAGAGGGTGGCGGAAATCATCGAAGATCGCGGGTTCGATGCGAAGATTGTACGTTCTGAACCTGTCGGGAGATATGGACGACGGAGCATTAGCGATTCGACAGCGCATTTGGCTACGACAACGATTGCTGTAGAGGGTATGACTTGTGGTGCTTGTACTGCTGCTATTGAGGGGGGTTTCAAGGACGTTGCTGGGATTGGGAGCTTCACGGTCAGCTTAATAATGGAGAGGGCGGTAGTGGTTCACGATCCAGATGTTATTTCCGCCGAAAATATTGCGGAAATGTGAGCCATCTTATTGAATCGTGCTTGGAGTCGGAATGGCTAATTATTTATAGAATCGACGACCGAGGATTCGATGCCAAAATCATATCAACAGACCTCCAGCGCAGTGAAGATCGAGATACAAAAGAAGACACCATAATATTCAAGATTTTCGGCCTAAACTCAGAGGAGGATGCCATAAAGCTAGAGAACTCTTTCAGAACCTGTGAAGGGGTTACCGATGCTGTTGTGACATTGCCTGATGCAAGGGCTGTAATCGGGTACTATCCATCAAAAACTGGGGTTCGTAACCTTGTCGACATCGCCGAGTCATTGAATATGAACGCCCTCCCAGCAGACATGGAAGATAATAGCGCTCAGCTAGAATCCCTGGCAAAAACAAAGGAAATCAAGCAATGGCAACACGCGTTCTGGTTTTCGCTCTATTTTGCCGTTCCGGTGTTTTTGATATCCATGGTAATTCCGATGTGGTTCAAGGGGCTCGACAAGTACATCGGCCAGCTCCGTATAATGCCGGGACTTTACCTTGGCGATGTTGTCTGCTTGCTGTTAACTATTCCGGTACAATTTGGGATCGGGTTAAAGTTTTATCGGAGCGCTTTCAAGAGCCTTAAGCACGGGAGCGCTACCATGGACGTCTTGGTGGTTCTCGGAACTTCGGCGGCTTTCTTCTTTTCAATTGTGGCTATGCTCATGTCTATCATGTCTTCTCCTCATACCAAGCCTAGCACTGTGTTCGACACTTCTACCATGTTGATCACGTTTATTTCCCTAGGAAGGTATCTTGAGAATCGAGCGAAGGGTCAGACCTCAAAGGCTTTGTCAAGGTTGATGTCTCTCGCTCCTTCAATGGCAACAATATATGTCGACCCGGAGAAGGCGGTGTTGAGCATGGGAAGTGACGATAGCGCGGGCGAGGAGAAGACTATTCTAACGGAACTTATTCAGGTCAACGACATCGTGATTGTCCGTCCAGGGGATAAGATACCTGCTGATGGAACTGTCGTCGCGGGGGAAAGCTACGTTGACGAGAGTATGGTCACCGGAGAAGCCATGCCGATCCTCAAACACAAGGGAGCACTATTGATTGGCGGAACAGTTAATAGCGCAGGTCGTCTTGACTTCCGAGTCACTAGAGCCGGAAGGGACACTCAACTGAGCCAGATTGTCAAGCTCGTCCAAGAAGCCCAAACTTCCCGAGCACCTATCCAACGAATGGCTGATACCCTCGCTGGGTACTTCGTCCCTGGCATCATCGCGCTAGGATTGATCACCTTCATTGGTTGGATGATCCTTAGCCATGTCCTCAAGAACCCCCCGGCAATCTTTTCAAAGGAAGCTAGCGGCGGGCCATTCATGGTCTGCTTAAAGCTCTGCATTAGCGTCATCGTATTCGCCTGTCCATGTGCCCTCGGCCTGTCCACGCCTACCGCAGTGATGGTAGGCACAGGCGTCGGGGCAGAGCAAGGGATTCTCGTTAAAGGTGGTGCAGCACTCGAAACTGCGACGAAAATCACGCAAGTCGTCCTAGATAAAACTGGAACGATAACAATCGGACGAATGACCGTTGCCGTGAGCAAGCAGTCCGCAGTATGGAAATCTACTGAACGGAAATCTCGCCTCTGGTGGTTACTCATCGGCATTACTGAATCCGGCAGTGAACATCCTGTTGGTAGGGCTATTACCACGGCTGCTAGAGAAAACTTGGATCTGGGCGTAGACGGGGTTCTCGACGGGTCCGTCACGGAATTCAAAGCTGCTGTCGGCCGCGGGGTTCAAGCGAATATTAAGCCGGCTGCTGAGCCGAGAGCTTACAAAGTTCTCATTGGAAACACCAAATTTCTTAGCGAAAGCGGCATCGAGATCCCCGAAGAAGCGATCAATGAAGCAAAAGGCGTAAGCCTCGCAGGTCAAGCTAGAAACGCCGATGGGAATACATATGTCTTTGTTGCAATCGATGGAGAATACGCAGGATTGGTAGCACTTAGCGACGAATTGAAGCCAGACGCTAAATATGCTGTCGAGGCATTACGCAGGTTGGGTGTCAAAATCGCAATGGTTAGTCTCTTTCCCCCTTCTGGCTATCCACATTATGCTAACTCCACGAATAGGTAACCGGCGACCAAGAGGGCCCCGCCCAGCAAGTCGCCAAACAAGTCGGCATACCCCTCTCAATGGTTTACTCCTCTGTTTCCCCGGACAAAAAGCAAAAGATAATAAAATCACTCCAAGCCTCCGGCGAAATCGTAGCCATGGTCGGCGATGGCATAAACGACTCCCCGGCGCTCGCGACTGCGAATGTCGGAATCGCAATGTCCTCGGGTACAGACGTGGCAATGGAAGCCGCTGACATTGTCCTCATGCGACCCCAATCCCTTCTAGACATTCCGGCCGCCTTACACCTCGCCAAGACAATCTTTGGCAGGATAAAGCTGAACCTGCTCTGGGCTTGCTTCTATAATATCCTGGGTTTGCCGTTCGCTATGGGGTTGTTCTTGCCGCTGGGGCTACACTTGCATCCCATGGCTGCGGGCGCTGCCATGGCGGCTAGTAGTGTTTCCGTCGTGTGCTCCAGTCTGCTACTGAAGTTCTGGAGAAGGCCGGTTTGGATGACGGTTGATGGGATGAAGGCTGAGGAAGCGGGCAGCTCAGACACGTCCGGGGGCCCGGACATGAGTTGGCAGAGCAGGTGGGTGAGGTGGGGAATCGGAAGAAGGGCTGGAGCTGGGTATGCTCCCGTTGGTACGGAAGAAGTGTAATTGTCTGCCGGTGGTGAGCCGGAGAGTGTATATATATCGTTTCCTAAACCAACATTTAGCTATACGCATTCACCCCCCCCTGTTTTTCAATGCTTTTTCTTTTTTTTTCCTTCGCTGTTGGCTGGGCTTTCTTATTACTGTATGATAGGGAGGGTTACTTGGTAATGCAGATTCTGGGCGAATGATACAGCGATTACTCGTTCACCCCTTACGCCATTTTGAGAGAATTAATCGCATTGCATGTTGTTGCAATTAGTTCGTGCTACGGGCCGAGATAGGACATCGTGAGCGGGTTTGCGCCCGTTTTGAACACGGGTTCAACAACTCTCTTTACCCTGATAGGAAGTAACGAGTGAGGGGATATGCACGAGTGATTTTCTGTGTATCTGCTTATGACTCCCGGCTGGAAGTCGGATACATTACCCTGAACGAAATAATGCTTGCGCTCTCCTAATTTTACTGCCGTCCCGAGTGACACTGCAACTGCTCGTCTCATCTATTGTTTATAATCCTATCTTTAGGGATAGTTTCCTTCTCTCCTTAACCTTTCTCCCTCTCGCAATTAACAACAGAAAACAACTGCTCGCTTAGGTCGCTACTCCCCCAGTCGTGGTATGATATGATACCTCCCAACAGGGTTTGAGCCCGGGACTGCGGCAGCACGTTCCACGGCACTCATACAAACACTCTTGCCACCACCTTCTTTGACGTCGCCTTTCTCCAATACTTCCTGATCTAATCACAACACCCTCCCTGCTGCTTTTCTTCCCATTTTCTCCCTTGTCGGTCTTTTACGATACTAACATCACCGGAAATCGTCTCTCACACTGCTCCCTTCCAATCATCGAGCTCTAGAGTGTTTTCCGCCTGAGGATGCTCGGATTATTCAGCAATTTGCGATCACAAATATGCTTTCCTGCTTTTTCTTTTTTTTTCCCTCCTCTTCCCTGCAAAAGAGTAGTGGTTCAAGTCCTTATGGTATTGGAATTGTTGGTGTAGGTACAGTAGGAATAGCAAGTAAAGTATCGTACTCCAGTGTGATAATGTTCGGCAGGTGGCAGAAGCCTATAGACTAGCAGCACCTCGCTATAAGGAACGGTTGGGGTTCAGGATTTTTCGTTCGTTATAGCGGGGGTTTAGGCCTTATCCCCTGAGCAGTCTGACACAGTAAAATTAGCCACCAGGCATAATAAGCCCAGTCGGTAGCTATCATAGCTGTTTTTCAGGTTCGGAGTCTGGTTTTTTTTTTCAAAGCCAAAGTGACCCAGCATCATGACGACAACTATTAATCGCCAGTGAATCACAGTCCTCAAATCAGTCTAAAATAAGATTAGTGTGCTGGTCGCGAATCTGCCCAAGAGATAGCGAGGACGGTTTGTATGGGTGGTGGAGGTGTAAACCTCAGGGGAGCTCATTTGTAACAGGGAGGATTCCAGAACACTTTTGTCTAGTGGCTTGGGGTCTTGCCTATTCTTGGATCTCCGGGGCGGAACAGAGTTAGTTTAAGCTGCATGATCAAGCTTGATGGAACTCCCATAGCGCGAACCCGGATATCTTTCGGTTTGTAGGAGGCAGCTGTTATCGGCTAGGCGTGCTCTAATATCCCAACGTATCCGGGGTTCCAGTGGAGTGGAGGCAGCCAGGCGAGAATGCCAGCCCTCTCTTCTACAATGGTAAGACTATTCCAAACCTGCACCTTGAGATTGGTATTAAACGGGTGACATTACTGGAAACACGGGATATTTCTATTTGGTGCTGCAATGGAAGGACTATCTAGAGTACTAGGTGGGTAGAATTACTGGGGACTGAAGAAAGAAAGGTAGGGGCTGCCAGTTCGATAGTCACACAAATCACCTGCTAGAAGCATCGAGCCCTGGCTAAAAAGAGCACCGGTAGGGGGGTGTGAGTTTTCGGATCAGAATACATATAATTTGTTGTATCGGATATAGAAACGCAGTTAGGCTTCGGTATATGTAAGGCCCTTTCGGCGTGCTGCGCCAAGATGACAGATCAACTCCACTAGGAATACTCAAAGGAAGCTTTTTCAATTCCGTGGCTGGATGCTTCTCTCACATTCCGTGCCTGGAAACTCAGGAGGCTAACGGTGTAGCCAGCTAACTACGATACATGTTCTCTGGAGATTTGAAGGTTATCTAAGGGCAGTTATCTTGGGGCCTACGGCCGCTCTCTCTATTCAGGGTCATTGTACGGCTCTACCGGTATGCTGGTAGGAGTCACGTCCCCCCCGTTCTTACCGAGTAGCTCACATAGTGGGTCATGGCCACTTATTAGCAAGGTTCCTATAGTCGGCACTAACTTGAGCAAGAAACCATCCTTTTTCTAATGAGAACAAATCATTAATGGTCACCCGGACGAATGGTGCTTGACGCGCCCCTCCCTCCTTCCCTCCCTCCGCCACTGCCTAGGTTTGGAAAGAGATCGAATCTTAAACTCGCGATGTCCAACTTCGAAGTCGGGCGCCTCGCCCTGAGCTGGATCCTCATAAGTCATGAATAGAACAGCACTCCTCTGAAATTCATGTATCAAGGTGCAGTCCCTGATGGCCTTAAAAAAGCCCATCGGTGATTCGGGGTTCCCTCCAAATTGTACCCTCCTACCGTCATATGCTCCCCGGGGGACTAACCGGGCTCGAGGGGGGGGGGGAAACAGGCTTGGTCCAGAATCAACTACAGTACAATCTCCTAACCTCCCATAGATCTTCTATTGGTAAACGGTCGAATCGGCCTATAGAGGCGGCCATCTACCGCAGTAGGCCAGCCCGCCCTTCACTGTTGCTTGCCTTGCAAACTTGAGGCACCTTCCCAACAAAAAGTCAGGTCGGAATAATTACTCCTAGTAAGGGATGTAAGATCTGTTAGACATTGTAGCGAAGCCCAAGCATTTCTCTTGCCTCGATATCACCCCTCGCCTCAGCTTCTCTAAACCCGGGATTAGCATGCTGGTAGCAGGGCGCCACAGTAACGACTGCAGTATTTTCAAATACCGCTAGGGCGTTGGAGTTATGATGCCTCATCTTGAGGGCTGCTGTGTCTTTCTTTTTATGATACTTCTCCTAACAAAGGGCTAATACAGAATCTCTTTTTGCCGTGCTTGTATTTCAACTACGTAATCCCAGGGAGGGGATATTTAGATATCGTGTTCACACAGAATCAGGTTAGCAGAAAATATTCGAACGTTCAAAATGTCTACTTATTCTAGGCGGATAGGCGACTAGATAGCTAAGGTAATTAGGACCGCGATTTCTAGCCTCCGAATACTCGCCCACAGGATATAGGGTATCCCAATTTGCACAAGTACACCTTTCATGATATGATACTCAAGCTCGCGCAAAAGAAAGGAATTACAAGTCCTTCTCCTCCTCATATCTCCACTTCGGCATAGTACAAGAAAGCCCCACGTTCCACCACGTTCCCCCAATCTCAAGTGCAGCCTCGACACCTTCCCAGAACCTCTCGTTATCAGCGAATTCGCGTTCAACACTGCTCATGCGCACCCCCTTACCGGGGCACCGGGGGTTCGGGGGCGTCTCATGTCCTGGGTTCTCAGTTTTAATTCTCTTTGCTGACCAGGTAGGCGGTGATGGTGGTGATGATGCATGTGGCTCGCGCTTGATTTTTTTGGGAGTTGGGCTGTCCGGTGGCGAGGACATGACTGGAGCTACGAGTGCGACGTCTGGCAGTCTCTTCGGGGTTTTCGGTGCGGTTACTGGCGATGTGGTGGGTGTATTGCTTGCTGTCGATGAGGCCATTTCTCTCGCTTGTGTCCATCGCTGATCTTCTGTGTCTCTAGAGCCTTCTGCTGCCACCTCTTCTGGTTGGTGCTGCCGAAAGTTTATCTCGGTTTGTTCGAGTTGACTTCTAGCTAGATTTCTTTGGGATTCTAACTCTCGCTGGAGCCGTTCATCCTCTAGTTGTTCCTCCTCTAGCTGTTCTTCCGCCATGTGTTCTTCCCTCAAACGCCGCCGCATATCGTTATCGTGGGCGAACTCGTTGCCAGCGCATAAATCGCCGAATAATGTTTTTACACTCTTCTCTTCATCCCAGGTTGCTTCGTTGACAACGCAAGGGTATATATCCCTTGGCTTGAAAGCAGATACTAGACCGCGTAGCTCCGAGTACGAAGAGTGACGTGAAAAGGGGAAGGTGATCTCATTAGGGAGGATTCCACCGTTTTCCGCAACTATTCCTTCTCCGTCGCTGCTCGCGGGGGTAGGGAGGAGGATCTGAGAATCGGTTTCCTGGCTCTTCCGTTGACTGGATATACTCGCTGCATCGGACAGCAGCCCTAGGAGTTTGGGCGCTGTCAGGTCATCCCTCTCGATACCTTTCTGGAGAGACAGCGGGAGCACCTGTTTCATGGATGTCCTTGCTTCCTTCAAAAGATCCTTGACGCTTTCGGGAACTTCCGGCCCCAGCGCCTCAAGGATCTGCTTGAGGTGCTCGTCCCGCAGTTCTAGATCATCCTGGTTTTCCACTGAAACAGTGTTAGTCGCTCAGATCTACAAAGTGGATTCCGGGGTAGCCCTACAATCACCGTTCCCGAGGCCGGCTTCGTGAACATCAAATAATCCCACCCTTGTAACGACTGGTTTTATCCAAACAACGTTCCTCTTTCCCTCAAGCCCCTCGCATCCAACCCTCTTCTCACATGAATGGAATCGGGCTTCTATATTCGTGGTGGTGCACCCAAGCACTTTCGAGTTGCCAAAATCGAAACCACTGAGGAATGGACCATGAACGTATTTATCAGGGCTCCTTATAGAGTGAAAGAGCCGGCGGTGATAGTCACCAAGATGTATCTAATCAATTAGCCACGCTCCAGGCTTGAGAGCTAATCATACCTTAGCATCAAACGCTGAGGCCAAGGCCACCCAGACTTCCTCATAGCCAAATGTCCACGTATTCAGATGGAATATTGTATCTTGAGGGTACTTTCGGACTTGGCTGAGAAGCTCATGAATTCCATCTTGCTTAGAACGAAATACTTCCTGGATCTTGCCCCTACCAGCGAACGAGGTATCTAGGTATATTTTGTCCAGAGTTTTCAGGCCCATCACATATGGAACCAATATTGGATGCCTCTTGAGATTGTCGACCCACCATTTCTCGGCTATTCCATGAATAGTCAGAAGCTCACTATCTCCCCAAGTTGTTTACGGCTCACCTCTTATGTCGCCAGTGTATAGAATCGCTTTGCCATCTCCTTCTATTAAAAACATGACGGCGCCAGGGCAATGGTTTGCCTAGACCGTTTTAGCCTCCTCTGATATGACATTAGAGAGCATCTCACATCGAACAAGGTCACACGTAAACTCTTTCCACTCCCTATCTCAACCATTGTCGGGGTCTCCAGCGGGATGACTTTCTAGCACTTGCATTAGTACGCGGTTTGCCAAATGTTATAATTTATACTCACAAGTTTCTTCTCTTTCTCCGCATAAAGGCACTGTCGTGCTTCAAGAACGCCTTTCGCGAGGCTAAAACGGTGTAATCGTCTCTCTAGTTTTATTAACAGCTGCAGCTAGCGCATAAGCACCCGAGCATTTAATGGTTGACTGCATTTACTGCCCCACCTCCTTCGTAGCCGCTGAGCAATGGATGAAAGGGCCTCCGTAGAACCCTTCCAAACCTTGCAGATGATCACTAACAGATAGAATAACTGTCAGAGCACTTCCATAATTCTACCTTGCTTTAATTTACAAACCTATGAATATGTGTCAGAAAGCACGCCAGAGGTGGGCGCGCACCCGGGTCATTACTCCGACGAAAATAATCAACTAAGGGTATTGGGATCAGTTCCATAAGAGGAGGCAGTGGCAATGGACATACTTCTTATATCCGGAAACTCTATAAGCAAGACTATTAGCTCGATCATTAAAGGGTAAATAAGGGGACGAACCCGTGACGATTCCTTTGAAAGTGGACTACAACATCCTTTGTAAGTACCGGTATATCCTACCAAAAGCACACTTGCCGGAAATACCCACCATTATGGACTTCTCATCGAATTTACCGAATATTATTAAAACAATAGAACGAGGCTTTTTGAGTTGGGTATTGAGACGCGGTTGGGGTCAGTCTTCAGATCGAGGCTTTGAACCTTGGATCCTCGCTAAGCCTGCAGCCAAGACCATCATGAGATAAGCCACCTATGGCAGAGGCCCGTGTGAGGTAAAAGCTCAGCTTGCAGGGCAACGAATAGTCTGGGTACTCTACTTGTCCCAGGCCATAAGTACCCGAAAACAGGGATTAAAGAATATATGGCAAAACATCCGTGCATGTCTGTGCCCCCATACAAATGATCCCCCTTCATTTTCGGGTACTTATGGCCTGGGACAAGTAGATCAACCCGTCTCCCCTCCTGCCATAGCCCTGGTTTTATGCGCTTTAGGATTTACAGTACTTTAGTAATTCTACCAATACATTGCCAGTGCCGCTATCAGTTTGCCTTGCTAGAAAACAAATGCAGTGAGTTATTAGTATACAGTACTTGCAGGGGTTGTCCATTCTAATGTGGTGGCAGATTAAGGCACTTGCTCGAGCCTTTCGGGGGTGGTTGGGATCTGTTAGGAGGAGCTTTGGAATGTCCCGATAACATTAGCCATCTTTTGCTTGAGTGTACTCGTACCGTACTCGTACTCTGATGACAGCCAGCGCTTCCCGTCCAATACCGGTAGTTACCGTATTTGGCTCGATAATTCACTTGTGTCCAAATATAGCACCCCGCCAGCACCGTAATAAGAGGTTTAAAAGAGGCTTAACAGCCACGCCCTACGTGGGGTAGGAGTTTACAGGTATCCCTCAATACGATAAAGTTCTTTCGTGGAGAAGCGAGATCAATCGACTGCATAGGGTAATATTTGTGATCTCTTTGGTCAGCTATTGCCCTGGCACACCCTAGGACTCCCATGTCCGGAGAAGTTGCTTCAAGGCCAACTGTTTTGGGGGGATTTCAGATCTTGTTAGATTTTGTTCACAAATGAGAATAGTAACCAGAAAGAACGTAGATCACTCCTAAACATTCCTATCGGGTTGGACATTTATGGCTGTCCTTCTCTAGAGGGTGAATCGCTAATGACATGATGCCCGGTCATTGTCCCTAATTGGGCATTGGGGAGAGCTCTCGGCTTGGCATGGAGGGGAGAGGTGGAACTTGCCGAGCCCTTAGCGCAGGGGCAAACCGATCCAACAGATCTGTTTTTTCTTCTTCCTCTCTTCCTTCACCATCCCCCCTCCTCAACATCCCCACCCCACCTTTTCCCACCCGGGTCAATTCACTCACCATTTAAAATAACCTTTCTTTTCTTTTCTTGAAAAACCTTTGTTTCCTCTCCCGTGGCCACCTTCCTCTCTTCACTTCACTCTTCATTGGAAACGGAGCCTCCTATCATTTTACCTCCTACCTTCCCTTGTCCATCCCCCCGCTCGAGTAGATTCGTCCGCTAAAACACAGCACAACGCTTCACTCCAAAATCAACTTCACCACCTAGGAGTTCTCTCTAGTTGTAGTGTATTCTACACTTTGTGTGGTTTAGGGTTCGAGTCACTCTAGTATTGCGGTCCTGGTAAAGTTCCCCAGCAATCATGGATACTGTGTTTCCCCACTCTAGAAATTGGATAACATTAACGCATCACTCTATTAGCTCCCACAAAAAATAAGACAACAAAGGAGATAAAACAAGCTAAAGCTGCTTCTCTCTCTGCACGAGATCACCCTTCTCCTGATTTCCTCCGATAATCCGACACACAAGAAAGCAAACCATTAACAAACAACCCGCTAGTATAATACATCGCAATGAAGAAGCAACCGATCCCTCAGATTCTTTATAAATACCTCTTCCCAACACCAGGGCCCAAGGACCCTGCCACATTCGATCAATTTGTCAACGAAGTCCTTGATCCGGAGATCCGTATTGAAATCTCAGAGTGGTATAGCTGCCACACCACCGAAGAACTCGAAGAAGTCTATCCCGGTTGGGATTACGCCGACCGCAATGTCCGTATGAGGCTCAGCAGATACAAAGGTCATAATAAACTCTTCAAAGCATTCGACAGGTTAGGCCTGAGCGCACACGAGATCAATAGCGTCGTTACTTGGCATGGGACTAGGTGGGAGTTGGAGGACTGGGAGGCTGAAACCGGTTCAAGTAGGGATAGAGACCCTTCCATTTACGATGAAGTAGAAGATTACGATTATGACGATGAAGAGGATGAAGATGAGGATGAGGATGATGGCGGGGAAGCGGAAGCAGCTGCGGAAAGAAGGGAGGGAGCTACTCAAGGCAGTGTCACCAATACCAGCCACCGTTCCTCCTCGGGCCCCCCATAGGTCAGCCGTGGGAATAGGATATTCATGATGCTCAACGGTACTAGCTAGACTTTAAAAGGTCAATAAAGCCTAATTGTCTAATAATTAGAAATCTCAGCGGGAGTCAAAACATCTAACAAAAAGCAAAAAAGGGGGGGGGAAGGGGAGGAGAAAAGTTGAGGAGGGAAGAAAACACCTTCAGGGCATATGAAAATGAAGGCAAGGAGCTATAGTTCGCCTCATTCGGCGATGTTTACTTTACTCTTTTGTTTGGAGGTTCCTCGTTTGTTCGATCTCTCTTCAGCAGTTTTGCTCAATTGTCTCCTCGGAATTTGTTTGCTTGCTTGCTCAATTCCTTAGTTACTTTTTTTTCCACAATCCCGCATCCTCACTATTATCCGATGCTTTTCTTCTTCTTGCCATTTAATTCTCCTCTTACCCCTCCGTTTTGTTCCGCAAAGGCCCTAGTTAGTTAGTTACTCGGTGGAGGTAGCTATTTATTTTCTTCTTTTTTCTTTTCTTCTACCCTAGGATAGGTAACTCAGCGCTTGAAGCTTTGGTATGGTTTTTCATGGCGTCCAAAAATATACCCCCAACCCCTATCTCATCTTTCGTAATTCATGTGGAACCCCCTTCCCCCCACCTCTCTCCCTTTCAATGAGTTCCTTACCTACTTAACTCGCATCTAGACTTCTCCACTTTATCTTCGTTTTACTTCTCCTTCTTCTCCCCTCTTTTTTTCCCCCACCTCCCGTCGTTTTCGCAGGAGCGGGCTTCCAACTGGTCGATTGGTTTGTATAACTTGCCTACTTATTTGCATACATGGCGTATTATTCACATAGATAACACAACCCCCCAGGGGGTTTTCCTACATTTTCCCTCCCCCCTTTCTATTTGCTTGGTCTTTTCTTTTATACTTTTGGCGCTAGTGGGAAAAATCAAGGCTGTTTTTAGCGAGTGACGGGCTGTGAATAGGAGAGTTGAGAAAGTATTGTTCTACGGGAACAAGAGATTGAAAACACAGCCTTTCCAGATAGAGAAAACTAGCCCCGCTGATCTGATATGAGCTGGCGTGACCTGACCCAGATCGTACGATACTATCACCTGGGGCGAGGTCTACGATTCATAGGGTAGTAGAGGGAAGAGATGTGAAAAATAGAATCCGAGCCAAAAAGAGAAAGCTGCCTTTGACTCGGAATAGTAGCCGTGAGCCATGGATGCCATACAGTATAGTCGCACCTCGTTGCAATAGAACTCTTCATACATACAAGAACCCGACATCTTAGGGGTAGCTAGCATACAAAATGTGGAAGTCTGCAACTCAAGCGGGTTGACGATCGTCGGGTTATCAGCATATCGGGTAATATCTCTGGTAATCACCCAACTCCTCCTCCCAACCACCTTGCTTTCTCCATTCTCCGATGCTACTACCGCTCGACGTTATTCCATACCCGTGTCATCTCCTGTCGCTTCTTCCCCCTAATCTTCTGTCCTGACCTCCATCTGGCTCATTCCAATTCTCCTTATCCAACACCACCTCTAGCTGAAAAAGAAAAAAGAAAAAAGGTATTCACTGCAATTGAGGCACCGACGATGGTGAACGGCACGATTGACATATTGTACCACAACGGGAATTCGGTCGGGGGTCGAGGGCAAGTACGATGACATCAGGCATCAGCAGTGGAAGTCGAAGATTGTAGATCGAGCTAGCCCAAGCAGGCGGGTAGCTGGAGATGGAGAGTGCATTATAGGTGAGCCTAGAAAACCGGAACACGAAAGGAGCACAGTGCGGTACTCGATATGGAGGATAGTTGTGAAACATAGTTGATATTTCTAAAAAAAAAGTTGCACCTTTTCTACACCCCTCTCATGCATACCGGTGGTCTCTTGGGACATGTAATGCGGGTAGCGCAGATCACCTTGGCGACCACGCTTGCAGATCGTTTACCATTCCGCTTAAATTGCATTTCAACTTTTTTGGGGGCGTGGCTAGCGCCCGACGGGCCAAGGGATACTACCGGTACTGCGTTGTTGGGTCTCTATCCGGAATTCCAAGTGTATTCACCTAGTCTGCTGGGATAGCCAGCTTCCCTCCCAGCCATGGCCAACCTCCCTGTCGGATATGTTGTATTTTACATAACCTCATGAGTGAGAGAGCGCATTAGGGAAGAAAGAGAGAAAGAGAAAGAAAAGGAGGAGGGAAAGAAAAAAATCCCTAGCGTATGAGTACAAAGGCCGTTGCTAGCATGTCCCATCTGTCCACTCACACGTTCGTTTACTCACGGATCATCCGTGTATTCCCCGGAACCCTTCATACAAATAACCTTTATAAGCCGTGAAATGAGTCGCCGCAACTCCGAAAGTCTGATATCTATCATGCTAACCATACGCCATCCATCCAAAAACCCAGACTTATCATTACACCCCACGCTCATTGCCGAGCATCTAGCATTTTAATTGCCTCGTCGTGCTGGCCAAGCACTTTCCTAACATAACTACAACTCAGGTGTTAGCCACCACATCAAAAAAAGGTAAAGCTAGCATACTCATTCTCCCCCCCTCTAATCCTCTCCCTCCCGCGGTTCAACCTCTCGATACCCTTCCGGATACTCTCAACATGAACCTCCAACGGAATCTCTAGCGGAATCTCTCTAGCACCCTCCCCCTCGCCCTGGGCGTCGCGGAGCATAACGGGCTGTGCGACTCTATCCCTGAGGTCCTCTAGATCCGACTGCATTTGTTGCAGCCGTATCAGCGATGCAGACACGTGTGCCAGTGCTCTACTCCTGTAGCTAGCGATGTTGGAAAGTAGACTCCGGTGGGAGGCGAAGTTAGCGAGTTTGCGTCTGTTGCCGCCGAGGAATGACCACAGCTCTGCGAGGACCTCCTGATGCTTCTCCTGGATGACTGAGTCCTCACGCGAGGCCATGTCTTGGATTGTCGAGAGGCGGTTTTCCAGGTCGTCCAGGTCGCGCAGGACCAGCTCTGCCTCGAGGATTAGGCGTTGGATTGAGGTGTCCATTGTGGCAGAGGCTTGAAGGAAGGTTTTGAGGATTGAGGATTCCGTCTTCGGTGGGGTTATGAGGTAAAGTGGTGCTAAGACAATCCTTGATACTGCGCTAGCGATAGACGGGAACTCAGCCATTGTAGAAGATAGCTGGACGTTTTCCAACGACCGAATGGCGAATTCATCCATTGCTAGGAGATTGTCCACGACCCCGTTCACCCTGGAGCCGAAGCGGGTGAGGCCACGGGATGCCTGCTTAGCGCTCTGAACGAAGTCGTCTAGTCTTTCTGATAGCTCTTCCTTATTTACTAGCCTGCTCACACGCACGAGCATGCTTAGGTCTCGCACAGCAACTTCAGAGTTCTTGAGGTCTAGAGCCATACTATTGCCCCCCGCGCTATTCTCGAGAATGTCTTCGAAGCTGGCCTGCAGGTTTATTAGTTTTGGAAAGTCGGTTTGCGGGATAGAGTTCCCGTCGTTGACACTACGAGTGCCGGTGCTGGCAAAGTCGCAGATGGGTACGTCCAAGAGTGACATCCCCGGAATCGCGCATATAGGTGATAATAACCGGAACAGGCTCTGCGCTGCAAATTGAAAAGCGTAGCATAGCACCACTACGAAGAGGTATATATAAAAGAGATATATGAGTGGCTTCTTCAACAATACCAACCCCGTAAACACCACTTCGGAAAGGAATCCTAGCAATGACCCAGCAGTGCGGAAGATATCCTGGGGCGCGTCCTTGAAGTCGCCGAGTTCAAAGAGAGGCGGCGCTGGGGGGTTAAAGGCCGGCGGCTCGGGAGCGGGAGCGGGAGTGGGGATGGGGGCGACGGGAGCGGCGGGTGGCCCGGGTGGCACTGGAACTTCTTGTCTGGGGATGATTGTTCGGCGCCGGGTAGCGCTGGCAGAAATTACTCGGCGGCGACGCGGGGGTGTGGCGCGCGAGGTTGAGGAGCGTCGCGGGGTTAGCGAGGAGCGGGGGGATGTGTTTGGTGAGCTGTCGCGTGGTTCTAGGTGAGACATGCTGAGGGCTGGATATGGAGAAGAGGGGGGAGACGATTGTAGTATAGAGGGGGCAGCTGCTGGATGTCGGCTCATGGAGGGTGAGTGTTCTCCAAGGGTGGTTGTTGGTAAAGCTTTTAGTATCTGTTCGAGTAGGGTGGTCGTGGGGAAATAGAGCGAGGACTGGACACTGGTAGCAGTCTAGGTCTAGGTCTAGGTGTGGTGTAGTATGATACGAAATAGTATGGTGCAAACAGCTCAAGTCGGGAATTCGTGTCATAGAGCGAGAGCGTTCGTATGATAATGGGGATTGAGCCAGTTTTCTGTCCCAGGTCAGGGCTTTGATCGCCTAACTTCGCTGGAGGTGCAGGAATGTTTTGTTGGCAAAAAAGAGGCTACAACATGACGTTCGCTGGCAGTGGCGTTGGCGCTCGAGACTGAGTGTTTCAGCCACTGATCGTCGCCCCAGTCCTTTCTCCACAACCTGCCAACCTCCCCCGCATTTCGATTAAGGTTTTGGATTCGGGAGCGGGATTGTTGAAGTAGGACGACCCCAACATCGAGCATCGTAGAGCACCGAGCAGATCAGCGCCAGGCCCCTACTATCGTCCGCTGCCCATAGTCCGCGACGGGCGGCCGCTTTGACATTTGTCTCAGATGTCGTGCGAGCTAGCAGTTATTCCGAAGAAAATCCCTTGTCTAAGCTTAAGCGAGCGGATAAGCCCCCTCATGGTAGACGAATACCGACCGACCATAGCGAGACCAGCCACTTGGCCCACGTTTGATCTGATTTTGAGTGGTGTTTTGTGGCCAGGGGAGGAGAATAGGGTTTAGGATTGATGAATAGGGTGGGGGGTTTGTACAGTAGATAAGCAGCCTTAATACTAACTTTATGGTGGAGGCATGCTAGCATTGATTTACATAGTAAACTTCCGGGTGCGGAGACAACCCCATAGACTATTACCTGTGCCTGATTGTTTGTACCACCCGTGCGGGTGTCATACCAAGAATGTGTGCGATAGTTGATATTGATTGCTTTTCATGTCATAACCCAGCTGTTGCGCACAGCAATTGCCCCTTTATAAGCAGAGCGATTGAGGAACTTGCTAAAGCTATAATACTAAGAGATATTGGGATACCCCTGATCCAGCGATTTACAGTTGGAGTCCAGTTCGCCGGTTAATATCTTTACTCACCTACATTGTTAAAAACTACCGCTGGAGGAAGTATCGCAATTGGCTGAATCCAACCGTCAATCTCACTATTCCCACCATTCCCACCAATGATCAGTCCATCCCAAAGTTAAGCACCTTCACCCCATCCGATCACACCCCATCTCACCCCCCTTCCTCGCCTAAAAACAAAGAAAGGAAGAAGGGGAAACTTAAATCCGCCAGTTTTGTAGGAATCCCCATCTCAGGCGCCAAAAGCTGCACACTACTCACGCGGCTAAGTCAAAGCCTAACACCCTCATATATAATAGCAATGATCACCTGGCAATAATAAGCCAACACAGGGCAACACAATTAATATCCTCCCACGATACAAAAAAGGCAAGCCGTTTTGCGCAATTAGTTTTGGTACATGACCTAGCAAACCATAACAGGGTATCTCGCCCTTGGAACTATTATTTTCCATTTTTGAGGTACCATGTCCAGAAACTTCTCATGAAATGTTTGACACTTTTAAATGAATCACAGTCTGAGAAAGGGTTCCCCATGCCCTCACGAGTGCCTGTTTGGCCCCATATTTCACAGCCTATTTTCTATGATATAATATGAGGCTGCACCACTCAGCCTGGGGTTTTGGGGATGTCAACCTACTGGCTCCGCGATCACTACAGGATGAGGGTGTCCAGCTTCAAGTGGACTGAGTGAGAATTCCGTTATAAAAAGCCGAAATGGCCCCTGGCCCCGCTCTGCTGCTGCTGCTGCTGCTGCTGCTGCTGCTGCTGCACGAGCTGAGGGAAGGTGATAGCGCACTGTCAAGAGCAATTAGAAACACTCAGGAGCGGGGGAATTGTTGTTGTATTAATAATATTTCCCTGAGGCACGAAAGTACATAGCTATGTACAGTATTATAGATTGAATTGGGTGATAGATAGGGCACAATTCCCACGCCGGAGATACCGGGGTTTACTCTTGTCCCGTTGGAGGCCGGAGCGGCGTGCCATGATACCGGTAGCGGTCGTGCAAGTGAGCACCTTGGGTATCAAGCACGTTTTTTTTGGCGGGGATGATAACTCTACCAGGCGAACAATAGCTCTTTTGTGTAAGACAGCAGAGGGTGAGGCATTTAAAATTGCATGTTTGGCAGAACTTTGACTATTTACAAGTATCCTTCAGTTCATAAAGGGTTTATGATATTCTAACTTAAGCACCTTATATCATCGCAAAAAAGAAAGAAAATCTAACAAATTTTATAAGTGCTATCCTTTGCAATGCCACTAAGCCATCGACTTCCAAGCCTATGGTGCCGTACTTGTGGTCCAGGAGACTGATCCGCACAAAGGGGATAGAAAGAAGCAGTGCAATGCCTGCGCAATTCAGCTTGCAGCACTCGATCAACATCAATAAAGCACAGAACTGCCTTCTATGCCCTAACCCCGCAGTAGAGAAGTACATCTCGTTTGTCCTGGTGATCCCAGAGCACTCTTTAATCTCTCACCCTCTCTTTCTCATGCACTAACCAAACCTGACTACGATATCCCTAGGGCCCAATTCCAATCTGCTCGCGCGGCTGAATTAGGGCCGAGCACATAAATTAGGGCTTGTTTGGCATGCCAGGATTTAGACTTAAAATCCGGATTATCACCTAAGTCTAGACTTTCAGTCTAATCGTGTTTTCCAGGCCGGTACTTGGACTGGATTCTCATGTTAGGATTGGGTCGGGTTCTAAATCTGGATTTTCTCTGAAAAACTAATCATGGAGAGTAGGCGCTACAAGGTGTTAGCCCTAGCCACTTTCTCGGTTTTTCTGAACCTAAGCAAATAATATACCATACCTGGATCTTATCTTTATTATTTTATATCAGATATGATACCATGCTGAAAGACACTGTAAAGTGTAGATGGCTAAGACAAGGTGATAATGGACAAAACAAAGCGTTGAGCACCAGACTTTGTTTTTCTGCTTAAAGACGTGCATAAAGTAGACAGTTTAAATGATGCCTACCTCAATCACAGTACTGCTGGCTACCTGGAGGTGTGCCATTTCGCTTTCCTGTGGTAACTTATCCTGGCAAATATTGGCTCAACTCCGATCAGTTGCCACGGAATTCCCGTTCCACCGGAGGACCTACCTTCAGGCACTTTGCACCGGATCATGTTTGGTACGATATGGCCGGCTTACAAAGTCCGGACTTTAAGTCCAAATCCTAGTCTAATCCTGGCATGCCAAACAGGGCCCTAGGGATTCCCGTATCATACGAAGTGTCCGCCTTCAATTCGGCCACTCAAGTAAAATATACATTAGTCAAAAACAAAAGGAACCAACATCCATCACAAAACCCACCCCCAGCAAAGTTTGTTTAACTTAGCGCTACCAAAAGTCATGATAACAGCCCTAGTTAATATCTTACATCCCTTCTCTTTCATACCCCCCTACGAAGCCTTCTATCCCCCCTCTCCCTACTTTCCTTTTTTTGATAAAAAAAACTTTATATCAGGTAGATTAGGCTCCTGTTAGATTGAAGGTGTTCCTATTCTCTTGCGGAGGAAGTTCTAGTTTCCTTATGCACTAATAGATGCAACTAGTCTACAGGTACTATAATCAACCTTGAGGTCAGATTTTCCCTCAACTCAGCAATCATCTTCATAAAGAACCACTCTGCTATCTCTCAAAGGGTCATAATATGGATCCAACCATATCCGGTATTTTCTCCCTCATAGCATGGATTTTTCTTCTTAAAGATAATTATTAGCCAGAATAAATAACTTGTACCTACTTAATTGTACCTTTCACCGTTACTTAATACCTCAACAACCAATATACATTTAACAACTAATTGGACCATTTACTCACACCTCTATTGGCTCCCCCTGCCCCCACACTAGTTGTAGTAGTTAATCTAATATGTAGTTGAAAGCTTAGTTACTAGTAATCAGGTGCCGTATTTACTTGTACAATCCACTATCTCCGTCAATCCCTGACTCAGCCCACCATAGGTTTAGTTTGACAGGTCAACGGAATTGCGAATACCAGTTAGCGAGATCAAGCACGCTGAGCACACTCAGGCTTACTGTGTGAGAAGAACACTAATCCTTCTTAGGGGCTTTGGTCTCTAATCATGTACAGTAGATAGCCTTACATACGGAGATAGTGGATTGTACCAGTAAATACGGTATCCAGTTGTTAAAGTTGTAAATGAAAGTATAGGGTGCGTCTTGCACTCGTGCTACAGGACTTTTCTCCACCCTCGGTACAGTACTGTACAGTACAGTTCAGCACACCATTGATCAACAAACCAATAAGGCCACGGAATTCCGATACCAACGACGAGATCATTCATCCCTCAGATCTCAATTTCTCCAGTCCACCCTGGTGCCCGGATCTCCCGCATGCACATCATCTCATATCCTCCGTAACACACCTGCTAAGTTAACCACAGCCGCATTGGGCTAATGTGGATTTTCGTATTTATAATCCACGTTTCTTCAGCTCGGGGTAAACGAACAATGGTGAAAAGCCCCCCGAAATGGGATGTGCCTACGTGCAGTATATCACTTCAACATGTTTTGGGCTCGAGCCGAGGCTAATTCGGTCCTGCGCATTCCTTTTACAACAGCATGTTATGCACTCGCAGGCTAATATCACGATTAGGGGTGATGGTGATGATGATGATGGTGGTGGTGGTGGTAATTGTGACGGGAGACCTGTTGTAGGCCGGTCTTGATTTCTAAGGCTCCTCTCTCCTTTCTCCGGTCGAATGGATGGATGGTGATGCAGTAGAAATCTGCTGATTGCCCTGCCCTCCGTGCTTGCTTACTGATGTTCCGCCGAGGGGATCCCCCCAACCGTGGGAGTATCATACCACGGGTAATCTTCTAGCCCTATCAATTAGAATTATTCCACCGCGCACACACACCCTAGGCCACTGCCTGAAAGTTAATAAATTGGCCTCTTCTCTCGTTCCCAGGAATTTTTTTCGATTTCGGTAGATTGGACTTGATATCATCATAAGTTTCGCGACACTTTGAAGATCCATATCAGCATCATTCCAATATTCGGATAAGAAAAAGTCCCTACACATATATATCCCCCTCTATCAAAACACCAAAATGGTTTCCAACAAGCGTGTTGTTTTCAACTCAGTCCCCAGTGGCTTTCCCGTTGCTGGAAAGGACCTCATCCTCGATACCGCCGAGGTCGACCTCAACAATGTCCCCGAGGGTGGTGTTATCACTAAGAACTTTTACGTCTCGTTCGACCCGTACCAGCGCGGACGCATGGCCCACGCAGCCACGATCTCGTATATCCCGCCATACACCCTTCATCAACCCATCACGAACGACGGCATCAGTCAGATTGTCAAGAGCCGTAACCCGAATTTCAAGGAAGGTGAATTATGCAGCGGACACATCGGTACCGAGGAGTACACCGTACACCGTGAGGAGACAGCGAAGGGATTGAAAAAGATTGACAACCCGTACAATCTCCCTCTGAGCTACTTCGCCGGCGTACTGGGAATGCCCGGATTGACTGCTTAGTATAACCCACACCTTCCCTACCTTATCTCCCTAGTCTGTAAATATCGAACCCCACAATTGACAAACAAACGTGCGATACAGTTCCTCTCTCTACGAAATTGGAAAGCCGAAGAAGGGCGAGACAATCTTCATCTCGGCAGCCTCAGGCGCCGTGGGGTCCATCGTCGGTCAACTCGCAAAGCGGGAGGGCCTCCGAGTCATCGGCTCTGTCGGCTCAGACGAGAAGGTGGCCTACATTAAGAAAGAGCTTAAGTTTGACGAGGCGTTCAATTACAAGAGCATCTCGACCGACGAGGCACTTAGGAAATACGCGCCGGACGGGATCGACATCTACTACGACAACGTTGGCGGCGAAACCTTAGACGCCGCACTGTCACACGGCAACACAAATGCTAGGTTTATCGAGTGCGGGATGATCTCGCAGTACAACCTCGCTGACCGCAAGGATGCCTACCCCATCAGAAATTTATGGTATACGGTTCCGAGAAGCTATACTATAAGGGTGAGTTATTCCTTCTTTCCACATGTTATCACCCCCTCCCCCACGTCACAAAAGAGCCAATGTGTCAGGATGACACCAAAGTGCTGGGATTACAGGATGGGGAAGCTCACCTCTTTTGGGAAAACGTTCCTGACATTCCTCTTACAATCGCAGGGATTCGTCGTTGGTCAGGCAGACTTTGGTCCGAAATATTATCAGGAACATCAAGAGAAGGTTAGCAAATGGCTTGCAGACAAGGAACTGATTTATCGGGAATCTATCAGCGATGGTATGGACAATGCCATTGATGGCCTTCTTGGCCTGTTCCACGGAAGGAACTTTGGTAAAGCAGTGCTAAAGGTATAGCAAACATCACCCCTTCCCTTCCACCCTCCCTCCACCTCATGAAAAACAAAGCACAGAAATAAAAAGCTGCCCCGTTCAATACATAGACTAACCCCGAGTCACTCGCCCATAGATCGCCGACATTGGCCAGTAAGAGGGAAAAAAAACTGGGGGGAGAGATGGGCTTTCCTCCTCCAAGGGCGATTGAAAATGGTCTTCATGCAAGATGTACATGGCATATCACTCGGCCCCTCTCCTTCTCATCTCGTCTCTGCAAACCATGTTTTAAAAATGGCTTTTTCCCTCTTCCTTTTCTCCCCTCTGCATGATGACTTCCCGCTCCTGTTCCATCATATGTAACTACATTCCCCAGGATGAACGAATCAATGAATCATGAAGCCTCTTTCCCCCTGTTTCTTTCTTCTCCTCTCTTTTTGTCCTTCCATTCCCCCGCCAAGCAGGAATCACCATGCCGCGCAGAGTGTAGATCTCATCATAGCACAAGACGAGATGCCGGCAACAGAAACACAATAGGGAAAGCGAAAAGCACATGCAATCCGTGCAAGCGCAACCAGAGAAAAAGGAAGAAACAAAAGGAAAGGGGTAAAAAGAAAAGAAAAAAGCCAGCGTCTACTCCTGTAAGATATCGTACTCGAGTACAATACCGGCTCAATAAGTGGGGTTTAAGTTACGGTACATTCCGGTGCCAAGTCGAATGTGGTAAGCTGCGGCAAAGCTCCGCACTCACTACTCGAGTATTACGCTCGCGCCGTACCGATACTCGTGCTGCGGTTAGACTACCACTGCACATCACCGCCAAGACACCGAGGCTCTAGCCCATCTTTGTCAAGTTATTCCAGGTCGGTCGGTCGGTCGGTCGCTGGTGCATTTTACAAAGTACGGGCATTCGTCCCCGGCCGTAACTATCCAAGCACTCGTAATGCACTAAGGTTCGCAAAGACGCCCGGGCGGGTCTGCATACCGGTATAGTGCCGAGACTGGATGCATGAGGCCCGCCGGGGAGTAAGTTACTAGTTTATCATAGATGGGGTGAATCTCGGGAGTATTTCCAACCGCCTAACTTTGCTACTTTAATCCGGATCAGAGTTCCCTATTCTATGCGTTGTCGGGGCTCTGTGGTTCATGATGCATAGTCTATGCAGGGAAATGCGGACCTAGTCGTGTTCACAAAAAAAAAAAGGGCCTCGGGACATTGCCGATAAAAATGCTGTGCCGGTATGATAAATAAAATATATGTTGCGTATCCGAGTGCCGTGCCGGTACGGAATACTCGTATACCTTCCTTATTTTTCGGGTGCATATGGTCGGTCGGGGCGAGTAGTGGCGTCACGTCAGTAAGGTTGTTGCAACCTTCTAGGTAATTAATAAGTGCTAGCTCTGATATGCGCTCCCCCTCCGCAGTTCACTGGCAGCAAAAAAAAACAAATTGTGATAGTGCAAAGGCTCACAATTGGATTGGAAGCGTTTTTCTGGGAATCGTTACGTGAAGGGCTTGCTGTTCTGTTCTGTTGTTGATGGGGGTTGTTTCTTGGGGGGATAAGGATGAGAGATTTAGAGACGTGGGTGTGCTAGCATGACTATGATACTATGCAATGCACGAGTGGGGGGGGGGGGGTGCTGCGATCAAAAGTCTGGTGTGCTTCCGAAACGGGTATATAGAGTATTTACTTGGAAACTAACTCTAGCTACAGTAGGAAACTTGAGTGATACCTCGTTATCATAATGGAAGCACTTGGTAACTTTTTTTCACCGATAGTGTTTGCCCCGCTGGCTCGAAGCAGGTTGGGGGGGGTGGCTGAAAGACAGTTTTTCCCACTATGTTTTCCCCTACCTAGCCCAAAGGAAGGAAGGAGGGGATTCTCGACGTCCTAAAGCGTGAGGGGCAATTATTCCAGTTTTTACGGTTATGTACCTGTTGAGAGATACGTTGAGGTTATTGGGCCGCCAAGGAGGGTAGGGGGGTATATCATACGCAGCGGCAGTACTGTCGGTCACGTGGATGACTATGGTGGAAAATACGCCGGAACACAGAGACTATCGTGAATGTTTGATACCATTACTTTTATTAGTTTAGCTCCATAGGAAAGGACTACTTGAGGAGGAGAGAGCAGTGTCTGTCTGCATCGATCCGCAACCATCCTCATCCACCCCTTTCCATCAATGTTCATCGTGGTTTTTCTCTGACTTTTATCTCGCTTGACCTTGGCTGTTGAACTGTGAGAAAGTGAGACGAATTTGCTTTCCTTCGGAAGTGCCTATTCCCCACCAAAAGAACGCCTTGACCGGAAGAGATAGGATAGTACCGTACTAGTAGAGGTGGTAGAGGTCAACCGGTGATATCGCGACACCCTCAAATTCGGATTCTAAGTTAAGTCGGTCGGGTACCAGTATGTACCAATCATACCAGCAGGCACGGATCAAGTGATAGTCCGCTACTGAATACCAAATACTACGACCACTAAAATCCTTGAACAGATTGTAAAAAGAGAGGGGAGTATGTGGGTGAAGGGGGAGGGGAGGCGAGGGGCACAACAAATTGCCGAGTGTTTATTTCCACCCTATTTTTACTAGTACCCGACCTGCGTAGCCCAGAATCCGGATGTGAAGAGGAGGAGGGAGCAAATTTGAAGGTGCCGCGATACTAGTCGGTCGAAATATCGCGAAAAATACAAGCACCAAGTCCACCAATCCCGAAGCTTAGCAATAGTATGATAGCCCCAAACTTTCCCTTAGTATAGTACTCGAGTGTGATATCGTACCGCCCTTACGCTCTTAGAAAAGTATGCATCCTAAAATCTTGACGCTTCCTGCCTTAAACCCTGCCAAGATTTCATGATACTTTTGCAACCATGTATTATACTAGCATCATACCGTACTCGCCCCAGGCCATAAAAACCCCAAAACAAGGGGGGGGTATCTCACCATATACTTCGGTACAGGTATGATATAATACTTTTTTAGTCCCTGCTTTCGGGCAATTAGGGCCGGGGGCGAGTACCGGTACCGGCATACTGGTAGTGCCGGGTACTAAAAACCGGCGCTTGTGATAATTTGAGTTCTCTTATTGAGCGGACGAGCTCTCCTCTCTTTGGACTAGCTTGGTTATATATGAGCAAAGCTCGGCGGGCTGCTACCCCATGGGGTGTAGTGCTGCCAAGATATTCCTGTATATAGTTTGCTCTTATCATGGGAAAATAACCAACCCCCCTTCTCTAATTCTCTAGGCAAAATAATATAATGAACACCAAGGCTTCTGATCTCGGCGGTTGCAGTGCCGGTAGGGCAGTTTGAAGTTGATCATATTTGGAGGGAGGGGGGGTCGGTTTTCATTGTCGGGCACCGTGTTATACAAGTACCGATACAAGGGGCAGGGATTGCTTTGCTAGTTAACAATCCTGCCTCGCACTATATGAAAACATCTCCCCCAGTGCTCGTACCGGTACCGTAAGGATCCTTTCCACTTGCCATCTCGGGCAGGCTTCTAGTGCTTTCCTCCTGGGCCCTTTGGATATGCTGGATCACATTATTTATTAACTGGTTTTCGAGATTCCGTTACATGTTCCCGGCATGTACAGTGCTGTACTTGTAGAACCTGAACACAGGGATCAGAGAATTTTTATTGCAAATTGTCTGTGCGTATCTGAGCTCTCATTCTAAATTCAGATCCAAATGTTTAGGTTCTTTATGCTAGGAATGAGTAACTCGCCGGGCTAAACCCATGCTAGGTGGGCTGATGAGGCGATTTCCACAACTAATCCTCATAGCGAATCAAGAGTTTTTTTGCGGTACCCGTATTCGTACTCCAGTTTTCGTTTTTTTGCGTTCTCTAGAACATGGTTTATGCATCTGTGGGCCCAAGTTATGGTAGGCTCTCCCCCGCCAAATATGGTGCCCTGCCATCAAGTATACAATAACGTATTTCGGGACAGAGAGGGCGCACCCATCGCAGCGAGCCATAAGCGGGTCTGAGCGGCACAATATGTTAAACTTCACTCGAAATTGTAATAGCGGGTACAGGGTACATAGCTCACTGTGACGGGCGCTCTTTAAACGAATCACGTCCTTTCCTTCTTCCCCCGTTTCGGAGACTTTGGGGGGAAAACGTCGAGTACCGCAGACTACCGCATTGCTTTTCAGCCTTACTTCCTCCTACTTCCTTTACCCCTGCAGCGGAAGGAAGGAAGGAAGGAAGCTTGTTCGCCTTGCTTCCGAGCATCCCCGGCAAGATAGCCAAACCACGTGACATTACTCGTGCAGTAGTTAGAAAGCCCCAAATAAGGCGCGCACCTTACGACAAGGTACCGGTACAGTACGGTGCTCAGATCTTGTTTCTTTTGCTGGCAGTAGCGTAATAAGAAAAGCGCAATTCTAATAGAGTAACTCAATCCCGAGATTGAAAAAGCATTTTTCGAGCGCATAGTTTTCGACCTGATACGTCAGTTTTGCGTGCTACTTGTACACGCACCAAGGTCTTTCGACTCGAAAAACCTGCATAGGGGGCTTTCAACCCCGGTGCTGGGTGCTACTATTCGTGCGTGTGTCTGTTAGTAGGGTACCGTACGCTATTCGAGGTTCTGGTTAGGAGGCCGATTGTTACCGGTATATCTGGAGGAGCATGAAGCCCCTTGCGAATCACGATCAAATCATCCCTGCCGATAGCGGCAGCAGCCTAAGGTGGGTTTAGCTTGGCAGATTAGCGGAATTGGGAAAACTAGTTAATGGAGGCAATACCTTGCTAGTAAAACCACTAATCCTTCTCAAGAACTCTTGCCCCTGAATCCCGAGATTAGCGAGCTGGTGGAGATAGCGAGCGAATCGAAAGAGTTTTTCCTGCGTGATGCTAGATTTTGAGGTCACAAGCCAAGCCTTCCGCCCTACTAGTTAGGGTTTATCCGATATTACTTGGGGTGAGAACGGGTATCCCGAACCGGCGACCGACGGCTGGGCTGGCAACTGCAGGCAAAACACCGAGATAAAAACCGCGCAACCTTTCTGCTGGGTGCATTTGGGCGTCCTCCTCTGCTAGCAGGAACTATTTTGTCATTATTATTTTTTAGTATCTTCAGAGCCGCTTTTTGTGCGGTCGAGTCGGTGGTTGACTGCTGCCGCTTCCGGACATTTAACCCCAGCCCAAGTATTGCGCTTTTTCGAGTACGAGTACGGTGCTATACTTACCGATACCCAGCTACCGGCACAATGTCACCAGACTTTATACCAAACCGGACAACTCCCCGACCCGGTGTCCAGGCTCGTACTGGATCCAGGGCACCCGGACCGATCGGATGCATGCATGTCTGTTTTATGTTATGCATCCGATATACTCAGTGTAGATAGGGTTGAATACCGAGTTTCAGTGATGCAACCTTTCGGCATCGGTAGGGAGCAGGGCATCTCAACTCGGCCGGAAGGAAGAGCGGGGCGGGGCTAAGTTCGGGATTGAGGTGACGTATGTATGTCTTACCGTGCGGTACCGGTAGTTGCGGTGGTGGTGGCATGCTTGTTTTTTTGAGATACGCCGCGCTTCATCGGCGGGGGCTTAAACAACGCCCTCACGATACCCAATCGTATCCTGAGGGAGAGATGTGCTTACCTGTACCAGGCGACACGGCCGTCTGCGTAAGATACGGTATTCCTATCATACTCGAGTGCAACTGATCGCCTAGCCTAGCCTGCCCCAAGCCTACGCGGCTCTACTCCGTTTCCTCAGCACAGTGTTCTAGAAGCTTGAAGCTTACTAGTATTTCCTTTTTTTCCCTCACTTCCTTACTGTGCAATCCTGTACCTTACCTTCCCCAGGTAGATGAAGGAAACAGGCGCGCGCGGAGCAAGGAAAAATGGAAGAATGGAAGCGCAGGGGTGCGGTTGCACAAAAGCGAAACGTTCAGAGCCGAGCGTGTGGATGACGGTTCCATTGGTCTGTGAGAAGTGACAGTCAGCTGAGCAGTAGGCCAGCCGCCCCCCTAAGGTCTGAGTGGCCCCGGGAGAGGGTGGAAACGGAAAAAGAAAAAAAAAGCTTGGTTGGACAAATGGTAGATTAAGTTACGAGGATGTAACCTCTACAGCAATATAGCAGAGCTCACTGTGCTACCACCACAACCGCGACCGCATCTATCATTCAACGTCCTCTCGACTGCTAACACACCCCTTTCCCCACCACCAGCAACACCACCACATTGCCGCTACCCCATCGTATCACTCGACACCGACAGTGGAGCGGACCTGCCCACAGGATTAAAATCCAATCACACATAAGAGAACCAAGGAAAAAAAGGGGCAGAGATAGAAAATGTCTTGGCTGTATAACGCGATCGCAGGAGGGGTAGGAGGCAATGGTGGACAGGGTGCTATCGCGTTACCGCTAGATCCGCCGCCGACTTACTCTATCAGTGCCAGTGCTGGAGGTCTTCCTGCATCCGCTGCAGCTATAGGTGGAGGAGGGCAGTTGCCTCGGGGTGTGAAAGGAAGACCTCCGAGACCCCCTCCACTGGATTTGCCCGCCCTGAATATGATTAGGGGGAAGAGAGTTATTCTAGCATCAGCTTCTCCGAGGCGTAAGCAGTTGCTGTCGCAGGTATGGTGATGTATTTCTTTATTTACTCACTTTACTATCTTGTTGGTTTTGGTCCCATTGAGGGACGGGGGGGGGGGGGGTACTCGCAGCGGGCAACAGGTACCCGATAACAGGGTTCCGCAAAATTTATGGCAGAAAATCTGCGCACATCTGAGGGCCCACAAAAACCGATGACCCCTGATACCGGGTGCTTCTTGCCCGCTATGAGTAGCAAGTTCCGTGTGAATTGTTTGCAGGGGTGGTGGTGGTGGAAAATAGCACCTTTGCTCTCTTAATGCCTACCTCCTTCGCGCACACTCGTTATACACTTCCATACAACATCCCTGGAGATTGGGCGAACTAATTTAGTCCCTCCCCCATTTATCAATCTACCCATCTCCATCTATCTCGTGATTCCAATTACGACACAGCTGACACACAAATCTGTTTTTGATCATTTTCCCCCCCACACTAGATCGGCCTGACAGACATAGAAGTGATACCATCAAGCTTCGCTGAGAACTTGGACAAGTCCCGCTACGAGGCCTTCGAGTACGTGCTCGAGACGGCCATACAAAAGTGCCTGGAGGTGTACAAGCGCGAGATCAACAACCAGATCAAAGGCGAGCCCGCTATCGTCCTGAGCGCGGACACCGTGATCGTCAGCTATACCGGGGAGATTATGGAAAAGCCAAGGAGCGAGGAGGGGCACTTGGCCATGCTAAAAGCTTTGAGGGATGGGCCCCCGCATAAAGTGTAAGCTTTTTTTATTATTCCCCATTTTTTTATTTTTTTATAACCCTTACTCCCTTCCATATCCCCATTCGACCTGGCGGCGTGGGCAGATATTATGCGGATACATGGGGGTCACCGTACTTGCACACACACACACATGGGAAAGGGAAATCCAAAATAGACTTTTCATCTTTCCCACCCCCTCCATTCACCTCCCCAACATAGCATACCGAGAGTCTGGAACGGGGGCTTCAGCTAAACTTATTCACCTGCCTGCTGCACTTATCAGATGCACCGCGGTCGTAGCCATGGCACCCCTAGAAACACTAGTCCACCCCGGCTACGCGCAGGAGAACCACGTTGAGGAGACCATAGTAACCTTCGACCCAATGGTCACAGATGATCTTCTAGAAGCATATGTCAAAGTTCCTAGCCCCCCCCCTCCCCCACTCTACACATGCAGCAGGCATGATACTAACGAACCTCAAACTAGACAAGAGAAGGTGCCGATAAAGCCGGTAAGCCCCCCGGTATGATAGAAATGTGGCAATTGCTTACGAGTGAGAAAATGCAAACAGGTGGCTACGCAATCCAAGGCGCTGGCTCAATCCTTGTGAAGAAGATTGAAGGCACGTTCGATAACGTGGTTGGCTTGCCGTTGCGTGGGACCTTGAAAGTTATTGAGAGGGTATTGAGTAATGATGAAATGGCCGAGGAGGGGGAGGAGGAGGATGAGGGGGGGCAGGGTGGTGGGGCGTAGAGTTAGAATTAGGTTGAAGTGTTGGGCATCGTGAAAATTTGGAGATTAAATTGTTTGAAGAAAATTTGGTATGATATAGTATGATGATGATGCATGGTTAGCATTGCATGGTTTTATTTCTGCCCGATCGATCATTTTTTCCTCTCTCTCTCTCTCTCTCTCTCTCTCTCTCTCTCTCTCTCTTCTTCTCTTCCATTCTTCGACGTTTAGCATAGGATAATGATTCCAACAGTTATCACAAGTAGTATGATACTATGGTATCATATATTCCAATTCATTCCAAAACTCTATTCCACCGTTCCCCCCCCCCCCCCATCAGCACATCATAACATGCTTGCACATGAACCAACCAACCCGACCACACACACACACACCCCACCTCCTCCTCCAACCTTACACTACTTCCTCCCTTCCCTTCCCTTCCCTTCCCACCCTCCCTCCCGTAGGGCGGAAACTTCCCCACACGAGCGAGCACATGCTTCCTCCTCCTCCTTCCCTTACCAAACCAAATAAATAGATAGGTAAGTAGGTAAAAAAGTAAATAGATTAACGCCGCTATACCTAAAACGTGATTCCCATTACTTACCTACCTACCTAGCTATGATACCTAGCCAGCTAGCCAGTTAGTTTATATATATGTAGCACGTATAATACGTTATGTATCATATATATCTGCCGGCGGGGGCGGGGGGGGGGTCGGTGGCTGGTTGGATCCGGACGGAGCATGTGAGTATGTATGTATGTATGTATGTATGTATGTATTATATGACAGAAGTGAGGGGTAGTGAGTGGGTGAGTAAGCTAGTTGGAAAGAGAGGGAGAGAGGGAGAGAGGGAAGTCTAATTTGGTGAACTTTTGGTTTGGGATACTGGGTTGTGCTTTTACTACGGCACTTGCTTTGCCTTGCCTTGCTTGGAGCGGGGTGGGGTGGGGTGAGGTGGGGTGCGGTGTTAGTGTCACTTTGCCACGGATGGGACTGTGCAGTAGGAATTGGAATACCGGTAATTGAGAATCTGACTGGGAGGTTGGAACGCTGGGGTTCGCCCTACCCTGGTGGGGTCTGTTGGGTGGGTGGGTTTTTCTTTTTATTTGTCTCAACTGGGGCTGGGGGAGGAGAGAGGGGGGGAGGAGAGAGGGGGGGGGGGAGGAGAGAGGGAATCTTTTCGCACCGGTTTCTTCTCTAAAGCGGGAAATTCTGGACGTCTTAGCCGCGTTCTCGATTATTCTACAATAGTTCTTTGGGTGCTGTCGTGCCTGCCAAGATCTCATGACAATGTGCTCTCATCTCATCGCCAGCGATCCCGCATTACGCCATGCAGTAACATCTCAGTATCACACTCCGGCCATGACCGCAATCCCAGCAGGAAGGAAGAAAGGAAGAAAGGAAGAAACAACCCCCCAAAGTGCACAAAAAACAAATGTTTGGACTCCCCCCAACCAATGTGCCTGAGGTGAGATGAAAGCTTTGATTCTTAGACATGGTGTAACCCAGATAGCTATTGCAAAGAGAAGAAATCTCCTCCACTCCACTCAAAAAAAACCCCCTTCCACATTTCCCTACTCAGTGCACTCCATTGCCAAAGGAAACATAAAAAAGCAGAAAGGAAATAGAGATAAAATCAAGACAAATCAAAAACAAGCAAATTACGCCCTTTTCCAATCTAGCCACCCCAATCGTCGTCCGCGCTCTTGGTCCCCCCCTTTTTTTACCCTTCTGCTCTCCTCACTTTGAGTGATAGCAAGTAGTAGTAGAGACCAATTGCGAACATCCCTCTATATATATTTTTCCCGTTTTTTGTGCTTCCCTTATTAGAAAAAAGGGTACTCGTCCGCCGGGGCGAGATAATGGACGGTAAGTATCGTGGGCTACTGCAAGTCCGGCGGAATCTCACCCCCGAGAGCCTTAATGCGCCTTATCAATTCCTGTCTCTCATTGAGAACATCGCGCATGTGATCGACAGCTATATAAAGATTGTTAGTTTTTTTGATCCCCCCCAACCAATCCGTATCTCGGAGAGCTTCAGAGGAGAGGGGGGAAGGCGAACATTTCTTAAGGACAATAGATTCAGATCTTCCCTGTCCTTCCAAGCCCGGTACGATTTCCGTGAGCCTATCAAAGCCCTCTCGGATCGCCATGCGCCTCTTTTGCTCGCTGGCAATGTGGTTGTTCTTCTTCTCCTGTTCTGAGAGTCTAGGTCGATCGCTCGCCATCGTAGGTGATGATTCTTTAACTTCTTGTGACTTTGATTTAGTCTTACGACGTTTGGAAGTTTGCGGTGAGGGTGGTGGAGGCTGGGATTGCTGCTGCGATTGTGTTTGTGAAGGTGTTGGTTCTGATGCTGAAGGTCTCTTGTGTTGGATTGTGGAGGTGGTTGGAGTGGATGGTGGTGATGATGATGAGGGAGGAGGGGGGATGGGCTCCGTATTTATATCTTTCGAGTCAGCTGTAGGCATGGGGCTGGTAGGCGATAAGCACCCCCCCCGGGCAGAAGGCTTTTTGTCAGAAGTAGGCTCTGACGAGCATGTCTCAGCAGGCACAGAGCTGGTGGTTGCCGGAGAGGTAACTAAGGGCTCAGTCTCAGTTCCGGCAATAGAAACTTTTCCCGGCTCAGGAGTTTGAGGAGCAGCGAGTGTTTTGGAGACAGATGATGTCTCTACGGTGGATGCTTTTTCTCCCTCCATGATAAACGTGCTCATGCCACTCCCCTCCCATAGCACTAGTCTGATTGCTGCTGTAGATATTATTGCACCTCCCACTCTACATTACCCCCGCTTCTTCAGGTCAATTGTAGGAGGCGGAGGAATAGGAGGTTTGTTCCTGCTCGTTCGTGGAGCTCTCTTGTGTGCGCCTGCACCACGTGAAGAGTTTATCCTTTTTATCCCTTCTTTAGGGCCTTAGAGTAAGCCAAGACAAGGCTTATAAGTAGAGAAAATTAAAAAAATCCGGTAAGAGAAGTAGAGAACTCCCTTGCACAGAGGGGCTTCTTCCGGGAAAGAAGTTTATACAAGGGCAACCAAACGGGATAAAGCAGAAAATCAAGAATCTAGAATAAACTAAGGAAGAGGTTATGCCTTTGAGCTCAAAGTATAAGCCACAAATAACAGTGGGTATAAGATGGGTGAATAGAGTGAAAAAAGGGAAAGGAAATAGGCCTTGATTATTATTTTTCTCCTTCCTTCTTTTGCTTTTTGCCTTCTTTTTTTTTTGTTGTTGTTACCAGGTAATGGAATATTATCTACTTGGGGAAAACTGGTGAGGGTAGCGAGTTACCCAGACGCAGGAACACAAACCCCCTGCTGTCGCCTTATGTAGCGATCTCCCTCACGAGGAAGGTGCTCAGCGGGGCTAGGATATTCGGGGATAGAGGCAAATATATGTCCTCAGCTTCCCGCAGATGTGGGATGGGTTTGTATGTAGTTCGGATACCGACGGCCCAGGATCGGCAGTAGACGAGGCTGTCAAAGTGCCTGAGGACTAAACAGCGTCGAGAATCCCTTGTTTGCCCGTGAAGAAACAGATAGAGAATTTGCTGGGGGTCGTACGGGATGCTATTCGGGACAGGGATGCCAAGCAGATAACCTCGGAGGGAGAAAGAAGGCACCGTCAGGCTTTCCGGGAAAGATCTCTTGGATGTTGGACGTTTGCGAACTGAGCTGAAACAAGTGTACGACCGCTGTTGCCAAAGTTGTGTGAAGCGTGAAAGAAGGGAAAGAAAAAGCGGGGGGCGTGTAGGTCTGATGAGGGGGGTGTGTGTAGGGTTGGTGGGTGAAAGTGAGAGAGAAATAAAGGAAATGGAAGAGGAAGAGGAAGAAGACTGAACTCCCTTCTCCGGCTGGGAGGTTGAATGAAGGGTGGAATGAATGGCTCACTCCTGCTCCGCGGGAATCAAATTATCTCCTTTTTTTGCTCGGATAGTGAAGCCGACAAAAATTTAATTGTTATTTTATTAATTTATTAATTTATTAATTTATTTTGGTTTCTAATTCCCATTTAATTCTGCCATTCCAGTGGGTTTTACCTTACCTGTACGAAGTATCATATACATCATTATTGGAGGGCGAGAGAGAGGAATGGTGATAGATGCGGCGTACAAATGCAGTCCCCATCTTCACATGCAAAAAAGGGGAGTGAAAGAAAAGAAAACATTGAGCCTGTGGACAAACTTTTGGCAGGATAAATAAAAATAAAATCGGAAACCAGAATCAAAATGCCATATGGCATAGTAGGCAAGTGATATCCAAATAGATAGTCAAGGAGGCAATTTAGATCTTCCCCTTCATTTGTTCGTTTACTCTCTGGCACCGACGGTCGGTATAATACTCCCGCTTTTGGTTTACCTGGGGCCGATGATGGCAAGGGTTTCTCTCTGCCCCTTCTGTGCGCAAGGGCGCCCCCATCACCTATATGAGGAATGCCCTCGCAGCCCTGGCGAGTGATCGTCGGGAAATTGGTTCGCCCTCCCGCCATTTCAGAATAATCTCCGATAACACAACATCCCAATAATTGGCTCTCCCAGGCATCATACTTATATTGTTTTTGGTACCTTACAGCATGGCACCACAACACGGGAGTATGGAGTTTGCCGGTATGATAATACTGTAGGAAGAGTTCTTAAAATTAATACAACTAGGGGAAACTAGCGTCAACTTGGCCTGAGGTTGTTGTAGAGGGTTAGAGAGTGTTATGATATTATGATATAATATAATGCTACCATTCTATGATACAAAGATATAGGCCTATTGAGACACTATTATAATCTCTGCCCACGAAAACTCTTACCGGCACCTGAGTGTGCTGTACTGCAATCGTACCGGTGGAGGATCCGAATTCCTATCGAATCTACTGCAACGGCTCTTCACTTCGGTCGGGGGGGGTAGGACCAGATTCGCGACCTTTTTGCTCATGCTAGATTAAACATTCGCTTTATCGTCACAATCGGTAACTCTACATATCATTCATTTATCGCATCGTTCGTTCAGCGCTTTTTTTACGGCATATGCGTACTGTACCAGCACATTGCGATCTGCTGTTTTACCCTGCATAACCAGTTCTGTGTGCTCGAATTTTCCTGGTATGATACAGTAATACCCGTACTCGCTCGTATGGTAACGTCGGTTCACCGTTTTTTGTGTTCCCCTTGTTTTTTTGTTTTTTTGGTCCTGTCTCATTTCTGGCGAGTGGCAATGATTTTTTTGTTTTTTTACTTGCAACAAAGATTTACTGTATCTGTCAATTTTTTCCCTAGCCTTCACCCCTGTCCATCAACTCCCTGTCAAACATGACCATGCTTTCCAACGTCCACCTATCAGCGCACCATGGAAACCTACTACTGATCACGGCTTCTTGCGATCCCGTAAGGGTTCCGCAGGCTTTCTTTTTTTGTTCCAAGATGATACAATCTATGCGTACTTATTTTCTAGCTCGACAAACTTCTGATAGACCTCTTCCATTGACATGTCCAAACTTTTCCCCACTCCTTCGTCCCCGTGCTCCTGACCCCGAGAAAAGGCCGGGCCCAAACTGACAGTCTTTGCGTGGAGGTTCTTTTCTCCAACAACAATAATGTAATTGTAATGCTTAGTTCTAGCCGCTCTAACCTTTCTAGAAAAGAGGCCTCTACTTTCGTCAATGTCGACATTAAAGGTGCGTCTGCTCATCGCCAACGGGCTGTTCGCATTGATCCAGCTCGTTTCCTCAGGCAATCCAGATACCACCTTCCTGACATTGCGTGCATATCTCACTATTTCGTCCGTCATAGCAACCGGAATCACGATCGCCTGTCGGGGGGATAACCAAAAAGGCCATTTGCCGTTATAATGCTCTATTAGCAGCGCTATGAACCGTTCAAGTGATCCGAGGATAGCTCGATGTATAATCACAGGCGTGACAAAACCGGACACCTTCAACTCCTCGGGATTCGTACTGAGTATTCCCTGCTGTTCTGCGACTGGAGCAGGTGCGAGGTAAGTTAACCCGAATCTTTGAGGCAACTGAAAGTCCAGTTGAATCGTTGCCGTCTGGTGCTCCTTTCCATCAGAGTCCGTGAGAATGGTGTCAATTTTCGGCCCATAAAATGCTCCATCTCCCTCATTAATCGCCCATTCTTGGTCTGATTCCTCCAGAGATGTCTTCAGGGCTGCCTCGGCTCGATCCCATTCCCCGAGTGATCCAATGTAACCTTGCTTCGGTCTCGTGGACAGCATCAACTTGTAGGACGGTAGGTGAAATACCTTGTAGACCGAATGGATGAACTGTAACGTTGACGATATTTCTTGGGAGATTTGGGACGGGCGGCAGAAAATGTGAGCATCGTCCTGATGAAACCTCCGCACTCTGGTGAGACCGCTCAACGATCCGGAATTTTCATTCCTGGATTGCTCAAGTCAGTGGAATATGCTCCGTTCAAAAGCCTCGCGGGTGTCTTGTTGTAGATTGTTGTTCAGACCAGGGCTAGGAACGTGACAGAACTCTGTGGGGCCCATACCTGTGTAATGGAGAGAAGTCTGCATATCTGACCGGTAGATCTCTCAAGCTCAGTTTACCCGCAGCGTGTTTGAACAGTAGGCAATGTCCAGGACAATTCATTGGCTTTAACCCAAACTCTTCCTCTGCCTCTATCTTTTCTTGTTCGCTAATGGCTGTTTGTTCTCCCGTTTCCTCTGCCTTCCGTCCAGTGACCTTGAACATATGCTCTTTGTAGTTTTCCCAATGTCCGGAAGTCTCCCATAGAGACTTTTTGTATATAGTTGGTGTAATGACTTCCTCGTATCCGTAGAGAGCGTACTGCGAGCGGATAAAACTGGTAAGTCTGTTAAAAATGCGAGAACCGTGGGGAAGAAATAGTGGTGAGCCAGGAGATACCGGGTGGGTTATGAGGAGGTCCTGGGCTGCGGCTAAGAGACGATGATCAGGCGGGGACCCGCTGGCATGTCTAGGCTTCGAAGAGCTCGGGGGATTGGTGGCATCCGTAGAGTGTGGGCGAGATTGCGAAAGTGCATGGGATGGTCGCGACCATGACACGTGAGCAATTGATCTGAACGAAGGTGTCTGGTGTAGAAGGGATTGAGTGATGGAGGGCCGCCGTGAGGTTAATGGTGGGGGGCGACGCATCTGTCGAGAAATCTGGGCAGTCCGGAGGAGGATTTCAGGCGATTGAGGAAGCCTGTGAATGAGTGTGGAATTGACGTCAGACCGTTGCAACGAAGGGAGCTTTATTAAGGTTATTTCATTGCTTGTCGGTGTCGGGGTGACGATCTGAGGGATGGAAAATCTCGATCACCGGACTTACTGCTCCCAGAGCCGCACCAAGCCTTACCGGCTCTATTATGATACCACAAAAAAGGCATGATTTTAAGCTCCCATAACTCGTCTGAAAGCAATATAGAACTAACAAGGCCAATACAATAGTGCAAGTAATTGCCTAGGCTTTCTGAGTAGAAATTATGAGAATTTTCCCACTCTGCTATGGGGGCTGAGAGCTTGGGATCCAGATTGGATAACGTTGTAGTGTACCTTTTTTATGGGAAATTCATTGAGATTAGAGGTACCTTTTGCCCACCATCATTATCTTGGGTATTGAACCATCAACAGAGCTTGCCGCTTATGAAAGATAATATCTAGATGGCTCTAAAGGCTCTAGCATGTTTTGAAACTTTGCAATCAATAAAGCTGGGATTTTGTGAAGCGAAAATACCCATTTTTGGCGTGCTCGAGTAAAATTGGGGGAGCTCCAAGGAATTTTGTAGCCAAGATCGTACCTATAGCACAACGTTTTGTGTCAAGGTTATCATACTCGTTCTAGGCAAGAGGTATTGTACCAGGAAAGAAGGGGTATATTTTGTATGAGCGCTTAGATACGGGCAGATATTTTACGATATATTTCTTTAATCCCTATTTCCAGGTATTTCTTTCCTGTGGCGAGTATCATTGTAATCTATCGTCGGTTTTATGATGCCCATGTCCTAGCCAATATAACTTAGCAAGGACAAAATTGTAACCTTACTACTTAGGATAATACGTGTGTTATCTGCCGTGCTCGATCAGCTTCTAAAGGGGTTTGTTACTTCACCGATTTTAAATCCAACCCGATTGTTGTACGAGTATGAACAGCTATTATTTGCGCACAGTTCTACCGGGGCTCTGGGAAGCTGAGACACCCATGGGCCGCTAGGTGGTCAACACTGTAAGCTAATTACATAACTAATCAATAGTCACATTTGCGAATCTAAAACAATCGCTCTTGTGCAAGCTAGTACGGGTGGTATGAGTGATACCACATTAAATCGATTGATAATCTTAGTCGGTGGAGTGCAATAGCTAAATGAAGTATATATAGAGTGTTTGCTTGTGGACACACTATTACCGGTACAGGGCGCTACACGGTGAATGGGGATTTTGAGGTGAAATGATCGATGGGAATTAGGGATCTCTTACTATAGTTAGTCGCCAAATTCGAGCCAAATTTCCTTTGGAGCGGGCGCGCCGCGAAAAACACTGTTCCAATCTGATGACTCGAGAGCCGGTATACGAGTAAACGGTTGTGACGCTTTTGCTAGGGGGAATCGAAGGACTTACTCTATACACCTCTGCTTCTTATCTTATATCCTTTCTGAAACTAAAAACAGGGGGTCAGGAACTCAGGCCTCACAGAGGCCGCCATGACAGTGCTACTCATCCGTCTTCACACGAGTAGGCACTCGCCTACAGTGGCTCAGGGTATCCATTATGTATGAGGCAGTTCTATTGATACACTTAATAGAAACAGAGGGGGCTTGGTAATAGCCTTTTCTAGAGAAATGACTTTTCTTCTATACCTTTTATAAAGGAATTATATGAAATCCGACCTTAGCCAGCCTATTAGTTGCAGACTCCCAAAACGCCAATAATCTCCGGAGGAACCATCACATCAGCCATGAGAACTCGCTGGCCAGTGACCACCACCCCAACTTATTTCCTTCCCTTCAATGCCGCCATCTCCTTCTTTACCATCCTCTTGAGCAATTTCCGTTCTCTTCGTTTCTCCTTCCCCTCTTCGCTTTTCCTCTTCCCATCCCTAATTCCCCTTTCTTTCCGTTCATCCTTGTCCTTCTTCTCCTTCTCCCTCTCCCCGCCCTTCTGTTCACTGTCGCTCACAATCGAAATTTCCTTGCCTCCTCGTTCTGCCTCGGCAATCTCCTTGTCGCCATGAAGTACACCTCCCCTCACAAAACGTATATAAAACCTTGCAATCCTCTCCAGTCCTACGGGGGTAACGTTCTTGGCAGTCTGTACAACCGTCACCTCACCGCCCGCGCTCCCTACGTCGAGGTTCTTGAGTTGGTTGTCAAAGGCTTTCTCCCACCATTGGTCACTATTGTGTTGTTTTTTGCCTGCTCATACCACTAAATTAGGATTCCGGGAATCGGAACGCTGCGAGGAGGAAAAGGGGAGGTGACACGGACCAATGCCATAGTTGTTCAGCTTTTGGGAGTAAAGGATAGGCTTCTGATTGTGGCCACGTCCATTGGTCCAAAGGAAGTCTTCTCTCGTGACTTTTATCGGCATGGTGGTGGTGGAGGACGGTGGTGGTGGTGGGCTAGAAATTTGGCGAAAATCGAAATAAAGGATTGATGCGGTTACCCGACCTCATTTGGTGGGGTGCAAGCCCTAACCCTGGCGGAGAACACAAGGGGCGGAACGGATGAACTTGAACAGGGCTTGGAGATCGCGGGGACTGATCTTGTGCAACAATAGGGTAAGAGAGTGTCAAGATGCTATGATACCAGATACCCTTGTTTCAGTTTTCCCCACTAACTAACGTGTTTGTGGGGTTCGGGCCCGGGAACCCCACGAGTGAGATTAGCGGGGATCGACTAGGAAGAAGTGTTTTTATTCTTGGAAGTATGTGGTGTGTGGTTGAAGCGCCCAGATTCGGCGGGGAAACAATGAGATTTAGGATACAGATTGTTCTGCAGTAGGTATACAAGTATCTTAAATCTAGAATTTCTGGTTAAAGTCCTAGAGCCATGAGTTACCCTCGATTCGCGTCTCTTCGGACCGGATTATCAGCTCTATCCTCAGCGCTCATGAGCGAACGCTAGTAAGCTCTACTATCCGGTGATCGCCCAACTACCCTAACTATGCATCATACCTTTGTCTGTGAAGCTGGGCTACCTTTGGAATTTGTCCCACCAAAAATCTTTGAATCAATGCTGTGTCACAGCGGCATCTTGAGTGAAATATTCACCACTACCGATACCTCTAGGCTTCCAGGCTTCGAATTCTGAGTAGCAAGCGACTGCGCTTCGGCAGACAAGTTGCCCTTCGGTGGTCTACCCCCCTGGGCAATCTTATGTTTACACCATCCGGCATTAACTCCCCCCCAAAAAATTCAAAATCGATCGAGAGAGCGCCAATTAGTGGGTCTCACCTCCTCTGACTGTAACTCCCTCGCATCACCCCGGGTAATTTCCTCAAGAGTTTCCCTAGTAACTTCCTCTGGATTCTACTCGAACTCCTGCTGCATTGGGTACAAGAATTGTGCTGTCGCCGCCGCCCCACAAATAGACCCATGTGTCCCGTCCCCCCGGCCCGTGCAGTATCACTCACTTTCTCCCTCAAGATAGCCTAACCAGCAGCGGCCTGCTGGCGGAGTTCTTTGGGAGTGGGCCGCGCGATTGTTAGCATAGGGCCGACGGAAGAGGCCTCTTAGTAACATCGCTTCCAATAATAAGTGAGGGGTATATGTTATGATAAATGTGGGAAGTAGGGCAGGGGTTTATTGTGGGGGATTCGTGTGGCGTCGATATGATATCTTGTCACGGGACAATAGTATGATTAGGGCTGCATCACTCCATTAGCCGTGGATCGGGGGGCCATTTTTTGGTTTTACCCCTACTACGAGAAAGGGGATAAGGAAGAAGAGGGAGGATCGCCATGGTTTGGTGATCATCGGATACCGTAAAAACTCGAATAATCGAACCGTGTGCTATGTCGTTGGAGTTGCCTCCTCTGGTAAGGTCTGGTGTTTTTTGTTTTTTTTATGGCCCCCAGAGGGGCTGAGCAGCTCTTTTTTTGCAGTGTTTTTCGCCCCTATTCTAAAGTAGGGAATTCTCAACTACATAGCACACGGTTCGATTATTCGAGTTTTTGCGGTATGTGGGGTGATATTACTCCGGGATGGCGTCTCACCCCCTGAGCCGCGCTAGGCCTGTAACGTCAATTCCGACATCAGAGGTTGTGCACGAGGAATCACTCGATAGGCACCTAATTCGACTGTGCTGGAAGCCCCCGCACTTGTAGGAAGCGGTGTCATACGCGTATGCACTGATGGGACATGCAAGCATTGAAAATTTCTCTCCTATAAATTTCCTTCCTTCTTGTCCTTCTTTCCTTTCCTTTTCCCAAATAATCTCAACCGCTTCAACAAAAACTACTCTTGCCCACTTGAGCCACTTTGCTGCCCTCCGTAAAATCCTTCAGTCTTATCATTACCTCCATTTACAACACCTCCGTTTTCAACAGGCCAGCAGGGTGCAATACGGTCTGCAGTCCTGAGTGCACGGTAAGCAGTACTTTAACTGCTTGTCAATCTGAAAAAGGCTTTTTGCTCTAACTCACTACAGGTTTTGCCTTATTTACCTCCTTGCTTGCGTCGTTTACCTAGATTAATGACAGAGCGGGCTCTGCCCTCGATGGTGCAAGACACACACATATTGGGCGGCCGCGCAGTGGGTCTAGTCAGCCTTGATGTTTCCTCTATTTTTTATATTATCATAATAATGGTGGAACGAGAGATAATGGGCGCGGGTCACGACTTGCCTTCTGGCTACAGCACAGGGCAGAGTGACGGCCGCGCAACGCATGCGCACTAGGTAGCGAGGGAACTTGTATAAAAAAAACACCAGCGTTCCGCTTGCCCGATTGAAAAAAAAGCTAAACTAAACTCAGGACTAGACATTGTGCTAATGCCACCCAAGTTTATATTCATATACTATCACTCGACGAAATTACTGGGAGATTCTGGGTAGTGGGAGATCTACCAACAAAGCATGAGACGAGTTCCCACCTGTATGCTATAAGAGGGTGCGCTATTCTAAAAAAACTCTAATACGCACATTTTAGGCTTATGTAAGACGATTTAGCAGCCCGAAACACCTTCCTCCCAATTTGGGCAGACGGCCTCCATACTTTCGATAAGTTGAAGTGTAACCGTCATCGGCCCGAAGCTCCGTGCAGTACCGGTGCTCCCACACTATCTCTTGAGAGCAAGTCAATCTAGCGGCATTCCATGGATCCCCCACGGTAGCTGTACTTTAGATAGGTGCGGATATACATTTATGCCTTACAATCGAGGAACACTCAAATACACACCCCGTCCAAATACACAGTCCCGATCGATTGGCTCGCAGGCCAGTATTATTCGAGTTCGACCAATCAGTAGCGAACTGCGTGTTTGGACGGGGTGTATATTTGAGCGCGCGATTGTATAACGAACTGTCCCGAAGAGCGTGCCTGGTTTTGTGTATTATAGTCAGAAACTTGCGAATGAATATATTGTATTTATATTTATATAGGAGATTTACGCGGGCCTGATATATTTAGGATCCGTTTCGAGTGTGTACTCGTGTTGCTGCTGCTTCCCAATCAGGCTGACCAATGGCAGCTGGTCGAATGTTACAGAGACTGATCTGCCCAGCACCTGCATCAGCATTCTCCGTATCTCCTCCAGTAACCTTACTCTCAACTAAAACACATTGCGATCACAACTGCTATCATATCGCCAAAATCAAGCTTTTTTGCGGGGGTTTTGATATTATGAAATAGCGGTTGTGCTCACAAGCGGCAACCAATTGTCACTAGCTACGAGTGTTGGTTTTTCTTTGCCACAGCTAGGCCTCTGGTGGCTGAGCATGTATTGGCCCTGCATTTTTACATTTCCCTGCGGGACACCGCTCTATTTAGATTAGTTCTGGATAGAATCCGATCGTGTTCGAGTTTTGTGGACTATACGCCTCGATGGCCTCGATCATATGAGTCCCTTGATCACAGCATGGTCGAGGAGTGGATTAATGACCTGATTAATTTGCTCGATCATGGATACTACTCGATTATGCTTGTGCCTATTTCCAATTTAGCCTATCAGAATATTGTCGGTATTTTAAGGGTTGAAAAGTGCAGTCTTACGTCTTACAGTCTTCCTGTGCCCTAGATATTGTTCATAAACCTTTGCAAAAAACATGCTATCTCCTTCTCGTCTACTCTCTCAAACACATCTAAGAACAGTTAGTCTACCACCTCCTTCCAAAATACATAAACGGCTCACCCCTCCCCTGATATCAAAAACATTCAATCCAGTAGTCCCCTTAGTCCCCCCCGCGACTCCCCAAACCCCTCCTCATTTTTTACCTTATTTTACAAATGTCTCGCCCTCCCCGCGCTCTCTCACCTCGCCCACCTCGCCTTTACTGGTATTGTGTAAGTTATTTCATTTCTTCGGTTAACTTCTCGGAACCCTTTACTCATGCATTTCACAGATACAATGTGGGTATGGTCCGCAAAGTCCAAAGACTCCATGCGATGAATGTGGGGGGCGAGGATTTGCTGCAGAGTCCATTGAGGAATGCAAACTTGCACAACACTTGGGTATCAACGACTTCCAGAACTGCCAAAACGCAAACCCTCCTCCGGAGGCCTGCACTGCCGCAGAAAATAATGCTGCCCAAGAGGGCTTCTTGACTTGGGATCCTCATGACCTGGACTACCAAACAAATAGTTTTTCCAAATATGGGCAACTACCGACTGAAAACATCAGTATCTTTCCTTGGACCAGGGAACGGCAGGTAAAAATAATAATCGGGTGCTTGTTAGAGTTGACAGAAATAGATAACTGACAAACAGAGAGGTAAGAGTAGGTTTAATCTGGAAAGCACGATGAAGGATTACAAGATGTCTTTGTGATTCCACTTGTTCTGAAGATGGAAAGCTTGATGGAGATGGTTCATGGTCATCTATTTCCTTTGCAATTATGCATGCAAAAGGGGTCGTACATGGTTTAGTGTGGGGAACGGTGGAATAGGCATAATAGTTTCCTTATACTCTAAATATTCCTATGTTTTGCTTTGTTAGTTCTCTAGGATGACGAGCGAATGAAGCTTCTGATTATTCCTGCCCTTTTGTCTAGCCTTTCTTTGTCTAGTACCTATAGACTGCGGTCTAACAGCTGGAGACGGTGCTGGCTGTCAAGGAGGGCTTGACGATTGGGGGGTGCGGGCGGGTGGATGGTCTGGTGTTCACCCAATGTGCAGTCTAACTTCTAGCGGAGCTTGCAACCTAACCTCAGGAGCAACGTCACGTTCTGGCCGCCTAGCAGCAGAGGATTTGGGACAACCATAAAACAGGATGAACACTTCGGAGCCCTCTGTTGCTATACACACAGTCCTGGCTGTGGCATCATCGTCTAGTTTCACTATAGAAGGTTGACCAAACGCACCCTTGGTAGGGTTGCTTGCTTCAGCACTGTCTGTACGTTCAAGTTCCGTGAGGCTGTCGCTGGGGATGAGGTGCCCAGGGATTGCCCTTTCTGGGAGCTTGTTTGGGGGCGATGCGGGTCCCGCTCCGTTGTCCCATACGTACAAATGACCGTTTCCCTTCCATTCCAAAAATTCCGGAACAACCATTTCCACAGGTATATAAAATAGTCGTAACACGGAGGGGTTGTTTTTCCTTCCGCTTCCTGCCAAACAGGCTCTGAGCGATATCGGGGAGGGGTGAAGGGATATTATTGTGCGTAATATTAGCTGAGGGGGAGTTAGCTACACTTGCGCTTTACCCATGACTTCTTCTCAATTGACATGTCCTCTTTCTTTCTTTCCTTCTCCCCTTCATCCCGAAACTCCAGCTGATCTCCTCTCCCCTTTTCCACGTTCTGATACCTAGTCATAGGTTCACTTAAAATTAAAACACCCTAGGCTATGCTTCCGAGTGATATTTACGATTCTCACCACAACTCCATCGAATCGGATTCTCCTCTGCCACACTTATGCGAACGCTGCATGCACACGATATTTCCCTGCTCAATATTCGACCTACCCGCAGTTGCCCAACTTGGGAGGGCGCAAAGGAGGTAGGGAGTCTGTGGGGCGGAAAAATCAAAAGGGTTCCAATCACAACCTACGAAAAATTCCCATGGGTTAAAGCCACATATAAGGTTGGCGCTCGGGAGCACTCACAATACCCCAATGAATCCCGAGCCGTGCCGCAGCTGATACAAGTACAATTGTTTTCTGTGTACAATAAAAGATAAGTACTGGTTTCAGGATACGGTAAAGTATGACCCGCTCACAGCAGCGACTTATTTGCAATCCGCCTACATACATGTGTGCAAGAGTGTATACAATCTGTAACATTGAATCAGCAAATGTGCAGATTCTCAAAGCTCCATCAAATTAACTTCCGCGTTTTATTGATATGTACTAATACAGCCGACAGGCATGGCTCTCTCCCACCACCAATCCTCGACCTTGCAACCAACCACCCCTAGCCAGAAATCCCTGCCTACAGAAATACAACTCCCTAGAACAAATGTCTAGACCTCGGAGAAGAGTAAAGCGTCAGTCGCAAAAAATAAAAAAGAAAGTTATAGAACCCATTTTACCCCGTGCAAAAAAAGAAGGAAAAGAAAAGCAAAAGCAAGAAAGGGAAAAACTTGAAACAAAGCCATTTCATGTAAGAATTACTTTCGAAATCAGAAATCTAGCCCCCTTATTAAGAATTCCTCGGGGGGTCTCTAGGGGAGCTGGTGTTGGTTAGTTTTAGTTGGAAAAAAAGGCCATGCACTGAGGGTCGAACTTACGATGGCGAATAGCTTGGCCCGGGACTCGTCGGCGACCATCTTGGACTTCCTTGAGTGGGACTCTGAAAGGTTGGACTTGTCGGGCTATAGCTAGCAGCGGGACTGCCAGGAGAATAGACAGGGCTAGTCGGACTATAGTTGGGACTGGTCGGTGAAGTTGGAGAATGACTGTTACCAACACCGCCACCGAAAGCGGGGCTAGTGGGGGAGTAATCAGGACTGGTCGGAGAGTATGCGGGGCTTGTAGGGGAGTAATTAGGACTCGTTGGGCTGTATGTCGGGCTTGTTGGGCTGAAGCTAGGACTTGTTGGCGAATAATTAGGAGAGGTTGGGGACCCACCACCACCGGGGCCACCACCGTAAGCTGGGGATGTTGGTGAGTATCCAGGGGATGTTGGACTGTAGGCAGGACTGGCAGGCGAAAACCTGGGAGACGCTGCACTAAACCCTGGGCTCGTAATGGCCATGTTAGGCGATGTAGGCGAATATGCAGGCGAGGCGGGGGAGTAGCCTGGAGAGGTTGGGCTTGTGCCGAAAGGGCTTGTTGGCGAGTATGTGAGAGGACTCCTGGCGCCCGCAGCGTATCCTGGTCCAAACCCAGGGGCTTGATAGTCGGTCAATCCACCTGGCGTCTCCGAGCCGGTATGTTGCATAGGCGAGAACATAGCGCCAGCGTCTGGTGATCCCACGTAAGGATCTCCATACATTGGCGAGGAGCTGTCATAAGGAGTTGCAGCGCCGTCCGCGAGAACACCCTTGCCCATACCCGGTATTTCTCCACCTGTAATACGCGAATTATCGACAATTACCTCAGCCAACATCTTCTCGTCTAGGAAGACATCAAATTCCCCTGTTCCCAAAGGAGCCAATTGTCCCAACATAACATTCTCAGAAATTCCTCTGCAATCGTCCAATTCTCCCGAGGCTGCCGCTTCCAATAAGATTTCCACGGTCTCCTCAAAGGAACACCTCATGAGCGCGCCAGTGTCCGCACGATTAATGCCATGACGAGTAATAGCCATCAAATGTCCACGTGAAGTCATGACATCACAAAGAAGCGCAAGATGTCGTTCGTTAACGTAAGAACCATCGAAGGCCAACACCTGCCTTAACTCTCGCAGAAGTGCACCTCTGGTAGCCTCGATTCCGAAAACTTGCAGGATTTCCTCGAACGTGTTGGAGTATGTTCTAGTAGTATCAACCCCTTCAACTTCGAGCACTTGTTTCAACGCCGTACCAGTGGTATCCAAAACCCACTCCTTGCACTTAGGATCTTCTTTACTCATCACAAACTTGCCAGTCTCGTCAATCCTTGTCCGCTCCTTATCATTCAAAAACGCCCTCTGAATACCCTTGACACCATTGAGGGTTAATTCATCGAGTATGTGATTTTCTAGCCGCTTGAGCATGGTGTCTTCTTCGAGATCACTCTCCTCATCCAGAGATTTAGCCTGATCCGCGTTCTTCATCCGGCATCTGATATTGGGAATTTCTGCGTTGTCATCACTCATGATAATGGCCATGTCGTTACCATATTCCTCCATTAGCTTCATTCCTACCCTCTCAACCGTCAAATCTTTATCAAGCAATTTCTTTCTGTCAAAGATGATCCGAAGAAGCCATTTGGACTGCCTGTCGATGTCCTCAGAGTCTGTGTCGATCAAGAAATGTGACAAAACAGTCTCCTTATCCTCTTCGATGACAGTATCCCTCGGATCAGGGTCGTACCAGATCTCGGTGGTCTCGGTGACTGACCGCAAGGTTGTATGCTCGACCGCCGAACGAAGTGCTTTTGCGGTTTCCTTCTCGTGTGTATTTTCTGGAACTTGATAAACCATCATAGAGGGAGTCTTGATATTTTTGGCAACATTGAGGATTTCCTTTAACCGGGGTACACCAAGAGTGACATTCTTAGACGACACACCAGCGAAATGGAAAGTGTTCAAGGTCATCTGGGTAGCCGGTTCACCAATAGACTGCGCCGCGAGGACCCCAACCATTTCGCCAGGCTGCACTGCAGCTCGAGCGAACCGAGACTCAATTTCTCCAAGGACCCAATCAAACGCAACTTTAGTGAGATTGCACTCAATGACCAGCCTTCTGAACGCAAGACGAGACCGAAGGTGGCACATGAAAAGTCCAGTAGCATTGTGTTGAGCCTCGATAGAATGAGGATCATTGCCGCGAACAACAACGAGTTTCTTCACGAGTTCTTTGACTTTTTCAGTAACTTCGAGAGGATGAAGATTACTCCGAGCGCGATGCTTAATACGGAAAATAGTGCGGGCGTTCTCCAAAATGCGAAGGATATTGATGGGTAATTGCAGCTTCTCATCGACGCTGTCTTTCTGAAGTGACCTCAAGAACGCTCGATCCTTCTGGAGCTGCTCAAATTCTTCGTCCAAAGCAGCCTGTACCTCTACATCACCAGCGATGTCCTGTGCGACCTCAAGAAACTCGAGGGGGATCGACCTCGCCGGATCCATGACATCAACTCTAACCTTATCCTCAAATTCTGCATCTGAACATGCGATAATGTCGACGGTTTGCGGTTCGATGAACATTCCATCAAGACCATCTTCACCATAAATAAACTGGATGATATCCCCAAGAGAATTTCTCACAGTACCGTCATATTTCGCCATGACATCCTCCAACGCTTTAACCAATCGTCTCTGAATGTAGCCGGTCTCGGCAGTCTTGACAGCCGTATCAATCAAACCCTCTCTACCAGCCATAGCATGGAAAAAGAACTCTTGAGGGGTAAGGCCACGAAGGTACGAATTTTCGACAAAGCCGCGAGACTCAGGACTGTAATCATCCTTGGTGAAGTGGGGCAAAGTGCGGTATTTGAACCCGAAAGGAATACGCTTTCCTTCAACAGATTGCTGCCCTACGACTGCTGTCATCTGAGAGATATTGATGTTCGAGCCTTTCGAGCCAGATCGTGCCATCTGAATTGCGTTGTTGCTGTCCTTCAAACTCTTCTCAGTGTCAGAACCTGCCTTGTCACGGGCAGAGTTAAGCGACTTCTGAACCAAGTTCTCGAAAGTGTCACGGATATTCATTCCCGGCAGGGGTTCGAGCTCGTTGCGCTGGGCCTTATCCGTAACTGCATTGACTTCATCCTTTTTTTCTTTGACAGTTGCTGCAATCTTTTCGATAGTCAACTTATCAGGAATGGTGTCCCCGATACCAATACTGAAGCCATTATGGAGTAGCCAGTAATTAACAACTGTCTGACAACCGTTGAAGAATTCTAAGCATCGATAGGCACCCTTCTCGTTGTAGATGATGTGAATCAAACTCAAGTGAGACTGCCCAACCGCCTTTTTGTTAAGCAGCCCAAACATCAGCTCACCGCCATGGACAAGTAAGCCTTCGTCGTTCAATGGGGACCACTTCCCCCCCGCAAGATCAACCTTATTTATTCCGGGAGGAATAACCAAACTAATCATTTGCTTCCCGGTCCAACGAGGCCGAGGTTTCAAGATTGCAGGCGTAGGTACTGTGCCGTCCCAATTGGGAACCCACATGAGAATATTCATAACTTGTTCGCGATTGAGAAATACATCTCTTCGACACATTTTGTAGATGCCACAAAGAGTGTCTTGGACAATACCCATGAGAGGTCCATTCTTCTGGGGCGACACGACATTCAAAGGCACCATACAAAGCTGACTAACTTCAGCACGTGTTTCTTCGGACTGGGGAACATGAAGGTTCATTTCATCGCCATCGAAATCGGCGTTGTAAGGGGAGGTAACCGACAAGTTGAGCCGGAACGTTGAGTAAGGCATGACACGAACGCGATGACCTATGGGTATAGATGGTAAGCAAGTATTTTAGTCAAGCACGACCCAACAAGCATACCCATCATAGACTCCTTGTGCAAAGATGGCTGACGATTAAAGATAATAAAATCCCCGTCGACGATGTGGCGCTCAACCCTCCAACCATACTGCAGCGTGATATCCCCCGCGCGTTTATGATGTCTCAAATCGATTCGCTCTCCGTTATCCCGAATAACATATTTTGCACCTGGATGCTCGTTCGGCCCATTCTTCACTAATTCGTGTAGCTTATGAATGTTGTAAGGCGTGACAATCTCTGGGTAGGTCAACGTCCGGGCAATACTCCTTGGAACACCGACTTCATCTAGCGATAAATTCGGGTCCCCCGTAATCACAGTACGTGCCGAAAAATCAACACGCTTGCCCATCAAATTACCACGAAGACGGCCCTCTTTTCCCTTCAGACGAGCGCGAATCGACTTAACAGGTCTGCCGGATTTCTGCAGAGCCTGGGGTTGACCGGCGATATCATTGTCCATATAAGTGGCGACATGGAATTGCAGCAATGCCTCGAATTCATTCACAACGTGAGCAGGCGACCCATTTTGCTCAGCATCGCGAACACTCGCATTCGCCCGGATTATCTCAGCGAGCTTGTAGGTCAAATCGTCCTCCCCACGCATGCCGCCGCCCATGCCGTCAACGCAGATGCTAGGTCGTACAGGTGGAGGAGGCACCGGGAGAACTGTGATGATCATCCACTCGGGTCTTGCATAATCTTCGCTCAACCCCATCTTGCGGATCTCCTCGTTAGAAATATGTTTGAATATGTTGAGAACTTCGGCAGGTGTAATGTGGCGTTTCTCGGGCTGCTGATTCTCTTCACCTTGATCCTTATCCGGTTTCCATGTACCTATCAACCGTAGACCCTCGCGACGAATGGTTGGTTGCTTGTTTCCACATCCACCGTGAGACTTTGGCTTTTTATCAGAAGGTGCTTCATCAAAGCCACCCTCCCCGTCTATTGCCGTATCTGCGTCGCAACTTGTTTTGGCCTTGCAAAGCCTCCAGATCGCATTAAAACGAGCCTTTGGTTCCCTGATCCGACAACAGTCTGCGAATTGTGAGTTGGTCTACCAAGTACAGCAATCATTCATTAGCCACAAGAGTCTAGAAATGATCAAGCCACTCGGTCCGCCAAAATGAGTCTCACTTCGTCAAGCTTTATTTTAGCGCAATTGAAGCACACAGTCTCTAGCACTTTCTTGACCTTGTTGATAAATCCTGTAAAGGGAAAAAATAATACAGTCAGCAATATTCATTTTAATACGAATCCGTGGCGCGACTCACCAACATGATAGACTGGCTTCGCTAATTCTATATGCCCAAAATGTCCTGGACATACCGACATCCCTTCGTCGCACTGAGTAATTGATTGTTAGCTTAACTCCTTAATAACAAATCACAAGTGTATTGAGAACTTACAGTAGCACATTTGAATGATCGATCGATGGAGCCTAAGTGAGGATCATTCAGACCTTTTTCCCTTGGTCGAAGTTTTGCTTCGTCCTGAGAAACAAAAACAATCACGTAAGTATGTCTTGAATGGCAAAAAACACAGCGAAAAATCGCCATACCATTGTCTCCGGGTATTCGATATGGCAGACACTCATGCCCTTGATCTCTTCAGGAGATAGCAAGCCAAATTGGATCTCCTTGATGGTGCGCAAAGGCGCGCTCGAATGTTCGAAAATAAGCGTCATGATTGGATTATCACGTTCGCAAAAAGTGGTGGTATAGGTTTAGATGAGCTGGGAGCAAAAAAAACAAGAAAGTGTTGCAAACAAGGAGGGAAGTGAAAAAAAAAAGGCAGAAAGCGGCTGCTGTTTGTCGACCTCTCCTCAACGAACTAGGGAAACGATTGAAAAGAAAATCAAAGCCCTAAACCTGCGTGTGCCACGCGGCCCTTTCGTAAAACCCTCCTCCGAACCCGAACCTTCCCTCCTAACACAACCGTCGTCACCTAGTCTGTAGCGTAAAGTGTCGTGTAGTAATACTCTGTTGTTGTAGCTTCGCTGCCGCTCCTGCAACTATCCGCAGGAGCTTCAAGGGAAGCGATTTAGTGGCGATGGGGACAAAGGAGTGACCGGTCGGCCGGAGAGCTCTGCCTCTTCACTAACAACCCAGAGGAGTCCGATGTGACGTGACAAAGGAAAGAATGAAAGCAGCCGAAAGCTTTGTTAAACTAATCGGCAAAGAGATGGATATGCCACAGACAGAACGCAGAGGGTTGCTGTAGTGGTGGGATGATGGGGGGAGAGGCTGGAGGAAGAGGGTTGTCAAAGGGAAGGGAAGAGAGAAAGGATTCAGGCGAGGCGAGGGTGGGCAGGCCCTGGTAGCAACAGCGAGAAGCAAAGGCAAAAACGCATAGGGCTTGGCGCTTACATTCCTGACATCTCGTCCAGAGCAAACGCGACTCCCTACAAAAAGAGCAGAACGGAAGGTCAAGGGCTGATTGAGGCTCTTCTAGCTGAAACCCATGTAGATGCCCTCTCATCCTCCTCTGGCTCCCACGAGCTCACCACCATCAACACTCTTCACCCATTCCTTCCCGCGCTACTCTAAGACTCCTTACAATTATCTATCTTAATTACCTCTCTAGGGAGACTGCCCCTACAAGCAAACTCCCAACATGAACCTTTCATTGCTCGACCCCTTCACCCTTGCTCAGGACTATCCTGAGTCCCTCTCGTCGGAGCTCCGATCGGGCCATTCAACTTGTGTTTGTCTCCCCACCCTATTTGGCTAGCCCTTTTGTCTGCCTTTTGAGTCACCTTAAGATCTAGAATCGGGGTTTCTGATGCACGCGCTCCTGTCCTCAGGTTCGGTTCAATCGCAAAGGAGATCTTATTGCCTCCGGAAGGGTATGACTCTACAACCTCAGACTCCACACCTTAAACAATCTAATCAAACTTCCCCCGCCGACATAGCTAGACGGCACAGTAGTCCTCTTCGACGTCGAGACAAATGGCCTTGCCCGCTATCTCCGTGGCCATGTTCGCGGAATTCAGTCCCTCAGTTGGTCTCAGGACGGCATTTTTCTCGCTAGTGCTTCACAAGATTTCAAAGTAATTATTTGGGATCTTTCGAAACAGGGAGAGGGGGCATCACGAACCATACGTTTTCCCGCTCCAGTCTACTGCGCCGAACTTCATCCAAAAAACCCGTGAGATCTCTTGGGAACCCCAATTACTCCTTTTCACTCTAACAACTGCTCTAGGAATATTTTTGTTTGCGCTCTGTTCGAAGACTCGCCTTACCTTGTAGACACATCCGGTGACGCGCCGAAAAAATACCAACTTACAAGTGCGCCCAAACGACCATTACAGCCAGGTGCAGAAGAAGGGGAAATTGATGAAAAGCGGGCCGCAGCTGATGCAAAACAAATGACTACCGCGGCCGTATTCACTGCCACTGGTGACCATATAATTACCGGATCCAACAAAGGATGGGTGAATGTGATCTCCACTACAACAAAGGAGATGATTCACTCGACCCGGATCACCTCCGGCTGTATTACTTATATTAGGCTCACAATGTCTGGCAGACACATGGTTGTAAATGCCAATGACCGGGTCCTGAGATCTATCAATATCCCAGATAATCTTAAAGAGGGCGTTGATGGTAATGACATTCGACTTATTGTGGAGCACAAGTTTCAAGATGTCGTCAACAGGCTACTGTGGAATCACTGTACCTTTTCTGGAAACGGCGATTACCTAACTGCGACAACCTTCAAAAACCATGACATCTACATCTGGGAAAGAAGCACTGGCGTTCTTGCCAAAATCTTAGAAGGCCCAAAGGAAGAACTAGGCACAGTAGAGGTAATCTCTCATTCCTCCCCCACCCAACCTAACCTAAGTGATTGCACCGTCTTACCTTAATTCTAGTGGCATCCAACCCGCCCCCTCATCGCCGCAACCGGTCTCGAGAGCGGCAAAATTTTCATCTGGGCAACATCCAATCCCCAACGCTGGTCAGCCCTGGCCCCAGACTTCCGTGAACTAGAAGAAAATATTGAGTACCAAGAACGCGAGGACGAATTCGACATACATCTGAAATGGGATCTCACGAAGCGCAAGCTGCATCAGGAGAACGAAATCGTGGACGCGGTGACCATCGAGCGGGCGAGAGGTGAAGTTGAAGACGGATGGAATATGCCAGTCGTGTTAGACCTCGAAGATACCGAGAGCGAGTCTGATTCTCCGCCTCCTTCAGGACCGGGAGAGAGGAAGAGGAAGAGTCCCGTGCCTTCGAAGGCAAATGGGAATAGTGCAGGTGCTAATGGGAATGGCACGGGCAGTACGAGGCCAAAGAGACGGAGAGCTGATTAGGGTTTCTGCGGTTGTTTCCTTGGTTTGTTTCTTATGGGTATGGAAAACGGGTGGAGTTGGTCGGGTTTTGCTTTGCCTTGATCTGTTCGTTTGAAGCCATCCAAGTAATAGATGGGAGTTTAATCTAATAGTTGTAGCATACGAGTTGGCATAGGTGTTACCTAAGCACTATAATTCAGCTCTCAACCTCTTTGTATAACAACCTTACAATATACCTTTTGGTTTACGAAATGCCTGTGCTGTATATAAAATGCTGGTAAAGACGGTCAACAGCTTATATGAATACCAGGGCAGTTATTCAAGCAACGCCTTACTACCTTTGCTATAAACACTCATCACCCTATCTTAGCAATAACAGTGCCGAACTAATCATCCAGAACACCACTCCCTCTACTCAAAACACCTCCTCATCAACCCGCGAACTTATGCCTTGCACGCCCCCTACTCAACATCCTCCCGCGATACCAGACCTTCCTCCCGCCATATACTAGCCCAAGCAGCCAGCCCAATACTCAACAAACTGCGCCTGAGCCCTGCACCTGCCACACGTGCCCCAGTAAGCACAATTCACTTCACCACCCCAAACCAAACCAACAAAAAAACAAACTATAGAGAAATATTGAACAATCCTTCAAATAATACAGTACCATATCTTACTGTATCCCCAATAACTGATACCATACCGTAAATTACAGCTGAAGGCACAATACCGGAAAACAGCACCTCATACTATGGAGCTTTGTGCTGGGCAACGGCATACCCTGCCACAGGAGCCAGCCCCCCAGAAAATGCTGACAATTCAAGCTTCCTCATAACAAGCGGATTTCAGATCGCCGACCCACAGATATTAGAGAATGGCTCTACAAACTAGGTTTTCTTTCCCTCCTCCATACACCAGTGATAAACCTTCCCCCCTCTTACACCTCCACCAAGACCCAGGGCGTTTCCTATACTCACCAGGCTAATAGTGTCTAGCGGGTCTACGGAAAGCTACCTTATCGTACGCTATATAAACCTACAGCTCGAGCTGTGCTCGAGTATGACTAAGCGAGTGATAATATATGACTTCGCTATATGGATCTTCTCGCTTGACCATCCTTGGGGGGTCTGGCAGCAGATGATACAGCAGTAAAGGGAGAATCAAGTAGTGTATATTCCTACAACAGTCCCCCACCCATTTCGGGTGGGCGGATCCAGGAGATGGCTTTTTCTTTTCTTTTGAGATGCCCGTGGTATGCAGGTTAAGAGGAAATTCTAGGGAATCCTGACAGCAGGTGGGTTGTAATGACTGGGGATGTGTTGTGGTACACCCTAGGCCACTAGCTTATATCTTTTTCACCCCTTGTGAGTTTGCGGGCTGGGCTTATCGGGCCATGCGGCCATGTTACACCCTCGTTCCCCGCGTTGAGTTCTAGAAGGGTGTTTGTATGGCAGAATATAGCGCTCCGTATTGGATGGCATTCACTCCTGTGCTATAAAGCTGTATTCATAGGGAAGGATGGGTGGAGCGTGTTTACTTTCTTCTATGCAAACTCTAGCTTCGTAAAGCTATAGGGGTATGATAGTCTATAGCATAAGTTCTTATCGCTTTATATGATAGTAAGTATCATATTGCAGATCAAGTGTTACTAGGTGTTAGATGTAAAGGGACCCGTGCTACTTCCGTCTCTAGAACGTAGCGGGCTATGAAGGCAGGCAGAGATCCTCCCAAACAATGTAGTTTGGCTTTCGTGAGCATACGGAATTAACAGTCATGAGAGAACGGTCACTTGTAGTTATACACCTTCAGTTTTAGCAGGACCTAGATAGTGCTGAGGTGTTCATGCCATTTGGGATAGGGTTCTGGCGTTGATAGCCAAATTTAGATAGTTGGATTTAGGATATCCTTTGCTAACACAGAACTGCGTTGGGACAGAACTTTTTTGAATTAGGGCTTGTTTAGCACGCCTCAGTTTAAAAAAAATGTCATTTTTTCCTAAAGCTCAGGCCTCTTTGGTCAACAGGTATAAAAGGTTCAATATCCAGATAGAGGCTGCCATTCTGACCATTTTAATGAAAAGAAAAGTCCAGCAGGAGCCCTGTAGGTTGAGCTATAACCAAAAAGGTGCAATGTTGCAATATTTGATTTGCAACAAAAATGCCATAAAAGTCAGAAAAATGACATCTCCCTTGTATCATATGCCAAACAGGGCCTTATCTATTTTTTATATAGTTACGTTTGTATATTTCTATTGCTGGCCTGGGCCATTAAATATAATTGTAAGCATGTATCATAAGAACCTGATTTGTGTCAAGAATATTAAAAAATGCGACTGCTCCACTGAAATGTGTGGCTTGGCCTATTTTTGCTTCTACCCTACAGGCAACCATTAAAACAGGCTTCCTACAAAATGCACCAATTTTAAGCTCAAAAATCATAGTCTTCCAATTCATGTTTTCAGAAGTTGAAACTATAAATTGATGCAGCAGGTGTCTAGCTTCATTTCTATGATCTTAAACCCGGAAAACCCTTCTTGTTGGCGGTGACCATTCAATTTGAGCCGAGTCGATTATTTCCCCCCGCCGTGAACATGTTTATCGACTAGTCTAATACCGTACTAGTATTACCGGTATAGATTAACCAGTTGCGGATTAGTAATGATTCTTGCGCAGTCGGTCTTGGCCCCAACACATCATAGCATTGACGCTTGTTGCGGGGGTGCTAGCATCTTGGCTAAATTGGCATCGCGCGAGTCACCGTGTCCCACTCGCTGCTAATCGAAGAAATTTCTAATTGAAAGGCTTAATGAGGTTCAATATCAAAACCAAAGTCATTTAAAATGTACAGTTCGTGCCATGGTAAATGACCCCGAGTTTCCGCGGGTAGTCTATTGCCTACGCTACGCCAATTGCCCAATGGGACCCGGCTCTGGCCAATAAGCCACTACAGATATCGCAGGGGGTTTGAGTGAAGGGTGTTGAAATGATAGGCCCAGTAATAAATAGACTACCAAAGTAGCAATCCTTACTGTACGAGTAGATTCAGCATGCAAGATTCAGCAACCTGGATGCAACCCTTCTACACGGACATACTGGCTCCCAAGCTCCCTTTGATCAGCCTTGCTTTTATATGCACTACCGGTAGTGCACAAAGCAATATGCGCCCGCAGCAGGAAGTTTGCGAGTTGATTTGGTAAATCTCAGACCTGGGGCTTGCGCACAAGAGCGCAGTCTATCTCAGGGCGGTGCAACAGTAATTCTAGATGCGCCACTGGGGTCGGATGAGCCCCGCACCCACGCTTGGCTTTGCAAGCACGGTACGGAAAAGTGTAGGGCACCACTATATGGGGAAATCGTAGAGACTTAAATAGCGGGGGGGGAGTAGCGCAGGTAAATCCTAAAGGGCTAACTTTTTGAGCAGATCTCTAACGGGCAAAATTGCGTGAGCACGTGGAGGTCTCAAGACCATATATTAATTGCTATACCCATTCTTTCCCCCAGCGCTATTGTAGCTAGTGCCCTTACACTGATCGCACCTGCGAGTATGATATGATAAATCATTTTCATGCCAGATATTTCGGACCCTACCATCAGCCGTTCCTTATCGTCCAGGAGTTTATCCTCTTGTCCTTGGGAAGGGTTGAACGAAACCTCGAGAAGCCGCAGCATCAGTTGAAATTTTAGCTTGAATGGGAAGCACACGGTTCAAGTACTGGTACTCGACGATCGTAGCCTGGAATCAAATTTCCAATGCTCCCACCTGATCTGTATTACCCCAGAAAGGCCCCACTGATTAAGCTTCTGTGGTGCTACAGTAGCTTAGGTAGGTCAGATGAGCTTTCCATCGAGCTACCACTGAGCTTGCATTTCAGGAACCCCCATCACCGGTTTGAACCGGCTACACACATACAAGTGGACCTCACAAGCCACTCGGATACCCCCATCACTCCGACGACTAAACTTGAACAAGAAATTTTCCCGTGATAAACTACCGGTAGATAAAGTGTTGCAGCTGAAGAGATCAGCGCTTGTTTCCTCACAGAAAACCGACCAATTAGCATCTGTCCGAGTAGGGGTGTCGAGTGGCTTGTGAGTGAAGCCGTCTAGCCCTTCTGCAATGAAAGTTAAACTTACTGTACTCGAGTACTAGTACTCGTACTGTGCAAGTTCCGTAGATCTGCTGGCAGAGCCCGAATGGTGGATCCAAGGGTTGCCTACGGTACGCAAGGAGTGGTCGACCACCCGGTGCCTAGCTTCGCTCATCGTGATACCTGTGACATGGAATCTCTTAAAACAATTTCCAAGACTACGCCGGAAATTCCTTTAAACGGTTAGAAAACTAGCACTGTCCCAAACTCCAGGGCACTTGATCCGAGCTGGCTACAACGGGTATTGCACCCTAGCTCACTTAAAGAGCTTACGATACCCAAACATCAAGGAAATATGGAGCTTGCAAACTCCATCTCAGCTACTAGCACCTCCGTAATCCCCCCCCGCATACTGAAAAAATGAAGGAAAAAACCCCTTAGAGGGAGCGGGATGGTGATCAATCTAGTTCTCTCCCAGACAGGCCGGGGAAGACCCTGAAAAGTACTCGAGTACTCGAGTACCAGTACTTGTCACAGTCGATTCTCGGGAATCTTGCTGGAAATGGCCGAATAAGTTTTTCTCTTGCCGGAAATTGGCAGAATTATTCGCATTGACGTCTATCGAACAGGGGGGCAAATGTTAGTTCTAGGGCTTTAAGGTTGCTCCTTGGCATCACTTATGACGTCATTACTACTCTGCCAGACCCTCCGCCGAAATAAACCCTCTTCCCGCCCTCTTTTATCTTCGCTCTTTATTCTACAAACATCAATCAATACATACTACTAATCAATACTTCAATCCAAACAAGTCTTTTCAAATCTTCATTCCAACCCAACCGACAAGCAAAGATGACTCGCGGAAATGGCGAACAGACCAAGGTTGTCTACAAAGGCAAGAATGAGGACTTTATTGTCTTCATCGAATCCGTGGGAAACCTCAATAAATGGAAAAAGGACCCTTCGATCCCTCTTCTCGACGTAGTTGATTCATTCAAGGTGTTCCGTACCCATAAGTATGACCTCCCATCATCTCCCTCCGCTCCTAGAACAGTGCTAACAAATCTTGTAGGCATGGAGCACAAGGAATCCTCGACGAGGCTGGAGGCGGCCTTCTAGAAGAGGAATTCGGAACCAAGAAAGAGGACGGCGTCGTTAAGAAGATTCTCCAGGGTGGTTCTTTCCAACGTGGTGTTGTAAGTTATCCCTCCATCGTCCAATCATCACCTTTGTTTATGACACAGCTGACACTCCCCACAGGCCGACGAACGCCAGGGAGATAGGAACCTTGCAGATGGACCCATGCAGCCTCAGGGCTACATTTCTTAAATTCTTCTTTCGTTTTTCCATTCAAGTTTGAACCTGCATCTTTCTTTAATCGGTTCCAGTAATGGGAGTTTCCATTGACTTTGTGACCTTGGGGGTGTCTCTTTCGGCGCAGGGCAAGGTTTTATCTTGATGGGTGAATAGGATAACGTCTGAGATCCGAATACAAAACCGAAATTCCGAGGAACCTGGGATGCTTCTGAAAATTACTGCCCACTCGCAGTGCGTGAGATAAATGCCTTGTGCGTTGTAAACCCTCCCAACAATCTATCGAGATAAAACAGAAACAGTGGACCAATGCGTGCGTGAATTCCAAGTACTTGCGCAGAACCGGATCAGTGTTTGGGAGAGAGAGGGCACACCGACACATCCCCACCTCCAGCCTTACCGATCTTGGTAGCTTTCCAAATCCACACAAGAGTCAAGTAAATTTCTGCCAGATGTCCACCACATCACCACGTATATGCGCCTCCAAACAAATCGCGACTCTCATCGGAAAACAAACTCACAAAGTTTATCAGGTTCATCAGGCAACCCTCCTGCCGAACTCCCCAGCCAACCAAACGAAGATTACTCTAGTCCCACGGTACGGCAGCTCAGCCGATTGACAATGGCGATAAGTCTGAGTTAGTTCCCGCGCATCCGCCGCCAGCGCTAGGACCTTTGTGTGAGAGATAGATTAAATCCTTCGAGTGAGGACCCATGACGACAACCATCCAACCACCTATTCCATTCCATCAGCTACTACTATCATGTGGCAACCCACATGTCTATCTTATACCACCAGAGCTAATCGCGGGGGAAGAAGAAAAGTGAAAACCAAAGAGAGAAAGAGAGAAAAGAAAAAGAAAAAGAAAAATACCATCCTCCCGTCACCTCTAATCCTAGAGTCAATCACATACCGCAGCCGTTTCCACGCACGATACAATTGAGACTTAACTCGTCACGCACGCTCCCCCACCGCCGCCGCCCATCAATCATAATCCACCCCACTGTACGATATAGCAATCCTTTGAAGTCTGAACCACCACCATAACAACGATAGGACCTGTCTTATATTATATGTAACTTATCATATCTCACGTCTATTCCACTCAATACTACGCTCTGAATGAATGCACGTTCCCAGACCCGGACAACATACATGCACCGGATCAATTGATGGATGGTCATGAGAACGGGTGCCTATGATGATGGTGGCTGCGGTGGTGGTGGTGATGATGGCGATGATGGTGACGATGGTGACGATGGTGACGATGGTGATTATGAGCTGGAAGGTATGATAGATAGCTTGACAGTTAGATAAGTGAGTATGACAATTACCAGTACAGCACTGTACGCGTGGAACGAACTCGTAGATGGATGTGTGTGACATTGATGGGGAGGGTGGGCCTTTTAGTACATTGATCGATCGGAGGGGGTTTTTTTCTTCCCTTTCATTTATCATTTGATGTGATTTGACCATAAAGGGGGGGGGGGGATGCGATAGTGGGCTGAGAGATGTAATTATAGTGACTGTAGCTCCCACCGTACCGGTGGTGATAGATTAGCTGGCATAGTGGTTGGGAGATAGAGGATTCATGTTTGGTCACTCGGTTGGTAGGTTTCTGGTTGTCGAGTTGCGTGTGTATGGAGTAGAGTTAGACTAGAGTGGATTGACTAAGGCACTGCACAAGTACTATCCAGCACCCTATAATAAAGTTTTTTCCCATCTACTCATACCTTTATGGAACAAATAGTCCCCCCTTCCCCCTTAGACACTTCCCTAGGACACAGCCCAACCAACCAATTAAATTACTTGAAATACCAAATCCGGAACCCTCTCGAAGCTTCCCTTTTGTTTTCCCCCCCTCTAATTTCCCATCAACCACGAAGTTCTTCACTATCCACGACAACGCACCCTTCCCCCCCCTTCCTCCAACCCATCATACCACTCCTGTACCCCGCGGTTTCCCAGAATAACTCCCTACTCGTACGTGAACGGTAGCCCTTTTCTTTCTCACTTTCTATTTGTGTTTTTGTTTTTTCTTGCGCTCCCGCGCATTGGCCAATGGCTCACTCAAACCCGCATACATAACGCACGTAACCCCATCGTCGGCCCTATTCAAAATCGCGTGGCTTTTTTCCTTTTCCTGGGGGGGGAGGTAGGGATGTTACCGGGTGGAATCAAAAGAAAAGAAAAAGAAAAAAGGATAACGGGTACCGGTAGTGTAGGAGCTCTGAGGGGGGGGGAGGGGGTTGGTGGGTAGGTGAGCACGCGAGCGTTACTTGCTTGACGGGAAGGAAGGGATGAAGAGGGAGGTCCTCGGGAGTTTTAAGAATTGGAGGGAGGTGGTGGCCCCCTGAAGATCTTGAGGCAGTGGTCGTACTGGCAATACCGTAGTGGACGAAGTTGATTGATTGCTCCAATGGATGGTGTGCTGGATGGATATCTTATCGCTCTGATGTTTTATAGCTAGCTAAGCCAATGGGTGCCTATGATCAACCCAGTAGGGAAAGAAACATAGTACCTCGAGTGACAAGCAATGATTTCCAAGATATTAGACCTAACCCCACACTACTGGCACTGCATCCTATCCCGTGCTGTACTCTAGACATCCCAAAATAAACTCATGCGTACCGTAAACCTCCTCCGAAACGGGAAGGGAGGGGGAAAAATAAAGTAAAATCAAAAGTCGATTTTTATTTCCCCAACTGTGGTAATGTGCATATCATATCATACCTCGAGCATGATACTCAATCACCATGAGAGGAGAAAGAAAATAAGAAGGAAAAAAAGGAAGTTTGCAACCCTCCAAACCCCATTCGTCCGCGAAAAACAATTCCCCACCAACCAACCAACCATCTCACCATCCAAAATCCAATATCTCTTTCATGATACTCATAACAGCTAGCAGTTGCATATACTGTACTATGTATCTACCCACCTCCCCCATCCATCCATCCATCCTCCATCCATCCCTCCATCCCTCCCACAACGACCACGTCAATAACCACCATCGCGCGCTCAACGCCCCAATGAGCACAGTACCTTACCTCGCCTTACCTTAGAACCCAAAAGAAAGAAAGGAAGAGAAAATCTTTTTTCTTCCCCTGCTAGGGTACCGATATAACTGTACCTCCCTGCTTCAGTCAGTCAGTCAGCCTCGATCTCGATCTTGAGTTAATCTTAATCCTCTCTCTGCATGCATTGCATAGCATATTGGCACTGCTCGTGCAGTGCTAGTTCCATAACCTTACCCCACAATTCGAATGTGTGGGGGAGAGGGGTCATATTACATAAGGACAAATAAAGCGGTCACGCCAACGTGGGGTATGCATCAAACATCACAGCGGGCATCAGGGAGAAGAAATAAGGCAAGGCGAACCAAAGTAAGAAGAGCGCGAATGGCGGTAATGGGTTAACTGGGGGTGGTTTGGGGGATGACGGCCCGGGGGGGAGATGCAGTACTAGTACTGTACTTGGATTGGGAGCAATGCACCTGTATGGTAGGGCGCCTGACCGGGGAAGAGGGTTGTACCGTACCAGTACTGCGTTTATATAAAGGTGTGGGTAGGGTGGGCGCAGGGACTACAGTAGTGGCTGTCGGGGCAGGAGGTGGTAGAGGAGGATAGGTGTGCTGGTATGTATATACCGGTCGGTATATTATAACTAATAGTATCGTGGATCTGATCTTGATTGAGGCTTATGCGTCTCGGAGGAGAATGTGCCGGTACCGGTACTCTAAGGGTCTACGGGACCCAGATTCTCGGGTTTGAGTTGTTCTCGGAACGGGAGGGGAACGCTTAGGTTAAGCTTGTATGATATCATATCACACACGAGTATGATACCGTACTATGATAAGTCAAGTCCGGGAACCTCTTAGACTGCCAAACCGCAGTGAGCGGCACTAGCCGTACTACGCAGTATCGTATACTATACTCCAATTCAAGCCCCCATAGTACTATCAGCACTATACTCCCCACAAGACACCAATGACAAGAAGAGGGAAAAAGAACCCAATAGTCTACCAGCATTCTCCCACGCCCAAGCCACACCCTCCCCCTCATACAATACCAGTAGAGCAAAACTTCCAGAAGAGTAGGAACCTCAAACCCATGCAAGGGGCAACCCATCTGGGCCAGTCCGAAAACAAAGTATATCGTATATAAAAAATGTCCCCAATCTCCACCCCCCCCATTGCTCCATCACTAGACAGTGAGATACCATCTACCAAAGAGACTATGATATAATATTATCATACCATACCATACTAGGTAAGCCAATCCATACCCACGGTACAGCACGACACGAAACGAAACGATACGACGCGATCGAATACCCGGAAACAACCCACCTACTTCACACCGGGGAGGAGCCCCTACCCATCTATACGATACCTACCGGCCGGCCCCCAACAAGATGTGCAAGGAGAGGCGAGGGAAAAAAAGTTTTTTTTTAAAGATCAGATCCGATACTGCATCGTGGACGCCAACGCCAACGCTCGATCCATTCTTGCGATTGATTGATCGATTGATCAAGAGTGTGGTGCTATTGGAGGAAGGAAGGAAAGAAAGAAAGGAACAGAAAAGCAACGACGAGGTGGGCCAGCTGTGATGTCTCTTTTTTTTCTTCTTCTTCTTCTTCTCTTTCCCTACCGGTATTTCATTTTTTCCTTTTCCTCCTTTCTTTCTTTCACCTCGTGGGGCGGCGACAGGAGGAGGAAGAGGAAGAATGGAATCCGGAAGACGCCGACAGGAGGATGGTTTTTATTACTTCCTTTTTTTCGGCTTTGGGCGCGGGCGGGATGACGCTTGGTCGACAGGTTGACAGAGAAAGCAATGCGGAATGGAATGGAGTGTCTCATGATAATGGCCCGGTACAGTAGAATGGTAGAAGAGAGATACCGTAAAGGGTCAGTTGCTGGATGTTACTGTACCAATTGAAAGACTCCCCCCCCCTTTTTTTCCTTCACATCTAACTTGTCCTCATGGCGCTGGCACAATACTCGAGTATCTGGCGAATTGAAGTTAAGATAGCACTGCACTCGCCGCTCGCCTCTCTGTCTCTCTGTCTCATCTCCCCTATCAAAGTGAACCGTAATGTACCGTACAATTTGATTCTTGCATTAACTCATGTGGAAGACCCCTTGAATCAACCTCCTCGGGTACCCCAAGTCATCCAACTTTGGACAACGAAGACTCCAAATATAAAGCTAATAAAAAAAACAAAGGCGGCTAATAAAGTTAGGGCAATGTCACACCCAATTGTTTACGGTTAACAAACCGGTTAATTTATCAATATCTCTAGTTAACCGCCCATGAACCTAGAGCCATGGTAACAAATATAAATTCACCTGCCATTAGTAAGCCAAGATAATTATCGCTGTAGCCCGGTTTAAAGAATCGCCCCACCATGCAGCAACAGCACCGGCCATACCATTTCATATCGCCGCCTACCGACCCATGCGATATACGGCACAGTACTATTCGCTGCCCGCAGGACACGATCACAAACTCGCATTGCGCAAATGCCCACGGACCACCCATTCTTCCAGGGCGCCGACAGAAGCCTTAGAGAAAAGGATGCAGAAGAAGAAAGACAGCTTTCCCCTACTGTACCCTGCCTGCATGGTGGGGGGACTGCTTAAACCAATCCACTTCAGAACCTCTTCGATTGATCAACGCTCCTCAGCAACTCCTATCCAAACGATACCTGGTTTAGAAAATCTTCAGTTTAGATAGAGTTATACGAGTAATATGAGGATTTGAGAGAAGGGCGATGGGACGCGTGGGAACCCAAATATTTACCGCTAATCACTCTGTTATATGCCAAGATTTTAGATTAACTCTCGCTAATTAGTAGGGTGGACAAACACCCCCTGAATAACCTACAAGTATCCAGTGAGCCAGAGTGAATCCGCAGCCCGATGCCGGCAGGAGCTCATTAACCTTAGTTAATAAGGATATATTTGGCAGGTTAACCTCAAATAACTGTTCAATAACTTCCTCTTCTTACCGAACCCGATAACCCAGTCCCTTTTTTTCCCTCAGCTCATCCTGCTTTTTTATTTCCTCTTTTCTTTTTCTCTTTTTTTTTCTTTCTCTAACACTCCCTGACCCCACCAGCACTCGGTCCGTCTCTCTGTCCGTCCTCCCGTCACATCACATCACACCATATCCACTCCCCCCGGCCTGACTTGGACTAACACACAACCAACCACCCCAAAGATACTCGATCGAACACTTACGGTATATCCCACAAGCCACCTCTCACTTCCCACAAACCCAGAAAATCCAAAATCCAAAACCCACGTGTTTGTCTGTGCTGCATGATACCCATTCTAGAAAGGAAGGAAGGAAAAAAAAAAAAGATTTCTCCTCGACGGGAAGGGAAGAGGGAAAGAAAAAGAAAAAGGAAAAAAAAGTAAGAAAGAAGGAAAGAAAAGAAGGAAAAAACTCACATCATACGGTATTACGATACCAGCACTGACACAGTAGTAATTCAAATTAACGCCACCGCCACATATACAACCCCCAAAAAAAGAAGACAAACCCTCAACCCTATCTGACAACCCACCTCCCACCCCGAATCGCCGATGTATCATACACCCCCCGGGCCCGCGCCCCCCCCCCCCAAATTCAGCCGCTCATAGAGGCAACCCCCTACCGGCAACCGCAATCCATATATACCTCCTTATGATACAATAACAAAAAACAAAAAAAACAAAAACATACTCCTACGTCATACCCGACGATCCTTCATCCCTCCCAGACATTTCATACGATACCGTGACACAATGACTTACTTACTTACTGACTAACTCGTAAAAATCACCGAATGGTTTTCCGCGAACAGTAACCATTGTCGCACAACGGTTTTACGGGGGAATCCGGCTACCTCAGCGAGAAGGGAAGGAAAAAAGAAAAAAGAAAAAAGAAAAAGGGTCTGAGGTAGCAATGTGCCGGAGGGGAGAGGGGAGAGGAAGGAGGGAAGGCTGCATGACGTCCGTTGCCAAGACTTTATGCTTTTTGCTTTTGTAATGTTTGATAGTCTATGCCTTTGTGTGATGGTAGGTATGAATAATACTTGTGTACTCGAGTAGATGGATGGGTGGAAGAAGCACCTACGGTACCCGTATCATGGAAAGGGAGATGAAGGTCAGGTGGGAGAGGTGGTGGTGGTGGGGGGGGGGGCTGTGGGCTCTGCTTCCTTCATCCTTTTCATCGCTTCATTGCTTCATTCTTTTCCGCCTGACCTGTGCTGTATTATACTAGCACTGTAGACTATTGCTGCAGATTTCCCGCCTAGCCTAGTGGGAAGTATCACGGAATCGTGGGACTTAGCATAGGATACGGGAGTAATAGGATACGGGAGTAGCGTGTGTTCGCGGGCACTGTAAGACGGCAGGACAGGACAGGGCTATAGGTCACCTTCTGTATTCGCTGGGTCCCCGGCATCCCAACTCCCAGCCACGGCCGCCGTCATTTTTTCCCCCTTTCTGTCATAACTTACCACCGTATGATCTGGCGGCGGTGCGCAGGGGAGAAAATAGAAGTGGTTTGCCGGCCAATTAGCTTTCTGTGCTGCTTCGGCGGCGGGGAAAGTGGTGGCCTAGGGGAGGGAGGGAGAGAAGAGGGGAAAGCGGAGTTGGCAAATTGTTTTTCCTTCCCTTCCTTTCTGCTTCGGTCCGGGTATTATATCTATGCTACGGTAGACGGAGAACTGCAGCCGGTGGGTACTTTCTTTTTTGTATTTCACGAGATCCTGATACGACTTAATACGATGCGATACGGTTGTATACATTACATACAAGGATTTATTTCCTTAATTTCTTACACTTATCCTTTCAAGCCCGCTTTTACCTGAGCCGTAAAAGTTTCAAGTGTCTACCGCCGCCTCGATTCATCACCGCTGGGAGATTGAAAAGAGGAGAGAGAAATATTGCCCCCAGAAAACAAAGGAGATGGAAGAGGTATCATAGAAAAAACAAAAAAGGCCCAACCCATAAAGTGAGGGAAATAAAAAATTATTATGAAGGAAAGAAGAATGAATGGGCTTGCTTTTCCAAAGCGCAATTGTGAAGGAATCCACCCGACACCTGTTCCCTAGAGGTTGAATGATAGACACGAATCGAAGTAATATAATTAAGGAATAAAAAAAGAAACCTAAATCAAAATGCAGAACAACCAGAAAAAACAAAACACGCTAGTGGAGAGGGTGTTAGCTAAAAAATGAAGGAAAAAAGTTGAGAGTAAGAATGAACAGCCAGAAATTTATATCCGATCCCCCGACTCTGCCCCGTCCCCCCATTTGTTCCTTGTTTATGGTTAGTGGTATAAATAAGTAGAACGTAAAGAAAGAAGGAAAAAAGCGAGAATATTTATGGTCATGACGGGTCGTGAGTTGCTGCGGCCGAGATCCTCTAAACCCTCTGAAGCTTCGGAAATCCAGAGCGCAAAGGCGGAATTGGTTCGATTTCTCTCTGGCTCTCGTGTCCAAGTTTCTTATCCATGCCAGGGGGAGGCCCAAAAGGAAATTATGCCGGATTATGCTCGCTAAAAAGATAGAAAAAAAACTTGACTTTTCCCAATCCAAGTTGTAAAAATACAATCCGCCCATAAAGAAAGGAAATGGACCCCATCCCACTGATCACCCGAAACCCCTTTTATGTGCAGAATAAATCGTAAAGAAATAAGAGAGTCGTGGTGAAGTGTAAGTTCGAACGGACGGTTATTTTAATCGACTGGTCGAATTCCGGTTTCGTGCTCCGGCTCCGGGGTCCCCCGTTATTTTTGAGGTAGCCATTAATGATCCAATGTACCTGTAATGAGAAACCCCCGGTTAGTTACTGCTGTGTGGGGAGATAGATCGATGCCAGTCCCAGAACCAAGTATGGAAAGCCAGGCAGTGGTTGGCCAGAAAGTAGAATAAGAATGGGGGGGGGAGCCAGAGGTGAGTCGTACTCTTGTAAAAAGCGGTTTTCTCCTTCAAGTTTATCATGCTCTTCGCGAACCTTATCGACACGATCTAGTAATGCCAAAAGACCGGACTGAAGGGTTTTGGCTTGCCTAGGAAAGTAATAAAAGCGGTCGTTAGCGTACCGTAAAAGAAGATACCGTGGTAATGAAGTGAGCCAGGGGATGGAACCCACTGTTCTAACGTAGCCTTCGCCTCCTTGCCTATTTTCTCTAATTCTTCGCTGTTCCGTCGAGGGCTCATGCTTCGTGCATCGTCTTCTCCATAAACTTCTCTTTCTACTACCGGCGACCTGCCTCTTTCTACCATATCCCCGCTGCTTCGTGAACGCGCATCGTGATTTGCATGGGGGTCCATAGGATCTTGATCTCCACGTATCGAGTCGGGGGTGAAGGAAGCGGAGGAAGCTGAGAGTGTGGGTGATTCGAGTACGCCGACTTGAGAGCGGGAGGAATAGGTTCGGTTAATAGGAGGTCTTGTCGACGACATGGCCAAGTTAAGGTGAAGAGGAACGAGTGTGGCAACGACAGCGGAAGGAGTAGTAACAGTAGTAGCTGTGGTGGTGGTTGTGGTTGTGGTTGTGGTGGTTGTGGTGGTGGTTGTGGTGGTGGTGGTGGTGGTGGTGGTGGTGGTTGTGGTGGTGGTGACGACAGCGGCAGAGAATGTTGAAGATGCCAGCTTCTTGTAGTCGTCTGAGACTCGGCCAGGTGGTGTGGTTATGGTTTCAGTGGTGGAGGGGGTGTCGCTATTGTAAAGAGGGGAGAGGCGGAAACACCAAATTAATAGCCGCTGCAGACAGAGAAACAGGCACTTGCCAGAAGGACACTGAAAATTCAAAAACACACAAAAAAGCAGATAGAATAGAATAGAATGGTATCAGATGAATGGAAGAACAAGTAGAAGACTTAAAGGCAGGCACGTAGGTCTCTCTTATTATTAACAATTAAAAAAAAACCACTTTTTTTCCCCCCGTTTTTTCTTCTATTCTCCCCCAGGGTCTCCTTCAGAAGATGGCTAGCGGTGAGGAAGGGATTTCTTTTTCTGTAGGTCCTGGATGTAGTGGTGGTGGACTGGTAGTGGTTGGAGGGGAATAAGTGTTATTCGGTGGTCGTGTGGTGGAGGGGGGAAGAGAAAGTGGAGGCAGAGAAGTGAGCGGCGGCGACGGGAGAATGAGAACTGGTAGCGTGGGACGGCAACCTTTTTCGAATCAGAGGAGGGAGGGAACCTCTCTCTTCCTCTAACTCTCAAGCGAAGAGCGTGCCTGTTTTAGCTGTAGGTCTCTCTTCTGTCTTTCGTCAGACCGTTTTGTAAAGAGTGTCCCCATATGTGTTGCTACTGGCCTATCGGGGTACATCGCACACCCGTGTCTGATAAGTCCTCGTAGGGTCCATTACAACGACAACAAAGCCATACCCTCTGCTTGATTTTGAATTTTCTACTTCACAAACTCATAAAAATTAATAGCCATCTAACTTAATGCTCCCAGAGAAAGTGTGATTTTCAAACTAAAAATAAATAAATAAATAATATTATTCAATTAAAAGGAACAGTAAAAATATATAATACCTTTTTGATTCTAGTCAAATCATTTTTGATTCCTGGTATGATATCATACCTATAGTTTAGACATCTATTATATCATACCAGTATAAGATATGGGTAGTAATTGCATAAGATGCTAGATATGTGAAATATGTTACTATAGAGTAAAATACTCTTTAGTTTAGAGTGTTTAAGGCCCTGTTTGGCACGCCATCATATAAAAAAATGCCGTTTTTCTTGAAAATGGCATATATGCTATTTTTAAAAAATGCCATTTTTCAGAAATAATCGTGTTTGGCAATCCTTTCTCCATATTTCAGGGTTTCTGTATGTGAACAAGAAACACACTATAAGATAGGTTTAAATAAGGTAAACCTAAATATTAATGCACTTTTTGAGTAAAGTGACTGTATTTTCAAAATTTCCCACTAACTATAACTTTTTCTCATAGGATATTTCTCAATATATATATAAGAAACATGTCTGAAAATAATATATTGTAAATTGCTCTTATACTACTCAGAATATCTGTAGAAATATTCATTTTTAATTATTATTACTCTCATAGAAAGTTCTATTAGTCATCAGATAATTTTTTTTCTCTATCTTACCCTAACTATTTACTGATTCTACAAAAAAATGGCATATAAAAAAATAGTACTAAATTTAAAAAGATGACATTTTTCTTGAGTACCAAACACGGCTCTATTTGTTTATATTTTTATTATGGAAAAATGCCATAAAAGTCAGAAAAATGTCATTTTTCTTGTGTGCCAAACAGGGCCTAAATAAGATTTTTATATGTATTATTGAATACAAATCATGTTAATATAAAATTAAAACTGTATCAAAAAGTTCAATAGTCTTTTATACACTGTTATTGTACAATATTTTTTTACAAATTTGTAATTGTAAATATTTAAGGTTGAAAATTAAATATAATTTTTGTACTTACCAAATCTGAACTTAAAAGTGAATACAATTAAAATAGTTTGGAAAGTAAAGGGATACCTCTACAATACTACTCTTGGAAAAAACATATAATCACAAGGCTTTACACAATAATAGATAACAAAGTATTTGTTCAAACCTGCAGTTTTTTCTCTCCTTTTATTTCCCAAACAATATAAAAAAATATGGTAAATTATATAAAACCTGCTAATTCTTTTTAGATATAATATTTTCTATAATATTTTTATATAAGTAAAGTGACTCAGGGCATGGAGATAATATAGTTCTTGTACATATTTCACTTTTTCTATAGTATATTTCTTAATAGTATTCATAAGACCTTCTTGTTAAAAATATTATATAGAAGAATTCAATCTATTTAAAGTACTTGACTTATATAATTATACAGTCGTATCTTGCTATAATAAACACTATGAACTCAGTATTTTTTCTTCATTATAACATGATTTTAAAAGGAATTCCTTATAGCAAGGATAATTTGTATAGGAGCAGAGTACAAATTCCCAGATGTTCATTTCCTAACAGTAAGGTTTCCTGTATGAAAAGTTCTATTATACCAAGGTGTAACTGTAACTCTAAACCTATATTTTTAGCTGTTTTCAGCTTTAGTATTTACTATTATATAATTTCAAAATTAGAAAATCTTAATTTCAAATCTTAAATAACTGAAAGCTTCTTAAGTTAGGTACAATATACTTAAGTTATTAAAAATGTATATTCTTAATTATATTATAAGAAGTTTATTTAATCTTGGAATTTATCTTTTTAAATTATATAATAATAGTAGTAAGTAATCTTCAAGTCCATATTGGAGCTTGAATGTTACCATATAGTCACATTCTACTATCATGAATTGGAAAAATGTAGAGTTTTGTATACTATGATAAGATTTGGAAAGAAACTGCTTATAGTGGGAATTATTTGAAAAGAGCAGTTTCTTATATGTAGTTTATAATAGTAAGTTATCATGATAACTATTATTATTAATAAAATATTTAAACTTCATTAATTGTAAATTTTATTATTTTTATTATTAAAAGAATCAATATTGGAAATCAGCAAGTTAAGCTATCAGAATATATATACTGGAGAATATGCTTTACCATCTTTCTACAAGTATTAAATATTCTACCAATTATGAATTGAAATAATAAATAATAAAATAAAAAAGTTAATATATTTGATATCTAAACTGAGTAGACCTATTATTTCTTGTTCCTTCTTTCTTGTTTTCCTCTTCATTCCCCACTTTATAAGAAACTTCCAAAAATTAGACAATTGAGAGAAATTTCTGAAATTTCTGCCACCTACTATGTTATGGAATTATTATATATGAATTTGTGCTGTGCTGTTGCCAGCAACCGTACAAGGACTTATTAGACAGAAGTGTACTGTACAGGAACCGAAGCTTCTGTATCGACCAAGATGTGTGTGAGGGTGCAAATGGGGACCCAAAAAGGTGCGGGTGCCCGGATGTATTATGTACGACGTGTGAGCGAAGGAGTAGTAGAGCAGGGTAGAGTTGGGAGGGAGTTCAAAGTCCGCCAATCAACTCCTGTTCTCTCCTCTGCCTATCTTCTTCCATTTTGAGCACCCACCCCACCCCCGGAATGAAATTGAAAATAAAATGTCCACAGAGACGTGCCTGCACGATACGAGTACCGGGAAGTGCTACGACTCTATTTCTTCCGGACTGCCACCTGCGGAGGATAGCTCTGCCTGCCTGCCTACATAACTTAACTTGTACGAGCACTCTTGCATGCGCTCCATCTTCCTAACCTCTGGCGGAGAATAAATATATACAATATACGGTAGTAAGAAGGAAGGATCGGGGATCCAGAAAAAAGGTCTTGCTTTACCCCCCTCATCATCATCCCCCAACACTCATGCTTCCAAAGGCTGAGAATAATTGACGCTATTCCGATTTCTTCCTCCCACTCGCACCCTGCCCTTTCCAGCCTTCCATGGGCCATGCACTGCACTGTGCTGTATCATACTCGAGTACTTAAGCTAAACTCACTTGCGGGCACAGGGCTCTCAACTCTCTTTTCTGTGATGAATTGGTGAGATCGCAGACCATCGCTCATCAAACTCAACAACCCCTCATCATCCCCCTTCCCTTTGCCGTGACAAGGCCAAAAAGAATACCAGTCACCTAGATTAAACCGTCGTGTCGTGATGAGCGTCCCCGTTGCCGGGCGAACACCTACCGGTACACTGCCGTGTTATCTCTTTCCTGGTATCCTCCTTTTTTTCTCAGTTCTCACAGCTCATTACCGCAAACGGCCACTGTAAGCTCGTGATTCATTACTGTATCCGATATTAGGGAGGCCTCTTTTTTTTTCCCTCTCTCTCTTCTCGGACAACTAATAGGATGCCTGCCAAAATAAAAACAGGGGGAGAGAATGTCCTGTTTGACAGAATGCCTGTCAGCAGAGAAGTTAAAAGAATCCTGGGGTGTTGATTGACTCCCCCGGCCGACAGGGTCAACTTCCCCAGACAAAGAATGGATCCCCGCCATTTCTGTCTCAAATAATTTAGGATTATGGTGACAATTGACTCGCACCGAATCTATTTTGTGAACTTCATGAATTGAATCGACCGATCGAATAGAAACATCCGGAATTTCGAAACTATGAGAGCTTGAATTGAAAGAGATATCTCCCTAAGATGAAATACGGTGATAGCAGTGAATGGTCGGGACATACTGTAAACTTGGGGCCGAAATATCTGCTGGGATGTTAGGCATCCATTGTTGGCATTCCATCAACAACGGGCATCCTATTCCCCTGCTCTTGTTTTGGCGGGCATCATATCAGTTTTCAGTTTTCTTCTCTCCTTATTTTTGCTGCTATTTCTCTCCTCTTTTTTTTTCTCTTTCTCTTTTCACTGGGGAAAGAGGGAGCAAAGACACAAATATTTTTTTGTGATTCCTGCACAGGTCGTGCTCTACTTGTGTTAGCCCAAATTTCTCTCTACGAATAAGACATTTCCTCTCTGTCACACCTTATATCATCACGAATTAAAAAGTCCGACTACTTTTCTCGGGAAAAAGTAATTAAAATAAGTGAATCTCTCTCAGAACCATGCTGCCCACTAACCCCAAGACTGAATAAATATATTTGAATTAACTAAAACTGAAGCGAGGATGAGGCACTGAAGTAGTGCTCGGGGAGAAGGAGGGAAGGGGAGGATACCGGACGGTAGGGAGAAGCAGGTAATGATTTACTACTCACGGTGGAATTATTGCGCGGTTCAAACTGAAAGAAAAAAGTTCAGCATTCTTGGCCAATCTCGTAGTGCTCGAGCATATGCTGCTACAGTATACCTTTTTTTCCCACTATCTTATTTCTTTGCAATTGAGGGCCACTCAAGTTCACCTCAAAACTATACCGTACTGGTACGTGCAGAGGGAGTGCGTAAAGTTTTTGCTGGGTCATTTTTAACTCATTTTGTTGCGTTTTTACTTTACTTTTTTTTTTTAATACCTCGCTCGGTTATGTCATGTAATTCGTGCGGACCCAATGACGAAGAGGGGGAGAAACAAAATGACAGGCATTGAGAATACTTATGACGAGGGTTTTGTCGGGGGTGCCGTTGACACCAGGACGTGAGCGACGGGGCGGGGAGTGGGGGGTTCTCGCTTTACGAGGGCTGCTTGGGCATGCCTTAGGAGGACAATTGGGGAGGGCCGGTGCGATCTGCGCTGGGACGAGGTTTTGAGCTTAGGGGAAGAACATATCATAATCCTTATGAATGCAGTACGGTATTCGCACAGCACGCTTCAGTAACCGTAGGAGGTGATGATTGACAAATTCAAGTGGGCCTGTGAGACATGGACGAGGACTGGGGGAAGGCGTGGAAGACTGGTCAGAAGGTTCGTAAGGTTCGAAAGAGAAGGAACGGGGGAGTGAAGGTGAAGGGGCGGAACTTTGAAGCAGCAAATCGGGACTTTTGGTGCTTGTATCATATGGGAGCGATTCTCGTGGTTAGATGGTTCACGGTTGGCCGTATTATATCTAGTGCTGTACCAAAACCATACATATTACCGGTACTCATACTCCTTCTCTTGCTAGCCACGAGCCTGCCAATTGTGCCATAGGGATAGAAGCTGTATCGTTGGGGATGGAACGAAAGATGGGGGAGTCCACCATAATAAGTCACAGTGCCGATACTCTTTTTCTTTTTTTCTTTTTTCTCTCCTTTCCCCCCTTTCTTGAAACCGTCTCAGCATCGACGTCTGGGGAAGAAAGTCTTTCCGTCTAGTTTTTACTTGTGTTTCCATTTCTTGTGATACAAGCTAACATTCCCTCTGCCCCCCCACCCTCCAGCTACCGCATTGTATCTTGGGTCAACGTTCCACCATCTTTGAGTGGCAGGTTGCCGAGGCCCTAATAATACCAAGGTATTTCACCTCACGACCCCCGGAATACGGTATTAATTTGTGGTTTTGGCGTTTCCTTTTTCCTTTTTCCTTTTTCTTCCCTTTTCAGAATAGGAATGCTGAGGCGTTTGAGGTCAGCTAAGGTAGCGGTCTCGTAACGTGCACCGCTGTTGATGTAACCAGTCAGGAGGATTCAAAAATAAGCTGCCTGTTCAGGCAACAGCTGCTCGCTGAGTGGGCGACACAGCACTAGCTATGGTGGGATACGATATCAGAGTTGTATGGCAATCGCTGATTTTCGTTAGCTTTGGTGCTGCAGTTGGAGATCATATTGAGCACCAGACGAATTGGTCGGCCGGAATGACATGGCTAGCCTTTGGTCAAGCCTTCAATGCCAACAAAGTCGGAGGGGAGGGCAAGTAAGGTTACCGATTTGGTGTGGATATCTGGATTCATATAGCTAGCTGCTTCACAGCTAGGGGCTGAAAAAATAACGGAGGAGAGAATCCATTCCTGAACTCTTTTGCATTCTCCACACCTGTCATTCCCACGCACAAGCCGGCAGGCCTTCCGCATGGAGATGTGAACTAGTCTCCGTACTGCACCGGTACTGTACATTGCCGCATGTACTCGAACACCGCATGAGCACTTGTATACGATGATACTTCGTACAGTATTTGCAATGCCATACGGTATCATACTCTTTTCATCTCTAAGTACTACCACTACTATTGCATTACCATTCTTTCTATAGAGACATGGCACCCATACCACCAACTGTCCGGGTATAATAAGACAATTTAGGCGAACGAGCTTTCTTGTTGGACTGGATGGCCCCTCTAAATGAGTTCGTCAAATCTACCGTACCATCCCATACGGAGGTTCTTAGTTGCTGTATTGCAACAATTCCGGGATAGACTCTGTGATTTCACGGGTTTCACTTTTTCGTCAGGTTGCGAATATCCAGCGGCTACAGAAGCTGACCGTAGAATTTACAACAATAACAACAACGAAAGATGGCAGCACAGTTAAATTTGGTGAGAGCAACACTGGCTGGATGAGGGGTTCCAACGTCGTGCGGTACCACTGCCGCTATCCCCCGAAATAACAGCAGCACTAGCCCTGATCATCACGTTATTCCTACTTTTTCCCACTAATTCCAATATCTGGTGTTCTCTTGTTTTGTTTGTGCCCTTTGCAGTGGCCGAAATTGAAGGCGAGAGGGGTCATCAGGTCTCCCACGGCTCCTGCTTTGAACCAACAGCACCCCCTTGCCCTGTCCTGCTGCCCATTTCCCGTATCATAGTCCAATAACCCGGTCTGCCTGACGCTTGATTGATTTGATTTGATTTGGTTTGTTTTTGATACTAATTGGCTTTGACGCCCCACTCTCTCCACCCGGCATACCGTACAGCTGTTATACCGTGTCTCTTGATTGCTATCATTTCCGCCCGAGTTGGTGTCTTTTCCGTGGTGGCGGTCGATTTCGTGTTGCTTTTTGTGGTTGTGGTGGTTCCGCTGCCCTTGCGCCTCAACCCCTCCGCCTTGTGTGAGGTCGGATATCGACGCAATCTCAACCCTACCGAACCCGTCCAACTAGGAGAAGCAGTGCCCTGTGACGATTGCTAACGCGCTACATCATCACCTTCCACCATCATCTGCTATCATTAAGAGCACTTTCCCCCGCGCTACCTCATCACCTCCCCGATGTCCCACCGCCAGCGTCGAACAGGTCTTGGTGGTTCACAACGCTCGAGGCAATCAGTCCTGGTGACCGCTGACGATGCTTACACCTATTCCCTTCGCTGCGCTTACCTGGCCTACCTCCTCCAGCCCCGTCCTAGGCGACAGGTCCCCGCTCCCGCTCCGCCACAAATACATCGCTCGTCGACTAGCTTCCATGAGTTGATGCGAGATTTCTCTAGCCACACGAGCCGAGGCTCCAAGGGCAACAAGTTTCCTAAAGGGTTTCTACCTGCACTTCAGCCAAAGCTAGAGGGTGTGGTTATGGGAAGGGAACCTGGTGCTGAATACAAAGATGCTGCTGTGAAGCGAACATTTGGAGCCTTCTACGCCGCCTTCAGGGAGCCTCGTTTCTACGAGGGAGTAGCAAAGTCTCGACGAGCTGAGGACCTGGTCTTGATCTTTTACTCTTCGGCTACGAAGGAATTACAGAAGGTCAAGCAAGATGATTCATGGAAATGGTTATCTGACCGTCATGTGGCACTATTCGTGAGGCTTATGTACAGCGTCATTAAGGATAAGGATTGGATTGGGAGCTATCCAGAATTGGCGTCACAATTAGCAACTTTGGAATCCAAGCTGCTTCAGCATGATCAGAATCTGGCGGAGGAGACCCGGCGGACTTCCACGGCGATGGTCGCGGCCCCCCCGGCACCCCTAAGCTACAGTGTCAATGATATGCCCTTGGTGAAGGTGGTAGCTAGGATTTTTGGTGTATCTCTGCAGGCATGCCAGCAAGATATTAACGTGAACAGGTCCGCATGGACGGAGAAGGCAGCCCTCATGGATATGAAGGCCTATAGTAATAACTTAAGCCTCGGGAATACTAGACGGACACTGCGGAGTGACGATTTTGATACGGATGAGGCATGGGAAGCGTGGCGGAGGTTGGAGACACCGGCTCTCTCCCAGATCATGCTCGAAATTGTACAATCGAATCCTTCAGAGCTCGCGAAAACGACTTCTGGTCCGAGTCCGATCACGGCTCGGCCACAATCTTTGCAACAAAGTAGTGCACACCCCTACCATGATCTTTCACGCTCATCCACATCGTCGGACGCATCCTCTTCTATGTACGGCTTTGACCACCCAGTCGACATGGGAAATTTCGATGTATCTTCTCCTGCTGCTGATGACACGCGTGACACGCCGTATACCTATATTCCGCCTGACCCTCGAGTCTATTTTCGCCACGTGGTTGAGAAATGCCTTTCGTATGACCTTTCGGACCCTGATGCTCTTCCGATGGACATCCCAGGAGCTGATCCTACAGTACTTCTTTCGAAGAGCTCCTTAGATCTTTTGAGTGAGTGCTGTGCACGCTGGCGCATTCCGCAGTTTTCTAGATCAATCTTGTTCTTGGATGTTGTCCGGAAGTTTTATCAGGATCAAGACATCGACCTTGTTACTTTGGATGCCGCATGGCTATATGCTAAAGGAGCCACCGATTTTGATTGGCGAACTTGGACGATAGCGGATCAAAACCTCTATCGCCAGATATTGTCATCTATCCATGATAACCTCCTCAGGGATCTCTATGATCTTCTCCAACACGCATTTGACCCAAAGGCTAAGCCCATTGGGCGGGTTATGTATATCCTAAACCAGCACATATACGAGGACCCATTATTCACATCGGGTAATTTGGAAAGTTACATTGAGCAATTAAAAGAAGGGCTGCGGGGTAGGGCGTCCGAGGTTCTCAGGGAGATTGTTAGCGAACTACCCCAGGATAGAAACGAGTTGGATCCATTTCACCTAGTAGAATTGACCCAGAAGATTATCAAACTAGCGGAGAAAATTAGCAAACGCTTCAAAGAACCTATCATGGAGTATGTTCTTGTTGATCTTCGCCTACCGATATTTTGTGTTTTTTTTATAGTTACCATTCTAACATGGAAATCCATCTGATTAGGTCCGTGGATCCGATGATGATATTTGTTGAGATTGTGTTTCCAGAATATGCTGCTGTTGCGCAAGATGTGGTTCTTGAGATTATGCAGGCGTACCAAGAAAAGAACCAGGAAGTGGAAATCGAAGACGGATTTGATCTCTACAGGGAGTTATCGGAGATTCGCCGGATCTATGGGGATGCGTTTCCCAAAAACAAATTCCCAATTCGCCTTGAAGATTTTCTAGCAGACTTCGTGTGGCGTTGGATTAAGAATACTGATGCCAAAGTGATCGGCTGGGTTGATGAGGCTATCAAGCACGATGACTTCATCATAAGGATTCGTGAGGAGCAAGGACGCGAACCGAGGGATGATGAGCGTCACACGATGTCTGTAGTGGACATTTTCCGCTCACTGAATCAGACGGTCGATTACATCAAGAAGCTTGAGTGGAAGGACGAACTTGAGTATGGGAAATTCGTGACGGCTTTAGCGAAGACCGTTGGTAGTGGAATTGCCAGATACTGTGAAGTATTAGAAAAGCTGTTTACCTTTGAAATGGATAAACAAACTCCGGAGCAGGAAGCCGCAGCACGCCAGACAAGGCAGCAAAGATGGATGGCTATGGCGCGAGACGCGTGGAGTAACAAGGATAAAATCGAACCATTCCAATTTGCTCCAGAGGTATATCTACTATCAACCCCGTAATATTGCAAGCATCCAAATGCTAATGGCTCCTAGTCTTGCACAAAACTCAATAATATTGAATTCGCCCTTCAACAACTTGATAAGTTGGAACACACTGTCGATGTCGACGGGGTTGCAGCAACACTTGCAAGACACGCTCCACCTCTTAGTCAACAAAGGAAGAAATCTAGTAATTATGTTTTCACCATTAAGATCGTGGAGGCTGAGGACCTGAAAGCTATGGATATCAATGGCTTCAGTGATCCTTATGTAGTTTTGGGTGACGAATATCAGAAGCGATTGGCAAAAACTAGAGTTATATACAGCAACCTCAATCCGAGATGGGAAGAGACAGTGGATATTACCACACAGGGGCAGATCTGGCTAACAGCGACGGTGTGGGATTGGGATACTGTGGGAGACCATGACTGTGTTGGAAGAACTAGTATTAAGCTGGACCCATCCAACTTTGGGGATTTCTTGCCAAAGGAATACTGGCTAGATCTGGATACTCAAGGTAGACTTCTGCTGAGAGTTAGCATGGAAGGTGAACGAGATGACATTCAGTTTTACTTCGGGAGGGCGTTCAGGACACTGAAGAGAACTGAGAGGGACATGACACGACAGATTACAGATAAGGTAGGAAATCCTTTTGGTTTGGAACACACTTGCTCTGACAAAATTTCTAGTTGTCTGCGTATATTCATCACTGCCTCTCGCGCTCTGCTCTGAAGAGTGTGCTTTCCAAAGGATATAGCATATCAGCGGTCTCCAGTTTATTTAGTCGTACAGGGTTGGGCGGAGGTCGCCCACCGTCAACTGGCGTGCAAGGAGTAACCGAGGCGGAGATTGCGGCAGCCGTTGTTCCACTGACGGATTATTTCAATGAGAATTTTGCGATCTTGAATCAAACACTGACTAATGCTGCCTTGACATTGGTAATGTCTAAGCTGTGGAAAGAGGTTTTGGTTACTATTGAAGGCCTGCTTGTGCCTACGCTTTCAGATAAGCCATCTCAACAAAAGCAGTTATCTCCACAAGAAACAGAGACTGTCTTCAAATGGTTACAGGTAAGCCCCCCAACCCCCGAGCGATCATATGAAGGTAGAAGCTAAAACAGCAAAGCTCATGTTCGACTTCTTCCACGCCGTGGACGAACAGACCGGCGAGGCAACCGGTGTCCCCATAGACGTCCTTAAATCCCCTAAATACCACGAACTCCAATCCCTAAACTTCTTCTACTTCGAATCAACCGACAACCTAATTCGCACATCGGAGCGCATGGCCAATGCATCCGCGGCCCGTCAACAGCAGGCCCGCCAGAAGTTGATAGAAAAGAATAACCCTGCACCCACAAGCTTTGGCGGTTTCCTCGGTGTCCCAGGTGCGAAGCGCACGAAATCTGTTCTAATGAGTAGAAACCTAGGCACCATGCGGAAGGCAAAGGAAGAGAAACGCAGGGAGGCCCAAGCTGAGCCCAACGATGATATGATTTTACGAATCCTACGTATGAGGCCGGAGGCTGCGTCGTACCTTAAAGACCGCAATAGACAGAAGGAGAGGCTCGCTGCTGCGGCGGCGGCTGAAGCGATCGTTCGTCAGAGCATGAGCTCTGGCGGAGGGAGGATGGGAACGATGGTCCCTGGTGGCCCTTCTAGAAGGTGATTTCGGGCCTTTTTTCTCTGGCGGGGGTGGGGAGCTATATCCTTAATGTCTACTCTGAACTACCCTGCTCTACTCGCTGGCGTTAGTTACTTGGCTTGGCTTCGGTGATTGGTTGATTAGCTTGCTTTGGGGGGGTGGAATGTGATCTGGCTGGCTGGCTGGCTGGGGTTAGGTGGAGATATCGGGCTTTTTTTTTCCCACTCTTCATTTTTTATTTTGCGCCTTGCCTGCATGCTTGGCTCGGCTGTTCGGTTGGCCTGTAGGGCTCATATTACTCCTTTCATTTCCTTTATTTTATACCTATTCCAATGAAAAGTGGATTGTTCACCTCTTTTTTTGAGAAGCCTTTTTCTCTTTTCGCCCTCCCTTCTGATCATAGTTGTGGGTAGGGAATGGGGCCTTGGGATTTGATATGGTGTTCCCGTGGGCCTAAGCGCCTTTTGTGGCTGGAGTTGGTGCTCGTAATGTACAGTACTAGTGTTTGGAGATAAACGTACCCCGATATAGTATGTGTACCTATCATATGCGTGGTTGTATGATACATGTGATATCACTCGGGCTTTACTAGGCTGACCAACCCGGCAAACTACCCCCTTCCCGGCCACGACGGGCCAAGTTTACATGCTCACATCAAACTACAGAACAGGCAGCCAAAGCGGTATCCCCAACGGGCTAGAGCCCGTTTTAATGATAGTATCCGGTTTGCCCCGAGCGAAGTGAAGGGTAGTATACCTCTCTCTCAAGGAGGAAGGGGAGGAGGAGGTGGAGGAGGGGAAAGAAGGAAAAGCCTATAAGTTTCCCGACTGATTCTACACGTCTCGTGTGGGGGCGTGTGAGCCGCCTGGTGGGGCAGAGTGCCTCCGTGTCCCTTGGGTTTGCTGGTACCGTGCTTTGGTTCCCTTGGGATTTCCCCGTCCGCCGTATCGCGGCGGTTTTTGGATATCGTTGCCGCGCTCGTTGTGGCTCGTGTCCGACGGAAACTGCCAGGATTGCTGTATGCTCTGGGCTCTACAAGTACCGATAGAGTAATTTGGCCCCCAACGAACTCTGGGATCGTGGTTTCTAGACGGGATACATGTAGATGGAGGAAGAAAGCAGGCTGAATATTGGTGTCCGTTCCTGTTCGGGACTGTAGAGTGCAAAAACAGAAATCCGCCGCATACATAGAACCAAGGGTATCATCGACGAAATATCTCATCTCTTCTGAGCATACGTTCTCGCTCGGAAAATGATCGTCACTGGAAGAGAAAAAACAGAATTCTCCCATGTTCAATTAATCGTATTTTATTCCATCATCTACAATACAATCACAATCCCAATCGAAGGGCCAAAAGAAAAGTGAACAAGAAATAAAAGGAAATGAAAAAAAAAAAACGATAGTTGAATTGAGCCATCTACTGGAAACACCGTTGAAACATCCCCCCTCCTGGCTGCATTTTTTGATTTGAATCCGATTTTGGTTTAGTTCAGTACACACGCTTGAAAGGTAAGACCGCCGCACACTCTTCTGCGATGTAGTCAGTAGGATTCAATCGGATGTAGAGAGGGGAAGGGCGTACTCTCATCTAGGGTATTTCCAACGACTGCACGGTATTTTAAGTCAACCTTGCCGCGTTGCTCCTTCTGCCACGATAGTGTATGTTTCATCCAGTTCTCATCATCGCGTTCGGGGTAATCTTCCCTTGCGTGTGCTCCACGGGACTCCTTCCTGGCAGCGGCCGCGTGTGCAGTTTGAGTAGCACATGTCAGAAGATTGGCAAGTTCGAGTGCCTCAACCAGGTCAGAGTTCCAGATCATGCTGCGGTCTTTAGTACCTAAATTACGATAGCTGGCATCGACCTTTTGAATCTTTTCAACACCCTGATCCAAGCTTTCCTGTGTCCTGAAGACCGAAACATCAGCCTGCATAGTCTTTTGCATGTCAAGTCTAATCTGAGCAGTGCTCTTAGAACCGTTCGAGTTGCGGATCTTGTCTAAGTTGGCGATAGAGGAGGCACCGATGTCGGCAGATACTGGCTTTAGTGGGGTTCCTGGGGTCAGAGCGTCGCGGATGGTGTGAGCAACGGCACGGCCAAAAACAACAAGGTCGAGGAGTGAATTTGCTCCAAGCCGGTTGGCACCGTGGACTGAAACACAGGCTGCCTCGCCGGCGGCGAAAAGGCCTGGAACAACCTTGTCGTTACCGTTTTCGTCAATAGTTAAAACTTCGCCGGTGTAGCGGGTGGGGATACCGCCCATATTATAATGGACAGTGGGCAACACTGGAATGGGTGACTTGGTGACGTCAACACCAGAGAAGATGGCCGCGGTCTCCGAAATTCCAGGAAGACGTTCATGGAGAACCTCCGCTGGTAAGTGGCTTAGTTGAAGGTATATGTGGTCTTTATCAGGGCCAACACCCCTGCCGTTTCTAATTTCTAGAGTCATGCTTCTGGAGACCACATCTCGACTAGCGAGATCCTTCGCAGTTGGGGCATATCTCTCCATGAATCTCTCCCCCTCAGAATTCAACAGATATCCTCCTTCGCCCCGGGATCCCTCGGTAATCAAGCACCCTGCACCATAGATTCCGGTTGGATGGAATTGAACGAATTCTAAATCCTGGTTTGGCAGTCCAGCACGAGCCACCATTGCCATACCGTCGCCAGTACATGTGTGAGCGGAAGTGCAGGAAAAGTATGTACGCCCGTATCCGCCGGTAGCTAGGACTGTCTTATGGGCCCGGAACCTGTGGAGGGTACCATCCTCTTGGTTGTAGGCGATGACACCTACACACTCACCGTCTTCCATTAGGAGGTCCATTGCGAAGTATTCAATGAAATACTTTGTGTTGTGTCTCAGTGATTGCCCGTATAGAGTATGTAGGAGGGCATGACCAGTTCTATAGGCATTAGTTGGGGACATTTGTCGGTGAGACTATATATGAAAGCCGGAGGAGAAATCATTACCTGTCTGCCGCGGCGCAGCACCTATATGCTTGACCCCCCGTTCCATACTTCTGTGATTGTCCACCGAACGCACGCTGGTATATCTTTCCATCCTCCGTTCTCGACTACCGCCCCAATTAGCTTTCACGGATAGGGGACGTAGGGATGGCCCTATATTTAATAATAAACTCACAAAAGGACATCCATAGTTCTCTAGCTCGATAACCGAGGCCGGAGCTTCTCTGGTCATATAATGTATAGCATCCTGGTCACCAAGCCAATCTGATCCTTTCACTGTATCGTACATGTGCCATCTCCAATCATCCGGGTGCATGTTTCCAAGTGCGGCATTGATGCCACCCTGAGCAGCAACAGTATGTGATCTAGTAGGGAAGAGCTTGGATATACAAGCAGTATTAAATCCCGCCTCTGCAAGTCCGAAAGCTGCACGAAGACCGGCACCGCCAGCCCCTACAACAATAGCATCATATTCATGGTCCTAACAAGAATTTAGAAGAAAATAAAAATAATAAAAATTCGTAGAATTAGTGAAACAGACTGCCAAGAACATACCACGACAGGATATTTGGAGGAAACATGGGCGGGGGCTTCTTTGGCGCGAAGCGGCTCGGAGCTGAATATTTTTGCTATTATCAAGAAACCTTGTCAGAAGACTGGCTTTGTGGAACCGAGGAATTTCGGCAATAGCGAGGGAAAATGATTGAGATTTAATCAGAACTGCAATTGCAAGGCTGCCTACCAGCTGGTCTAGTTGCGTGGAACGAACGGGTTTGCGAGATCTACATGTCGTGGCGCTTGGATTAGTTCTTGTCACATGGAATCGAACTATAGTAGAAGAGTAAAGGTTGCTTTTGGGACTCACCCGTGAAGATGCGAACCTTCGCAGAGCGAGAAAGTTCATGATTGTCGGGAGTGGCGGAAGGCAAAATAAGAGGTAAGGCAATAAAATTCGAGGATAATATGGAGGGAATAAGTGATGAAAATATGTGTGGATGAGGAGAGATAATAGGAGAGTTGGAGGAATGGAGGGACGAGACGGTAAAGTGTAAAGAGAGTGGTGATGATGCCGGTTGCTACCGGTAGGTTGCGCTAATGGAGGACCCAAGGGTTTGCTTGTGGGTGTTGGAGATTGGCATGGCACGAGGCACTTCCTCGGCAATCCGTCAGGTCCTGGAGAGAAATATTAAGTAAGCTAATCTACGGACATTCTTATTGGTTGCCTGTATGATACTAGTTGGTTTTCATGTATTGAGTATCGTAGTTCATATTCGACTTATCCGTAACTTCTCTCAAGGAGGAATGAGGATTGGCAAGGACTGCTCTTTCCACTAGTTGAATATGCCATCTTTTTTGGTCTTCCGGACCGGGGAGCATCTTTAACGGAGTCTCGTATTGTATTGGTATGATACTTCTGTTGCCGCCAAGCCCCGCTGGAGTACTTTTGGATCAGCGAGAACTTTTGGACAGGAGTGTATCACTCGTACTCAGAAGAAATTCGGTTTAGGCAAGCGCTTTGTCTGTTTCAATGGGCGCTGTTGGTTACAGTACCAGTATCAATGCGATACTCGGTAGGAAGTATGACGCCTGCTGGTACCGTCTAGTCTACCCAGAGATTTCGAAAAGGTAGCATTGGAATCTGTTGCAATAGCGAATTCAAGGAGTCAAGGCTTTAGAAAGCTAGTGCACATCCGATCCTAGCTTTAGCCATGTGGGCGTTTTATGAAAACAAGTAATGATAGCTCAAATTTGCTGACTGCTGTACTGTACAACTTTAGGCTCTGTACCTGAACTAACTCTAGATACCTACCCGTCAAACTAATTATACTGCATATAAGTAGCAGTGGAGTTGAATTTGAGATTTCCCTTGATCACTTTCTCGACACTGGACAAGAAATCCTTCTCTGTCGCCACCTTTCGCCTGGCTCGGATGGCAAACATTCCTAGAGGTTACCAACGTTAGAGGATGCAATAATATTAATAGTAATAATGGTAATGATAAAAACGAGGGGCATCCGATTCGACACATACCCGCCTCAGTGCACACACTTCGCAATTCAGCTCCAGTGCTATTGGGACAAAGTCTGGAAATTAGCTCCCATCTAATGTCCCTCTCAACACTCATGCTCTTTGCGTGGATTCTCAAAACATTTGCCCTCCCTTCCAAATCTGGCAGACTGAACTCCACTTTTCGATCAATACGCCCAGGCCGAAGAAGAGCAGGATCGAGGGTACTAGGCCGGTTGGTCGCAAACATGACTTTGATGTTTCCTCTAGGGTCGAAACCATCCAACTGGGTAATCAACTCCAACATGGTTCTCTGAACCTCGTTATCACCGCCAGCACCATCATCAAAACGAGCACCTCCAATAGCATCAACTTCGTCGAAAAAGATGATGCAAGCCTTCTTGGTACGAGCCATCTCAAAAAGTTCACGGACCATTCGTGCCCCCTCACCAACATACTTCTGGACAAGCTCTGAGCCGATAACACGGATGAAAGTAGCATCGGTACGATTCGCAACTGCTCGCGCGCAGAGTGTCTTTCCAGTCCCCGGAGGGCCATACAGAAGGATGCCTTTAGGGGGGTCGATACCGAGGTTCACAAATCGTTCGGGAGACAAGAGAGGGAGCTCGACGACCTCACGAAGCTTTTCAATCTGCTCCTTACATCCACCAACATCGCCGTAGGTAACATCAGGTTTCTCTTCGACCGTCATCATGGTAACCGAAGGATCGATTCTGGGAGGGAGAGGCAACAGAATTTGGTACTTCTGTCGATCAACACTGTAACGATATTCATCTCATATTAAAAAAGAAAGCGCCCTTGATAAAAGTCTGTGAAACGACTTACCCAACTCTCATCCCTTCCTCGATATCTGTTGGAGACACTCGCTCTCCAAGGTTAACAACAAATTTTGCGATCTGTTTAACATTGATCACATATTTGGCCTTCTCCGGGTCATCTGCACTCTGAATGATCTTGGTACAACGCGCAACCTGTAATGGCTGCTCCTCAGACATGCGCTGCTTATCTCCCATGACATCCCATAAATGCGGTGGGGCCAACCCTGTATCAGATTCCTTGACACCTGAACTCCGGAAGAGCCCAGTCAGCATAAATACACTTCCGTATCTAGGCGTGATGAAGTTTACCTATTTTTTCGTTTACCTTAGCTTGTAAGTCCTTTATATCCTTCTCGAGTTTCTTTAATGATGCAGCATAGGGAGCGGCGCCATAAGTCTTTAGGACCTGAATATCTCTATCAACACAATTTGCGCCTAGTTAGCACCGTGTTTCCATCCCACCCATCTCATTCATCAAGGCCAAGTCCATAGCACCTTGCCCTGCAAGGAGACATACTCTTCCGATAGTGGTATAATCTTCTTTTCGTCCTCCTCTTCGTCGGCGAACTTCTTGTACTTTTCCCAGTCTTTTCCAGTGGCACTAGGCATGGTGGCTAGCGTAGAGTTGAAACGTTCTAAGAAGCGGGTTCCAGAGAGGTGGTAGGATTTTGTGGATGATGGATAGATGGGATGGGGGAGTGGTCGATAACGTGCCGGGTGAAAGGTTGATGGAGGTTGAGTTGGTGTCGAAGCTTAGGAGCCATGGGATAGAAATTCATAAGCTCCCGGGGGACGACCAATCAGCCCCGTTCGGGCAAATGCCCTGCTTGGCGTACAGCCTAGAACATAGCGAAGGGTGAACTAAAGCATCCACAATGGACCATGACGATAAAGGTGTTTGTAGTATCATACTCGTAGAGAAATATAATAACGGCATCACGGGGCTTTGGTAGATAATTAATTTTTTTGGGTAGCTAGCACATACTTTCATAATGCTTTGATGAGTTTCCTTTCTCGAAGCACATACGATCACTGATTATGCCCTTTTAGGTACGATATCAATGTTTTTGTAGCCTAGGCTGAGGTGAATGGGTATTTGTGGTTTATATACGCTGGCAAAGAAGGAACAAACATCGGTAAAATTGGATATAGATATCTATTTATCATTTTTATCCGACAATGCTGGGAGCGCCCCGGGGCCACCGAGTGCATCTAGCAATCCGTCATGCGGAAAGGTTCTAGGAACCGCGGGCATGTCCGGATAGAAGGCATAGACGACCCCGCAGAATCCAAGCATCGTAGTGATGAACATCCCATTCATAGCAAATGCCCATCCCGGCTTAAAGTGTGTATATTCTTCGGGAGTAAACCGGCCGAGGAGGTCGTCGTCTTCGTGCAGCTATTTCAATGCGATATTTAGCTAGATGCACGGGGTGGTTTGATGAGAAGAGTCAATCCCACCGGCTCCCCAAAGTTGCGGCGGCCTTGCTTGTCCCACCAATTAACGTAGGGATCTCGGAATTGTCGCTTTTCGGCCGGGGGATTCACGTATCCGCCGTTCTATTCTCACAATTAGCAAGCCAGTGGGTTTGGGGGGCGGGGGGCCACAAACCATCTCAGGATCGGTCGCGTCATCAAGGTTTGGGTATTGCTCGAACTTTTGAGGAATTCTAGGGTAACCAGTGATAAAGGTTCTGGTACAATGCGAAGAAAGGAGGGGAAGCGTCCGGTAGGCCAGAGGCCTCACCATGGATATTCGTTGAGCGAACATCTATAGAAGAAATCAGGTTAGGATAACTATCATGTAGTTAGTTCGCTGAAGAAAAGGGGACCTGCCTCGATGAAGATGATGTGGGATCTGGAGGAGAGATTTGATCTGATAAATTGGTTTGTATGGCGTCTGACCTGCGACACAAGGGCGTTAAGTTACCAGCCATAAGTTACATCAGAATGAACCCAGAATCATGTAAGTTAATGGCTTAAATAGGGTTAAATGAACCAGTTTTGGTAATACTTGAGCGCCCCTAGACTTATCCAGGGCAAAATGCAGATCCCTAACTTTTTACGGCAATGAAAGGAAAGAATGGGGGAAAAAAAAGAAAGGAAAGGAAAACACGGAGGCGACCCGGCTGTGGACTCACGACCAACAGCAGCAAAATTATCGCCTCGTCAGACCCAACGGTGTCATCAGTCGAAGAACTGCCCATCGCCGCGTACTCTCCTTTTTTATCCATTATCTCAACAACCAGAACCCTCTGCCACTTAAAACTTCGTACACAGACTCCTCTGATTGTGGCTATTTATTGACCACCAAAATTTCCCATGTTTATCCCTATCTCGGACGTCCAGTACGAGTTTTAGCCTCCGAACCCCACCAGCCCTACTTGTATGAGAAGCAACACGCGAAAACGTCCCGGACCATCAGGCTCGCCTGGTCAGTTTTTCCAGTCCTTTGCCGCTACCTACTATTATTCTGACCATGTTTACAGAGAACGGACACACAACGCCGGAGCCACAGGCTTCCGCCCCGAACCTGGAGGGGGGTTCTAGTATCGAGAAGCCCCCTTCCAAGAAAAGAAAATTAGACGACTCACCACCATGGAAGAGTGCAACTACGCAAACCCCAACTTCATTCATAGGGGAAGATGGTCGGCGCAGATCTGGTCGAACAAACCCAATTCCCCCAGAGCTGCAGCCCTTTCTGAAGAATGGCACAACCCCGACGCGTCCTACGAGATCTTCGCAGCGACAATCGGAACAGAAGAAAAATGCTCTGTTGGCTTCCGCTCCTGCTGCTAATGGCTCTCGGTCGCGTAGTTCTACAACAACGCAAAACAAATCGAGCGGGAGAGCTAGGCCGACAACCCCCACTCCAAAATTTTCTGGTCGAAATTCAAGAGTTAGTCCTAGGAGGCCCCCCGCCCCCAAGGATACGCCCATCAAGAAGTCAACACCTGCGAAGTCAGCATCAGTGCAAAAATCTGCTCCGAAGAATACTCCGGCAAAGTCGTCTGCCCCTCCTAAGAAAAGTCCAGTAGCCGGCACGAGAAAAAGTGCACGTACGGCTGGCAGAAGTGCTCTCACGGCGCAAGAAATTATTAATGGGGTTGGGATCAAGCCGGAGTCAGCGACAACTAGAAGGAATGGGATTGATAGAGGGTTTGAGTTCGAGTCAGATGGAGAGCTGGATGTCGATCCAGACTTCAGAGTTCCAAAGATTAAATTGAAATTCAGTATACCCAAACCAGTAATAACTCATCCTTCGCATATTCCTGCTCAGAGGGAATTTGATTCTTTTGAAGATTTCCTGGATCATGATGACATATTTAAGAATCCAGCCCTGCTGGCAGCCGCGGAAGAGGAGGCACGAGAAGAAGCTGCAATACGAAACAAAATTGAAGATGCTGTTGTTAATGGCCTTCTTAGACCGGATCAATGTTCACTGTATCTCCCCGAGAAAGTGCCCGAGCCGCCTCAACATTATTCGCATCAAGATCATTTGGTTGCACATGCCCTGTATCTGCAACGACTTTTGGTGAGGGAACGAAAGGAACATGTCGAGATAATGAAAAAGCGGAATGCATTGATAATGGCAGAAATCAAAAGAAGAAGACCTTTGACAAAAGAAGAGATCGAACAAGAGGAGTTTCTTGAGAACCGGAGGATATATAGAGAACAGATTTCTCAGCTACGCCGGAAATGGGAGGAAGTATTGAAGGTATTTCTACCCTCGTCCCAGCAAGCGTCTCCTACACGAAACTCCGGTCTGTCCCGCCATAGAGAAAGATGTACACCCGTTTTATGTAAAAACCTCACCGCTATAGTAGTGGCTAATTTAATTATAGGAAGTTGAAACCCGCAGAAGAATGAGGGCAGAAGAGGAACATCGACTAGCAGGCAAACAGCATCTAAATCAAATGCTTGAGCACTCGACCCAGCTACTCGAAGCGCGGCGAGGAGACCGCCATAATTCTGCGACAGCATCCGAGGGTGGTCTAGACACGCTGGAGGGGGAGGAGGGGGAGGAGGAAGGGGAAGGGGAGTATGATGAAGAGGATGATGGAGAGGAGGAGGAAGAGGAAGAAGCCGACAAAAGAGTGTCAGAATTGGAAGAACTGGATGAGGCAAACATGTCGACCACGGATTCTGATGAGGAAGATGTGGAGGATGACGATGAGAGTCTTACAGTGGAGCAGCTAAAAGCGAAGTATGCAGGTCTTGGACCCAGTCGAGCTTCGCTTGGGGGTAAGGGGCTCGTTCAGGAAGACGATCTATCGGATATTGAGGATGGGGTGTCGCTTGATGGCAGAACACCCGTGCCATCTGATATACACTCGGACGATGCCGCCAGAATGGATATCGATGAAGACCCGACTGAAGCGGTTGAGCTTGAGGAAGTTGACGATATTCTCATGGACGATAGTGACGAATCAGTTGATATGGATTCTGAGAGTGAGTCAGATGGCAACGAGACCGGCGAAGATGGTTCCGAGGATGATTCCGAGATCGAAAACGGGGTTGGATCCGGTCTGCTAGGGTTATACGGGGACTTGAGCGGGTTAAGGGCGAATTCCCGCGATCTCGAGCCCGAAAGTGAGGACGAGAACGAGCCCACAGTGCCTGTGCAGGAGGACCGGAGCCTCGAGGAATCTTTGGATACTGTGCAAATAGAGTCACTCTCAAAAGACTCTAAAGTCAATGGCTCTAAAGTCGATGCCACTGATGAGTTATTGGAGGAGGATAAGATCGATGAAGTGAGCCTTGTTGTCTACAAATCCCCACCGGGCAAGGGGGTTGGAGCCAATTATCTCTCTACGCCGGGGGTTATTGGAGGTCAGGCTCTAGAAATACCGATGCTCAACGGTCACTCGGATACAATGGATGCGGAAACATCAACTTCGCTCTCCCACTCACAAGTTGATTTGAAAGAAAGCGGCCACCCCTCATCGCTTACAACATCCCCAGAAACCTCTCCTCAACCGAATATAGATATCAAAACCCCCGTTCCGTTCCTTCTCCGGGGGACTTTGAGAGAGTACCAGCACTATGGCCTCGATTGGCTCGCCGGGCTCTACAATAACCATACCAATGGCATCCTGGCCGACGAGATGGGACTTGGGTATGTTCTCAGGTTTTAATGTGCTTATAAGATAATTTTCCACCGGCTGACTTGTGTTGCAGTAAAACGATCCAGACCATCGCACTTTTAGCGCACCTTGCGTGCGAAAAGGGAGTTTGGGGACCGCACCTCATTGTTGTGCCAACGAGTGTCATGCTTAATTGGGAGATGGAGTTTAAAAAGTGGGCGCCAGGGTTCAAGATTCTAACTTACTATGGATCCCGCGAGCAACGGCTTGAGAAGAGGAAGGGGTGGTTTGACAACAATCTGTGGCATGTGTGCATCACTTCTTACCAGCTTGTCCTTCAAGATCAAGTTACCTTTAAACGCCGTAATTGGCATTACTTGATTTTGGATGAGGCCCATAATATCAAGAATTTCCGGTCGCAAAGATGGCAAACTTTACTCAACTTCAAAGCCGAGGCCCGTTTGTTGATTACAGGAACCCCTCTCCAGAACAACCTAATCGAGCTGTGGTCGTTGCTTTACTTCCTCATGCCCTCTGGGGCTTCGAGCGCTATGCCTGCTGGATTCGCAAACCTGAAGGAATTTCAAGAATGGTTTGCGCACCCCGTAGACCAACTTATTGAAGGCGGCCGAGAAGGTATGGACGATGAAGCCAAGCACACTGTCACAAAACTCCATCGCGTCCTCAGACCTTATCTTCTTCGCAGATTGAAGGCAGACGTGGAGAAGCAGATGCCAGCAAAATTTGAACACATCGTTTATTGTAGGCTATCGAAGCGACAAAGATATCTTTACGAGGAATTTATGTCGATGGCAAAGACACGCGAGACACTGGCATCAGGCAACTATCTCTCCATTATCAATTGTTTGATGCAACTTCGCAAGGTCTGTAACCATCCAGACCTATTTGAAACTCGCCAGATCGTCACATCTTTCGCGATGCAAAAGTCTGCGGTTGCCGACTATGAAGTCAAGGAGCTGCTGGTTAGACGGCGTCTCCTGAACGAGGACCCATTTAAACCTTTCTTTAGCACAAACTTCCTCGAATTTTGTGGGCTTGTGCCCGCCAAAAACAACCACCTGTCAACTCAGCATTCAGACGAGATATCAAGACTTACAGCCACCGATTTCCTTCAGCAGTATTACAAAGATAGGGCGGCGGATATAAAGCCAGTAGAACCAGACTTTGCAACTGTTCGAGGGCATACAGCTTACCTCAAACATCAAGCAGAAGCATCCCGGCTTGAAACCCTCAAATCTAGCGTCCGCCTGAATCGATTGCGCACTCAGTACCGCCCCCTCTTCGGAAAGAACCTAGTCGAGTTTTGCACCGATGGTATATCCGTTGGGCCTTCGAAACCAATGCCAAAGAATCGGAAAATGATAACCGATTGGTTCCTTAATCGGTCCGAGGTCATCAGTTCGATGATATTAACCCTTGAAGACCGGACTGAGTCAATGGGCAGCATAATTGACAAGTTTGGTTGTATCACCCCTGCTGTTGTTGCAACTGATATGGCACCCATAGCGCTGTCGCCACAAGGAGTCGAGCTTATCCAGGAAACCCAAGCTGAGAATCTATTTCCATCCGATCCTTTCCATAAGGCCAGGGTTCGGTTATCGATTGCTTTTCCTGATAAGCGACTTCTTCAGTATGACTGTGGAAAGCTACAACGCCTAGACCTTCTCCTACGTCAGTTGCAAGCTGGGGGGCACCGGGCTCTAATCTTTACCCAAATGACCAAAGTTCTAGATATTCTCGAGCAGTTTTTGAATATCCACGGTCATCGGTACCTTCGCCTTGATGGAGCTACAAAGGTGGAGCAGAGACAGATATTAACTGATCGGTTTAATAACGATACGAGAATTCTCGTATTCATACTATCTACCCGTTCTGGTGGGCTCGGTATCAACTTGACTGGTGCAGATACCGTGATATTCTATGATTTGGACTGGAATCCAGCGATGGACAAGCAATGCCAAGACCGATGTCATCGTATAGGTCAAACTCGGGACGTCCACATCTACCGCTTCGTCTCTGAATACACTATTGAGTCAAACATACTCCGGAAATCAAACCAAAAGCGGATGTTAGATGACGTAGTCATCCAAGAGGGCGATTTCACAACCGACTACTTCAACAAGCTCACAATCCGCGATATGCTCGGGGATGAGGTTATCAAGGATCTAGATGGCGTGGACGATTCGCAAACAGTGGTTGCCCCCGGGGTGAACATGGAGAAAGCGCTCGAGGCAGCCGAAGATGTTGAGGATGCTGCAGCAGCCAAGGTTGCGCAGAGGGAAGTCGTGGATGCCGACGGCGCCGACTTTGCGGAAAGGAGCACACCAGCACAAACGCCAAGAGACCCCTGCACTGCTACTGCGGGAACTACGCCCAGAGAGCCATCAGCGCCTGTCAGCAACGCCGCCATGACACCGCAAAGAAATACTGTGGAACCAGAGGTTGTTACCCACAGAGGTCTTGGTCATGATATCTATGGTGATGGCTGGAACCGCGTTGATCGAGAACCGGCGCACATCGACGAATACATGATTCGATATATGGAATGGGAACTAGTAGACGTCCCACTCGTCCTTCCAAACAAGAGTAAGAAGAAAAAAAGCAAGAAGGGAAAGAAATTTTAGTCCCTAGCTTCCTTTTTTCCCTCCGCTTTTCTTCCCTCGTTTCCGCCAGATTCTATCATAACTTTTTCCTTCCACTTACGTTTCTGTACTTTGAAAAAGGGTTTCCCCATTATACTCAATTTTTCGCTCGCATCGCTTTCTCTTTTTCGCTCTATCCTCTCTAATTTTTTCCCTTTGCAACTTTACCACGTTGCTTGCCATTGCAACTTTAGTCCCGATCATCACCCTTTTCATCAAACCAGAGCTCTACAAAATAGAACACACCCAAGTTCTGGAACACACCATGCGCTAGGCCATAAACCAGGGTTGTCCGCTTCTTTCACCTTTCCTTTTTCTATCTCAATCAGCTAGGGTATTCAGTCGTCTTCTTGTTTTCTTTCTTTTTCCTCTTATCAAAACAAAAAAAGGTGGTTTGGCATGGGAGTCACGGTTTTGGAATTTTGCTTAGCTTATTTTCTCTTTTCCTTCTTTCTTCCTCTAGTTCAAGGTGGCGCGGTGATGATGATGACTGGAAGGGGGAACTTGTTTTTATTACCACTGGTGCTGTTTTTGTACTCTACTCAGCTGAAAGTGTATCGCACAGATATAGAGGTTATGATAGGAGCATGAATCAATCTGGGGGAGGGGGATAAAAACAAAACCGGAGATTTGCTGGAGGTCGAGATATAGTAGCTATTTTCCTTTGTGCTTCCCGCGGGTGATTTGGCGAATCCAATCACGGGGCTGTTGATACCTCATTGATACTACCCGGATCTTAGTCTGATGAGTTGCCTGGAGAATTTGCAATGATCTGTGTGGTTCGTGACTGGTGGGTAAAATGTACGATCTGGGTGCAAAAGAGGCTGACCCCTACCGGGTTCTCCATACAAAATGCCTATTCTTAAAAGGTGCCTACTTACCACCATAGCATTTGGGGGGTCCAGGGATTTTTTTGATAGTACAGCTTGGCATGGGGATTCACAAAATTGAACACCGGGTTCCAGAAAATGTGCCAGGAATTCTGAGTGCCAGAGTTCCAAGAGACATCTAATTTGTATGGGAATCCTACATGGTAACCGCACTGGCTAGCTTTGCTCACTGTAGGAACCTGCCAGAGTGAAAAAAATTGACAGTTTTTACGTTAAATTCACTATAATTCCCTTTCATTTGATTACCTTTTTGAACAAGATTTGTTGTCCACCTTTGTGGTGGTTGGCTGAACCTGTGGTTTTTGTATGGAAAACCAGAAGGGACGATTTCTTGTCACCAAGTTGGCACTGTAGTGTACTATACCAGTACTGTACTGGCGATTTTGTGAGTTTGTCAATGGAGTGATATTTTGTGATCACAGCTCACAGCAAAAATGACTTAAAAGTTGGACGCAAACCCATAACCGCTCCAACTCCCATCTTTCCTGCATCTAAGCCTACCCTCTCCCGTCGCCAATGACCCCGATTTGATCATCTCTTTGCACACCAAGGGGATTCCGTTGTTAGCCACCAGCGGTCAATGCTTGTAATCTCTGCCCTCCTGAACGTGTACTGTACCTGCTCTATTTAAGGGCACGGTACATACAAGCGGGACCAAAAAAGTGAATGGGCTCGTGAAATTCTACGTCAAAATAGCAGATTTCACACAAAGATATCAATAGAAAACATTCGCAAAAATCCAAAGTATCCATACAACCACTGAAAGCGGTAAGGACACCATTTTCTATATGCAAATACCCACTCAATTGCTAACTCCTCAAGAGTGGTATGTAGTTGAACTTTCGAATTCCGCCAAGGCACAGGTTTCGCACCAAAAACAGCTGTCTTGGTGTTATTTCAAGGAGGGTTCTGTTATATGCCCATCACTGCTACTCTTCAAAGTACCCAAACTCATTTGAGGTCACAATACAAGTCGAGTAGTCTACATCTCTTCCAAACACTCTAAGTTATCCTATTTTTAATTCAAGTATTGGCTCAGGAATTAGTGTGCGGAGTTGGCCATTTTCGGTGTAAAATCGGGTGTGCCCACTCACTTTTTCAGACCCACCCGCGCCTCTACGACTGACCCCCAGTTAAAAAAGGAAAAGAAAAAAGACCAAACCCACCTCCCGGTAGGATGAATACCAGTTCCCACGATAAAACTCTAGTAAATACCTAGTTGGCCTAGTGGCTAAGTTGGCGGAGGGCAAGTTAACCTCTGAGTGATTAGCAAAAGCTCCTTCTTATGATACTATACAAGGTACTACAGAACCATCCGGCACCTAGAGCAGGAGGATTAAGAATCCCTGCCCTACTAGAACTAGGACCTGGAGGCTTTAGCCTTCCCCAATAATGTTGTAGCACAAATCAGACCTGCTACAATATCATCTGAAGTGACTGAATCCGACTCCTAGACCATAGCCTGCCATATGGCGTGATGTCAGCTAAGGACCAAGTAGGTACATAGCGGAGGGAAGAGAAAAGGTTGGTGATTGATAAAAATTAAAAAAATAGGGAATTTCTTTGCATGATAATAGCAACTACCATTTCCGAGTGCTATACAGGCTATCACAGCCTTTTGCCATAAAGCCACCCCTCCAAAGTTATCGTCTCGTAAACCGTAGACCAACCGTGCTTTCTCAAAAGAAAGTCAGGTGCGAATAGTCGCTGTTGCCTAACAGCGGGCAATATTTATGAGTTGATTGTCGAAGATATATCTATCTTTACCCCGAGTGCTCGTCTACTATAACTTTAGGACCCTCCTCAGTTACTAGTCGTGGGTGCCTAATGCCCATTCTATTCCTACCAAACCTCCGTGTATCCGACAAAATCCTTGACCATATACATCTCAGTGGGACACCAATCCTTCTAGCTTCTCCTATGCGCCTAGCTGAAGATAAGTACTTTCCCTACTTTACCCATATTCTTGCTGCCCATACATAAGAACAGCGCCGGGTAGCAAGGTGCGATTAGTAAATATATCTCTCCCTCTTTCTTAAGGCTACGTTTCTTCCCCATACTCGCTGTCATCTCTCAGCCTGCTAAGCGGCCCCCTGTACATACCTCCTTATTGGCTGTAGCACAAATGTTACTGAAACGTTACTAAAGACTAATTTAAGTGCATGGCACGACTAGTAATACAACACAAGATCTCGCATCAGAGGATTATGTTTCCCCTCTGGAAGGCACTGCAAGGGAGCAGTGGACATATTCCTTTCTTAGGTATGGTGCCTCACATCTAAAGAGCAGACCTAGACCAATTCACCACGTAACACCCAAGCATACGAGGGAGAGAAAAAACTTGATAGCCTTCTAACCCTTGAATGGCAGGTTGGCCATGTATCATACTGCCCAGAACTGCGATAAAGGGAATAAGGTAAAAACACCTGCTCATTAAATTCTCATTCCCATTCCCCATCGATCCCTCCACGTTTTCTTAGATATGTGCTAGACTTTTGTTCGGTCGGTTCATCACCCACCCACCAACTCACACCCCCGATACCCAATCCATCCCAAACCTCGCCTTGGGTCGCATTTCCCCAGAGCAGAATTCTACTATATCATACCCCATGGCAGGACCGCCTCGTTCCAAGCCTAACAGAGCCCAAGGTCTTCACACACCCCAGCCCTATATAGCAGGGTCCATATTTCTCAATTCCCCTGCATTACGTGAGGGCTCCTTTAGTAATGCCTAATGGCGAGCCGGAGTTTCAAAGGGGGGGCAATTTGTTCGAGATGTCCCAGCCATTGGGCCGGTTATGATAGGTATTTCGCACGATGCTAGTGTGGGAAGGGGGATAATACCTATTCGTGGCTTATGGCGTTCCCGTCCAGCGCATGTCATGTTTTCGCAACTTTTTAAGTTCCCCCGTCGAGGGGCGCTTTTTAGGTTCGGGTCGGGAACTGTTAGGTTGAGAAAAGGCCATGAGTGATAGGTAGTGATTATGGATGTCTGGTGGTCACTAATCTCTCCATCAAATGTCATATTATGATACATCTTAGCGAGGGGTACTCCACTCTTGATGTTATTTCTTGGAATGGAGATGTGTATTAATCTGTGGAAGAAAAGAAAAAAATGTACATATCATATTCGCATCAGAAACCCCCGTATATCCAGTCTATAACAAAACAAAAGAAAAATAAATACCCAGTAATTATAAGTTAAAAAGGAAAAAAAAGCCCCCACCCGCGAAGCTCCGGCATATACAAGAATCCAAATTTCCCACCAAACCGATAAACAATCCGCCCACTCTAAACCCCACCCTCGCTCTTCTCCGAATCCCCAACAGCCTTCTTCTCCACCAGCCCATGCTCTGTCCTCAACTCCCGATCAAGGCTCAAGCCTTCCGTAGCAAAGCTCGTCACCAGCCCAACGGCCCCGAATCCAATCATGGCCTTCCATACCACCTTGAGCGCCGCAGCATAACTAATCAGCAACTCCTCCCTCCCCTCCATTCCCCTGGGCATCATCTTGATGACCTGCACGAGGGCAACCGCATCCGCGGCGTAATCCCCCGCCATCGCCTTGAGTACCGCATGCTTTGCGATCTCTGTCTTCAGCGCATTCTGGAAGATCACGCCGCCGATGGCGACGCCGAAAGCTTGACCGAAGGCGCGGAAGAAGGAGAACATGGACACGGCGTAAGCCATGTCTGCGTCTGTGGATGAGGCTTGGATTGCATAGGCCATGCTGGGGAAGAGGATTCCCGTGCCGAGACCGCTGACTAGGGTTATGAATATCCAGCTTACGGTTGGGGTGTCCACGTCCAGGAGTACGAGCACGCCCATTCCCAGGACCGTCAGGGTCCAGCCGAGCCAGAGGGCCCAGCGGAAGCGACCTGTTATGGAGACTAGGAGGCCAACTACTACGGATGCTGGAGCCACGGTGCTGTGAGAAGAAAAGAAAAGTCAGTTTTGTTTGATGAGTGATAGTTTGTGAAGATGAGTACGTACAATGTCTCTGGGAAGACAGCTACACCGGCCATGATTGGACCGAGACCTTTGATGGCTTCGAAGTATAGTGGGAGATAGTATAGTAAACTCCAAAGCTGTGATAAAAAGATAATCAGTAACCCCCTCTACCAGCCATTGACTATCATTGAGTTCCAAACTCACAATCATCCCATGCATAACTGTGCCCAAATAATTCCCCAGAGCAGTCCTAGAGGAAAAAACTCCCAAGCGGATCAACGGCTCCTTGGCCACAAACTTCTCATAAAGCATAAACCCGGCCAGCCCCACAACGCCAAGCACCAAGGGGACCAAAGTCCTCCAATGATCCCAAGGATACATGACACCCCCCCAAGTAATCGGAATCAACAAACTCATCATAGACGCCACAAAAAGCACAGACCCAACCCAATCCACCCTCTTCAACTTCTCCAAAAACGACGTGGTCCTGTGATTAAGGTTCAGAAACAAGGGAATCAACACGAACCCGAGGGCGCAAAAGGGAAGATTGATCCAAAAGATCCACCTCCACGACACCTCCTGAGCGAACGCGCCTCCGATGAGGGGACCACCGACGGACCCCAGCGCCCACATCATGGATAAGAAGCCGAAGTACTTGCCTCGCTCGCGGAGCGGGACGATGTCTGTCACTACGATCTCCGTGAGGGAGATTATCCCACCGCCACCGATGCCTTGGATCGACCGGCCCACGAGGATTATGGTGAAATTGTTTGCTACGGCTGCGACTATGGCGCCGACGGTGAAGAAGATGAGTGCTACGAGGAACAGGCTCCGACGGCCGAAGATGTCGGAGAGAGAGGCGAAGTTTGGTTGGAAGACGGTTGAGGTTATCAGGAAGGAGGTACCGGACCAGAAGGCTTCTATTGCCGTGCCATGAAGTTTTTGGGACATTATCTAGGGCAGTATTAGTACCTTGCTGGCATCGTAAAGATGGGGGTGGGAGGTGGAGGCATACGGGTAAAGCTACAGAGAGAGAAGTAGCATCCAACGCAGCGGCCAATGTGATAGTGCACATCGTCAAGAAGACGACGTACATTCGATTACTCGGTCGCCATGCCTTAACCTCATCACCTGTGTCCGAGGATGCTCGACTATCCTCCATCTCCCCAGCGGTAGTAGCGGCGATTGTATTATGCACGTCAGTCATAGTGAAGCACTCGAAGTATTTCGTCTTAGCGTGGCGGAAAACTAAAGTCGAATCCTGTATCCCAAAATGGGAGAGAAAACTTTCCCAACGAGCCACCCTCCCATCTTATACTCCCCATGAACCCTCCTTCCCTTCAAGGATAATCCACAGGGTCGCCCAAAAAATCCAACAGGCCTCTCTCCCCAAGCCCTAATCTTTGACCCACCCCCGGTAACCTACCACCCGAGCAAAACTCCACATCTACCACACGGCGCAAATTTCACCCCGAAACCCAGGATTGCAATAACTCTTTTCCCCCTCCTCCCCCACATAGGCAGGAGGGGTACCATATCATACGCCGCCTACGAAAGAAAAGGGTATCATAACAAAAAAAGGAAATAACCCCTACGCGAAATGCTCCGATTGGGAGATCTGAACAATCATTACTCATTCGCTTTAGGTACAAGTACTTGTTCCCACACACCCCAGGGAGTTTCCAGCGCCATCCGGCCACGAGCTGCAGATTCGCCGGCTGGCCCGAGGACCTAAACTTTGCTTTTTCCCTTTCTCTTTTTCCCTTTTAGGGTTGGCAGTTGGGGGGCATGGCGCAATAGGCTGCTGATAGAGTTCGGATGAGCCGAGGTGAAATGTGAAGCGCACTCAACTGGGATGCGATATGATATGTTATGGCCCGATTCATTCCCAATACCGGTATGATAAGTCTTCCACTCATCATCATCCCATCATAGAAGGAAGGAAGGAAGAAAGAAAAATCCCTTTAGGGAAAAAGAAAAAAGTGTAAATTCCCCTCCATACCAAGCAATGCCCCAAATGCCATACCGTGCCATGCACGAAATTTCGATATTGGCATAGTTACAAGTACCTACTGTCACGATAGCCTGCCCAAGTCAACCCAACAAAGCACAGAAGTATCGTATTAATATCTACCCGGAACAAACTTTCAACCGCATCACGTGACGCGGCGTGTGGAACAACCACACGCCCGATGGGAGAGATGCCCCGACGCGGGCCCGGGTCAACCGACAGTTCGTTGGGGCAGCACAAGAAGGGGGTGCGGGGTGATATTGGAGAATGGGGATCGGGGGGTCGGGTGCAGTACGGGCCCACGGGGGCCGGGGATGCGAAGGCCCGAAGGGAGTGGGGGGGTTTGGTTTGTCCGAGTAGGTTGAGTTAAACTGAGTTTAGACTACCGTAGCTGATTTATTTAGTATCCGGACACCTTGGCGCCAAGACTCATACAAATCTGTGCCAGCCATGGTGTCCGGATACTTTTTAGATCGGCTAGTATACCCTTAAATCACTATGCCTATATAAGGCCCGGGAGAGAATTGGGAGGGCCTTGCGTACTAGTACTGTGCGCTACAATACTTGCGGCTCAGGTGGGGGGACAGGATACCAGGATGGGCCCCAAATACAGTGCTTACGGTGGGTAGGAGAAACCACACTTTCACTTTTCGTTTTTTAGAGACGAATGAGGGGGGTGGCTGGTTGGTCAGAAACTGCACTGGCGTAGTACTGTACTCGTACTGTACAATACGGTAGGATTTCTGTGACATCTACATAATCCTTGGTCGAACTGCCCCAGGATTGGATAACTCCTTCATCACCACATATACCTACCGTGAAAACTCAAATAATCGAACCGTGTACTGCCGGTATGTCGTTAGGGTTGTCGTCTCTGGTAAGGTCTTGTGTTTTTTTGTTCCCTCATGGCCCCAGAGGGGGCTGGGCATCTCGTTTTTTTTGCTGTGTTTTCCACCCCTATTCTAAAGTAGGAAATTCTCGATCACATAGCACACGGTTCCATTACTGGACGCCAGCGTGCTGGCAATGCCCCGAATGTACTGTCTCTCCCAGGACTGGGAGGTACAGTGCCAAGTACCGTACTCATATCAGAGGCAGCACCATAAAAGATTCTACTTGAGCAGACATATCAGCCTGTCAAAATATACCAACCCCCTCACGAACCTCAGAACAGACTGGTTGAGTACAGGTAAAGATATTGGAAGAACAGACAGTATCATACTGTTCCGAATACTGGTTGATGCTGATGCCTGTTTTTGTGACCAGTCACAAATATTCCCTGCAAAAGAATAGTGGTCCCTTTCGCTCATTGGTAGGCAGCACAACCCTAACCCTTATTCTAACTTCTCCGAGTAACTATTTTGTATTCCCCTAGGGGACCCCTCAGTAAACATTCGGGGTACTACCCTCAACCTCACGGTAAAGGTACTCAATGTTAAAAGCAAGAACTTTCAGCGAACGTAAGGGCTCATCTTTCATTAGGGTACTTGACAGAACGAGCCAACAATATTGACATAAGCCGAGTATCGGTAACCTATTTGAGAAGCTCACAAAAAAAATCATAAAAAAATCCTCACTATCATACTCAGGCACCAATTAAGTACGATTCCGCAAGACAATCTCTTATCAAAAAACATCCCTGAAAATTTTGATAGGGCAGTGGCTACAGCCGTACACAGTAGCAGCCTCCCAAGTCTCCATCCAAGCCCCTTGGCCAACCATACAGCACGTATCATAGCTTACACCTTCTGCATTTACCTGTTACCAACCTCAGGCCTCGGTAACAGGAGCACAGTACTTGTACAGTACCGCACAAACTAGCAAGAACCAGCCAAAACCTTTCTCGCGTTGAAATAAGTAGCGGTTGAGATGAAACCCACAATTGCATCAAAAGCCCAGTCTTGGTTATGAAGAATTCGTTCGCCTATAGCGTCTTATCGCGACTTCGAGACAAAGCTATACTATAATATCATACCTGAAGTACTTTCCTAGTGCTGGCCGGCTATTGGCAGTTTATGCGGTATCATACCATAATAATAATTATTATTATGGTAAATATATTTTCCAGATCTGCCAAGCTTACACAGAAACAAGAAACTGAGCCAAGAATTTCCAATATTCTCAACTTTGAATAATAATATTATCACGACACGCTTAGTAAAACAAGGCTTGGCATTCACAACTTATCACCACCAACCGCCACTTCAAGTTCGTTTCTCCCCGAATATCATAAAGTACTAGGACAAAACTTTTCGTCCAATGCCCATTTTACACCAAAAGTGCCCATTTTCACCACCCTCTCTCATTGCGCAATGTCGATGAGAATCAGCGAAAATTTGTCCTTGCATTAGCAAACCCATAGATAACATGAAGAAATTTACAGAATCTTTAAATATCACCAAGTGGTGGAGAAAAGGTTATTTAAGTATCTGGTATTGGCTGCCATGTACTTTTTTGTATGTAGCCGCATACAAAAATCTAAGTCACTTTCACACCAGTTGATGCAATCATGAACCATGAAGGCAGCTTTGCTTACTTACACTTCTACTTATAGAGGTTTGAATAGATAGTGATTCCCTAGCTGATAGAGAGATTTCAAGTGTTTTTATATAAGCAGTGTTGAGAATTGTTTGTTTAAAAATGTCCATTTTTGGTGTAAAAATGGCATTGGACGAAAAGTTTTGTCCCCGTACTGTACCATCACACTAATACATACAATCCCAAACATACTGCACCACCCACTTAAGAGAGGAAAGGAAAATGAAATAGATGAAAAAGAAATTCCCTACTTTGTAAAATACAACTTATCATTGCAAAAGCCCAGCCACTCATACCTATCTCCCACCCGGCCTTTGCAAAAGGAAGGGGGGGGGGGGGGCGAGAGAGAAAATAAAAAAACAGCCAGATCCCTATTCAGCCGAATCCCGTTACCGTACTGTACTATACAGTACAGATGCAAGACGTATGGGGATATATCGTGAACTCCAGATGAAAAGTAGACTTGACTCAGAAATGATATTGGCTTTTTCCATGGTCCGGAATGGGAAGGGCTAATGGAAATACCTGCCAAAACTGCAACAGATAGTACAATAACTTGGGCAACTATGCCAGAATCTAGCATTGGTCGTGCAGCTCCGGTGCGAGCGGCACTTCACCCTCCTATCCTCTCCCCCCCACGGGCAACGACAAAGACAAACACCATTGGGAAGGCAGCTGCGGAAGTTATGGCAAAGCAAAGAATCACGATATCGCGTTCTAGCGCTCTATCCGTGCTACGGGATTTCCCCCGCGCACGCCAGATTTGAAAATCGCATCCGACCTCAACTGGGCATCATGGGCACCCATTATGTACAGTAATTTCTGATTCCCATACCCAGTGAGAACCCAACTAACCAGCTAGCTAAAAAGTAATCCGGCTATGAGCAAGAAACGAAATAAATATCCCATCCATCCATCCACCCATCCATCCTTATATATATCCATGTTGGGAAAAAAAGTAGAATAAAAAATCTGACAAGAAAAACCAAGCACCCATAAACACCCGTGTCAAACAACCATGTCATAATCCCATAGGGAGTGAACATAATAAGCGGAAGCAGAAGTTGGAAACCCCTATTCACATAAACAAGGGCACAAAGGTAAGTTTACACAGTGGGGAAAGGAAATAGCGGATCTGGTAGCTACTGGCTGCTTATCGCTCTCGATTTGCTTCCGATGGGCGTGGGGGTGGTGGTGGGTCGCGGCGCAATTGGTGTGGAGAAAGAGCATACGTTACTCCATCGTCGGATGCATATGATGGAGGGCGGAGGGTCGCCCTGCTATTTCGATTGCTGTGCTCACGACCTTCGGGGATCGTTGGTACACCTGCGCTAGTCCTTCTGACCCAATAGAATTGATCCGGATTCACTCTCACACTATAATTGTTAGAAAGGTAAAGCAGGAGAGTAGAGTAGGTTGGGGCAAGGGCAACATACGAGCATCGCCAAAGTCCATACACTGGTGGTGGGGACTTGGCAGGGTCAGGAAGACTTGGGTCATCAGCACCATATGAGTTGTGTATGCGAATCGGCTCCCGTGGGTTTGCATATCCGCCCCGTCCAGCGACAGACGGGATCCGAGCGAAGTTTCGGGAAAGACGTCGAAAACGTCCGGGATTCGTCGCCATGATACACAGTCTAACCAATGCATGGCAGAAGAACATTGTCGCAAGAAATATGATCAGTATCAAGAGCACATGCCACTCATGGCGGAGGCGTAGATCTTTGGACAAGGCAAGTCCAAGGTCTTTTCAAATCCCGTCAGCAATTGAGATAAAGCATAATTATATATAAATCGTAACGTGAATCAAATACTGACAAATTGCCAATGTAATGGCGAGAAACAGGCCTGATATAAGGACTGCAACCAACTTTGACTGTAACCCTCTCCACGACCGCTTCCGCCAAAACCGTTTCCCCTCCGACCCCACCAGCCCCTGAGCCTCCAAATTTACCAACAATGCCGACCGCGAATCATTCGGCTGTTCAGTTGTATTGGCAGATCTCCCAACATCATCCCTCCGTATGGCAGGTTCCGGCCTCTCAATTATAGGCTGCATAGGAACCGGGGTCGGATGTCGGGGGGCATAAAATCCCATAGCACTATATCCCATGGAGTCATTCCTCGATAACGGTGACGCAGGAGGCGAGATCGGAGCATTTCGCTGTTGACCCATTACTAGTGGGATAGGCGACACGATGTTCGAGCCTACTGAGCGCATTTCTTGCGCTGGTGTCCCCGTAGCCGTAGGTGACTCTGGTGCACCATCATTACCCCTCCTCCCACCGCTCAACCATCCTCTTATTCCACCTGTTCGTTGTCGTTGTTGCTGTTCTTCTGGCGCCTGCCGAGGCCCCGCAGGCTCTCGCTCACCGTCGCCACCTAGTATCCTCGCAAATGGGTGAGGCATTGCCCTGAGCATTCAAACGTACCGATTGACACCCGAAATTGCCTTGAATTTCCCAGCGATATATGTCGATGTATAAACGAGAGGAAAAATACCGATCGGATCCCAAGCCGATAGACAGGAAACGCTTTCAGGGGCGCTGAATCCAAAATTCCGCAGTAGAACCAAAGAAACGAAAGGAGGGGAGAGGTGGGCAGTTATTCTTCAATTCTCTCCCTTCCTAAGACAAACCGGCGGAAAGAAAACGATTGTTTGCTTTCCTTTAAGTCCTCCCCTCCACAGCCTTTATTGCCCTTCCTTTCCTTTCCTCAAGAGACGGGAACCTGCACTACAAATGTAGTTCGGAGCAGAACCCCGCACAAAAAGAATGATAGGAAAAAAGAGAAAAATAATAAGCACCGGACCTCCCAGGTTTGGCTCGAACGACGGAAAAAGACGAAGGTTATTTTCTCCCACCCCGAAAGATGTCTGAAAAAGGACGTGTTCGTACAGAAGGAAGGGATAGAACTCGAAAGGGAGCGTCTAATTTAGTCTAGTGTCAAAGGAGTGTACGGGGGGGGGTTTTCCTTGTTTTCGGTCGGGAACGGAGAAAGTCCGCTACAAAGACTGCCAGAGCATTTGGGGCGATGTCTGTAGAGTGTAAGAGAGGGCGGAAGGGGGGAAGGAAGGAAGGAGTGGAAGGGGGCGGTTGCTTGAGCGGCAAGAGAATGAGACGATGAAGCAGGAGGAGCAGAAGGGCAGAAGTGGAAGGGGAAACGAAAACGGGATGGATCTGAATTGGTTGAGGGTGCATTGGAGACGGGTGTGTAACTATTGCTCGCTACCCATCCTGGCTCTCCCTGCAAGGTACGAGTTTGCAAAGTGCTGGCACCACTGCGCTCAGGAACAGGCTGCAGGCACAAAGTTTACCCAGGCACACAAACTCTGTTATCGATACCTCACTTTTGCCTCCCATTCCCATCCTTCTCCTTCCGTTTCCCCTCGGGCGACTATCATGAGTGAGAAAGGAAAGCGGGGGAAAAAAATAGCCGCCGCGCAATATGCATCTTCATCAAGGCACGGTACCAGTGCCGGTATGTGATACTGTACCGTGCTTATTTATCTCCCGAGTACTTTCCTGTAACGCTCGCACCACGATATTATTCTATCTACCCTACAAGTACTGCTCTTTCTACGCATCTCCGCCGCAAGCGGTGTGATAAGAAGTCACGGTATTGCTGCCACTCTTCCTCCCTCTCCCGAATCCTTCCCCCTCTCCCGCCTTCCCCCCCTTCTCGTCCATAAAAAAGCCCACGGCCAAGCCCAGTACGGTAGAAAAGAACGACCAGCACCAGTACGTGCACAGTCGCAGGGCCCTTTTTGCATTCAGGGGCATATCTGTTTTGGCGCGTTTCAACTCCCTCATTTGGCTCAACAGCCTGAACGAAATGTGGGAGGAAAAAACATTGTTCCATAAATTCCCGGCAGGCAAGTCGCACCAGGGAAAAAAGGAATGTGAAAAAAGGTGCCTTGCACAATACAAGTTACAAATAAGACAAGTATATCGCAAACCAAACGAACATGCTCCTCTGCCCAAAAAAAATCTAAAAAAATCAGAAATTAAAGCAGAACTTGCGTACCGCTTAGTCCAGCGCAGATTAATTACGCGAAATGCGCACGCTGCGACGATCGTCCCCGGTCGATCATTGTATCCCCTCTCACGACTGAGCGTTTCGCGCGTCGCACCTGACTGGCCATCCCCGGTTGCAATAGTTTGCATTGAGGTTTTGTTTATTTGAAGGGCATTGAGGTTAACTTTTTGTGCCAAGAGTTTATTGTTTCCCATCGGTTGAGATGCTCACACAATGCCTGGTAACGGTTTTGGTAGTGTATCTGAATGCTTTCTCCTGATATTGCTTTAGGGGAACTGACAAATTGCCGGAAGTTTCTGGCAATAGAGAACCAAGGTTTGGCGCTATGCTTCAAACCTGCTTTTGATACCGTTCCCGAGTATTCCCATGTTATTAATAAATAAGGTACTGGTATGATGCATGATGGGTATCTGATATAGTTAAGACCGAGAAGGCCAATTCTGAAGTAATACTGGACTTGATACTGATAGCTAAGATTGTGATAATAATAAATAGGCATGATACTCAGATAAATATAAAATGGATAAGAGTAATTCAGGAAGAATATTTTGTAAAACATATCCATGAAACCTATTGTTGTAAACTTAACTTAGTATATTTTAACCCATACTTGCTAAAAGCTGGGGCACTTTAAATACCACTCTTTTATAAAAGTATTTTAATATAAATAACTTTTCACTAGTATTAGAAACAGATGTAGTATTATACTAAATTTACTTTAGACTTGGATATACTTTTTAACATATTTTAGATTTCTTTCAAAAAGTTAACTTTGGTTAACTTTGCCAATATTTCTTTTAATAACTTCATATACTAGTATCTTATAAAACTATATATTGTGAGAAAGGTATTATGGAAAAAGAGTATTCCTATCATATCATACTATCATACTAGTTATATTGACTCTAAAAGATATTTAAGTAAATAATAAACTAGGTTTAAAGCTTTCTAAAGATACATAAAAATGGGATAAAATAGCTTACAAGAATAAGTACTATACTACTGTAAATTCTAACTAATCAACTATAACATCCTATCAACATTCAGTATATTTTTAATAATATTATTAGTTTAAGAGAGCAAATTTTCAATTCCGAAGAGTACTTGAAAATTTAATACTATATTAAAAGAGCGGAAAAGGCTGGATTATGTTATAGTAACAGGAGTAATATAAAACAAGAGAAATAGGATACAAAGAGCAGTCAAGAGCTGAGGTCTTACTAAATATCAGAGTTATATATCTACAATAATAATAATATTATAATATTTTGTGTATCCATGTATGATACCCCCAGACTCTTTTTCTTATTTGTCTTCTTGCCGCTGGTTGTGCTTATTCATTTGTTGCTAAGACGGCCTATCCCGAGGCCTACCAAGCCTTCATGTCCCGGACTCTTCTGTGGCGATCATACCGTACTGCACTGAACCTAATTCGCGCCCGAGTACGTATTACAGAGTGCTCATACTGCACATAATATTATATCCTCCCTCTTGTTTCTCCCTTTCCTCCTACTCTCCTCAGTTCTTTTTGTGATATCTGCGACATCGTTTCCCTCACCTCTGAGATTACCCCTGAACCGTACAGCAAAGTGCACAAGACCAACACCACACTGATAACCGGAGCTGAGTCTCGTGAGCGCGAACGCACTGCAGTCCGATTTGGTTCCGCCAAGCGAGGTAGTGGTCTTAAGAATAGCTACATTACTTTACTGGCTCGAAAGTGCAGTGCAGTGCCGTGACCGTGATTCCCCCCCGTCGGCGGCGACGAGACGGCTAGCAGATAAAACTTTCTCTCTCTCTCTCTCTCTCTCTTCCTCCCTCTCTCCCTTCCCCTCAACTGCGTGCCGCATCCGCTAGGCGGTTTATGAAATCAAGTCAAGCTTTTGTTCGGGTGGACCACAGCTTTGCTTTTGCTTCTCTTTTGTCCATGTCTGCCGCATGGATATCGAAGTTGTATAAAACGCCAGTACCGATACTATGAGTCCCTTTTCTTTGTTTTTTTCCGCAAGAATTTGGAACTAAAAGCGCGTACATTGAATTCCCATTATTGGTTCATTTTCCCCCGGAATTCAACCATTACTTGGTTCCTTGCTGGGAGCACTGCTTACTGTTTGGTCTAAGTTAGCTGCAGAAGCAGTTCACGCTAACCACTGTCCCATAAAAGCGATCCAATGGCATAGATTATTATGCTTTGTTAGACTGCCGAGAGGAACGCTGGAGTGGCCTCTCCTACCAAGGTTAGTTATATTTTTCCTTTTTGTTTGTCCCGACACAGGGCTGAGAGCTAGTTTTTCTTTCTTTCACCGTTCACCCCCCTTAATCCAAAGAGGGGAATTCTGGACGTCCTAGCGCGGGCCCAATTATCCAGCCTCCACAGTATCCAAACGCCAATTAACCACAGTAGTACTATCACCATAATTTTGACCACAGCACAGCCGACAATCCAGGGGTTTGCACAAGTATACTCGAGTAATAGGATTCCGTGTGATACAGCGGTGAGATGCGTCGGCATAACTTCTCACTCGAAGAGGTACCTGCTTACCTGAGAACCGAAGGAACGGCCTGCTGTGCCCAGCCTTTCTTCATTGCATTACACACTCCGGAGGACACGCTGATATACACGAACATAAAAGCCCATGTTGATCTGCTAGCTATACCCCGACCTCACCAGCTCGAAGGATTTGTCCATCGCTGGGGTACAGACGGCCGGAGACTTTGCCATACGCACGAGGAGCCGGTAAGTGTAGGGCAGGCATTAGCCATTCACGTGCGAGCGACTGAGGAAGGCACTACGGCAAGCAGGCACCAGTGCTTGAGGGGATGTTTCCGTACAGGACAGGGATTATTTTCTGGTTGACTATTCTGGTCAGGTACCAAAACATCTCTCCTGGTGCATGAATCGTAAGAACCCGAATAATTGAACCTTGCTCTATGGCATTGGAGTTGTCTTTGCTAGTAAGTAAGCTCTGGCTCTTTTTTCCCCTCTCCCGTCCCTCCTTTTTCCTTATTTTTTTTGGTCTTGAGCTGGGGCTGAGGCGGTCAGTTTTCGCAGGTGCTCTCGCCCCCCTACCCAAGAGAGTGGATTTTGGACACCTTGGCGTGAGGTTCACTATCGAGTTCTCACGGTACAAGGAGCAAAGACGTATCCGAATCTCCAGGAAATAAGTTCGCAAATATTGGCCACTGTTTGCTAATAGTAACTATCCACACCTAACTTTCTTAACAACCCGGCTAGTTTATAAAGCGATCAATAGAGAAAGGGCGGTCTTATCGCTAGTGGCCACCTCACGAACCGGTTCATTCGCCTTCGTGCTACAGAGCCAATAGCGTTCAAAGGCTGCAGTTGCTGTTCCAGATCAGGGGGAAAAGCGGTTCTTTCTGCTTTTTAATAATTCTTATTTATTTTTTCCTTCTGCTGTCCCGCCGATAGCGAGAATCACCCCTATGATAGGGGTATGTTCTAGAGCCGAATTCGACCACCCCGGAGCAGGGCTTTTTTGCGCTACAGCCTTATTGGGGAAGGTCAAGATCTTTAGTCTCCCGCTTCCTATGGGGTAGGATTTCTTGACTATCCCGCCTTCGTGATGGAATGTTCAATAATCCACGATGGGCCGAACCGAACTCCTGGGTTCCCGCTGACTGCGCGATTAGTTGGTTCTTGACATATTAGCTACTGCGTTGGCTAGGTACTCTACATGATATTACCGCGGGAGCCAATGCTTATCCCACCAGCCGTTAGTTTTTTATTTATTTTCGCCTGAGGTTAAATATTATATTATCAAGTACCGGATGCATTATCGGGACAGATGTATTCCTAGGAGAAGATATATCTTAAGCACTGATTGCTAATAGCTAGCGACAATACCCCTGCGTGTATAATAACCACAGCCAGGATACCAGCAACGAAGAGGCCATACTTTAGGGTGCTTGCCGGGAATTTCCCGTATTTTACAAATAAATTCAAGGATTTAACAAAAAAAAAAAAGATACCAGCAACGAAGAAGCGTGACCTCGGCTGGGTACGACAGGGTCTCGAGGGGTTACTGACGACAGATGTACGGCCCAAGGCCCCAAAGCACCCGTACATTGGCAGAGTACTATGCTACAACAATCATAATTTATGATAGTCTCGTTCAGGACACTGCGTCCGACTTTCCGACCGGGCATCAAAAGCGGCCCCAGAACAGCAATATCAAAAACGAAAAGATTTGGCAATGTCTAAGAGTCACTCACTCATTCCAGCCATCTTGCATGATCGATAGCGCCAGATAGCCCATGGCTCCCAGGCGCGGTTCCATCTGGTCGGAGATTCCGGCATCTCGTGCATAATCACTCGCATGAGGCGCAGAATCTTATTGTTCATCCAAATTTGCCAGGGCCCACACTTCCCTTTCCTCCAAATTCTTTAGTCATTTCTTATTTTACCTCCCTCTTTTGCGTCTCGACGCCACGCTCACACCCACTTCGGCCCTTGTATACCCTCCCATCCTTTGGGGTAGCATTGTCCCCAAAGCAATTCACAAATTGCCTTTCCATGCTCCTAACATATCATGCCAATACCCACTTATCGTGGTATCATGGTAGCTTCCATACCCCTTACTAGCGCTCACCACCATAAGCATATCTCCCGCTGTGATCAACTTAGTACTCGGGAGGCTCCAGCCAGGCTCGAGCGGAACCTACGAACCATCCCCGCCCCTCCCAATGTTAGGAATCGTGCTTGCGCTATTGTATTCTCGGCAGTCACGAGTGACACCCCGTGACTGCCTGCATCACCCACCTATGTCTCCTCATGTTGGATATCGTGTGTTGTATGCGGAGGCTGGGATGCTTAGTCATGGAGCCGTCTTAGTTATCATTGGTAGCAGGTCTCTTGTGTCTTCTCAATCTCCTCTCTTCTTGCACACAAGTATTTTTTTTCTTTCGGTAAACCAAATCAATCAGACTGGTCTTGCCACAACTCTTATTCTGCCTTCCTTAGCTCTCTTCTTTGCACCTTCAGTAAGGCTACTCCAAGCACCTCCCACACCTAATTTGCGGTTCTCTAAACGCTCCGTTCCGTCGACGGCTTATTGGGTCATGAGTGCGGTGTATCATTTCTAACACCCCTAATTCTAGGCCCTGCTTTCTTCCGCTTCTGTATTCCCTCTTTCCTTTCCTTCCTTCTCTCTTTATTTTCCATAATTAATGCAGATTACCGCTTCGGTCGCCACCCTCCGCTCTTTCCCTCGTGATACTGTAGCGGTCAGATCACTTGGGACGTTTCAAATTGCTGACACAAAAAAACATGTACTGTGGGTGGGACACAGCATGCTGGCGTAAAACGCTTTCCGGGCAACATAGATAGTCTTTCTTGTTTTCTTAAACTCATTTGGACAAATTTTGGAAATAAATTATTATTCCGCTCTAGATAGCGGGTATCATAATAGGATGGGTAGTAAAAAGCTGACCTGTTCAGAGCTTTGGAACACGACCCTGCTGACGCTGACAAAATAGCGATATGATGGGACAGGAGACTCCATGCTGACAGCTGATCGTCCTAAGTGGTCTAATTATTATAGTATTATCGAACTCCCGAACACTATGCTTCATGAGCTATCACTCTAGTTAGCCTTGGCCTCGAACTCTTATGGTTTACTTTACAGACAGCACCATACTCGGCGTATGGGATCAAATGCGGAGCTGACGGAAACATACAGAGTAGACGCCATAGTAGATCACTACTAACAGACCCCCAAGTCCCCTTCACTGCACCCAGCCCCCACAAGGCTCCCACACCTGCATATATGCGACCGGTACAGTACAGTAGAGACTTGAATTATGAACCGAGTGCTATGCTGTTGGGTTTGCCCCTCCCCCTCCCCCTCCCCCTCCTCCATTCCCCCCCTTTCCATACCCCAGAGGGGACCGAGAAACTCCCTTCACCTCCCTTCTCACCCCCTTTCCAAAGCACAGAATTCCAGACTGCATAAGGCAGGGTTTAACCAACCACCCACGTCCTACATACAATTATAAACTCGGAGAGAGAGAGAAAACGTCAGTAATCCGTTCCGCGCGGTGGCCCCTACCCTATCGAAATTATGTCTGGTGTTGTATGATAGGCCGCCTTTTCGTTAATTTGGTCACGTGAGTGGCTAGGCTATTTGACAGATCTCATTGGTTCAAATTTGTAACGATCTTCACGAAATGTCACTCGGTTTGAAGGTAGATGGTTTTTAGATATCACTTCCTAACTGCAGAAGGGGGGGGGGACGAGCGAGAAAGAAAAAAAAAGAATCTCTACGAGAAGTGGGTTGTTGTTTCATGAGATATCCCAACTAACCTCGGTCCATGCTGCGCTGAGTCCAAACAATCTCGCCTGTGCCGTGCGGAGATAACCAGATGGGGAAAACCCCCCCCCTCTCCGATCCCTAATAAAATTTCCGGCGTCCTAAACTGAGATACTATCCCATGGAACCTCCTTCTGGACAAAGACAAAGCGATTACACTACACTGAACCAGCAAAACCCAATCACAGCTAATCACTCATACCCGACTGACTAACCCACCAACAAACAACTCCTGACCGGGCCATAATATCTAATATGTACTGTACGTCGTACCTAAATGTTCTATCCCAAAATACGATCTGATCTATACCACAATGCTTACTTGCTTGCTGGGAGCGAACCACCCCCGCCAAGCAGAAATGAGGCATCCCTAGAAAGCCTGGCGGAAATGCAAGAAGGAAAGAAAAGAAAAAAAACCTCCACAAAACACTGGAACGAGCAGAAGACTATAGTGAGATAACACAAATGGGAGCAAGTATGGAGGCTCGAGGTCTCGAGTGAGACTTTGCTAGCCGTATCTTACCAGAGTAGCAAGCGCACAAACCACTGATTCTCTTTTAAACCACCGAGAATCCCTCATTAAACACCTAAGGAGTAAGAAACACCTCCGTTGAAATCTACCTGCAACTTGAGAAGAGACATACTACCTGCCCATTAAAATCCCAAAGTCGGGCTTCCAGTAGGATAAATATTAGTTCCCAGGTTGACTTTCATGAAATACCTAGCTGGCGCAGTGGTTAACACTCCTGTCGCAATAGCGGGAGCCCAGGAGTTCAATCCATGCTGACAATCAGTTATTATTGAATAATCCGTCATGTAGGGCAGGAAAATTAAAGAAATCCTGCCCTATGGGAACTGGGAGATTGTAGAACTTAGCCCTCATCAATAGGGCTGTGGGGTTTAACAATCCTGCTACGAGGTGGTAGAATCCGGCTCTAGACCTTAAAGGTTGGCGATCGGCGGGTAGCAGAAGCAAATGGGATGGGGGTTGGCAAAGAAACAAAGAAATAAAAAATAGAAAGAAAAAAAAAAGTTTTTTATTTACTTATGTTTTGTTGGGAAGGCAGATGTTACTTGTACCCCTCTCCCTATTTATTGCCTTGTATACATAACTTTTTTTCTGAGTAAAGTGGGGCAGTACTAGCAGAGCTGTACTACCCCGTCTGCAAGTATATTGAGTTGAAACTGAATATAGATGGCCCTAGTATATCATACCATACCAGCCCAATCGATTTTCAAAAAAAAAACCCCCCCTTTCCCCAAACCCGCACTCAACTTTCACACTCCACTCCGCTCACGTCGCCCAGTTCCGTTATCCGGAAAACCA